>Ga0187845_1000153_pt1 | contig 38748 bp, 30 predicted proteins | sample SpaLakP09_SKY_68_FD_134515 | JGI IMG/M metagenome (GOLD analysis project Ga0187845, IMG submission 134515) | Oligotrophic lake water microbial communities from Sparkling Lake, Wisconsin, USA - SP09_SKY_68 | ecosystem: Environmental > Aquatic > Freshwater > Lake | place: USA: Sparkling Lake... | reverse complement strand
GAGGTAATTTGTCGCGTTATACTGACTTCTTAACTAAAAGAAAAGACAATAAAGTCAACCGTCCCACGGCGTGCCCTCCCCGATGTCCTCTATTTCCGTCACGCCCCCGCCACCCCGCGCCCGGCGCATGCCGCTGCGCTGGCCGATCGCCCTGGCGGCGTTCCTGTTGACCGTCGCGTCGCAATGGCTGGCGCTGCCAACGGGTACGTTCCTGCCCGGGGAATGGATGCGCGATGCCTTCATCCGCCTGCGCGTCAGCACGGCGCCCGAGCCGCGCGTGCTCGTCGTCGACGTCGACGAAGCCAGCCTGAAAAAACTGGGCCCCTGGCCGTGGCCCCGCACGCGCGTGGCGGACCTCGTCGAGATCCTGCTGACCACGTACCGGTCGCGCGGCGTCGCTCTGGACATCGTACTGCCCGAACCGGCCGACGCCGAGGGCGACATGCGCCTCGCCCTGCTCGCCCGCCACGGCCCGGTGGTGCCAGCCCAGGCCTTCGATTTCAACACGACGCACGAGGTGGCGGTGCGCGCCGGCGTGCTGGGCGGCGCCGCGTCCGGCATTGCCGGCGGCGTGCCTGCGACGGGCTACATCGGCAATTACCCGGCACTGGCCGCCGCCGCCCACGTCGGCACGATCGGGTTCGTCCCGGACGCCGACGGCGCGTTGCGCCGCTTGCCTCTGTACACGGAATACGGCGGGCGGCGCTATCCGGCGCTGGCGCTGGCCCTCATCGACTGCTGCGCCGGCAAGGGGCCGGTGCCGCTGCCCACGACGGGCATGATGCGCGTCGACTTCGCGCGCGACTGGAATGCCTACACGGTCGCGAGCGCCGCCGACATTCTCGACGGGTCGCTCGTTCCGGAGGGCGCCAGCGGCCGCCTCGTCGTCGTCGGGTCGTCGTCGCTGGGCATGGCGGACCGCGTGTCGACGCCGCTCGCGGCAAACCGTCCGGGCCTGGGTGTGCACGCGACCATGCTGTCCACGCTGCTCGACGTGCAGGCCGGCCGCGCACCGTCCCCGTGGCCCGGCAAGCTGCTGGCCTGCGCCTTTGCCCTGCTGGGCACGGTGGTGGCGACGCTCGCCTTCCCGCGCCTCGCGGCGGCCGCCGGCGTCGGCCTGCTGGCCGCCAGCACGCTGCTGTGGCTGGCGCTTGCCTACGTGGCCGTCCGCCACGATCCGGACTTTTCGCCCGCCGGCCCGCTGGCGACGAATCTGTTCCTGCTGGCCGTCGCGGTGCCCTATCAATGGCAGCAGACACAGCGCCGCTCGCGCCACCTGCTGTCGACCTTGCGCCAGTACGTCGCGCCCGCCGTCGTCGAGCAATTGCTCCTTAGCGAAGCCGAAGACCCATTGAAACCGCGCCAGCTCGACGTGACGACCTTGATCGCCGACATGGAAGGTTATACGAGCCAGGTGGAAGCGCTGCCCGTCGAGGCGGCGGCGCGCCTGACGCGCGACTTCCTCGATTGCCTGACCGGTCCCGTGATCGAGAAGATGGGCACGCTCGACAAGTACACGGGCGACGGCCTCGTCGCGTTCTGGGGTGCCCCGCTGCCGATCGCGGACCATGCCGACCTGGCCCTCGACGCCGCGCGCGCGATCGAACGCCGCGTCGCCGCGCTGAGCGAGCGCCACGAGGCGGCCGGCCACAAGCCGCTGCGCGTACGCATCGGCATCGAGAGCGGCCCCGCGATGGCCGGCGATTTTGGCACTTCGTTCCGCAGCATTTATACTGCGGTCGGAGACAGCGTTAACACCGCTTCGCGCCTGGAGCAGGTGGCCCGCGACTTCCCTTACGATGTCATCATCGGCGCCGGCACGGTCGAGCGGGCCCGGCGCCATGCATTCATCCTGCTGGGCGAGCGCCGGCTGCGCGGCAAGGAACATCCAACCATACTTTATACGTTCGCACCCAGCATGAAGCAGGAAGGCAGTACCCACGTCGTATCCCAGCCGGTCGACGGCCCCGTCGGATCCACCCAATGATGCGCCGTTCCATTGCGGCACTGCTGGCGTCCCTGGCGCTGGGGAGCGCGCACGCCGCCGACGATCCTGCGGACGCGCCCGACGCGTTCCAGGCCGAACAGCAGGCCCTGTACCAGCAGGCGCTGCAGGCGTTGTCCGAAGGCCGGCGCACGGATGCGTCGGAGTTGCTGCGGCGCCTGATCGGCGAAGAACCGCGCCATGCCGGCGCCTGGCTGGACCTGGCCCTGATCCAGTGCAGCCTGGGCAATGGCGACGAGGCCGAGCGGCTGTTCGCCACCGTCGAGACACGCTTTGCGCCATCGCGCGACATCCTGGAACTGATCGCGCAGACGCGCGAGGACGGCTGTCATCCCTGGGCACCGAGCAGCAACCTGTCGGTCTCGTTCGGACGCGGCCACGACCGCAACGTCAACCAGGGCGTCAGTACGTCGACCTTGCACCTGGACAATGGCGCGATCGACCTGTCGCTGTTGGATGCTTTCCTGCCGAAACGCGACAGCTACACGACCGGCGGCCTGGACTACCTCCGCGACGCGACGCCGAACGGCACGATCGGCTTCGCCCAGCTGCAATGGCGCCGCAACGACCACCTGCATGCGTGGGACACGAGCTCACTCTTCGGCGGCGTGGAATCGCCCTACCGCTTCGGCCGCTGGACCGTGCGGCTCACGGGTGCGGGCGGCATGGTCAGCCTGGGCGGGCATCTGTACCAGCGCCAGTTGCAGGGCCAGGTGCGCGTCGTGCCACCGCTGTCGCTGCCGAACAACATGCTGTTCGACGTGATGACGGGCGTGACGCTCAACAACTACCTGCGTCTCGACAATTTCGATTCGCGCACGTTCGAGCTGCGGCCGGAATGGTCGTACCGTACCGGCGACATGGCGGCCAGCGCCAGCCTGGGCCTGCTGGACGACCACGGCAATGTCCAGCGTCCGGGCGGCAACCGCCACGGCCAGTTCCTGAGCATGCTCATGCGCCGCAGCCTGTGGCGCGACACCGCCGGCGAGCTCGCGTACACGCGCCAGACGTGGCGCAGCGCCCGTCCGTACGCGCCCGAACTGCTGGTGCCGCAGATCCGCGACCAGGCGACAGAGGTGTTGCGTGGTACGCTCACGTATCGCATCGACAAGCAGCACAGCCTGCAGCTGGAAGCGCGCGCGGTACGAAACCGGGAAAACATCGAGATCTTTCAGTACAATAACCGGCAGCTACAGTTGAGCTGGGTATGGCAGCCATGATGCCCATGCCCCGCAGCCCCGTCCGCCACCGACCGCTCACATGAACTCCCCCAGCAAGGCCGTCCACTTCGATCCCGCGACCGGTACGGCCATCGACGCCGCCGCACCGCCGCAGGACATCCAGATCCAGGTCCACCTGCGCAAGATTCCGCTGCTGGCCGAGCTGACGCAGGAGGAGATCGCACGCATCCGGCCGGAGCTGCGCTTCAAGCACTTCAACAAGCGCGAAGTCGTGCTGCACAAGGGCGGCAACGGCGACGCCCTGCTGTTCCTGCTGTCCGGCCAGCTGCAGGTGGTCGACATCACGGAAGACGGCCGCGCGATCGGCCTGCGCATCCTCGCCCCGGGCGACTTCTTCGGCGAAATCGCCCTGATCAACGATTCCACGCGCTCGGCTTCGGTGGTGGCGACGTCCGACGTGCTCGTCGCGTTCCTGCCCGCCGCGACCGCGTTGCACCTGTTCTCGCACTCGCCCAGCGTCGCCAAGCAGATGCTCCGGCACCTCGCGCAAAAAATCCAGCGCGACTCGGAATTCCGCGCGGTTCTCAGCATCAACAATACGGCGCGCCGCATCTACACGTACCTGTCGCTGCTGCAAAAGCCGGATGATAACGGCCAGGCCGTGATCGACAACCTGCCCACGCACCAGGACATCGCGAACATGATCAACACGAGCCGCGAGACGGTCACCCGCGCCCTGCTGAGCCTCGTCCAGCAAGGCATCGTGCAGAAAGAGTCGAACCGCCTCGTCATCCTCGATCCCGCCGCTTTGCAGAAACTCGTGCAAGGCAGCTGACATGGGTCCACGCACCCTCGACCAGTCCACCGCCTCGCACGACAACGGTTTCAATCTCGTCCGGCTCGTCTGCGCGACGCTCGTCGTCGTGTTCCACGCCTTCCCGATGAATTCGGCGCGGCCCGGCGCCTCCGATCCCGTCAGTCCCCTGCTGGCGCCGCACACGGACCTGGGCGCGCTGGCCGTCGGGGTGTTCTTCCTGATCAGCGGCATCTTCATCAGCCAGAGCTGGGAACGCGACCCGCACCTGGGCCGCTACGTGCTGCGCCGCGTGACGCGCATCGTGCCCGGCCTGTTCGTGTGCCTGCTCGTGATGACGGTGCTCGCGGTCGGCCTGTTTTCGGATACGGGCTGGCGCGGCCTCCTGAGCCCGGCGCCATGGCGCTACATCTTCGGCAATACCGTGCTGCACTGGCTGCGCTACATCATCCCGCCGGAAGAACTGAAATTGCCCGGGGTGTTCGGGGGCGAGACGCTGAACGGTCCCCTGTGGACGCTGTACTGGGAAGGCCGCATGTACGTGGTCGTCGCGCTCGTGGGCCTGTCCGCCGCGCTGCCGCTGCGCACGTGGATGCGCGGCGCCGCGCTGTTCCTGCTGGCGGCGGCGAATCTGTTCCCGGAGGTGCTGTCCGGTTATCTCTGGGAAGTGCGGCTGTGGTCGCTGTTCCTGACCGGCATGCTGATCCATACGCTGGGCCGCGACCTGCGCATCGGCTGGCGCCACGTCGCGTGCGCACTGGCGCTGGTGGCGCTGGACTGGACGCGCTCGAAGGCCCTCACCCCGAGTCCGCTGACGTGGTTCGGCATCTTCCTCGTGGCAGGCACGCTCGCGCTCGCCGTCGGCACGGCGCGGCTGCCGTTCGCCCGTCACCTGCAGCGCCACGATTACTCGTACGGCATCTACATCTACCACTGGCCCGTGCTGCTGGCGCTGCGCACGGCGTTCGCGCCCCTCGGCCACTGGCGCCTGCTGGCACTGGGTCTCGTCGTGACGGGCGTGCTGGCCGTGCTCAGCTGGCACTTCGTGGAAGCCCCGGCGCTGCGCGCCATCCGGCGCCGGCTGCGCCGCGCACACCCATCCGACGCGGATCAACGACAGCCCGCGGGCATACATCCGGGCTGAACTTCGTTACAATTCTGCTAATTTGTGTGGCGGAACCGTAGAGTATAATCTTGCGCTCACTGGGCCTTGCCACTTTATGAAGAACCACCCGACGTACTCTGCCGAGGCGCGGCCTGCCGGGACCGCGCCATGATCTCTCCGCTGATGCTGCGCGGCCTCTGGGCCTACCGCGGCTTCGTGCTGGGCAGCGTCAAGCGCGAATTCCAGTCGAAGTACAGCAATGCGGTGCTGGGGGCGTTGTGGTCCCTGCTGTCGCCGCTCGCGATGATCGTCGTGTACACGGTGATCTTTTCCGAAGTCATGCACAGCAAGCTGCCGGGCGCGGTGGATTCGCACTACGCCTACAGCATCTGGCTGTGCGCGGGCGTCCTCACGTGGGGCCTGTTCGCGGAAATCGTCGCGCGCGCCCAGGGCATGTTCATCGAGCAGGCGAACCTGATCAAGAAGGTCAGCTTTCCCCGCATCTGCCTGCCCCTGATCGTCGTGCTGTCCGCGACGCTCAACTTTGCCATCATCTTCGGGCTGTTCACCGTCTTCCTCGTCGCCTCGGGTTCCTTCCCCGGCTGGATCTATTTATCGATCCTGCCCGTGCTGGCCGTGCAGGTGCTGCTGGCGATCGGCCTCGGCATGATCGCCGGCGTGCTGAACGTGTTCTTCCGCGACGTGGGCCAGTTCGTCACGATCGCGATGCAGTTCTGGTTCTGGCTCACGCCCATCGTCTATCCCGCCACGATCCTGCCGGCCGACGTACGCCCGCTGCTGGGCTGGAACCCGATGGCGCGCGTCATCGGCGCTTACCAGGCCGTGCTCGTGCAGGGCACGGCGCCCGACTGGCGTGCGCTGTTCCCCGTGTTCGTGCTGGCCGTGGTCCTCTGCCTGTTCGGCCTGCGCCTGTTCCGCCGCCGCGCCGGCGAGATGGTGGATGAACTCTGATGGGCGCGATCGTCGTCACGGGCCTGGGCAAGGCCTATAAACAGTATCCGACGCGCTGGTCGCGCCTGGCGGAGTGGATGATGCCCGGCCGCCCGCGCCACAAGCTGAAATGGGTGCTGCGCGACGTCGGCTTTTCCGTCAAGCCGGGCGAAGCCGTGGGCCTCATCGGCATCAACGGCGCCGGTAAAAGCACGCTGCTGAAACTCATCACCGGCACGACGCAGCCGACGACGGGTACCGTCCACATGGAAGGCCGCGTGGCCGCGCTGCTGGAACTGGGCATGGGCTTCCATCCGGACTTTACCGGCCGCCAGAACGTCTACATGGCCGGACAGCTGCTCGGCATGACGGTCGAAGAGATCACGTCCCTGATGCCGGAGATCGAGGCGTTCGCGGAAATCGGCGACTACATGGACCAGCCCGTGCGCGTGTACTCGAGCGGCATGCAGATGCGCGTCGCGTTCTCCGTCGCCACCGCGCGCCGGCCCGACATTCTCATCGTCGACGAAGCGCTGTCCGTGGGCGACGCCTACTTCCAGCACAAGAGCTTCGACCGCATCCGCCGCTACCGCCAGCAGGGGACCACCCTGCTGCTCGTCTCGCACGACAAGCAGGCGATCCAGTCCGTGTGCGACCGCGCGCTGCTGCTGGACGGCGGCCGCCTGACGAAGGAAGGCGCGCCCGAGGAGATCATGGATTACTACAACGCCCTGATCGCGGAACGGGAAAATGCCACGGTACGGCTGCAGGCGACAGAGACGGGCAAGGTGCAGACGGTGTCCGGCACGGGCGAGGCGACGGTGGCCGACATCGCCCTGCTGGACGAACACGGCGAGCGCGTGGAAGTCGTCGACGTCGGCGCGCCCGTCACGCTGCAGGTGAGGGTGAAAACGAACGCCGCGATCCCGCGCATGGTCCTCGGCTACATGATCAAGGACCGCCTGGGGCAGCCGATGTACGGCACCAACACGCACTTGAAAGAGCTGCCGCTGGAAGACGTGGGGGCCGGCGAGGAAGTCGTGTACCGCTTCGCCTTCCCGATGAACCTGGGGCCGGGCAGTTATTCGGTGGCGACGGCGATCGTCAGTACCGAGACCCACCTCGTCAACAACTATGAATGGCGCGACCTGGCGCTCGTGTTCACGGTCGTGAACATGCGCCGTCCGTATTTCGAAGGATCGGCCTGGCTCGACCCGGCCGTCGACATCCAACGCACATGAGATTCATCTCCTACTCCCAGAACAACGAGGACGTGCTGCTGTGGCGCGCGCTCGGCCACGTCCGGGACGGCTTCTACATCGACGTGGGCGCCAACGACCCGGTCGAGCATTCGGTCACGAAAGCGTTCTACGACGCCGGCTGGCGCGGCATCAACATCGAACCGCTGCCCGCGCACATCGCCGCCTTCGACGAACAGCGTCCCGGCGACGTCAACCTCGCCGTCGCCGCCGGCAGCGCAGCCGGCTCGCTCACCCTGTACGACGTGCCCGACGTGCGCGGCTGGGCGTCGCCCGACAGGTCGGTCGCCGACCTGCACCGCGCCGAAGGCCATACGGTGGCCGAACTCACGGTGCCCGTGCGCACGCTGGCCGACGTGTGCGCGGAGTTCGTGCACGGCGAAATCCACTTCCTAAAAATCGACGTCGAAGGGTTCGAGGGCGAAGTCCTGCGCGGCATGGACTTCGAACGCTGGCGGCCGTGGGTGCTCGTGATCGAGGCGACCCTGCCGAACAGCCGCGAGACGAACCACGGCAGCTGGGAACACCTCGTGACGGCGCATCGCTACCGCTACGCGTGGTTCGACGGCCTGAATCGCTACTACGTGGCCGAGGAACATACCGACCTGCTGGCCAGCTTCGGCATCCAGCCGAACGTGTTCGACGACTACATTTCCTACCACCTCGACAGGGCCTGGACCGCGAACCGCGCAGCGACGCAATCCGTGCGGGAGATGGAAGAACAGGCCGACGCGGCACGCGCCGAGCTGCACGACATGATGCAGTTCGCCGACAACCTGGAACAGGAAAAACAGGACGCGCTCGCCGAGATCGCGCAGCTGCGCCACGACCTCGCCCAGGCCCACGCCAACGGCCAGCAGGCCACGCTGTGGGCACGCGACCTCGAGGAGCGCCTGACCGCGACCTACAACAGCACGTCGTGGAAGGTGACGCGGCCGCTGCGGATGGCGGGCGCGCTCGTCATCCGCCTGCGCCGGCCCGGCCTCGCCCGCCGCCTGCTCGTGCGCGTGACGAGGAACCAGCGCATCCGTCGCACCCTGATCCCGTTCCTGCTGCGCCATCCGGCGCTGAACCGGCACGTGTCAGGCATGCTGCAGGCCGTCAAGGGCAGCCTGCCGCAGCCGGTGGTGAACATCGACGTCCCCGAAGAACTCAAGGGCCTGCCGGTCTCGGTCCGCAACGTGCTGGCCGACCTGCAGCGCGCCCGCAAACACACAGGCGGTTGAACCATGCGCATCGTGATCGACTTCGACGACAGCCAGGACCGCATCGAGCCCGCGGCCCTCGCCCTCGCCCAGGAACTGCTCCGCACGGCGGACGGCCACGAGATCCGGGTGACAGTCTCGAACCGCTCGCACGCGGCGGTGGAAACCCTGCGTGCGACCTTCAGCGAACGCCTGCGCGTGTTCGACTTCCCGGCGAATCCGCGCTACGCGCCCGCCGTGCGCATCCACGCCTTCGCGGGCCTGGAGCCCGACGTCGTGCTGACCCTGGCGCGTGCCGGCCGTGCACGCGCGTTGCCCGGCGCACCGTTCGCGCAGGTCGTGTCCGTGCCCGGCACGGAGAACGCCGCCGCGCTATGGCTTCGCATCGCCGCCAGCGCCGCCGAAACCGTGGCGCCGTCCGCGCCGCAAGGCCGTCCGAAACTGGCCTACGTGTCGCCGCTGCCGCCCGTGAAATCGGGCATCGCCGACTACAGCGCGGAACTGCTGCCGGAGCTGGCGAAGTATTACGAGATCGACCTCGTCGTCGACCAGGAACGCGTCGACGACCCGCGCGTGGCCGGCTTCCCGCAGCGGTCTCCCGACTGGCTGCGCGCCAACGCGCACGCGTTCGACCGCGTCGTCTACCACTTCGGCAATTCGCACGCGCACCAGCACATGTTCGAGTTGATCCGCGACGTGCCCGGCATCGTCGTGCTGCACGACTTCTTCTTCTCGGGCGTGCTGGACAACCTGGAAAACGAAGGCTACCTGCCGCAGGCGTTCCTGCACGCGCTGTACGAATCGCACGGCTTCTCCGGCCTGCTCGACCACGCGAAGAACGGCCGCCATCCGGCGATCTGGAAGTACCCCGTCAACAAGGGCGTGCTCGATGCGGCTGCCGGCGTGATCGTGCATTCCGATTTTTCGAAGACGCTGGCGGCAAGCTGGTACGGCCCGCAGACCGCCGCCGGCTGGCGCACGATCCCGCTGTTGCGCGGCCGGCCGGACGGCAGCATCGGGCCGGACGCGCGCGCGAACGCCCGCAGGCGCCTGGGCCTCGCCCCCGACGATTACGTCGTGTGCACGTTCGGCATGCTGGGCCGCACGAAGCTGAACGCCGAACTGCTGGACGCCTTCCTGGCGTCGCCGCTCGCGACCGATCCCCATTGCAAACTCGTGTTCGTGGGCGAGAACGACCCGGGCCTGTACGGGGGTGAACTCCTGCAGAAGGCGAACGCCGGCGCGGCAAAGGACCGCATCCGTATCACGGGCTTCGTCGACGCGGCCACGTATGCGGACTGGCTGGCCGCCGCCGACTGCGCCGTGCAACTGCGCACGTCCACGCGCGGCGAGACCTCGGCATCCGTGCTCGACTGCCTGCTGTACGGCCTGCCCACCGTCGTCAACGCGCACGGTTCGACCGCCTCCATCGACGACGAACTGCTCGTGATGCTGCGCGACGATGTCGCCGTGCCCGAACTGGCCGACGCGCTCGCGCACCTGCACAGGGACGCCGGCGCACGCACGGCGCTGTCTGCAAAAGCCCTCGCCCACATGGAAGCGGAGCATGCGCCGGCGCGCGTGGGGCGGATGTACGTCGACGCGATCGAATACTTCACGCAGCACGGCAGCCAGGCGCATTACCGCCAGGTCGTGCGCGCGGCGGCGCCCGTGTGCCCGGACAATGAGCTGGCCCCGCTCGCCGCAGCCATCGCGTTCAACCGCGCCCCCGTGGCGCCGCGCCAGCTGCTCGTGGACGTGTCGGCCCTCGTGCAGGCCGACCTCAAGACGGGCATCCAGCGCGTCGTGCGCAGCGTCCTGCTGGCGATGCTGAACGATCCGCCGCCGGGGTTCCGCATCGAGCCCGTGTTCTCGCACGGCGGCGGCAACGCCTACCGCTACGCACGCCAGTTCGCGCTGAACCTGACGGGCACCGCCGGCCTCGCGCTGGAAGACGCGCCCGCCGACCTGCGGCCCGGCGACGTGTTCCTCGGCCTCGACCTGTTCACCAACGGCACATCGCAGAACGAGGCGCTGCTGCGGTCGATGTCGGACCGCGGCGTCGCCATCCACTTCGTCGTGTACGACCTGCTGCCGATGCTGCGGCCGGACGTGTTCCCGTTCGGGACGGAACAATACTTCGGCGACTTCCTGCGCACCGTGCACGCCGTGGCCGACGGCGTGATCTGCATCTCGCGCGCCGTCGCCGACGAGCTGGCGCACTGGTACGAAGGACAAGGCCTGCGCCGCCGGCTGCCGCTGCAACTGGGCTGGTTCCACCTGGGCGCCGACATCGACGCCAGCGCCCCGAGCACGGGCATGCCGCCCGACGCCCACATCGTGCTGAACGCCCTCGCCGCGCGCCCCAGCTTCCTGATGGTCGGCACGGTCGAACCGCGCAAGGGCCAGGCCCAGGCGCTGGCCGCGTTCGAGCAGTTGTGGGAGCGCGGCGTGGACGTCAACCTCGTCATCGTCGGCAAGGAAGGCTGGATGGTCGAACAGCTCGCCGCGCGCATGGCGAATCACCCGGAAAAGGGCAAGCGCATGTTCTGGCTGGCCGGGATCTCGGACGAGATGCTGTTGAAGCTGTATGCCGGCTCGGCGGCGCTGCTGGCCGCGTCCGAAGGCGAAGGCTTCGGCCTGCCGCTGATCGAGGCGGCGCAGCATGGCATCCCGATCATCGCGCGCAGCCTGCCCGTGTTCCGCGAAGTCGCGGGCGATCACGCCTATTATTTCGACGGCCTCGCGCCCGCCGACCTGGCCCGCGCCGTCGAGGACTGGCTCGCCCTGCACCGTGCCGGCAACGCCCCCGTCTCCACCGGCATGCCGTGGCTGACGTGGGACCGCAGCGCGCGCCAGGTGATCGACACGGTCATTGGCGGGCGCTGGTATCGCACGCTGCCGGGCATGGACGCGTAGGCGGCGATGCGGGCCGCCTGGCGTTTTCCGTTGGCGCTGCTGGCCGCGCTGGCCGTGCTGTTCTGCCTGAACAAACCGATCCTCGGCGGCGACATGCTCGAGTACACGCTCGACGCGGTCGCCATCGCGCACCACGGCACGCCCGACATCCGCCTCAACGACATCGCGGCCGTGCGCCAGCTCGTGCCGCAACTGGGCTGGGCGTTCGATCCGCTTGAACAGGACATGCGTAACGGCGTGCAGAACGTCTATCCCGCTTTTGCGCGCGGGCGATCCGGCGCCGTTTTCCCGATCCACTTCTTCGGCTATCCCGCGCTCGCGGCCCTGCCCCTGCGCATCTTCGAGGCGACCGGCATCCCGCCGCTGAAAGCCTTCCAGGCCGCGAACTACGCGGCCATCTTCGTGCTCGGCCTCGCGCTGCTGCGCTTCTTCCGCTCGGCCGTGAGCGCGGGGCTGGGCGTGCTGCTGTTCCTCGGCTGCGGCGGCATGCTGTACATGAACCAGACGAGCCCCGAGTGCGTCGGCGCCGCCTCGCTGCTGGCGGGCCTGCTGTTCTGGCTGGGCGGCGCGCCGCTCGCAGGCGGCATCGTGGCGGGCCTCGCGGCGCAGCAGAATCCCACCATCGTGATGTTCTTCGTCTTCGCGCCGCTGCTGAAGCTATGCCTCGACTGGCGCGGCGACGCGGATATCGGGACGAACGTGAAGACACAGTTCACGCGCGCGAACATTGCCGGCCTGGCGGCGGGACTTGCCATGTTTGCGCTGCCGCCGCTGTTCAACCTCGTGCAGTTCGGCGTCCCCAACATCATCGCGAACAGGTTTTCCGACCCGGGACTCATCAGCGACACGCGCCTGGTCTCGTTCTTCTTCGACCTGAACCAGGGCGCGATCGTCGCGCTGCCCGGCGTGGCGGCGGCGCTCCTCGTGTGGGGCTGGCGCCGCCGGTCGGCCGTGACGGCCGCCGTGTGCCTGGCCCTCGTGCTGGCGCTGATCGTGCCGGCGCTGGCCGTACTGAACTGGAATTCCGGCGCGGCGGGCGTCATGCGGTATGCATTCTGGGCAGGGATGCCGCTCGTGCTCGCGCTGCTGCTGCGCGTGCGCACGCACGGGCGCTGGCCGCCGCTGCTGGCGCTGTGGCTGGTGCTGGCGCAGGGCGCGGCCATGGGCCATGCGAGCAGCTACTCGTACGTGGAATTCAGTCCCGCCGCCCGCTTCGTGCTGGCGCACCTGCCCGAGCACTACCATCCGGAGCCGGAAATCTTCGCGGAGCGCATGGCGGGCAACGACGACTACATCCAGCCGGACAAGGTCTATGTCTACCGCCCGGCCGGCCGGCCGCCCAAGGCACTGTTCAACGCGGCCAATCCGCGTGCGGGGGAACAGCTGTGCGGCCCGGGCCGGACGCTGGCACCGGGCAACCGCATCGTCGCGAGCGCCCAGGCCTGGCGCTACCTCGACGGCGTGCCGCGCTGCATGCCCTGACAGCCCATCGTCCTCGGTGCGCTTTCGAACAGTTCACCTCAAACGTGCGTCCTAGAATTCATCATCGAGCCCCATCGGCCGGGGCGAAAGGATGCGCGATGGTGATGGGACCGGACAAGGAGAAAGCCCTCAAACAGGGATTGGAAGAGCAAGGCGGCGGCCAGAGTTTCGGCGTGCGCGCGGACGGCGAGATCGAGGGCAATGCCTACGAGCCGATGGGCAACCCCGGCGTCAACCACTGGCAGGCCACGTACATCAAGCGCGACGGCTTGCAGGACCGCGGCAACATCTTCTTCGCCGCCGTCGAGATGACGCGCATGCCGATGACCATCACCGATCCGCGCCAGCCGGACAACCCGATCGTGTTCTGCAACGGCGCGTTCCTCGACCTCACGCACTACAAGCAGGAAGACGTCATCGGCTGCAACTGCCGCATGCTGCAGGGCCCGCAGACGGACCGCCGCACGGTGGACGAGGTGCGCAAGGCCGTCGCCGAGCAGCGCGCCGTCGCCGTCGACATCCTGAACTACAAGGCGGACGGCACCCCGTTCTGGAACGCCCTGTTCATCGGCCCGATCTTCGACCAGGACGGCCAGCTGCTGTATTTCTTCGCGTCGCAGATGGACATCTCGGAGCGCCGCCTGACCCAGGAATCGCACCTGCAGGCGCAGAAGATGGAAGCGATCGGCCAGCTGACGGCCGGCATGGCGCACGACTTCAACAACCTGCTGCAGGTCATCAACGGCAACCTGGAAGTCGCGCTGATCAGCCTCGAGAAACCGGACATGGCGCGCGCCGCGCTGGACCGGGCGCAGCGCGCGGCAATGCGCGCCGGCAAACTCACCCAGCAGCTGCTGACGTTCGCGCGCAAGCAGCGGCTTGAGCCCAGGCCCGTCAACATCAACAACCTGGTCGTGGAATTCTCCGAGATGCTCGTGCGGACGCTGGGCGACAAGGTCGACCTGCGCCTCGACCTGCGCCCCGGCCTGCCGCTGTGCCAGCTCGACCCGACGCACCTGGAGATGGCGCTGCTGAACGTGTTGATCAACGCGCGCGACGCCATGCCGAAAGGCGGCACTGTCACGGTCGGGACGGCCATCGTGCGCGACGAAGAGCGCATCCGGCGCCACAACCTCGCGCCCGGTACCTACGTCGACCTGTGCGTGGTCGACAAGGGCATCGGCATGCCGCCCGACGTCCTGCGGCGCGCGACGGAGCCCTTCTTCACGACCAAGGGACCGGGCACGGGGCTCGGCCTGGCGATGGTCCACGGCTTCGTGCAGCAGTCGCACGGCCGCCTGGAAATCGACAGCAAGCCGGGTGAAGGCACGACGGTGCGCATGATCTTCCCCGTGGCCGACACCGGCCAGGACGGCGCCGGCGGCACGGACCCGGAGCAGGACGCCACGCCGCCCGGCGCGGACGACCTGGTGGGCAGCCGGCCCAGGGTGCTGGTCGTCGAGGATAACGACGACGTGCGCGAACTGGCCGAGAGCGTGCTGGGCATGGCCGGCTACGCGGTACTGGCGACCGCCAGCGGCGAACAGGCGCTCGACGTGCTGCGCCAGGGTGCGCGCGTTGACCTGCTGTTCACGGACGTGATCATGCCGGGCGGGATGAACGGCCTGCAGCTCGTCGACGAAGCCCGCCGGCTGCGCCCGCGCCTGCCGGTGCTCGTCACGACGGGTTACATGGACGAGCTGCCGGGACGCGGCCAGGGTCAGCGGCTGAATATCCTCGCCAAGCCGTACAAGCATGGCGATCTGCTGGAGCGGGTGGAGGCGGCTTTAGGGAAGGAAGTCTGATTACCCGTCGCTCCCGCGAAGGCGGGGGCCCAAGTTCGATGCGTTACGACAGCGCATGCAGAATTGGATCCCCGCCTTCGCGGGGACGACGACAGGGGTTTACTGCTTCGGCAACCCGCCCAGCAGTGCCGCCAGTTTCGGCTTCGGCTTGCTCGATGCAGCCGGTGCCGCGGGCGTATCCTTGCGCGGGGCCGCCGACGGCTCGTACGGCTTGAGGAACCACGGATCGATCTTGTCGCGACGCGGCGCGCCGTAGCTGCGCGGGCCGCGGTCGGGGCGTTCCGTGCGCTCGGGACGCGGGCTGTCCGTCTCGCGGCGGCCGCCGCGACGCTCGCCCGGGCGCTCGCTGCGCTCAGCGCCGCGCGACGGCATGAAGCCCGTCAGTTCGCCGCGCGTGATCGTTTGCTTGATCAGCTTCTCGATGTCGACCAGCAGGCGTTCGTCCTTGTCCGAAAACACGGACAGTGCATCGCCCGTGGCGCCGGCGCGGCCCGTGCGGCCGATGCGGTGCACGTAGTCTTCCGCGTTGTAGGGCAGGTCGTAGTTGATCACGCACGGCAGGTCGGTGATGTCGAGGCCGCGCGCCGCGACGTCGGTCGCGACCAGCACGTCGATGTCGCCGTTCTTGAACGCGTCCAGCGCGGCGATGCGTTCCTGCTGCGTCTTGTCGCCGTGGATGGCCGACGCCTTGATGCCGGCCTGCTCGAGATAACGCGCCAGGCGCGAGGCGCCGATCTTGGTGTTCGAGAACACGAGCACCTGCTTCAGGTCGCGCGATCGGATAAGGTGCTCGACGACGTTGCGCTTCTGCTCTTCGTCGACCTTGTACAGCACCTGGGTGATGGCGTTGTTGGTGGCGTTGCTGCGCGCGACCTCGAGCAGCAGCGGCTCGTTCAGGAAGCTGGCCGCCAGCTTCTTGATCTCGGGCGAAAACGTGGCCGAGAACATCAGGTTCTGGCGCTTCTTCGGCAGCAGGTTGATGATGCGCTGCAGGTCGGGCAGGAAGCCCATGTCGAGCATGCGGTCGGCTTCGTCCATCACCAGCATCTGGACCTGGGCCAGGCTGATGTTCTTCTGCTCCACGTGGTCGAGCAGGCGGCCCGGCGTGGCGATGACGATCTCGACGCCGCGGCGCAGGATCTCGGTCTGCGGCTTCATGTCCATGCCGCCGAAGACGACGGTGGAGCGCAGCGGCGTGTGCTGGGCGTACGCCTTGACGTTCTCGGCGACCTGGATCGCCAGTTCGCGGGTCGGCGTCAGCACGAGAGCGCGCACGGCATGGCGCGCCGGCGACATGCTCGTATTGGCATGCGGCAGCAGCAGCTGGATGATCGGCAGCGAGAAGCTCGCCGTCTTGCCGGTGCCGGTCTGGGCCGCGCCCATGACGTCGCGGCCCTGCAGGACGATGGGGATCGCCTTGGCCTGGATCGGGGTCGGATGGACATAGCCCTGGTCCGACAGCGCACGCTGGATCTCAGGCGCGAGGCCGAAATCGGCGAAGCGCACGGTCGGCGCGCCGCCAGCTTCAATAGTGGTCGGTGTTTCAGACATGTTTTCTTTCGGGCAGTGAATCGTTGCGTTCTACGGCCGGGCTGCTGCCCTGGCTGGGCCAACGCGGGAAAACCGGGGTGACGGGACGCGCCTCGCGCGGGCTTGGCCGGGAGCGGCGGCTTTGGCTGACGTAGAGAATCTAAATCGCGCTCAAGGTTACCTCAAATCCTACCCCCTGTATATGAAATCCGCGTTTTTACCTACCTTTACGTGCCTTTACAGCATTAAATCGCTTGCCGGACCGATAATTCTTTGAACAAATCATTCTTCAAATAAAGGATTCCAGCATGGTAGCAAGTATCAGCGGCGGCCTGTCGAAGTGGGCCGATTCCGTCTTTTCGAAACTCGATACGAAAAACCAGGGCTACATCGAAAAGAGCGACCTGCAGAGCGCCCTGTCGGGCGTCGACGGCGCGGCCACGCAGTCGAGCGACATCGACGACGCCTTCGGTGCCCTCGACGGCGACGGCGACGGCAAGGTCACCAAAAGCGAACTGACGGATGCGATGACCAAGCTGTCCGACCAGCTCAACGCCCAGTTCGATGCATCGCGCATCCAGGGCGGCGGCATGCGGCCGGATGGTCCTCCTCCCGGCCCTCCTCCCGGTCCGCCGCCGGGCGGTGCCGGCTCGGCCGAGTCGGACGGCGGCCAGGCCGCCAGGGCGCACCACGAACGCGATCCGATGCGCGAATTCGCCCATGCACTGCAGTTGTTGAAGACCTATTCCGACGACAGCGACACGGCGTCGAACAGCAGCGTCAGCGTCGAAGCGTAAGCATCACCGAGTACCTTGACCGACGTCGTCCCCGCGCAGGCGGGGATCCAAGTTCTGCGTGCACCGCGACAGCGCGTGCAAAGTGGATTCCCGCCTCCGCGGGAACGACGCATTCATACGGTAACGATTCAGGACGTAATCAGCCCGTGCTCGTCTAGGACGTCATGGAGCAGCTCCAGCCGGATCATCGGATTGTCCAGCATGAGCATGCTCTGCTTCTGGTGATTGGGCAGCGGCAGCAGCTCGCACCAGCGGTTGGCCACCCAGCCGCAATCGTCCAGGCGGAACGGCGGCTGCACGGGCCAGCGGGTCTGCGGCACGTCGTGCAGTGACGCCAGCACGCGGTCGAGCGCGTCGGCCGCCCCTTTCAGGTCGGACGGGATGCGCACGCTGTGGTCGCCTTCCAGCAATTCCGCCTCGGCCATCCACAGGCCGTTCGTGCGGCGTTCGCTTTCCAGCACGTTGAAACGCGCACCGCCGCGGCACACCACCTGCAGCAGGCCCGGCGTGGAGGCCGTCGTGTCCTGCACGGACGCCAGCGTGCCCGCGGGCGCGAACTTTTCCTGCCCATGCGGGGTGCGCACTTCCTGGCCGTGCGTCAGCAGCACGACGCCGAACGGCTCGTCTTCCGTCAGGCAATGGCTGATCATGTCGAGGTAGCGGACCTCAAATATCTGTAGCGGCAGCACGCCATCCGGAAACAGGACCGTACTGAGCGGGAACAGCGGTAACGTGATCGTGGCCATGCGCGCATGATGACAGATTCGCCGCGCGGGACGGAGCACGATTGCGCGCTGTGTCAGTCGCCCGGCCCGACGATCGGCAGGGTCCGGATGGCCTCGGCCAGCGTGCGCAACCGCCACCCCAGGCGCGCCCAGCCGGGATCGGGATGATCCCCCACCCGCACCGTGACGGCATGGCCGGGCGCCGCATCGCAGGCGTACACGTAGTCGCCGGCCTGCTCGAACGGCAGGCGGAACGCATGGCCCGGCAGCACGAGCACCTGGCCGAACACGTGCGGCGCGATGTCGCGGTTATGCAGCAGCAGCACGTCGCGCACGCCCAGGGTCAGGCGCACTTCGGCCGGCACCATGCCTGCCCCGCGCGGGAACTCGAGCGTGCGTTCGCGCGTCGGGTAGCGCACGGGCGCGAGCGCGGCCCACAGCAGGACGGCGACGAGGGCCAGCGCGGCACCCCAGCGCACGCGCTGCAGCAGGCTCATCGTGGAGAAGTGGAAAGGCATGGGCATGGCGTAAAACGCCCATTGTAGCCGGACGGTACGCTGCCCTGTCGTGCGCCGATGCCGGCCGTACCCCGGTATCCTGTCATGACGGCGCGCTTGCCATGCCGGCAATGGACCATTGCCACCTTTTCCCTTGTCGAGTACAGCGTATTGCATTCATGCCGCGTCCAGACCCATCGTCCATTCCATCCCACCGTTCTTCGCCGCGCAGCCCGGTCCACCTTCCCCTGCTCCTGGCGGCGCTCGCGTTCCTTGCCGCGCTGATCGTGACGTATATGGTGGCGGGCAACGCGCAGCGGACGGCGGCGGCCGAGTTGGCGGGCAATTTCAATTTCCGCGCACGCGACATGGCCGCCAATATCGACCGGCGCATGGACGTCTACGAAGAAGTGCTGCTGGCCACGGCAGGCTTCCTGCGCGGCTCGGTCGACGTCGACCGCGACGCATTCGCCGAGTACTACGGGCTGCTGCGCCTGAACGAACACTTCCCCGGCATCGAGGCGCTGGGCATCGCCGCGATCGTGCCGCCCGGGCGGCTCGACACGCACGTCGCGGCCATGCGCGCTGAAGGCTTTCGCGACTATGCGATCAAGCCGCCCGGGCCGCGTCCCGTGATCACGTCGATCATCCGCATCGAACCGTTCTCCGGGCGCAACCTGCGCGCCTTCGGCTACGACATGTTCAGCGAGCCGTCACGGCGCGCGGCGATGGAGCAGGCGCGCGATACCGGGCATGCGGCCGCCACCGGCAAGGTCGTGCTGGTGCAGGAAGGCGGCAATGGCGTCCAGCCCGGCTTCCTGATGTACGTGCCGGTGTACGAGGCCGGCCTGACGCACGACTCGGTCCCGGCCCGGCGCGCCGCCATCGTCGGCTGGGTGTACGCGCCGTTCCGCATGAGCGACCTGATGCGCGGCCTGGGCGGCGAGCACGCGGACGACCTGCTGGTCGAGATCTACGACGGTCTTGCACCCACCGCCGACAACCTGCTCTACCGGTCGTCCGGCGCCGGCCCCGCCGGCCGCAAGCCGCTGCTGAGCTACCAGACGACGGTCGACAGCGCCAGCCGCACGTGGACTGTCGTCATCCACTCGGCGCCCCGGTTCGAGGCGACGCTCAACCGCCGCACGACCGTCGCGATCGCGCTCACCGGCATCGGCCTGGGCATGCTGCTGGCACTCGTCGTGTGGCAGCTGGCCTCCGGCCGCCGCCGGGCGCTGCAGCTGGCGCAAGGGATGACGGTGGAACTGCGCGCCTCGCGCGACCGCATCGACGCCGAACGCGAACGCGTGCGCCTGATCCTGCAGACGGCGTACGACGCCTTCATCGCGGTCGCGCCGGACGGCCGCATCACCGACTGGAACCTGCAGGCCTGCAAGCTGTTCGGCTGGCGCGAGGAGGAGGCGGTCGGGCGCAACGTGCTGGACCTGCTGATCCCCGTGCCGGAGCGCGAGGAGTGGCGCGATTGCCTGGCGCACTTCGCGCAGAGCGGCGCCTGCGCGATGCTGACGGGGCCCACGGAAACGGCGGCGCTGACGCGCGACGGCCAGGCGATCCCGGTGGAAGTCGCGATCACACCACTGGCGACGCGACAAGGCTACGGCGTCACGGCGTTCGTGCGCGACATCCGTCCGCGCAAGGAGACGGCGGAGCGCGAGCAGCAGCGCCAGCAACGGCTGGAGGAAGCGCGCGCCGCGCTGCTGCGCTCGCAGAAGCTGGAAGCCGTCGGCAAGCTGACGGGCGGCGTCGCGCACGACTTCAACAACATCCTGCACATCATCAGCGCCAACGTCCAGCTGATGCTGCGCAGCGACGACAACGGCCGCAAGCGCCTCCTGAACATCCTCGACGCCGTCGAACGGGGCAAGAAGCTGGCCGCCCAGCTGCTCGCCTTCGCACGGCGCCAGCCGCTGCACCCGAGCGTCGTCAGCCTGGCCCAGCTCATCGAACGCATGGACACGCTGCTGCAGCGCGCCGTCGGCGACAGCGTCGCGATCCGCATGGACATCGCGCCCGACCTGTGGAACGTCCTCGTCGACCCGAACCAGCTGGAAAACGTGCTGCTGAACCTCGTGATCAACGCGCGCGACGCGATGGAGGGTGGCGGCACCGTCACCATCACGCTGGCCAACGTGACGATAGCCCCAACCGACCCGCTGGCTTATTCCGGCATCCGTCGCGGCGAATTCGTCACGATCGCCGTCAGCGACGCCGGCAGCGGCATGCCGCCCGACGTGATGGAGCGCGCGTTCGAACCGTTCTTCACGACCAAGCCCGAAGGCAAGGGCACGGGCCTGGGCCTGTCGATGGCGCACGGCTTCGTCAAGCAGAGCGGCGGCCATATCCGGCTGGCGAGCCGGGAGGGCGAAGGCACGACCGTGACGATCTACCTGCCGCGCGCGCTGCAGGACACGCCCGATCCCGCCTTCTTGCCCGTGCCGCACTGAGTATCACCACCGCAGGAGATTGTTTGAGCACGACCGACCACCACCACGCCGACGCCCTCGACGCCGCACCGCGCGCGCCGGGCTTCGACAACTCGATCGCCTTCCTGGCGGAAGGCTACGAGTTCATGCCGCGCCGTTACGCCACCCTGGGCAGCGACATGTTCGCGACCCGCCTGATGCTGCAGCGCGTGCTGTGCGCGCGCGGCGAAGACGCGGGCCGCATGTTTTATCAACCCGGCCGCTTCACGCGCCGCCACGCGCTGCCGGCAACGACGATGGCCCTGCTGCAGGACTTCGGCAGCGTGATGGCACTGGACGGCGAGGCGCACCGGAAGCGCAAGGCCATGCTGATGTCGCTGTTCGGGCCGCTGGAAAGGCAGCGCCTCGTCGGCCTGGCCGCGGCCGAATGGCGCACCCGCTTCGCGCAGTGGACGGGCAACGCGCAGGTCGTCGTGCACGACGCCGCGCAGGAAGTGCTGTGCCGCGCCGTGTGTCACTGGGCCGGCATACCGATCAGCGCGGCGGACGCGCAGGAGCGCACGCGCGAATTCGCGCGGATGATCGCCGGCGCCGGTTCGGCCGGCCCGCGCAACTGGCGCGGCCACCTCGCTCGCTCGCGCACCGAGCAATGGGCGCGCGCCCTCGTCGACGCCGTGCGCGCCGGCCAGATCCAGCCGCCGTTCGACAGTCCGCTGAACGTGATCGCGCGCCACCGCGACGCCGACGGGGAACTCATGCACCGCAAGCACGCGGGCGTGGAACTCATCAACCTGCTGCGCCCGACGGTGGCCGTGGCGCGCTACATCGCCTTCGGCATGCTGGCGCTGCACGAACACCCGCAATGCCGCGCGCGCATCGCCGCGGGGGACGATGCCTACGCGACGTGGTTCATGCAGGAAGTGCGGCGCTATTACCCGTTCATCCCGGCGATGGGCGGCCGCGCCCTGCACGCCTTCGACTGGCACGGGATGCATGTGAAAAAGGGGACGTGGGTGCTGTTCGACCTGTATGGCACGAACCACCACCCCGCGATCTGGGGCGACCCGGGGGTGTTCCGGCCGGAGCGCTTCGACCGCTGGCAGAGCAGCGGCTTCGATTTCGTGCCGCACGGCGGCGGCGACCATTACTCGGGCCACCGCTGCCCGGGCGAGTTCGTCACGGGCGATCTGGTGAAATCGGCGCTGCGGCTGTTCGCAAGCGAGATCGCCTACGACGTGCCGCCGCAGGACCTGACGGTGAGTCTGCGGCGGATTCCGACCTTGCCGGCGAGCGGGTTCATGATCAAGAACGTGAGGGCCACGCAGCCCTAGCTACGTCGTCCCCGCGGAGGCGGGGACCCAATTTTGCAAGCGCCGTCGCAACGCATCGAACTTAGGTTCCCGCCTGCGCGGGAACGACGGTTTTGAGGTCGCGATGGTCAGCGTACGAGGCGCCCATCCAGCACTCGCACGTGCTCGCCATTGCGGAAGCGCGGCGCGCCCTTCTCCGTGAACGTGCGGTAACCGCCGGCCGCCATCTTCACGCGCACGTCCGTATAGGCTTCCGCCTTCATGTTGCGCTCGATGCGGTTGCCGGCATAGGCGCCACCCACCGCGCCCGCCACCGTGGCCAAGGTGCGCCCGCGGCCGCTGCCCACCTGGTTGCCCAGCAAGCCGCCGACGACGGCACCGCCCACGCCGCCGACGCCGCTGGCGCGCTCGGGTTCACGGTTGTACGTATGGTTCGAGACGACCGTGGCGCAGTTGCGGCATGCCGCTTCGGCGCGCGCATGGTGGTCGGGTGCGGCCTGGGCCGCGAATGGTGCGGCGCTGGCGGCGAGAATGGCTGCGGCGAGGGCGGCACGGATCGAAAACGTTTGCATGATGTTCCCCTTACATATCGTTGTAACAAACATGTGCATAGAGTAACGGTCATGCCCAAGCGTGGAAAGAGTGAAACAGTATCAATTGCAAGTGAGTGTAACTGCCCGTTTTTGGTGCAATATGGAATGATGCTTGCCATAAATACGTTATTCTGTCTTTTTGATGCAACTTTGCGGTGCGACATTGCGAAAGTTTCTCTATAGTACTGATAAGTGATTATTTGAAACAATTAACAGAAGACGGGCCGTTACTACCGGCCTTCTTCCTCCCACCTCCCGATCCATGTCGTCACGCACCCTGCCCGTCATCGTCTGCACCGCCGCGCTGGCCTGCCCCACCGTGGCGCTTGCCGGTATGGACACGGACGCCGGCGACATCCGCTCGCTGAGCACGATTCCCCTCGAGGAACTGATGCAGATGCGGGTCGTGACGGCCGCGTCGAAGTTCGCCCAGCCGATCAGCGATGCGCCGTCGTCCGTGGTCGTGCTCACGGCCTCCGACATCCGCAACCATGGCTGGCGCACGCTGGCCGACGCATTGGCCACGCTGCCCGGCCTGTATGTGACGAACGACCGCAACTACACGTACCTGGGGGCGCGCGGGTTCCTGCGTCCGGGCGACTACAACAGCCGCTTCCTGCTGCTGGTCGACGGCATGCGCATCAACGACGCCGTGTACGACCAGGCCCTCATCGGCACCGAGGGCCTGATCGACATGGACATGGTCAAGCGTATCGAATTCGTGCCCGGCCCCGGCTCGGCCGTGTATGGCTCGAACGCGCTGTTCGGCGTCATCAACGTCGTCACACGCGACGGCAGCGGCCTGTCCGGCGTCCAGGGCGCCGTCACCGCCGCCGGCCAGGGCGAACGCAAGGCCCGGACCAGCTATGGCTGGCACGGCCAGAACGGCGCCGACCTGCTGCTGTCCGCCAGCGCCTTCAACCGCACGGGCCGCGACCTGTACTACCCGGAATTTGACCGGGCCGACACTCCCGACACCAATCACGGCATCGCCCGCCACCTCGACTGGGACCGCGCCCAGAACTTCCTCGTCAAGGGCAGTTATGGCGGCGTGACGCTGTCGGCGAGCCACGTCGCGCGCACCAAGGGGATCCCGACCGCATCCTTCAACGCCGTGTTCAACGCGCCGGACAGCACGCGCGACACGCAGACGAGCATCGGCCTGGCGTGGAACCGCGAGCTCGCACCGGCGCTGGCGCTCGCGGTCCAGCTCCAGTCGGGCCAGGCCGATTACCGCGGCCCCGGCTGGTATCCGGACACTGAAGGCGTGCCCCGCCTGAACATCGACGGCGCCCACGCGCGCTGGTACGGCGCCAGCGCGCACGCGACCCTGACCAACCTGCCGGGCCAGAAGATCGTGCTCGGCGTCGAGCTGGGCCGCGATGCGCACCGCGACCAGTACAACTACAACGAGCAGCCGTATGAATTGCTGCTGAACGACCACCGCGACGCGATGCGCCGCGCCGTATTCGTGGAAGACGAGATCCGCCTGCCGGCCGGTTTCCTCGTCAATGCCGGCGCGCGCTTCGACGACAACGAGGGCACGGAAACGCGGCGCTTCAGCCCGCGCGTGGCGGTCATGTACAAGGCGACCCCGCGCGACACCGTCAAGCTGATCGCGGGCAGCGCCTTCCGTGCGGCCAACGCCTATGAGATGTACTACGCGCTGCCGGAGATGGCCGGCGGCATGCTGCCCAACCCGGACCTGCGGCCGGAAAAGATCGCGACGCGCGAACTGGTGCTGGAACACGTGCTGGGGGACGGTGGCCACGCCACGCTGTCCCTGTTCCGCTATACGGTGGACGACCTGATCAGCCAGCAGGCCGACCCGGCCACGGGCATGCTCATCTTCCGCAACATCGACCAGGCCGATGCCCGCGGCCTCGAGGCCGCGCTCGACCGCGATTTCGGTGCCGTGCGCCTGCGCGCCAGCTATTCCTGGCAACTGGCACGCGGCACCGGCGGCGCCCCCCTGATCGATTCGCCGAGCCACCTGGCCAAGGCCAACCTCACGGCGCCGCTGGGCTGGCGCGGCGGCCGCGTCGGCGCCGAGCTGCTGTGCAGCGGCAAGCGCCTGGCCGACGAGGGCGCGGCCGGCGGTTACTGCGTCGCCAACGTCACGCTTTCCGCGCTGCGGCTGGCGTCGCGTGCCGAGCTGTCGCTCTCCGTGTACAACGCCACCGGCAAGCACTATGCCGACGTGGCCGGCCCCGCTTTCGTGCAGACCGCGCTCGCGCGCGAAGGCCGCACGCTGGCCGCGAAACTCGACTGGCGGTTCTGACGATGGTCCGCGCCCTCTCCTTCCTGGCGATCGTGGCCGGCCTGGGCCTGGCGGCCGGCATCTGCCGTGCGCAGGTCGATGGCATGGACCTGAAGGCCGCGTACATCTTCAACTTCGCCATGTTCACGACCTGGCCGGATGCCGCCGGCAAGGGCCCGCTGTTCGTCTGTACGAATCCGGACAACCCGCTCTGGCCGGGGCTGAGCGCCCTGAACGGCAGGCCGGTCAACGGCCGTCCCTGGACCGTGACGGAACTCGCGCGTCCGAAAGCCGCCCGCTGCGACATCGCCGTGCTGGCGCGCACCATGGAGCGGCCGGCGGCGCTCGCGGCGGGCGTGCTCGTCGTGCGCGACGGCGCCGGCGGCAAGGCCGCGATCACGCTCGTCGAGGACGACGAACATATCCGCTTCGACGTCGACACGCAGGAAGCGGCAAGGAACGGCCTGCGCCTGTCTTCCCATCTGCTGCGCCTGGCGAGGAACGTGCTATGAATCCGACGACGGCACGCCGCCCCGGAGAACTGAGCCGCATGCTCGGCGTGGGCCAGCTGCTGGCCGCGGCCGCCGCGCTCGGCGTAGCCTGCTGCATCCTGCTCGCCTACCAGTTCGTCGCATTGCGCCGCAATCTCACCGACGACCTCACCGTGCAGGCCGCGATCATCGCCGACAACGTGGCGGCCACATTGATGTTCCACGACCAGGACGCCGCGCACGAGATGCTGCGCTCGTTCCGCCACTCGTCGTTCCTGGCCGCCGCCACCGTGTACGACCGCCAGGACGTCGAATTCGCCGCGTACCGCAACGGCGCCGTCGACGACACGCCCACGCTGCTGCGCGACTGGACGCTGTTCACGCCGCTGTCGGTGGCGCGCCCCATCCGCTACCGCGGCATGGCGCTGGGCCGGGTCGTGCTGACGGCCGACACGGTCGGCATCCGCAACGGGCTGCTGCGCTATGGCGCCCTGCTGGCCCTGGCCTCGATGGGCGCGCTGGTGACGACGTCGCTGCTCACGCGCCGCACCAAGGGACGCATGCACCGCGCCGAATCGCAGCTGAAGCACCTGGCCTACACGGACACCGTGACCGACCTCCCGAACCGCCGCTGCACCTATGAGGCGCTGGAGCTGGAGATCGCCATGCGCACCGAGGGCGGCGGGCGCATCGGCCTGCTCCTGATCGATCTCGACAACTTCAAGGTCGTCAACGACACGGCCGGCCACGCCGCCGGCGACCACCTGCTGCGCCAGGTCGCGAGCGTGCTGCGCGCGACCGCGCGCCCCAGCGACCGCATCGGCCGCATCGGCGGCGACGAATTCGCGGTCATCGTCGCGCCGCTCGACGATCCGGCCGAGCTGGAACGCGTGGGCCAGCGCATCGTGGCCGGCCTGCGCCAGCCGCTGCAGGTCGAGGGCCAGGAAGTGACGCCCACCGCGAGTATCGGCGCCTGCGTGTTCCCGGACGACGCGCGTACGATGAGCGAACTGCTCAGCAACGCCGACGCCGCCCTGTACCGCGCCAAGGGCAAGGGCCGCGACACCGTGGCCGTGTTCGAGCGCGAGATGATCCTCGCCACGCAGCGGCGCGCCCGCCTGGAACGCGACCTGCGCCGCCACCTCGAGGCCGGCCTGCTGGAACTGTGCTACCAACCGCAATACGCGTGCGGCTCGCGCAAGATGGTCGGCGTGGAAGCGCTGCTGCGCTGGCCGCATCCGGACCAGGGTTATATTTCGCCGGCCGAGTTCATCCCCATCGCCGAGGAAAGCGGCTTGATCGTCGAAGTCGGCAAGTGGGTGCTGGACCGCGCCTGCCGCGACGCCGTCGCGTTGTACCGCCAGACCGGCTCGTGGCTCAGCATGGCCGTCAACGCCTCCGCGCGCCAGCTGCGCGACAAGGATTTCATCGGCGTCGTCGAGCGCACGCTGGCGGACACTGGCCTGCCCCCGGACCGGCTCGAACTGGAGCTCACGGAAAGCATGCTGATGGAAGACCTGGACGGTGCCGTCGAGTTCATGCACAACGTGCGTGCGCTGGGCGTGCGCCTGTCGATCGACGACTTCGGCACCGGCTATTCGTCGCTCGCCTACCTGCAGACCTTCCCGATCAACCACCTCAAGATCGACCGCAGCTTCGTCCGGCTGCTGCCCACGTCCGGCACGACGATCGCCGGCGCCGTGATCGCGCTCGCCCACGGTTTCAACCTGACCGTGGTGGCCGAAGGCGTCGAGGAACCCGAGCAGTTCGACTGGCTGCGCCAGGCGGGCTGCGACTACGTGCAGGGCTACCTGCTGGCGCGTCCGCTGCCGCTGGCGGCGCTGCGCGCACGCGTGCTCGAGGAACGCGTGCCGGCCGCCTGAGCCGCGTTCAGTCCGGCGCGGGCACGTCCACGATCAGGCGCGGGTCGAGCGTCCGGATCCGCGGCTCGACGTAGTAGCCGCCCGCCTCCACATACCGTAACGCGCAGCGTCCGCACACGGTGCATTGCATCACCCTCACGAACGTACCCACCGTGCGCATGCTCTCCTCCGGAAAATCGATCGGGACGCGCGTCCACTCCCGGTACGTGTCGATGGCGCAGGCGCACGCTTGCGTCACGGCGGCCGCTGCGTCGGCGAGCGATTTCAGTTCATCCACGGTCATTGCTTCTCCATTGCTGCGGGTCCGATTCCGGCAACAAACCGTGCCGAACATCAAGCCTTACGGCGCCCGCGCGACGATGGTATCTTGTCGGGGCAAGTCCTAGGGAACCTCTTCAAGGAGAACACACGATGGCAGCGAAAAAGATCCTGTTGTTGACCGGCGATTTTGCGGAAGATTACGAAACCATGGTGCCGTTCCAGGCGCTGCTCGCGGTGGGCCACACGGTGCACGCCGTCTGCCCCGGCAAGAAGAAGGGCGACAAGGTCAAGACCGCGATCCACGATTTCGAAGGCGACCAGACGTACACGGAAAAGCCCGGCCACCAGTTCGCGCTGAACGCCGATTTTTCCGAAGCGAGCGCCGACGACTACGACGCCCTCGTCATCGCGGGCGGCCGCGCGCCCGAATACCTGCGCCTCGATCCGCAGGTGATCGCGCTGGTGCGCGGCTTTGCGCACGCCGACAAGCCGATCGCCGCCGTCTGCCACGGCGCCCAGCTGCTGGCGGCCGCCGACGTCATCCGCGGCAGGCGCGTGTCGGCCTATCCCGCCTGCGCGCCCGAGGTCAAGCTGGCCGGCGGAGAATACGCAGATATCCCGGTCGACCAGGCCGTCACGGACGGCAACCTCGTCACGGCCCCGGCCTGGCCCGCGCATCCGCAATGGATCGCCCAATTCCTCAAGCGGCTCGGGACCGAGATCTCGCTATAGTCGCGCTGTAACGTCAGGCCGCCTCGGCGACCGCAATCATGTCGGCCGGGGGGTGCGCGCACACGCGGTCGCGGCCGCCCTGCTTGGCGCGATACAGCGCCTCGTCGGCATGCTTGATCACGACGCCGACTTCGTCGCGCTCGTGATGCTGCGCCACGCCGAACGATGCCGTGACATCCAGGCCCACCGGCCACGTCTGCTGGTGCAGCGCTTGGCGCAGGTTTTCCGCGAGAATGCGCCCCTGGAACACGTTGGTCATCGGACAAACGATGAGGAATTCTTCGCCGCCCCAGCGCACGAGGCGGTCCGACGAACGGATGCCGGACGCGATGACGTTGGCAAACTTGCGCAGGACATCGTCGCCCACGTCGTGGCCATGCGTGTCGTTGATCGATTTGAAGTGGTCGATGTCGATGAAGATCACGGCCATCGGGTCGGCCAGCAGGCTCGACGTGCTCATCAGCGCCGCACGCAGGCCCTGCCGGTTCAGCACGCCCGTGAGCGGATCGATGTGCGCCTGCCCGGCCAGGTCGCGCGCTTCGAGCTCCAGCGCCTTGTTGACCGTCCTGAGCAGCGCGACGGCCGCCCGGCTGTCCGCGAGCTGCGTGCGCAGCGAGAGCGTGAGAATCGCCAGCCAGCCGACCGCGCACGACACCCATGCGACCACGATCCACATCAGCAGCGTGTCGCGGCCGATCATCTTGCCGTGCAGGCGCAGGGCGTGCAGCGTGAACACGTGCTCGCCTTCCTTGCCACCGCCATTGATCATCAATTCCACGCGCGCGACGTTGTCGACATTGACCGCGGAATGCTCCAGCGCCGGCTTTGCCATGTCCTTCCACCACTGCGCCACGCCAAACCACTTGATCGGTATCACGAAGGCTTTGCCATCGGGCGGCAGGTCGAGTGCATCGATCTGGTTGATCTTGTAGGTTTGCCACTGGTCGAGGCGGGTCAGCCCTTCTTCGATATCCGCAAGCACCAGGCCGAATTTCGACGACCCCGCGCCGGCATATCGTCCCTCGATCGTCAGGAAGTCGAAACGGGACATGTCCATGCCCATGTCTCCCTTGAGGAAACTGAAACTCAACTTACAGTACGGCCACGGGCTCTTCGACGAGATATGGCAGTGCACGATAAGGTCCCGCCCTTTGCGCTCGAGCGAAGCCACGGAAGCGCCACCGCCTGACCGGTCATCCTCTACCCACAACGGAAAGCGATCGCCGGTTACCTCGACAACCTTTTCCATGCCATAGCGCTGCCATACGAGCAGGACGACCGTGATGAGCAACAAGCCCGCGAATACATAACGGGCATGGCCGAGGAGCCGGACCAGAGGCTGCAGCGAGGTTTCAGTGAAGGGCACCGACATGGTGAGTTTCTTAGAGATTCTTGCGATACAGCAAGATACCTCACCATGTAGGTGCGCGCAATAAAACTGAAAATCAGTGTTGCCAATCAGTATCAATTAGTGCGAATTGCAAACAAATTGTGCGGCGACCGGCAATGACGAGCCCCACACCGAGGGGGCTATTTCGAGGCGGGAGCTGTCGAGATAATGGCGGCCTTCTCTCAAGGAGTACCCATGTCTTCGCGCAAACCGCTCGCAGTGGCCGTCGCCGGCCTGTTCGTCCTGACGCCGGCGCTGGCCGCGGACGTCGTCCAGAAAGTCAAACCGCCCGTCAGCCAGGCCTATGTCGACCTCGCGACGTTCTCGGGCGGGATGCCGGCCATGCCGGGCGGCGGCGCGGCCGGCATGCTGGGCAGCCTGTTCAACAAAGGCGGCGCGGGCGGCAATGCCTTCGGCCAGACGCAGGGCCGGAGCCAGGGCCGCTGGATGGACGTCGTCCTGCTGACGCGGAATAATCCCAATTTGAAAACGGCGACCCAGAGCGTACCGGCCGCCTCCAGGCTCGCGCCCACGCTGAACCTGCTCGCACCGGAGCCACAACAGCAACAAGCGCCCGAGCGCAATGTTCCGGATGACGAGCCGACCAGGTTCGAGATGCCGAAGGGGAAGATGTACCTGTACTGGGGCTGCGGCACGGAAGTCCGTAAAGGCCAGCCGCTCGTCATCGATTTCGCCAAGATGGACGTCACGCAGTACAACAAGTTCTTCCAGAACCGCGGCGCTACCGCGCGCGTCCCGACGCCCGTCCCCGGCCGCCCGGCATGGCCGAACAAGACCGATGCGCGCCTGCTGCCGGACGGTGCGTCGATGGCGGGCGAGCATGCGTTCGCCGGGGACGGCGTCGTGGACGGCTTCAAGTTCAACATCGACGCCGCGCACGACCTGATGCCGGCGGTGGAAGCGACCCGCAGCGACGATGGCAAGGGTGTGCTGTTCAAGTGGAAACCGATGCAGCAGGCGACGGCCTGGTTCGTCCAGTCCATGGGCATGCGCGACACCGGTCGTGGCGACGGCAACGAGATGGAACTGGTCTACTGGACGTCGAGCGAGCTGCCGGACATGGGCATGGGACTCGTCAATTACCAGCCCGACAGCGCCATCGATAAATGGCGCAAGGAGAAGGTACTGCTGCCGGCAGGCGCCACCGAGTGCGCCGCGCCGAAGGAAGCCGTCGGCGCGACGGCGATGAGCCGCGTGATCGCCTATGGCGACGAACTGAACATGGCCTGGCCGCCGCGGCCGAAGGATCCGAAAGTCACCTGGGAACCGCAATGGGACGTCAAGGTGCGCCGCAAGTCGGTCGCATCGCTGATGCCGGGCATGGACGCGATGGCGATGAGCGGCCACGGTGCCGACGCTTCAAGTGGACAGCCGGCGCAGCCCGCCCAGGTCAAGACGCCGTCGGCGACGGACGTGATCACGCAAAGCGCGTTCGGCCTGCTGCGCGGGGTCTTCAAGAAGTAATGCGCTGGAAATCCACGCGTTGAAACTCCATGACCCAGTTCGTTTCCCAGGTCGCGCCGCCGTCGTTCGAAAACTCCTGTTGCCAGCGCGCGCTGGATGGCGTGATGTCCGTCCAGAGGAAGCGCACGCGGATCGGTTGACCGTTCAAGGTGTCGTCGGCAAGGAAGGTGCCGGTGCCGTCCTTGAACGCGCCGACGACCGGCATGCCAAGGTCATGGGGTTGGCGGCTGTCGAGCCACCAGATCGACCATCGCCCCGTTGCCGGATCGTAGGCGCGGATGGATGCCGCACGATAGGTCCCCGACGGCATGTCCAGCACGTTGTCGTCGACATTCGCCTGGCCGTCCAGCAACGGTCGTAGGGAACATGTCCCGCCAAACTCTTCCCAATCGGTGCAGCCGGCGAGGCGCTCCTTGAGTCGCCGATGGCGGACTGTCCAGTGACCGACGAGGAAATCGAAATCGTTCATGGCGGGCTCCTTATGCGTGGATGGCCGAGCGGGCGGTCGGCACGAGTTTCATGGAATGGGGCGGCGTTTTCAGCCACTGCGACAGGGCCGACGATACGTTCCGTTCGATCAGCTCCTTGAACACGGCCACGACAACGAGCACGTGCTCACCTTCGCGCACGGGTAGCCGCGGAAAATTGTTCAAGCTCGATTCGGTGACATACCAGCCTTGCGCCAGCGCGCCGTCCCTTTGCAGGACGGGCGCCATGCACTCGCGGCAGAGGTCGAGCAGCGCCGGGCTCGCGGCGTCGTTCAGGGTGAATACGGTGATGTCGACCATGCCGCCGGCGCGCCCTTCCCTACGCGCGGGATCGTGCACGAGACCGGCACCGTGCCACGCAGGGCGCAGCAGCAGGACGTCGTCGGAATCGATCATGGTCGCGTTCGCCGCATCGCGATGGGCCGCCCAGACCGGACCGCCGTAGAAGCCTTGCAGGCCGCGCGCACGCGAAGGCATGTCGGCAAAACCGCGGAGCCAGACGAAGCGGTCCGGGTCATCCTCGTCGCGAAACTGTCCCATCACGCTCATGCCTTCCGCTTCCTGGGTTTCGACGAATTCGCGGTCGAACAAATCGATCAAAGCATCGCGTTTATGTGGGTGCAGCATGTATTGCCGCAGTTCCACGATCTGCGGATGTTTTGGTGGCACGGCTTTCTCCTCATTGATTTCGATGACATTCAGTATCGAATAGAATATCTGCCATCTGATGTCATATATTCCGCCCGACCATGCGCGCCAGCCGCCTGCTTTCCATCCAAATGATGCTCGAGACACGCGGCCCCATGAGCGCTGCGGCACTGGCCGAGGCGTTGGAGATCTCGGTGCGCACGCTGCACCGTGACATCGACCAGCTCACCGCCGCCGGCGTACCGATCTATGCGGAACGCGGCCGCACGGGCGGCTTCCGCCTGCTCGACGGCTGGAACACGCGGCTGACCGGGCTGACGCCGGCCGAGGCGCAAGTCGTGTTCCTCAGCGGCCTGGCCGGCCCCGCAGCCGACCTCGGCCTCGACAAGCCGCTGCAAGGTGCGCAACTCAAGCTGCTGACGTCGCTGCCGGAATCGTCACGCTCGGAAGCGCAGAAGATGCAATCCCGCTTCCACCTCGATCCGGTCGACTGGTACAGCGAAGCCGCTGCGGTGCCGTACCTGGCGATCGTCGCCGAAGCCGTCTGGACGGACAGGCAGCTGAGCATGGGGTACGAGAGCTGGCGCGACGAGGTCGAGCGGGTCGTTCATCCGCTGGGGCTCGTGTTGAAAGCGGGCGCGTGGTATCTCGTGGCCTCGGCGGATGGCAAGCCACGCACGTATCGGGTTTCGAACGTGAAGCATGCGGTGGTGCTGGAACAGCGCGCGCGGCGGCCGGCACGCTTCGACCTGGCGCGGTATTGGGCGGATTCGGTCGCCCGGTTCGAGTCGGAGCTTTATACGGATTACGCGGACGTGCTGGCGACGCCGGCCGGGCTCAAGGATTTGCGCTACCTGAATGCCGCGGTCGCACGTGCCGTTGCGCAAGCGCGGCCTTCACGACGGCAAGATGGGCGGGCCGCTTTGCGTATTCCTGTCGAGTCGGTCGAGCACGGGGCCGGGCAGTTGTTGCGCTTGGCGCCAGAGGTGGAGGTGACGGGGCCGGCCAGGCTGAGAAAGGCCATCGTTTCGCGCCTGCAGCACGTGTCTGCCTTATACGGCATCTGACAAGAAAAAAGGGGTTACGCCAAAAACGTAACCCCTTGATTTTTTTGGTTGGTAGGCCTCCCCGGAGTCGAACCGGGCACCAACGGATTATGAGTCCGCTGCTCTAACCAGGCATGAGCTAGAGGCCCGAAACTGGTACATCCGAAGACGCTAAAAACTCGCCACTCACGGTCGCGGAGCGGCCGAAGTGGCGAGAGGATATTGTTTTAGCGTAGGTCCGTCAAGCCTCAACCGCTGTTGTTCTCGAGGAAGCTCTTCAGCTTGTCGGAACGCGACGGGTGCCGCAGCTTGCGCAGCGCTTTCGCTTCGATCTGGCGGATACGCTCGCGCGTCACGTCGAACTGCTTGCCGACCTCTTCCAGCGTGTGGTCAGTGGACATTTCGATGCCGAAGCGCATGCGCAGCACTTTCGCTTCGCGCGGCGTCAGCGAATCGAGCACGTCCTTGACCACGCCGCGCATCGAGGCATGCAGCGCGGCGTCCGAAGGCGCCAGCGTGTTGTTGTCCTCGATAAAGTCGCCCAGATGCGAATCGTCGTCATCACCGATCGGCGTTTCCATCGAGATCGGCTCTTTCGCGATCTTCATGATCTTCCGGATCTTATCTTCCGGCATTTCCATCTTGATCGCGAGCGTCGCCGGATCGGGCTCGGCGCCCGTCTCCTGCAGGATCTGGCGCGAGATCCGGTTCATCTTGTTGATCGTTTCAATCATGTGCACCGGAATACGGATCGTGCGCGCCTGGTCCGCGATCGAGCGGGTAATGGCTTGGCGGATCCACCACGTCGCATACGTCGAGAACTTGTAGCCGCGACGGTATTCGAACTTGTCCACCGCCTTCATCAGGCCGATGTTACCTTCCTGGATCAGGTCGAGGAACTGCAGGCCGCGGTTCGTGTATTTCTTCGCGATCGAGATGACGAGACGCAGGTTTGCTTCCGTCATTTCGCGCTTGGCCTTGCGCGCCTTCATTTCACCGGCCGCCATCTGGCGGTTGATGTTGCGCAGGTCCGGCAGCGGCAGGACGACGCGGGCTTGCAGGTCGATCAAACGTTGCTGCAGTTCCTTGATCGTCGGGATATTTCGGCCGAGGATCGCGCTGTAGGCGTGGCCGGCGTTCACTTCGCCGTCGACCCACTCGAGATTCGTTTCGTTGCCCGGGAAGACCTTGATGAAGTGCGCGCGCGGCATGCCGCAGCGGTTCACGGCCACGTCCAGGATCTGCTTCTCGATGTGGCGCACTTCGTCGACCTGGCCGCGCAGGGTGTCGCACAGCTTTTCGACGACCTTGGCCGTGAAACGGATGCCGAGCAGTTCGTTCGAGATCGCTTCCTGGGCCTTGATGTAGCCGTCGGAGTTGTAGCCCTGCTTTTCGTAGGCCTTGCGCATCTTGTCGAACTGCTCTGCGATTTCGCGGAACTTGTCGAGGGCCGAGTTCTTCAGCTGCTCGAGCTGTTCGGCGGAATAGCCGGCGGCGCCGGAACTCGCGCCCGCCTCTTCTTCCTCTTCCTCTTCTTCCTCTTCCTCGTCTTCGTCCTCATCGTCGTCCGACTCCGTCGCCGTCGGTGCGACGGCCGTCGGCGACGTCGCTTCGTCTTCGCCCGGGTCGACCATGCCGTCGACGATTTCGTCGATCTTGATCTCGTCCTGCTCGATACGGCGGGCGGCGTCGATGATCTCGGCGATCGTCACCGGGCAGGCGGAGATCGCCTGGATCATGTCGCGCAGGCCGTCTTCGATGCGCTTGGCGATCTCGATCTCGCCTTCGCGGGTCAGCAGTTCGACCGAGCCCATCTCGCGCATGTACATGCGGACGGGGTCGGTCGTGCGGCCGAAATCGGAGTCGACGGTCGACAGCGCCGCTTCGGCGGCAGCTTCGGCTTCGTCGTCGCTGGTGACGGTGGCGACGTTATCGGACAGCAGCAGCGTTTCGGCATCGGGCGCATGCTCGTAGACGGCGATGCCCATGTCGTTGAACGTGCCGATGATGCCTTCGATCGCTTCCGGATCGACGATGTTGTCCGGCAGATGGTCGTTGATCTCGGAATACGTGAGGAAGCCGCGCTCCTTGCCCGACTTGATCAGGGCCTTGAGCTTCTGGCGGCGGATTTCCAGTTCCTCTTCGCTCGCTTCCGTGTCCGACGAGAACGCGTCTTTCAGCAGCGCTTTTTCCTTGGCCTTGCGGTCCTTGGCCTTGGCCTTGTCGACCGCTTTCAGCTCGGCACGCTCGACCGCGTTCAGGGCGGCGACTTCGTCGTTTTCGGGGGTGAACTCCTTGGGCTTGCGGCCACGCCGGCCTGGCACCTTGACGGCCGGCAGCACGTAGCCCGACGTATCGATCGCGGCGAGGGCTTCCGCATCGGTCGTCTGGTTGACTGGGGCGACACCCGCGACGCGGGCTTCCGCCTTGTCTTGCGAATTGTCCACCTTAGCGGACATTCTGGTGGATTTGGTAGCCACTTTGGTTTCGGGTTTCTTGGTTGGCACAGGCGCTTTCGAAGTCACAACGACCACTTTACGATGGTTAATGATAAAGTTTTGTTACCTTACATCACGCTGCAGGCATACACTGCTGCCCCACTAACTGAAACACCCAGCCCGAATTGTCACGAAAAATCGTTTCAATGCTTGCAATAGTTAGCGTTTTATTATAGCACGCACCCCTATTCTTTCCAGTCAAGAAAGGCGCCTCGGCAACCCGTCCCGTTCAGGCGAATTTCGCAGGGGTGTCGTTTGCTGCCTCCCGGGCCAAGAGGTCCTGCTGAGCTGTGATTTCACGATAGCGGGCACTCACCTGATCTGGGGTCAATCCGGAAGAAAACAACTGGTTCAACTCCTGTTTGAGCACGTCCATCTTGACTTGCCTCACGGCACTCGTCAGCCAAATGCGATCCGCGTCGGCATCCGATTCGGGTTCGACCGCGATCGATGCGATCAGGTTGTCGTACTCCGAACTTGCTTCCTTCAATTGCTCGGACAACGCGGCGAACGTACCGTTCGGACCCAGTGCTTGCGCCATCGCCACGAGCTGGCGCAGGCGCTCGGCCTGCTCGACGCCGAAGTGGTCGAACGCGCGCAACGCCGACTCGTCCAGGCCCAGCGCCAGCGCCGGATGCGAGACAAGGATGCGCGACATCTGCAATTCCAGGCCGACCGGTTCCGGGCGCCCCTGGCGCGGCGGCGCTTTCCTGGCCACCGCAACCGGTTTCGACAACTCGAACAACGCTTCGATCTCGGCCGGCGTTGACTCCGTCAGGTTCGCCAGGCCGCGCACGATCTGCAGGCGCAGCGCGGACGGCGTCATCGCCTGCAGCAGCGGTTTCGCATCGAACTGGACGCGCGCGCGGCCCTCCGGTGTATCGAGATCGTGTTCCGTCGTGACCTCGCGCAATAGGAATTGCGACAGCGGCATCGCCTCATTGATTTCCTGGGCGAACGCGTCCGCGCCGAACTCGCGCACATAGCTGTCCGGATCGTGCTCTTGCGGCAAGAACAGGAACCTGATCGTCTTGTTGTCCGTCACTTGCGGCAGGCACGCTTCCAGCGCGCGGCGGGCGGCGCGGCGGCCGGCCTTGTCGCCGTCGAAGCTGAAGATGACGTTGTCCGTCTGGCGCAGCAGTTTTTGCACGTGGGTACTCGTACACGCCGTGCCCAAGGTCGCGACGGCTTGCGGGAAGCCGAGCTGGGCCAGCGCGACGACGTCCATATAGCCTTCCGTCACCAGCACGTAGCCGGCGTCGCGGATTGCCTGGCGCGCCTCGAACAGGCCATACAGCTCGTGCCCCTTCTGGAACAGCGGGGTTTCCGGCGAGTTCAGGTATTTCGGTTCGCCACCGTCCATCACGCGGCCGCCGAAACCGATCACCTGCCCTTTCGTGTTCCGGATCGGGAACATGATCCGTTCGCGGAAACGGTCGTAGCGCTTTTTATTGCTGCCATCCTCGTCCACCTTATCGATGACGAGGCCGGACTCGACGAGGGCCAGCGCCTCGTAGTCGTGGAAAACCGAGCGCAGATTGTCCCAGCCGCCCGGCGCATAGCCGAGGCCGAAGCGAGCGGCCACTTCGCCTGTCAGGCCGCGGCCTTTCAAATAGGCGATGGCGTTCGGCGCGGTGCGCAACTGGGCGCGGTAAAAATCGCAGGCCTGGGTCAGCGCGTCCGTCAGGGCCAGCGTTTGCGCCTGCTGGGCGGCACGCTGGGCCGGCGGAATCTTGTCGTCCTCCTGGGGCACGATCATGCCCACGCTTTGCGCCAGGTCCTTGACCGCATCGACGAAGCCCATGCCCGAGTATTCGATCATGAAGCCGATGGCCGTGCCATGGGCGCCGCAGCCGAAGCAGTGATAGAACTGCTTGGTCGGGCTGACGGTAAAACTGGGGGATTTCTCGTTGTGAAACGGACAGAGCCCCATGTAATTGGCGCCGCCCTTTTTCAGCTGCACGTAACGCCCCACCACGTCGACGATGTCAACGCGGTTGAGCAGATCGGTAATGAATGATTGCGGAATCACTTGATCTAACTAACAGTATTTGTCTCAGGTCAGACTATACCGCAGGGCTCGTTACAAGTTGATTTGCAACAATGCAACATGGCGTTGCCGCTCCGGTGCATCAAAAACAGACACGGCCGTGGCCGTGTCCGGACGGGCCTCAAGCGCCTGCGAGCGCTTTCTTGACCTGGGCCGAGACGGCCGTCATGTCGGCGCGGCCGGCCAGCTTCGGCTTCAGGATACCCATCACTTTGCCCATGTCCTGCGGACCGGCGGCGCCCGATGCGGCGACGGCGGCAGCCACTTCGGCGGCGACTTCCTCATCCGACAGGCCGGCCGGCATGTACGTCACCAGCACGGCAAGTTCGGCCTTCTCGATGTCGGCCAGATCCTGGCGACCGCCTGCCTCAAACTGGCTGATCGAATCCTTGCGCTGCTTGATCATCTTTTCGACGATGGCCACGACCTGGGCGTCGTCCAGCTCGATACGCTCGTCCACTTCCTTGCGCTTGATCTCGGCGATCAAGAGGCGGATCGTGGCGAGGCGCTCGCTGTCCTTGGCGCGCATCGCGGTTTTCATGTCGTCGGTGATCTGGTTTTTCAAGCTCATGGAAACTCCGTTCGATAGGGGCAAAAGGCAAAACCCGCTGCGGCACAACCGGAGCGGGCTTCGTCGGATTCAGGCCTTGCACATCCGGGACCGGCAGTGGCCGTCGCCCGGGAAGGCGTGAATATAAATCAGTACAGCTTCTTCGGCAGTTGCTGGCTGCGGATGCGCTTGTAGTGACGCTTCACGGCAGCGGCCAGCTTGCGCTTGCGCTCTGCAGTCGGCTTCTCGTAGAACTCGCGTGCGCGCAGTTCCGTCAGCAGACCGGTTTTTTCGATAGTGCGCTTGAAGCGACGCATAGCGACTTCGAACGGCTCGTTTTCTTT
>Ga0187845_1000152_pt1 | contig 38898 bp, 31 predicted proteins | sample SpaLakP09_SKY_68_FD_134515 | JGI IMG/M metagenome (GOLD analysis project Ga0187845, IMG submission 134515) | Oligotrophic lake water microbial communities from Sparkling Lake, Wisconsin, USA - SP09_SKY_68 | ecosystem: Environmental > Aquatic > Freshwater > Lake | place: USA: Sparkling Lake... | reverse complement strand
CTTCCGCTTTGCCGCGCCGCTGGCCGACCGCTTCTATGTGATGGAACACGGCGCCATCGTCGAGCGCTTTGCCGCCGACGAACTGCAGGCCAAGATGCCGGTGCTCAATGAACTGCTTGGCGTGTGAGCGCGTGTAACGAGGGAACCGACTTTTCATGACTTTCGATATTGGAATCCCGCTGCCGGCGCTGATGTCGCAGCTGCTGCTGGGACTTGTCAACGGCGCGTTCTACGCGATGCTCAGCCTTGGCCTGGCGGTCATCTTCGGCTTGCTGAACGTGATCAATTTCGCGCACGGCGCGCTGTTCATGGCCGGCGCGGTGCTGGCCTGGGCCGGCATGGAATACGCCGGACTGAACTACTGGATGATGCTGATCGTCTCGCCGCTGGTGGTGGGCGCGCTTGGCATCGTGATCGAGAAGACGATGCTGCGCTGGATCTACAAGCTCGACCACATCTACGGCCTGCTGCTGACGCTGGGCATCACGCTGGTGATCGAAGGCGTGCTGCGATCGGTCTACGGCGTCTCCGGCCTGCCCTATTCGCCGCCCGATGCCCTGCAGGGCGCCACCGATCTCGGCTTTATGGTGATGCCGAACTATCGCGCCTGGGTAGTGGCCGCGTCGGTGGTGGTGTGTCTGGGGACATGGTTCACGATCGAGAAGACCAAGCTCGGCGCGTACCTGCGGGCCGGCACGGAAAACCCCAAGATCGTCGAAGCGTTTGGCGTGAACGTGCCGCTGATGGTGACGCTGACCTACGGCTTCGGCGTGGCGCTGGCCGCGTTTGCCGGCGTGCTGGCCGCGCCGGTAATTCAGGTATCGCCGCTGATGGGACAGAACCTGATCATCGTCGTGTTTGCGGTGGTGGTGATCGGCGGCATGGGCTCGATCATGGGGTCGATCGTCACCGGCCTTGGCCTCGGCGTCATCGAGGGGCTGACCAAGGTGTTCTACCCGCAGGCGTCGTCGACCGTGGTGTTCTTCATCATGGTGATCGTGCTGATGTTGCGGCCCGCAGGTTTGTTTGGGAAGGAAAAATAATGCTGCAGAAATCTTCCGGCCGCGGCCGGTTCGCGGTGTACGGCGTGCTGCTGTTGCTGGCGCTGCTGGCTCCGGCGCTGGGCGCCTATCCGGTGTTCGTCCTCAAGGTGCTGTGCTTTGCGCTGTTTGCGTGCGCCTTCAATCTGTTGATCGGCTATACCGGGCTGCTTTCGTTCGGACACGCCGCGTTCTTCGGCGGCGCGGGTTATGTGGCCGGGCACGCGATGAAGCAATGGGGACTGACCCCGGAGCTTGGCCTGCTGCTGGGGACCGCTTTTGCGGCGCTCACCGGCGCGGCCATGGGCGCACTGGCCATTCGCCGCCAGGGCATCTATTTTTCGATGATCACGCTCGCGCTGGCCCAGATGCTCTACTTCTTCTGCCTGCAGGCGCCGTTTACCGGCGGCGAGGATGGAATCCAGGGCATTCCGCGCGGAAAGCTGCTCGGCATGCTGCCGCTCGATAGCGATCTCGTGCTCTATTACTTTGTGCTGATGGTCGTGATCGCCGCGTTCGCACTGATCGTGCGCACTATCCATTCGCCATTCGGACAAATCCTCAAGGCGATCAAGGAAAACGAGCCGCGCGCGGTGTCGCTGGGCTATGACGTGGACCGCTTCAAACTGACCGCGTTCGTGCTGTCCGCTGCGCTGTCGGGGCTGGCCGGGTCCCTCAAGGCGCTGGTGCTTGGCTTCGAGACGCTGACCGACGTGCACTGGTCGATGTCCGGCGCGGTCATCCTGATGACGCTGGTGGGCGGGCTGGGCACGCTGACAGGACCAATCGCCGGCGCGTTCGTGGTGATTGCGCTGGAAAACAAGCTCGGCGACGCCGGCACGTTCCTGGCCGGCGCGACGGGCATCGACTGGTTCAACACGCTCGGCGAATCGGTCACCATGGTGACCGGCGTGATCTTCGTGATCTGCGTGCTGACCTTTCGCCGCGGCATCGTCGGCGAAATCATCGGCATGGCCGGACAGTGGCAGGCGCGACGCGGACCGTCCGCGCCGCACCGCTCACATCTCGTCGATCGCGGTTGACGCGGTGACCACGCCCGACTCCTTTTCCAGCGAGAAGCGGTCGCGCGTGGTCACGTAGAAGCTGGCGCCAAAGCGTCCCACGGGGAAGTAGTCCTGCAGACGCACGCGCCAGCGCTCCGTGTCGATCAAGCCGTCGCGCGCATGCAGGCGCAGCACGCGGCCGATGAAGATCTGGCGGCTGTCGGTCTCCAGCGTCTCCCACAGCCTGCATTCGAAGGCTACCGGCGCTTCGGCGATACGCGGGGGCGCCACCTGGGTGCACGGCGCGCTGGTCAGTCCCACGTGCTCGAGCTCGCTCATATGCGGCGGCAGCCTTTCGCCGCAGCGATGCATCTTCTCGGCCATCGCCTCATCGCTCAGATGCACGACGAACTCGCCGGTGCGCACGATATTGGCTGCCGTGTCCTTCAGCGCGCCGTCGCCAAGCCGGTTCACGCTGATCATCACGATCGGCGGTTCTTCGCCCAGCATGTTGAACATCGAGAATGGCGCCGCATTGGCTGTGCCATCCTCGCCCAGCGTGGTCACCAGCGCGATCGGGCGCGGCACGATCAGGCTGGCCATGAGCTTGTAGCGCTGATATTCGGTAATGGCGCTGAAATCGATTTCCATGCGTTTCCTTGTTCAAGCCTGCGGCTGCGCCAATCCCAGCATCTGGGCCAGGCTCTTCTCGCCCTGCATGCGCGAGGTTTCGATCCTCTGTTCCAGCTCGCACAGATGGGCCTCCATCAGCGCCACGGCGCCCGCGGCATCGCGCGCCTCGATGCAGGCCACGATGGCGGCGTGCTCGTCGTGCTCGCACGGCGCGTGTCCCGGCGGTTCATATAAACCGACAATCAGCGAGCAGCGCGAGACCAGTTCGGTCAGGTAGCGCTGCAGCACCGCATTGCGCGCCAGCGCGGCAATGCGCAGATGAAAACCGCTGGCCAGCCGCGCCCAGGATGGTTGATCGAAGCGATGCATCGCGTCGTGCTCGTCGGCCAACTGGCGGCGCAGGTCGCGCAAATCCTCTTCGGTCACGCGTGCGACGGCCAGTTCCACCAGCACGCGCTCCATGGCGCGGCGCGCCTCGAATATCTGGCTTGTCTCTTCCGGCGTCGGCTCGGCGATCACGGCGCCCTTGTTCGGGCGCAGCGCCACGATGCCGTCGTGCGCCAGTTTCTCGAGCACACGCCTCACCACGGCGCGTCCGACGCCGAACAGATTGCACAGTTCGGGCTCGGGCAGCTTGGTGCCTGGCGTGAGCCGGTGATTGAGCACGCCGTCAAAGATCGCGCGATAGATGCGCGTGTCGGCATCCTGCCCATCGTCTTGCGGATCCTGCGGCTCGGGCGCCATTTCCGCCGGGGTTGCGGCACGTTTGGCCGCGGCGCGCGCGGGCGCCTTGTGTGCAGCGTTGCTTGACATGAAATCGCTCAAGGAAACAATGGCCATGAATGTTAACGCGAAGCGTGCGGATTGCTGGCGGCTGGCGACGGCAACGCATCCATCGCTGTGCAGATCGCGCCGGGCGTTGTCAGCCAGACATCGCCATGCGCGCGACGTGCGGCAATGTGCGCGAGCGCGCGGCGCAGATGCCGCAGTCGATACGGCTGCCCCACCAGATACGGATGCAGCGCAATGCCCATCACCAGCGGCTGCGGATGCAGCGCGTGGTTGGCCTGTGCCAGCATTTCGTCGAACTGGTCGATGATCATGTCGGCAAACGCCGCACCATCGAGCTGTCGCCCGATGATCATCGGGATGTCGTTGAGTTCCTGCGGATACGGGATCGACCACAGCGACGTGCCGTTGCGGGTGCGCATGCGCACGGGCCGGTCGTCGTGCGCCCAGTTCAGCGTGTAGCGATAACCGGCCTCGGCCAGCAGGTCCGGCGTGGTCATCGTCTCCGATATCCACGGCGAAAGCCATCCACTCGGCGCGTGTCCGCAATGTTCGCGGATACGGTCGCGGCAATGCTCGATCAGCGCCCGCTCGCCGGCCTCGTCGAATTCGCTCTGGCGGTGCGCATTGGTATGGCCGTGGCCGATCAGTTCGTCGCCGCGCGCCAGGCATGCGTCGAGCACTTCAGGGCAGTGGTCATACAGCGCGGTGTTGAGCAGCACGCCGGCCGGCATTTCGAGTTGGTCGAACAGATCCAGGCAGCGCCATACGCCCACGCGATTGCCGTATTCGCGCCAGCTGTAGTTCAGCACGTCCGGCTGCGGCGATACCGGCCCGAGGTTGGCGCCAAGCCCCTCGCCAAACGCAAAATGCTCGACGTTGAAGCCGAGATAGACAGCCAGCCGCGCGCCGTTGGGCCAACGGAAATCGTCGACATCGGTGATAGGCCGATACGGAAATCTGCCGTGATGGCGCAACGGGCCAAACGTGGGCGCGGCGGCGGCCTGTGCGGCTGCCAGCGGGCTCGGGTTGAAGGTCATGAACGATTGCCTCTCTTCTGGTTGGTGCATCCGCTCCGCAAACGGCACCGTCTTCGTGCGCGACGCCCCGTTTCAGATCGTATGCATGCATGCTGGCAAATCGTTTGCAATATCTGCGCCATATCGTCTACGTGTTGCCTGTGGCGATGTCGCGGCTCACAACGACGATTCGTCGACATCGTGGCACGGGTCTTGCGAGTCAGCGGCTCCGAAACCAACCCCCATCCGGAGATCCGCCATGTTTCGTCCCCAACGCCGTGCACTGATCGCAGCCGCTGCCGCTGCCTGTGTCATGACCGCCCTGCCCGCGCATGCGGCCGACACCATCAAGATCGGTCTGATTACGGCGCTGTCCGGCCAGTCGGCGCGCGCCGGCGAAGCGCTGACGCGCGGCATGACCGTGGCGATCGACGACATCAACGCGCGCGGCGGCCTGCTGGGCGGCCGCAAGCTGGAACTGGTGCGCCGCGACGACGAAGGCAACCCGGCCAAGGGTGTGCTGGCCGCGCGCGAGCTGATCTACAAGGAAAAGGTAGCGGTGCTGTTTGGCGGGCTCGATACGCCGGTGTCGATGGCCATCGTGCCGATCGCCAACCAGGAAAAGGTGCCGTTCATGGGACCGTGGGCCGCCGGCACGCCGATCACGCACAACGGCGCCAATCCGAATTTCGCGTTCCGTGTGTCGGCCGTCGACGAAGTGGTCGACAAGGCAATGCTGCAGTACGCACAGAAAGCATTCGGCGCCACCAAGCCGGGCCTGATCCTGGTGAACAACCCATGGGGCGAATCGAACGAAAAAGGCATTGTCGCCGCGCTGGCGGCAAAGGGCAGCAAGCCGGTAGGCGTGGAGAAATTCGAAGCCAACGACGTCGACGTGGTGCCGCAGTTGGGCCGCCTGAAGGCGGCCGGCGCGGATGTGCTGCTGATGGTCGGCAACGTCGGGCCGTCGGCGCAGGTAGTGAAATCGCTCGACCGCATGGGCTGGAAGGTGCCGGTGGTATCGCACTGGGGCCCCGCTGGCGGCCGCTTTACCGAACTGGCCGGCCCGAACGCGCGCAATGTCCACTTCGTGCAGACCTACAGCTTCTTTGGCACGCAGACGCCGGTCAGCACGCGCGTGATCAATGAGCTGAAGGCCAAGTACAGCGATGTGAAGGGGCCGGACGACATCACTCCGGCGGTGGGCGTGGCCAACGCGTACGACGCCACGCAGCTGGCGGCGCTGGCCATCGCCCGTGCGGGCAGCACCAAGGGCGATGCGGTGCGCGAAGGCTTCTACAAGATCGACCGCTACGAAGGACTGATCAAGACCTACGTGAAGCCGTTCTCGCCGCAGCAGCACGACGCGCTGACCGAAAACGACTACGTGTGGGCGCAGTTCATCGACAACCGCATCGTGCCGGTGCAGAAGTAAGGCAGGCGCCGGCGCCGCCGGCTTCCGCCCTGGCTCCTCCCGCGGCGACGCAACGTGGCCGCAGGAGGAGCGCAACCGAATCAAGGACTCACCATGTTATGGATATCCGCCCTCATCAGCGGGCTTGGCCTGGGCAGCATGTACGGGCTGATGGCGCTGGGGTTTCACATCACCTATGCGGTATCGGCCACGGTCAATTTTGCGCAGGGCAGTTCGATGATGCTGGGCGCCGTGCTCACCTACGCGTTTGCACAGACACTGGGATGGCCGATGCCGCTGGCCATCGTGCTGGCGTTGGCGCTGTGCGCGCTGTACGGCCTGGCCGTCGAATTCCTGGCGGTGCGCCCGTTTGCCAGCCGCGGCTCCAATGCGTGGCTGATGGCCACGGTGGCGCTGGGCATCGTGCTCGATAACGTGGTGATGCTGTGGTTCGGCACCGAGCCGCGCAGCCTGCCGTCGCCGCTGGCCGCGCAATCGATGCAACTGGGCAACACCGGCGTGGGCGTGTATCCGCTGCAACTCGTGATTCCCGTAGTGGGGCTGTTGCTGGCGGCGCTGCTTCACTACGTGCTGCGCAAATCGCGCTGGGGCGTGGCGATGCTGGCCGTGGTGCAGAACCGCGATGCCGCGCGCCTGATGGGTATTCCGATCCGCCGCACGATTGCCGGAGCGTTCGCGATTTCCACCTTGCTGGCGGGCATTGCCGGCGTACTGATCGCCCCGCTGTTCAATGTGCAGGCGGACATGGGCACCGTGTTTGGCCTGAAGGCATTCGCGGTGGCCATCCTCGGCGGGCTTTCCAGCGCCTGGGGCGTGATGATTGCCGGATTGATCTTCGGTGTGGCCGAAGCACTGGTCACCGCTTCGCTGGGCTCCAGCTACACCCAGATCATCACGTTCGCGCTGGTGATCGCCCTGCTGGCCTTGCGGCCGGATGGGCTGTTCGGTCGCGCGGAGGTGCGCAAGGTATGAGCAAATCCATGGTGTCTTCCGTTTCCGCCGCGCCGCCGGCCAATGCGCCCCGCGCCGCCGCGCCCGTGCTCGGGCTGGGTACGCCGCTGCAGATCGTGGCGATGATCGCCGTGCTGGTCGTCTCGGCTGTGCTGGCGCTGACGCTGAACGGCTATTTCGTCTTCGTCATCGCCGGCGTGGCGATGCTGGCCATCTGCGGCGTGGGGCTCAACCTGCTGTTGGGGCTTACCGGCCAGGTTTCGTTCGGGCATGTGGGCTTCTACGCGATCGGCGCGTACACGGTAGCCATCCTGACCGGGCAAGCGGGATGGAGCTTCTGGGCGGCGTGGCCGGTGGGCGCGCTGATCGCAGCCGTGCTAGGCGCGCTGCTGGCGCTGCCGGCACTGCGCGTGAAAGGCCCAGGCCTGGCGATGGTGACGATTGCATTCGGCTTTATCGTCGAGCACGGCGCCGTGGAGTGGCGCACGCTGACCGGCGGACAGAACGGCCTGATGGGCATTGCGCAGCCGTCGCTGCCCGGCGTGGACGGCGGCGAGCGCGCGCTGGCGCTGATCGCCATCGCCGTGCTTGGGCTTGCGGTAGCGGCCTATGCGCGGATCGCGCGCGGCAGTTGGGGCGCGGCGATGCGTGCCGTGCGCGACAGCGAAACCGCCGCCGCCTCGATCGGCATCGACCCGCTGGTGGTCAAGACCGTCGGCTTCGCGTTTTCCGCAGCGCTGGCCGGCCTGGCGGGCGGACTGTTCGCGCCGCTGCAGGGCATGGTCACGCCCGGCATGTTCTCGTTCCTGCAATCGATCCTGTTCGTGCTGGTGGTGATGATCGGCGGTGCGGGCACGGTCGCCGGACCGCTGGTGGGCGCGGTGATCGTCGGCCTGCTGCCCGAAATGTTGTCGAGCCTGGAGAACCTGCGGCTGCTGTGCTTCGGCGTGTTGCTGCTGGTGGTGCTGTGGGTGGCACCGACCGGCATCACCGGCGTGGTCACGGCGGCGCTGCGACGGCTGCTTCCGGCGCGGCCGGCCGTGGTCGACGCGGTGGGCGGCGCCACGCTTCCCGTGCGCGATGCCGCAGCGCGGCGCGGACTTTCCGCTGTCGGGCTGTCGATGGTGTTTGGCGGCGTGCGCGCGGTGGACGACCTGTCGTTCGATTTGCCGCCGGGACAGGTGACCAGCCTGATCGGTCCCAATGGCGCGGGCAAGTCAACGGTGCTCAACATGCTGTCCGGCTACTACCGCCCGCGCTCGGGCGCGCGCAGGCTCGGCGCGCAAGCGCTGCCGGCGCGTGGCGCGTGTCATAGCGCGCGGCACGGCATTTCGCGCACCTATCAGACCACGCAGCTATTTGCCGGCATGAGCGCCGTCGACAACGTGGCCATCGCGCTCACGCGCGGCAAGCTCGGCGCGCTGCTCGGCATCGCCGGATTCACCGCGCCGTCAGTGCGCAACGAAGCGCGCGCGCTGCTGGCAGCGTGCGGCTACACCGGCAACCCCGGCGCCAGCGCCGCCGACCTGGCCCACGTGGATCGCCGTCTGGTGGAAATCGCGCGCGGATTGGCGACGCGCCCGGCGGTGCTGCTGCTGGACGAGCCGGCGGCTGGGCTGTCTCGCGAAGACAAGGCGACACTGGGCCGGCTGCTGCGCCGGATCGCCGACAGCGGTGTGGCGGTGGGCCTGGTCGAACACGACATGTCGCTGGTGATGGACGTCTCCGACAACATTGTCGTGATCGATGCGGGACAGCATCTGGCGGCGGGCACGCCGGACGCGGTACGCACCAACCCGGCCGTGATGCGCGCCTATCTGGGCGAAGCGTCGGACGCGCCGGCGCGCAGCCGCCCCGCCACGGCGCAGGCCAAGCTGCCGCTTCCCGAAGTGATTGGCGTATCGGCATTGCGGGCCGGATATGGCGCGGCGCCGGTGCTGCACGATGTCGACCTGCAGGTGCGCGAAGGCGAAATGGTGGCCCTGCTGGGCGCCAATGGCGCGGGCAAATCGACCCTGATGCGCGCCATGGCCGGCCTGCATCGGCCGGTGCAAGGCGGCATCACGTTCGATGGCACCGACCTTGCGCGGCTCGACGCCGCGAAGATTGCGGAAATGGGCGTGGTGCTGGTGCCCGAAGGCCGTCAGGTGTTTGCGGAGCTGTCGGTGCTGGACAACCTGCGGCTGGGCGCCTTCCCCTCGGGCCGCATCACGCGCGCCGAGATGATGCAGCGTATCGAAGCGATGTTCATGCGTTTTCCGCGCCTGCGCGAGCGGCAACATCAGCGTGCGGGCCTGCTCTCCGGCGGCGAACAGCAGATGCTGGCCGTGGCGCGCGGGCTGATGTCCAAGCCGGCCGTGCTACTGCTCGACGAACCGTCGCTGGGCCTGGCGCCGAAGGTCATCGACGAACTGTTCGCTTCGCTCGACAAGCTGCGCGAAGCGTCGATCACGATCCTGCTGGTCGACCAGATGGCCGCGCTGGCGCTGTCGCTGGCAGACCGCGCCTATGTGCTGGAGGAAGGCCGCGTGGTGGCCAGCGGCGATGCGCAATCGCTGGCCGCGGATCCGGCCTTGGTGCAAGCCTATCTCGGAGGACAGCACGCATGAGTGCGCTGGCCACTTCAAGCGCGGGCATGGTCACCAGCCCTCATGCGCTGGCAAGCGAAGCCGGCCTGGAAGTGCTGCGCGCGGGCGGCAACGCAATCGAAGCCGCCATCGCCATCGGCGCCACGCTGGCCGTTACCTATCCGCATTTCACCGGCCTGGGCGGCGACGCGTTCTGGATCGTCAGCGATGGTGCGGGCAACGTGCGCACGCTATCGGGCATCGGCCAGGCGGCGCAGACGCTGCCGGCCTATGCGCAGGCGATTCCCACGCGCGGCGCCGCGGCTGCGATCACGACGGCCGCCACGGTCGACACGTGGGATCGCGCCTTCGCCATCAGCCGCGATCTGTGGGGCGGCACGCAGGCGTGGGGCAGCCTGTTCCAGCGCGCCATCGGCCACGCGCACGACGGCTTCGAGGTGACGCCGTCGCAGCGCTTCTGGCAGGCCTTCCGCCAGGACGAACTGCGCGACTGGCACGGCTTTGCCGCCACGTTCATGCCGCACGACCGGCTGCCCGAGCCGGGCGACCGTCTGCATCAACCGGCGCTGGCGCGCAGCCTCGATCGCATTGCCACGCATGGCGCGCGCGACTTTTACGAAGGCGACCTGGCCGAACGCATCGTCGCCGGCCTGCGCGAAGCGGGCTCGCCGCTGACGCTGCAAGACCTGCGACACACGGCCGCACGCGACGAAGCACCGCTGCGCGTGGCATATCGCGGCGGCGAACTGCTGAGCCTGCCGCCGCCCACGCAAGGCGTGACCACGCTGCAGATCATGGGCATGCTGGAGCGCTTCGACTTCACCGATATCGCCGAAGGCAGCGCGCCCTTCTATCACCTGCTGGTGGAGGCCGTGAAACAGGCCTTCATCGAACGCAACCGCTACGTGGCCGATCCTGATTTCGTCGACGTCCCCGCGCGCGCGATGCTCGCGCCGGACCGGCTGGACGCGCTGGCGGCCCGCATCGACACGACCAGCGCGCTGCCGTGGCCCCATGTCTACCAGCATGGCGACACGGTCTACCTTGGCGCGGTCGATAGCCAGGGCCGCTGCGCAAGCGTGCTGCAAACCGTGTATTTCGATTGGGGCAGCGGCGTGGTGGCCGGCGATACGGGCATCCTCTGGCACAACCGCGGCGCGGCATTCAGCACCGCGCCAGGCCATCACAACGTCATTCAGCCCGGCAAGCGGCCGTTCCATACCCTGAATCCGGGCATGTACCTGCGCAACGGCAAGCCCTGCCTGCTATACGGCACCCAGGGCGCCGACGGCCAGCCGCAAACGCTGGCGGCCGTGCTCACGCGTCTGATCGATTACGGCATGGATCCGCTCGACGCGCTGTCGCGCCCGCGATTCCTGCTGGGCCGCACGTTCTCCGACGTGCGCGATTCGCTCAAGATCGAAGCCGACGCCGGCGACGATGTGATCGCTGCGCTTATCGCGCTGGGGCACGAGGTCAGCGTGATCCCCGCGCAAAGCCCGCTGGCGGGACACCCAGGCGCTATCGCGTTGTATGACGACGGACGCTGCGCGGGCGCGCACGATCCGCGCAGCGACGGCATTGCCATGGCCGTGTGAGGGACATCGCGCAACGCAGCGCGAAGGTGGGGCATCATGCGCGGTATCGACATGCCGCCTGCATGACGAGGCGGTGAAAGCCCCGCGTTTTGTAGTGGTTTTGTATCGGCACGGAACCCGTGCCGCAGCGACCCGTCCAACGCAGTGACTGTCGACTTGCCATCACGATGCATTGCAGCGTGCATGGTCCGGGGCGATGGTCCACAATCCCGTCGGAGGGGCGTCTGGCTGCACCGGTCAAGGCGTCCCCCAGTCCCCAGCAACCGCTCCCCTTTACCAAAGGAGAACACCGTGCTGAGCCCACATGAACTGGCCACGCTGATGTTGATCGGCAATGGCCCGCATACCCGCGATGACACCACCGCCACCGCGCCGCGCGAAATCGATCCCGTCGATCTCGACGCATTGATCACAAAGCAGCTTGTCGTTCTGCATGGCGACCAGGGCCAGCGTCCCAGCCCGCGCATCACCGACCATGGCCGCCTGATGCTCGACGCCATGGGCCGCGCGGGCTGAGCGCACCAGGCGCACGCCCGCAGGCTACGACGCTACAGGTACACCAGCGACACCGTAGCAATGCCTTCCAGCGGCACGCGGGCCATTACGGTTGGCAACGCGCTACGCGCGACCACTGCCGCCGTCACCGTCATCGGCACGATGACGGTCGTGAAGGCGCCCGGCATATAGCCGGCATCCTGCGTCCACGAGTAATACACGCCGTCCAACGTATAGGCAAATCCCCCCGACTGGTCGGACGCCGTGCCAACCCTGCTCCATCCCGACGCCAGATTTGCGCTGAACAGCATCGACCCGGGCTCGCCGTCGACCAGCGGCGACGCATAGCGAATGCCGTAGCCGCCAAGATTGGTGCCACCCAATGCGCCAAGCCCGAACACGCTGTAGACGCTTGGCGCGCCGACCGCTTCGTCCATTTCGGCTGCGGCCGTGCCGGCACGCGATTCGCGCGTGGCGATGGCCAGCCGTGTCGGGCCGTCGCACGCCACGGTCAGCGTCACCGTGCGCGCGGCAAGATGCGTGGGTGACGATGGCTGGAGCGCATCGGCAAGCACCAGGCCAAAATCGACGCGACCGTTGCCGCTCAGCGAGACATCACACGCCGATGGCAGCGACTTGCCGCCCATCGTCAGGTTCATGGTGTCTTCCGGCAGCCCCGCCAGGGGAACCATCGCTGCCCCGATCGCCAGGCCGCTCCGCCACGTCAACGGTTTACGCATGTTCGCACTCTGCCTCATCTGACTGAACAGGCCGCGCGCGACATTGCGCGGCGCCACGATTTCGCTCCTCTCATAAGCTAGGCCAAAGAAGTGCGATCGGCCAGATCGTCATTGCGCAGGCGCGCGAATTCCCCGCGCAACCGTGGAAAATCGGCGCAGCGGCGCAGGTTCTGCGCGTGTGATGTCTGGCGCGATGGTGTCGCGATCAGTCAGTGCGCGGCGGGCAACTGGTAACCATCGGTCAGCGTCTTCAGGAATGCGATCACATCGCGGATCTCGCCCTCCGTCATCCGCGGCTTGTCGCCGGGCTTTCCGCCGAATGGCGCTTCCATGTTGACGTTGTCGTGGTATTGCGCCGGCAGGTCGTCGAACTTGCGGACCTTGCCGTCGGGGCCGCGCGGATACCACTTCTGCGGCTTGACGTCTCGCTCGGCATAGAAGTGCATGACCTCGTCGAGCGAATGGAACACGCCGTTGTGGAAGAACGCCTGGCGCAGTGCCACATTGCGCAGCGAAGGCGTGCGGAACAGACCGCAGTAGTCGGCGCGGTCCTTGAGGTCAGTGCGATCGGGTCCGCACAGGCCCAGGTCGTGGAATGCCGGGTCGGCATTGCCCGCCAGCTTGCGGTTGCGCGGCACCCCCAACGCGATAAATCCAAAATCGGAGAAGGCAGGGAACGCGCCTTCACGGATATCGCCCGGATGGCAGGCGGCGCAGTTGCCCTTGTCGGGATCGTTGAAGACCCGCAGGCCGCGTTGTTCCTGCGCGGTCAGCTTTGCCTGCCCGCGCAGCACCGCGTCGTACTTGCTGGTGTACGGATAGAACTCCGCCGGCGTCTGCTGGAACACTTCCAGTGCCATCAGTACCGCACTGAAGGCCGTCGCGTCGTCATCGAGTACATCGTTGCCCAGCACGGCGCGGAATGCCTGCGCGTGCGGGCCCTTGCGGATCTTTTCGACCACGACGATCGGTTCGCCATTAGCCATCTCGTGCGCGGACAGCAGCGGAATGCGCGCCTGCTCGTGCGTGGAATTCGCGCGGCCATCCCAGTTGTGCCCACCCGTCGGGCCCTGGTCCTCGGCGTCGTTGCCGTCGTTCTCGTGATAGTGATCGGTGTAGGCGGGCACGTTCTGCACGTAGCGCAGTGAGGGTGCGGCGCGTACGCCGGTCAACGTCATATCGGCACCGCCCAGTTGCACCGACAGCGCATTGGGCGGCCCGTATGCGTGCTCGGGACTATGACAGCTCGCGCACGACTGCTTGCCAGACGCGGACAGCGACGGGTCGTGAAACAGCGCCTTGCCCAGTGCATTGAGCGCCGCCATGTTGGGGCGCCGCTCCGCCATCATCGCGTAGAACGGCTTTGCTGCGGGCTGCCGCGCGGCGGGCGCGCTTGTGGCGATGGGCGCTTGCGCAGCCTGCGCACCCGCGGCCGGGTCGGCCTTGCCACAACCACCGATCAGGCTCGCCAGCATGACCATCAGCAGGCCGCCGGCGATGCGCATCCAGGTAAAGAGCGATGGGGATGCAACGCTCCACAGCAGCGGTGGCAGGGTCATGACGGCGTGACGACGGCGAGGGTGACGAAGGAATGGCGCAACAGCCTAAGCACCATTTATGACAGCGCCATGTCGATTCATCGAAATGACACCAGCGGCGGCCGTTGACGCGCGGCATGCCGACGATCACGCGCACCGAGGCCGCGTGCGCCGCATCATCAATCTGACATATACGCGGATCACACTCGCGGCGCACCCCGCAGTACTCATGTTTGTCGACGCATCGCAATTCCCACATATAAGAAAGAGGAAAGCCATGAGCAGTTTCAACCGTCTGTGGCCCCTGGCCGCAATAGCCGCCGCATGCCTGTCCGCCTGTGGCGGCAGCGATTCCGGCAGCGCCGCAACGCCGGCCGCCACCACGTCCGGCGTGGTCACCGGCAGCTACTTCGAGCATGCCAAGGTCTGTATCGACGCCAACAACAATTCGCAATGCGATAGCGGCGAAGTATCGGCCTATACCGACGCCAAGGGCGCGTTCACGCTGACGGGCCAGGGCCCGGTGGTGGCCGTGATCGACACCGATGCGTTCCGCAACGACGATGCCGGCGGCCATAACGCCGTGACGCGCAAGCTCGTGTTCCGCGCACCAGCCGGCGCCAACGCCGTGATCAGCGCGATTTCCACCGAACTGACCGCGCTGATGGACGCCAATGGCGGCAACCTCGACAACGCCCGCACCCAGTTGGCCACGCGCCTGGGCGTAGCCGCCGACAAGCTGCTGGAAGACCACAACAAGGAAACGGACGGCACGATCAAGGCTGCGCTGCAAGCCGAAATCGAACAGGCCATCGACCTGATTGCCACGGCGGTGGCGTCTGGCGGCGACATCGGCGCGGCAATCCGCGACGGCGTGACCAAGCGCCTGGCGTTGAACAACATCCAGAACGTAGTGGTGATCTACGCGGAGAACCGCGGCTTCGACAACCTGTACGGCCTGTTTCCCGGCGCCAACGGCATTCCGGGCGTGAATCCGAGCTCGGTCGGCACAGCCGAACCTCAGAAGGATTTCGACGGCAGCACGTTGGCATCGCTGCCGCCCACCTGGGGCGGCCTGACCGCCGCGGGCCAGAGCGTGACGCTGCCGCAGGACAGCACCGTGGGCTGGGCCAACAAGCCGTTCCGCATCGACGATCCGGCCGGCGTGAACGGTGGTTGGCCAGAACGTGGTCACGCGCGATCTCGTGCACCGCTTCTACAACAACCAGATGCAGATCAACGGCGGCAAGAACGACAAATTCGCCGCGTTCTCCGATGCCGGCGGCCTGACGATGGGCTACTACGACGGCAGCAGCATGGCGATGTGGAAGCTGGCGCAGGACTACGTGCTGGCCGACAACTTCTTCATGGGCGCATTCGGCGGCTCGTTCCTGAACCACCAGTATCTGGTCTGCGCATGTGCGCCCCAGTATCCGAATGCCGATAAATCGGTGGCTTCGGGGTCGATCTCGGCCATCGACACCGACGCCAACGGCAATTTCAAGAACCTGACGCTGAAGGCCACCAGCCCGGCCAGCGTGCTCACCGGTACCGCGCAATACCAGAACGACAGCACGCTGACGCCAAAGGACAGCAGCGGCATGTACTACGCCGTCAACACGATGCAGCCGCCGTACCAGCCCAGCGGCAACGCGCCGGCGGCAGCGGATGGCACCAAGCTGCTGGCCGATCCGGCCAAGGCCAGCACGCTGCCTGAGCAGACGCAGGACACCATCGCCACGCTGCTGGACCAACGCGGTGTGAGCTGGGCGTGGTATGCGGGTGCGTGGAAGGCCGTGTCGGCCAACAGCTCGCTGATCTACAACAACACCACGCCCAACTTCCAGGCGCATCACCAGCCGTTCAATTACTACGCGGCCTTCAATCCGCTCAATCACGCCGACTATCGCGCATCGCACCTGAAGGACTTCGATTCGCAGTTCCTGGCGGATGCCGCGGCAGGCAAGCTGCCGGCCGTAGCGTTCTACAAGCCGCAAGGCAACCTGAACCAGCACCCAGGCTATGCCAACGTTGCCGACGGCGATGCCCACATTGCCAGCGTGATCGCGCAACTGCAGAAGAGCCCGCAGTACAAGAACATGCTGATCGTGGTGACGTACGACGAGAACGGCGGCTTCTATGATCACGCACCCGTGCCGAAGGCCGATCGCTGGGGTCCGGGGACGCGCATCCCGGCCATCATCGTGTCGCCGTTCGCCAAGCGCGGCTTCGTCGATCACACGCAGTACGACACCGCTTCGGTGTTGCGCTTCATTACGCACCGCTTTGCGCTGCCGACGCTGCCTGGCCTGAAGCTGCGTGACGATGCGCTGATCGCCAACGGCAAGCCGGCGATGGGCGACCTGAGCAACGCGCTGACGTTCCCGGCGCAGTAAGGCGCAGTAAGGCCCACTCAGCCCGCAAGCCAGCGCGGCCAGCCGGGCCAGCCAGAAAAGGGAGTTCCATCGCGGAACTCCCTTTTTTCTATGGCATCGCGCGATACGACGATACGCGCTGCCGTCACGCGCAACGTGCGACCGCCGCTTACCCCGGATTCCGCTTTCCCCTGCTGCGCTGTCCCCCGGGGTCGCAGCGCATCGATCATGGGTCGAACGCGCGTCGGCCAGGCGCCGACAGCCAGCCGTATCCTGACGGGCTATGATCGCCGCAGCCCTCCGCACGATGCGCTGCAGGCGCTGGACCCGGCCACTGCGCGGCGCGTGCGGCATGACGAACAAGGAGACCGCCATCGCTGCCTGGCATTCCGATATTCCCGCGCGTCTGGATCGACTGCCGTGGTCGGCGTGGCACTGGCGCGTCGCCATCGCGCTTGGCATTGCCTGGGTACTCGACGGCCTTGAGGTCACGCTGGTCGGGTCGGTGGGCGCCGTGCTCGAGCGGCCCGACACGCTCGCGCTGAGCGCCACGCAGGTCGGCTGGTCGGGCTCGCTGTATATCCTCGGCGCGGTGTGCGGAGCGCTGGTATTCGGGCGCATGGCGGACCGTCTTGGCCGCAAGCGGCTGTTCCTGGCCACGCTGGCCGTCTATATGGCCGCGACGCTGGCTACCGCGTTTTCGCCGAATTTCGCGTTTTTTGCGGTATGCCGTTTTGCCACCGGGCTCGGCATCGGGGGCGAATACGCGGCGATCAATTCCGCCATCGACGAACTTATTCCCGCGCGCGTGCGCGGCCGCGTCAATCTGGCCATCAACGGCAGCTTCTGGCTTGGCGCTGCGCTGGGGGCCGGGCTCAGTCTGGTATTGCTGGATCCGCGCGTGTTCGGTCCCGTGCATGGCTGGCGCGTGTGTTTCGCCCTCGGCGCCGTGCTGGCCGTGGCGATCGTATTGATCCGCCGCCATGTGCCGGAAAGCCCGCGCTGGCTGACCACGCACGGCCGTCACGCCGAAGCCGCGCGGGTGATCGACGAGATCGAAGCCGAGATATCGCGCCGACACGGCAAGCTGCCGACCGTTGCCGCGCATGCCACCGTGGCCTACGCCGGCAAACCCGTCCCGGCGCTCAAGGACATCGTGCCGTTGCTGTTGCGCCGCTATCGCACGCGCAGCATCGTCACGTTCGCGCTGATGGTGGCGCAGGCGTTTTTCTACAACGCCATCTTCTTCACGTACGCGCTCGTACTGACGCGCTTCCAGGGCGTGCCCGAAGAGCGCGTGGCCCTTTATATCTTTCCGTTTGCGCTCGGCAATGCATTGGGGCCGCTGGTATTGGGCCCGCTGTTCGACCGCATCGGCCGGCGCAAGATGATCGCGGTCACGTACGTGCTGTCGGGCGTGGGGCTGGCCGCCACGGGCTGGGCATTCATGCAGGGCTGGCTCGATGCGCGGTCGCAGGCGCTGTGTTGGTCGGCCGTGTTTTTTCTGGCCTCGGCTGCCGCCAGTTCGGCCTACCTGACCGCCAGCGAGGTGTTTCCGCTGGAAATGCGCGCGCTGGCGATTTCGGTGTTCTATGCCATCGGCACCGGCACCGGCGGATTCGTCGCCCCGCTGCTGTTCGGCATGCTGATCGAAACCGGCAGTCGCGGCGCCGTGGCGATCGGCTATGGCATTGGCGCCGCGCTGGTGATCATCGCCGGAACGATGGCGCTGCGCTACGGTGTCGATGCGGAAAGGCGACCGCTCGAAGAGGTCGCGCCGCCTTTGGGAACGGAGCGGTAGCCGTTTTTGGGGCGGTCTGGCGTGCGATGTCGCTTCCCGTTGCCCCGCGGCCCTATGTTATGTCATGACATATCTACACAAAAATTTATATGTTATTTCATAATTTCAAAACCGATGCTATGCTTTGTCATAACCACATCGACCACGCATGGCTTCCTTCTACCAATCCCTCCAACAACTGCGCCGCCGCCGGGCCTTATCGCTGGCCGAAGTCGGGCGTCTGATCGGCATGGCGCCGTCGAACCTGTCGGTCGCGCTAAGCGGCAAGCAGGATGTGCGCGCATCGACACTCAGCTCCGTAGCCGCCGCGCTCGACGCCGAATGGGTGCTCGTTCCCAAAGAGCAACTGGAAGCCGTGCAGCAGGTGCTGGCCGGCAAATCGGCCGGACCGGACCGCGCGGCGCCTACGTCGATCGATCTGTTGCTGGGAGATGAATCGTGACGGACGGCCTTCGCCCACGCTATCTCGCCGTCCACCTGCACGGCATACTCTGCGGCTACCTGTGCGAAGCCGGCCGCACCACGCGCTTCGTACCCAGCGAGCAGTTCCGCGGCGACAGCGCACGCCCCACGCTCAGTCTTTCGCTGACCATCCCTGGCAACGAAGCGCTGACTGCCACGATTCTGTCCAATCCATTTCATCCGGCGCTCTACAACACCCAGGGCGAATTGCCGCCCTATTTCGCCGGGTTGCTGCCCGAAGGGGAACTGCGCAAGCGCCTGGAAGCAACCCGCCACCATCCCGATGACCGCGACGATTTCGGCGTGCTGGCGGCCGCCGGCGAGGACTTGCCCGGCGCACTGATCGTGCGGCCCGCCGATATCGCGACGCTGCCGGACCACGTGCGCACGGTCGGTGTGACCGGCGGCGCGGACAATCTGGAAGTGGCCGTGGTGGAAGGCGCAACCGAAGGCGCGGCGTCGGTTTCCGGCGTGCAGAACAAGCTGGCCCTGTCCACCGCGCATGCCGGCAAGCGCTATACGATGCCTGCGCACGGCCGGCTTTCGGACCTGATCGCAAAGCTGCCGGCGCGCAACGACGACAGCCAGATCTTCAATGAATACGTGTCGATGCAGCTGGCGCAGGCGGCCGGCATCGCGGTGGCCGTGTGCCGGCCGCAACCGCTCAGGGCCATCGACGTGCCCGGGCTGGCCGACGCGCTTGGCGCCGACCTGCACTTCCTGGCCGTGGATCGCTTCGACCGTGAACCGGGCGGCCGCGTGCACGCCGAAGACGGCTGCCAGGTGTTGACGCGCATGCCGGCTCGAAAATACGCGGGTAACGACGCCTACGTGGCCATCGTGCGTCTGCTGGAACGCCTAAGCGTGCGCGGCATCGAGGACGTGCGGCAGTTTTTCATGCGGCAAGCCGTCAACACGCTGATCGGCAACAGCGACGCGCACTTAAAAAACTTCTCGTTCCTCTATCGAAACGGCACGATGCCCGAACTGTCGCCGGCCTACGACATTGTCTGCGTGGCCGCGCTGCCCGGTTTCCAGGCGTTCGGCCAGAACGTGGCCATCGATGTGCTGCAGCGTCAACAAACCCTGGAAACGTACCGCCGCTTCGCGCAGGAAGCGCGCATCGCCGAACGGATTGCGCTGGCGGCCGTAAAGGATGCGGTCTCGCTGGCGCAGGATCGGTGGCCGGCGTTGCTCGATTCGCTGCCCACCCCGCCCGCCATGAAGACCGCGGTGCTGGACCGCCTGCGCACGCTGCCGCTGGCGCGCCTGAGCCGGCGCTAGCCGCCGCAGCCGACGCACGCGGCCCAGCGTCGCATCGCGCCACACCAGGTCCCGCATTTTGAGAATCGTCGCATGTGCGCGGGCTTGCGTGCGGCCGACAATCGATGGGTCGGTCGGCGGAGCAGGCAGATGGCGCCACCGCTGGCGGCAGAGTCGGCCACTACCAGCCGCCCCGGCCGCAGAACACCGGCGTCTGCTTCGTCGTCTGCTTCGCTAACTCAACCCGTCCAAGACCAGATGCTGCCCATGAATCGCGTCCGCCGCGTCGGAAGCCAGGAACGCTACGGCGCGCGCAGCGGCGCCGGTCGACACGCACATCGCAGGGTTGGCGGACGGCATGGCGTGCCGGTTTGCCGGTGTGTCCAGGATGCTGGGCGCGATGCTGTTGACGCTGATGCCGGCGCCGCGCACTTCGTGCGAAAGGCTCTCCACCAGCCGCTGCAACGCACTCTTGGACGCGGCATAGGCACCCATGGTCGCGGCGCCCGTCGATGCGCCCCGCGCGGACACGGCCACCACCTTGCCGCGGCGCTGGAACATCATCGCGGGGATGAAATGCCCGGTCACCGCGATATACGACCATGCGTTCAAGTCCATCATGCGCATCCACGATTCCCGGCTCAGCGCGTGCGTGGGCTCGCCCATTTCAAACCCGCCCGCCACGTGCACCAGCACATCAACCGTGCCAAACGCATCGAGGATGGCCGCCGCCACCGGCGCCATGGCGGTGTCCGACGTCACATCGGCCGCATGCAGCAAGGTGCCGCCGTGATCGGGTTCGGGATGGGCAAAGACGCTCTGCAGTTGCTGCAGCTCGCGGTCGATCAGCGCCAGCCGCGCGCCCTCCGCGGCAAACCGCGCCGCAATTGCGCGGCCCAGCGCACCGGCGGCGCCCGTGATCACGACATGACGGCGTGCGGCATTGGCTTGCATGGCGAACTCCGGAAACGGGGTTCCTCAACCATAGTGCCTGCGCCCGGCACGCGCCAAATGCCGCGGCGCGCGCAACTGTACAGCGCCATGTGCCGTGATCTGTGTATGGCCGACCATGCGCCTTTGGGGCAAGATGCGCCACCGCCCGGCACCGGGCCCCTTGTTTTCAGGACGCGAATTGCCCTTCAGCCGCATCAAACAAAGCGACACCCTGCTGGCCGTGCTGGCCCTGATCGGCTCGGTGGCATCGCTATGCGTCGGCACATCATTTGCCAAAAGCCTGTTCGGCGCGATTGGCGCGCAAGGCACGGTGGCGCTGCGCGTGGGGTTCGCGGCGCTGATCCTGATCTGCGTATGGCGGCCATGGCGCTTTGCGCTGTCCGGCGCGCACGCGCGCGCCATTGCCCTGTACGGCGCGGCGCTGGGCGCAACGAACCTGCTGTTCTACATGTCGCTGCGCACCATACCGCTGGGCCTGGCCATCGCCATCGAATTCACTGGTCCGCTGGCCGTGGCGGTGTTGTCGTCGCGCCGCGCCATCGACTTCCTCTGGATCGCCTGTGCTGTTGCAGGACTGATTCTGCTGTTGCCGCTTGGCCAGGCGTCCACGCATCTCGATCCCGTCGGGATCGGCTTCGCGCTGGCGGCGGGCGTGGGCTGGGCACTCTATATCGTATTTGGCCAGATGGCCGGCAGCGCGCACGGCGGGCAGGCCACCTCGCTGGGGATGACGATGGCCGCGTTGGTGGCATTCCCGTTTGGCGTCGCCCACGCAGGCGTCGAGTTATTCAGCCCAGCGTTGCTGCTGTCCGGGCTGGCGGTGGGCCTGCTGTCCAGCGCCATCCCGTATTCGCTGGAAATGGTGGCACTGAAGCGCCTGCCGCGCCGCACCTTCGGCATCCTGCTAAGCCTCGAACCGGCAATGGGCGCGCTGGCCGGTCTGGCGTTCCTGCACGAACAACTGACGCCGGTTCAGTGGGTGGCCATCGCGGCGATCATCACCGCGTCGATCGGCTGCACGGCGACCTCGCGCGGCAAATCGCAAGCTTGACCGCGGTCCGCCGCGGCGATGCAGAGTCGCGCGGCGCATCCTTGGGCTCGGGTAACCGGGGCGAAGAAATGCGGCGGAGACAGCGGTTTCGTGGCTTACCTCGCCGCAAACCAGTCCAGGGGCAGCCAGTCGTTGCGCACGCGCTTGGGGGTCTCGTGCAGCGTCAGGCTGACTTCATGCAGACGGCTGTCCTCAGGGTTGCGTCGGGCGGAAAAGCCGCAGTCGCGCATGATGGCCAGCATGCGACGGTTCTCGCTGAGCACATCACCACGCATGCCATGCAGACGGCCAGCGCGCGCCAGTTGCTGCAAGCGCTGGATCAGCCGGCGGCCAAGTCCCTGGCCCTGCCAGTCGTCGGAGACCACTACCGCAAGCTCGGCCACGCCGTTCGGGTTGACCACATACTCGGCGTTGGCCACGATCGATTCGCGCCCGTCGGCGGCACGGTGGGTCACCACCACTGCCACATCGCGCCCAGGGCGATGGTGGACAAATCCGCGGATGGTGTCATCGGCCACGCGTCCGCCGGTCAGGAATCGGAAATATCGGCTTTCCGTGGACAAGCCGTCGACAAATGCACGTAGTCCGGCATAGTCGCCAGAGCGTGCCGGCCGCATTGTCACCGAGACGCCGCCGCGCACCGTCCAGTTCTCTTCGGCAACCGCTTCGGCAACCGCTTCGGCAACCGCTTCGGCAACCGCTTCGGCAACCGCTTCGGCAATCGGCCCGCCTGCGGCGTCGTCATTTCCCGAGTATCCCATCGCCCACCCCTAACTACATTTTTAATAGTCAGAACTATAGTCGAAACCCTGACTTTTGCAAATGAAGTTAGCCTGCTATGCTGAAACGCATGACGACCGAATCGCCACCCACTTCTGAGCCTACCTCCTCTGCGGCCACCACCTCTGCGCCGACCGCCGCTCCGTCGACGCCCATCGCGCAGTTCGCCGACTGCTCGATCGCGGCGGCGCTGTCGTTGATCGGTGAAAAGTGGACGATGCTCATCTTGCGGGACGTGTTTTCGGGCGTGCGCCGATTTGACGATTTTCTTACCCGCCTTCAATGCTCGCCGGCCGTGCTGTCGGCGCGCCTGAAGACGCTGACCGACGCCGGACTTCTGCGCAAGGTTGGGTACCGGCAGCCGGGCGAGCGTGAGCGCTTTGCCTATCACCCCACGCGCGCGGCAGTGGAACTGCTGCCGGTGCTGGTCGGGCTGATGCAATGGGGCGACGCCCATATGAAAGCCGACGGCCAGGGACCGGCCGAGGTCCGGTCGCGCGTGAGCGGCCTCAGGGTGCGCGCGGCACTGATTGATGAAGCGGGCGAACCGGTTGCGCCGTCTGACATGCAATTGATGGCGAGGCCTGTCGCCGGCACCGGCCGGGATTAAGCCGGACCAGGTCTGGCGCCAGACCCGCCGCTGAACGGCACGCACTGCGCACCGCCGACGCACATTGCACTGCACCATCCCCGTGCGGGCGCCCCAGTCTGGCGCCGCACCAGGATGCGCTCAAGCGTATCGATCGGCACAATTTCGCCGGTTATCCGTCGCTTCCCCTCCTGAAAGTTCCCAGAACGATACGCGCCACCGCTGGCACAACGCTTGCGTGATAGAGCGCGGGCCGATCAACGGCGATCCGCCCACCCCACACAGCGCGGCCGCTATGCCATGTAGCGGTCGTCAGGACAACGGCGTCCCCAGAACTGGCCCCATGCGGCCAGACTCTCGGGACGCCATTTGTTTTTGGAGCCCAAGGATGAACGGCAAAGCCACCCGGATCGATCTGCTCAGTCTCAAGACGCCGCAGATGCGCGCCTTCCATCTGACCTGGATGGCCTTTTTCGTCTGCTTCTTCGCGTGGTTTGCGTGCGCGCCGCTGATGCCGGTGCTGAAGGGCGAATTCGGCCTGACGCCGGGCCAGATCGCCAATATCAATATTGCCGCCGTGGCGGTGACCATCCTGGTGCGCCTCGTGATCGGTCCGATGTGCGATCGCTTCGGCCCCCGCAAGACCTACACCGGCCTGCTCGCCATCGGCGCCATCCCCGTAATCGGCGTGGCCTTTGCACAGAACTACGAGACGTTCCTGTTCTTCCGTCTGCTGATCGGCGCGGTGGGCGCCAGTTTCGTAATCACGCAGTACCACACGTCGGTGATGTTCGCGCCCAACGTGGTGGGCACCGCCAATGCGGCGTCGGCCGGCTGGGGCAACGCGGGCGGTGGCGCCGCGCAAGGCGCGATGCCGCTGCTGCTGGCCGCCGTGCTGTTCCTTGGCGTCGATCATGCGCTCGGCTGGCGCATCGCGCTGATCGTGCCGGGCGTGCTGATGCTGGTCATGGCCGTTCTCTACTGGCGTTTCACACAGGACTGCCCCGAAGGCAATTTCTCGGACCTGCGCGCACGCGGCGTCGCCGTCAGCGGCGGCAAGGGCGGCGGCGGTTGGGCAAGCTTCCGCGCGGCCAGCGCCAACTATCGCGTGTGGATGCTGTTTGTCACGTATGGCGCCTGCTTTGGTGTCGAGATCTTCATCCATAACGTCGCCGCCACGTTCTATGTCGACCGCTTCGGCCTGTCGCTGTCCGCCGCGGGCATGGCCGCCGCCAGCTTTGGCCTGCTGGCCCTGTTTGCCCGTGCGCTGGGCGGCTATGTGTCCGACAAGGTGGCAAAGCGCAGCGGACTCGATGCGCGCGCGGTCGTGCTGTTCGTCTTCATCCTGGGCGAAGGGCTTGGGCTGCTGGCCTTTGCCCACGCATCGGGCGTGGCCACCGCGCTGGCCGCCATGCTGATGTTCGGCCTGTTCACCCATATGGCATGCGGCGCCACCTACGCGCTGGTGCCGTTCATCGATCGCAAGGCACTTGGCGGTGTGGCCGGCATCATCGGCGCTGGCGGCAATGTCGGCGCGGTGGCGGCTGGCTTCCTGATGAAGGGCCTTGGCGATCTGCAGTTGACGCTGACGTATCTGGGCGTTGCCGCCACGCTGGCCGCACTGTGCGCGATTGCCGTGCGCTTCAGCGCGGAGCACAAGGCTCAGGAACAGGCGCTGTACGACAGCGCGCTGGCCAACTGAATCACGTTACGACACTTCGGGACAAGGAAAGCATCATGAAGATCATCATCGTCGGGCATGGCATGGTCGGCCACAAGTTGCTGGAATGCCTGGCCGAGGCCGGCGCTCGTGACCTCCACGTGACGGTGCTCTGCGAAGAGCCCCGCCCCGCCTACGATCGCGTCCATCTTTCCGAATTCTTCGCCGGCAAGTCGGCCGACGACCTCTCGCTGGTAGCGCCGGGCTTCTTCGATGCGCACGACAACATGGTGCTGCGGCTCAACGCCCGAGCCACCGCCATCGACACCGCTGCCAGGACGGTGACCACGTCCACCGGCGAGACGCTGCCCTACGACAAGCTCGTGCTGGCCACCGGGTCGTATCCGTTCGTGCCGCCGCTGCCCGGCAACGATCGCAAGGACACCTTCGTCTATCGCACCATCGAGGATCTGGAAGCGATGCGCGAATGCGGACAGCGCGCCAAAACCGGTGTGGTGATCGGCGGCGGCCTGCTGGGGCTGGAATGCGCCAAGGCGCTGCGCGACATGGGCCTGGCCACGCACGTGGTGGAATTTGCGCCGCGCCTGATGGCCGTGCAGGTCGACGACGGCGGCGCCCGCGTGCTGCGCCAGAAGATCGAGGCGCTGGGCGTAAAGGCCCACACCGGCAAGAACACCGTCGACATCGTCGATGGCGTGGACGGCACGCACCGGATGAATTTCGCCGACGGCACGCATCTGGACACCGACATGATCGTGTTTTCGGCCGGCATCCGTCCGCGCGATGAACTGGCGCGCAGCAGCGGTCTCGCCGTAGGCCCGCGCGGCGGCATCGTGATCGACAATCACTGCCTGACATCCGATCCGAACATCTACGCGATTGGCGAATGCGCGCTGTGGGACGGCAAGATCTACGGGCTGGTGGCGCCCGGCTATGACATGGCGCGCGTCGTGGCGCGACATCTGCGCGGCGACATCGCGGATGGCGTGGCGTTTGCCGGCGCCGACATGAGCACCAAGCTCAAGCTGATGGGCGTGGACGTGGCCAGCATCGGCGATCCGCATGGCAATGTGCCGGGCAGCCGCTCATACCAGTTCACCGACGAACGCAAGCAGGTCTACAAGAAACTCGTGGTGTCCGATTGCGGCAAGTATCTGCTGGGCGGTGTGCTGGTTGGCGATGCTGCCGAATATGGCACCTTGCTGCAAATGATGCTGAACCGCATCGAACTGCCGGAATCGCCGGAATTCCTGATCCTGCCTTCATCCGACGGCAAGGCAAAGCCTGCGCTGGGCGCCGACGCATTGCCAGACACCGCGCAGATCTGCTCGTGCAACAACGTCAGCAAGGGCCAGATCTGCGCGGCCGTGGGCGACGGCGCCACCAGCATCGGCGCGATGAAGTCGTGCACCAAGGCCGGCACCGCGTGCGGCGGCTGTGTGCCGCTGGTCACGCAAATCATGAAAGCCGAGATGCAAAAGCAGGGCATGGCCGTCAACAACCATGTCTGCGAACACTTCCCGTACTCGCGCCAGGAGCTGTATCACCTGGTGCGTGTAGGCAAGTTCAAGACCTTCGACGACCTGCTGGCCGCCCATGGCAAGGGGCTTGGATGCGATATCTGCAAGCCCACCGTGGGCAGCATCCTGGCCTCCTGCTGGAATGAATTCGTGCTCAAGGAAGAACACGCCAGCCTGCAGGATTCCAACGATTACTTCCTGGCCAACATCCAGAAGGACGGCACGTATTCGGTGGTGCCGCGCATGCCGGGCGGCGAAGTGACACCCGACGGCCTGATCGCCGTGGGCCAGGTCGCCAAGAAATACGGCCTCTACACCAAGATCACCGGCGGCGCGCGCGTCGACATGTTTGGCGCCAGACTCGAGGAACTGCCGATGATCTGGGAAGAACTGATCGCCGCGGGCTTCGAATCGGGCCACGCCTATGGCAAGTCGCTGCGCACAGTGAAGTCCTGCGTGGGCTCCACCTGGTGCCGCTATGGCGTCGACGATTCGGTGGGGCTCGCGATCGACATCGAGAACCGCTACAAGGGCCTGCGCGCGCCGCACAAGATCAAGTTCGGCGTATCGGGCTGCACGCGCGAATGCGCCGAAGCGCAAGGCAAGGACGTCGGCATCATCGCGACGGAAAAGGGCTGGAACCTTTACGTGTGCGGCAATGGCGGCATGAAACCGCGCCACGCGGAACTGCTGGCCGGCGACCTCGATCGCGCCACGCTGATCCGCTACGTCGACCGCTTCCTGATGTTCTACGTGCGCACCGCGGACCGGCTGCAACGCACCAGCACATGGCGCGACAACCTCGAGGGCGGGCTCGACTACCTGAAGTCGGTGGTGATCGACGACAAGCTCGGCATCGGCGCCGAACTGGAAGCCGAGATGCAGCACGTGGTGGACACCTACGAGGACGAGTGGAAGCGGGCCATCACCGATCCGCAAACCCGCCAGCGCTTCCGCCACTTCGTCAACAGCGACCTGCGCGACGACAACCTCGTGTTCCTGGAAGCGCGCGGGCAGATTCGCCCGGCAACGCCGGAGGAACGGAAATTGCAGCGGTCCCGCCTGAGCCACATCCCCGTGGTTGCCGTGCCCGCAAATGCAGCTTGATACGAGGAGAACGTGATGAGCCAAGCCCACCATCCCGAGACCTGGACCGCGATTTGCACCTTGCGCGATATCGTGCCCAATACTGGTGTCTGCGCGCTGGTCGGCCACCAGCAGGTTGCGGTGTTCCGCATCGGCCGCGGCGAAGACGTCTATGCGATCGCCAATTTCGATCCCAACGCGCAGGCCAACGTGCTGTCGCGCGGCCTGGTTGGCAGCCTCGGCGACCGCTTGGTGGTGGCCTCGCCGATCTACAAGCACCATTTCGACCTGCGCACCGGCGAATGCCTTGAAGCCCCCGAACACGCCGTTGATGCGTATGCCGCGCGCGTCTACGACGGCAAGGTGTGGGTGGCGACGTCGGCGACGCAACGCGCCGTGGAAGAAGAGCTGGCCGCCTGAAGCGCAAGCCTCATCCCACCCAGCACAACGCAGCCCTTTTCGCACTTCTCGCCCCACAGGAAGCCGCCCATGACGTCGCACGCTATGTCCCATGCCAAACCCAGACTGGTCGTTGTCGGCAACGGCATGGCCGGCATGCGCACGGTCGAGGAACTGCTGAAGCTGGCGCCGGACCTGTATGACATCACGGTGTTCGGCGCCGAGCCACACGGCAACTACAACCGCATCCTGCTGTCGCCGGTGCTGGCCGGCGAGAAGACCGTCGACGACATCATGCTGAACTCGCGCGAATGGTACGCGCAGCACGGCATCGAACTGCTGGCTGGCGATCCGGTCGTCTCGATCGACCGCCCACGCCGCAGCGTGCGGTCGGCATCCGGCCGCGAAGCGCGCTACGACCGCCTGCTGCTGGCCACCGGATCGAAGCCGTTCATCATCCCGGTGCCCGGCCACACGCTCGACGGCGTGATCGCCTTTCGCGACATCCAGGATGTGCAGGCCATGCTCGATGCGGCGCGCAATCATCGCCACGCGGTGGTGATCGGCGGCGGCCTGCTCGGGCTTGAGGCGGCCAACGGGCTGATGCGCCAGGGCATGGACGTGACCGTGGTGCACCTGTCCGACTGCCTGATGGAGCGCCAGCTCGACAAGCCCGCCGCCGCGCTGCTCAAGGGCGCGTTGGAACGCAAGGGCCTGCGCTTTCTGCTGAACGCGCAGACCGCCGGAATTCTCGGCGCGGACCGCGTGACCGGCGTGCTGTTCAAGGACGGCACGCAAATTCCAGCGGACCTGGTGGTGATGACGGCAGGCGTGCGCCCCAATATCGAACTGGCCGCCAGCGCCGGCCTGCGCTGCGAGCGCGCCATCGTGGTCGACGACACGCTGCAGACATTCGATCCGCGCATCTACGCGGTGGGCGAATGCGTGCAGCATCGCCAGGCCACGTTCGGTCTGGTGGCGCCGACCTGGGACCAGGCGCGGGTGTGCGCCGCGCATCTGGCCGGCGCCGGACATCGCCGCTATGTGCAGCAGGCCACGGCCACCAAGCTCAAGGTGACCGGCGTCGACCTGTATTCCGCAGGCGATTTCATCGGCGGCGAAGGCAGCGAAGACCTGGTGCTGCGCGATCCGCGCCGTGGCATCTACAAGCGCCTGGTGCTGCAGGACGGGCGGCTGGTAGGCGCGGTGCTGTATGGCGATGTGCGGGACGGGCCGTGGTATTTCGAGCTGATCCAGTCCGCCCGTCCGGTGGGCGCGCTGCGCCAGCGGCTGCTGTTCGGCCAGGCACAGTGCGAGGCGCTAGCCGCCTGATCCCCCTCATAACCAGGGCGCTTTCGTCGCCCAGCGAGACCGACCCGTGAACCTGTCCGATATCTCCGTGGTTGCCACCACCACCACTCACACCGTGCGCACCACCTGCCCATACTGCGGCGTCGGTTGCGGCGTGCGCGCCACGGTGCGCGCCGACGGCCAGGTCGAGGTGCAGGGCGATGCGGATCACGCATCGAATTTCGGGCGCCTGTGCGTCAAGGGATCCGCGCTTGGCGAAACCGTCGACCTGAACGGCCGCCTTCTCCGTCCGCAGGTGCGCGAGGCCGATGGGTCGCTGCGGCGCGTCAGTTGGGACTCCGCGCTCGACAAGGTCGCGCGTGGCTTTGCCGACGTGATCGCCAGACACGGTGCCGACGCCGTCGCGCTGTACGTGTCAGGGCAGATCCTGACCGAGGACTACTACGTCGCCAACAAGCTGATGAAGGGCTTCATCGGCTCGGCCAATATCGACACCAATTCGCGCCTGTGCATGTCGTCGGCCGTCGCAGGCCACAAGCGCGCGTTTGGCGAGGACCTGGTGCCCTGCAACTACGAGGATCTGGACCAGGCCGATCTGGTGGTGCTGGCGGGATCGAACACCGCGTGGTGCCATCCGATCCTGTTCCAGCGCCTGACGCGCGCCAAGGAAGCGCGGCCCGCCATGAAGATCGTGGCGATCGCTCCACGCCGCACCGCAACGTGCGAGCTGGCCGATTTGCACCTGCCGCTGCGCGCGGGCAGCGATGTGCGCCTCTTCAATGGGCTGCTCAGCTATCTGGCGCGTCACGGGCACACCGATGAGGCATTTGTGCAGACCCACACCGAAGCGCTGGGCGACACGCTTGCCGTGGCCGATGCCGATGGCGCCGACATCGACGCGCTGGCGCGCGCGTGCAAGCTCGAGGCGCAAGACGTGCGGGCCTTCTTTGAGATGTTCGCCGGCACGCAAAAGGTCGTGACCGCGTTCTCGATGGGCGTGAACCAGTCGTCGTCGGGCACCGACAAGGTCAACAGCATCATCAATTGCCATCTGCTGACCGGACGCATCGGCAGGCCCGGCATGGGCCCGTTCTCTCTGACCGGCCAGCCCAACGCGATGGGCGGGCGCGAAGTGGGCGGACTGGCAAATATGCTGGCCGCGCATATGGAACTGGCCAACCCGCTGCATCGCGATATCGTGCAGGATTTCTGGGGGTCTCCGGCCATGGCGGACAAGCCCGGCCTCAAGGCGGTGGACCTGTTCGAGGCTATCGAGCAAGGCAGGATCAAGGCCGTCTGGGTGATCGGCACCAACCCGTTGGTCAGCCTCCCCGCTGCCGACCAGGCCCGTCGTGCGCTGGCCGCCTGCGAGCTGGTGGTGGCATCGGACATCGTCGCCGACACCGACACCAACGCTGCCGCGCATGTGCTGCTGCCCGCGCTGGGTTGGGGCGAAAAGGACGGCACCGTGACCAACTCGGAGCGCCGCATTTCGCGCCAGCGCGCATTCCTGCCAGCGCCCGGCGAAGCGCGCGCCGACTGGGACATCCTGTGCGACGTTGCGCGGCGCATGGGCTTTGCCGGCTTCGACTATGCGGGGCCGCACGAGATTTTCGAAGAACATGCGCGACTCAGTGCGTGGCGCAACGGCGCCGACGACGCGCGACACGCGCCGCGCATGTTCGATATCGGCGGCTTGGCCGGATTGGACAAGGCCGCCTACGACAACTTCGAACCACGGCAATGGCCGGTCCGCGCCGCCGCACCCGGGCAGACGGCGCAAATGCCGGAACTATCCGGACTGCCGGAAACATCGGGAACGTCGCGTCTGTTCGAGGATGGGCGCTACGCATTTGCCGATGGCCGCGCGCGTTTCGTGCCGACCGCATCGCGCGCACCAGCCCACGCGGCCGACGACGACTTCCCGCTGATACTCAATACGGGCCGCGTGCGCGACCAGTGGCACACCATGACGCGCACCGGCAAGGCAGCGCGGCTGAGCGACCATATCCCCGAGCCGTTCGTCGACATGCACCCGCAAGACGCGCTGCTGTGCGGCGTGGGCGAAGGCAAGCTGGCGCGCGTGACCAGCCGCTGGGGTGCGATGGTGGCACGCGTGCGCTGTGGCGGCGGCATTGCACGCGGCAATGTGTTCGTGCCGATTCACTGGAACGACCAGTTCAGTTCGGACGCCCGCGTCGGCGCGGTGGTCAATCCCGCGGTGGACCCGGTGTCCGGCGAGCCGGAGTTCAAGCACACGCCAGTGCGCGTCGAAGAATTCCGGGTCTCGTGGCATGGCTTCGTACTGAGCCGCCAGCCCGTTGGCACCGATACGCTGACGTACTGGACGCGCATCCAGGGCCGGCAATTCCACCGCTACGAATTTGCCGGACGCGACGCCATCGCCGACCGCGGCGCATGGGCGCGCCAGTTGCTTGGCGTACACGACGCCGAAGCGGACTGGCTCGAATACGAAGACCGCGCCGCCGGCGTCTATCACGCGGGCTATGTGGTCGATGACAAGCTCGAGGCTTGCATCTACGTCTCGACCCGTGCTGAGCTGCCGTCGCGCGCATGGCTGTCGCAGTTGTTCGGGCAGAGCCGGCTCGAAGACAGCGATCGCATCGGCCTGCTGCTTGGCCAGCCGCTGGAAAAAACCGCCGATGCCGGGCCAACCGTTTGTTCGTGCTTCGGCGTGGGCCGCAGCACGATCTGCGATGCCGTGCGCAAGCACGATCTCAAGACGCCCGCCGAAATCACTGCCTGCGTAAAGGCAGGCGGCAACTGCGGCTCGTGCGTGCCGGAACTGCGCAAGCTGCTGGTGGAAATCCGCGTGGCCGAAGAAACCGCCTGATCCACCACTTCCAACACTTCCACGGCACTCACCGAATCCATCGCATCCACCGGATCCACCCGATCCGGCTAAGTCTGCACGCGCTACCGGCGCGACACGGCCCCCGGCGCCTGTCGCGCCTTTTTCATGCCCGAGCCTTGACATTTCGTCCACCTCTATACAAACTGTCCAGCATCATTGATGTCAGGGATGGGCAGCGCTCATGGCAAAACGCACCGCTGAACAGCGTGTATTGCTGGACCAGGTCAAGCAGATCGCCGACGGGCTGGGTCAGACGCTCGCGCCCTTTTGCGAGGTCGTGGTGCACGACCTGCTCGATCCGGAGCAATCGATCCTGGCAATCCACAACAACCTGTCGGGCCGCGAGGTGGGCGATCCCACCACCGAACTCGGCCAGGCGCGCATTACCGACCCGGATTACCCGCAGGTACTGGCCAACTATGCGAACCAGTTTGCCGATGGACGGCAGGCCAAAAGCACGTCGATTGGCATCAAGGACGGCAGCGGTCGCTATATCGCCGCGCTGTGCATGAATGTCGATCTGACGCTGTTTCGCAGCCTGCAGATGGCCATGGGCCAGTTCGTGCAGACTGCCGCCGAAGGCCCGAAGGAAACGCTCGACCCCACCGGCGCCGACGCACTGCGCGCCCGCATCGACGCCTTCGCCGCGCGCCTGGCCACCACGCCGCGCGCATTGAAGACCGAAGAGCGGCGCGCGCTGCTGGGCGAACTGAAGACCTCGGGTCTGCTCGATGTGCGCCGCGCCATGGAAACCATCGCGGCGCATCTCGGTGTGTCGCGCGCCACCGTCTACAGTTATGCACGCTGACATGCCCGCCACTTCCCACCCGCACGGCAACCACGCCGACACCGCCGCCGCGCAGTTGCTGCTGCTGGACAAGCACGCCGTCGAAGCGGCGCTGCTGCCCGACGACGTCATGGCAGCCGTGCGCGAAGCATTCGTGCTGCACAGCCATCGCGAAGGCCGGGTGTTCCCGGTGATCCGCGAAAAACTCGCCACCGGCGGCGTGTTCGGCATCAAGGCGGGCGACGTCGGCAAGCAGAACCTGCTTGGCTTCAAAGCCGCAGGATTCTGGCCCGGCAATCGCGCGCGCGGCGGCGAACCGCATCAGGCAACCATCATGCTGATCGATCCGGCCACCGGACGCCCGCTCTGCGTGCTTGACGGCAACGCCATCACCACCGCGCGCACGGGCGCGGCGGGCGGCCTCGGCCTCACTGCGCTGGCGCGCGCCGACAGCCGGCGCTTGTGCGTGTTTGGCACGGGCGTACAGGCGCGCGTGCAGGTCAGCTACGCGCTGCGCCTGATGCCGTCGCTTGCCGAGCTGCGATACGTAAGCGCCAACGGCACGCGCAGCGCCGCTTTCGAAGCGCTGTTTGCCGATCGTTGCCGTGTGACGCTGGCCACCGACCGCAACGCCGCAGTGGCCGATAGCGACGTGGTCATCACCGCCACGCCCGGCGGCGGCCCGCTGTTCGACGCGCGCGCCGTGCAGCCGGGCACGCATCTGACCTGTGTGGGCGCCGATACCACCGGCAAGCGCGAGCTGCCCGAAGGCCTGCTGGAACGCGCGCTGATCGTGGTTGACGACCTCGACCAGGCACGCAGCATCGGCGAATGCCAGTGGGCGCCTGAGCTGCCTTGCGCCGAGTTCGGCGACGTGCTGACCGGCGCGGCGACGATTACGCGCAAGCCCACCGACATCACCGTTTTCGACATGACCGGACTGGCGCTGCAAGACCTGACGGTCGCACGCTTCCTGCATGAACGGGCCCTGGCCGATGGCGCCGGCACGCGCATGGCCTGGCCCTGGTAAATCCACCGCACCGCAACCCTGACCAACATGACGACCATTTCCCTGCCCACCTACGCGGATGTCGAAGCCGCTGCCCAGCGCATCGCCGGCCACGCCAATCGCACGCCAGTCAATACGTCGCGTACGCTCAACGACATGCTCGGCGCCGAGGTGTTTTTCAAATGCGAGAACTTCCAGCGCATGGGCGCCTTCAAGTTCCGCGGCGCCTTCAACGCGCTGTCAAAGTTCACGCCCGAACAGCGCAAGGGCGGCGTGGTGGCATTTTCGTCGGGCAATCACGCGCAGGGCATCGCACTGTCGGCCAAACTGCTGGGCATGCCGGCCACGATCGTGATGCCGCACGACGCGCCCGCGGCAAAGATCGCTGCCACCAAGGGCTACGGTGCCAACGTGGTGGTCTATGACCGCTACAAGGAAGACCGCGAGGCGATTGGCCGCAACCTGGCCGAGAAGAACGGCATGACGCTGATTCCGCCCTACGATCATCCCGATGTGCTGGCCGGCCAGGGCACGGCGGCGAAGGAACTGTTCGAAGAAGTGGGCACGCTCGACGCGCTGTTCACGCCGCTCGGCGGCGGCGGCCTGCTTTCGGGCACGGCGCTGGCCACGCGCGCACTGGCGCCGCAATGCCAGTTGTACGGTGTCGAACCGGAAGCCGGCAACGACGGCCAGCAATCGCTGCGCAGCGGCTCGATCGTCCATATCGACACGCCCAAGACGATTGCCGACGGGGCGCAGACGCAGTATCTCGGCAACTACACGTTCGGCATCATCAAGCGCGACGTCACCGACATCGTCACCGCATCGGACGCCCAGCTGGTGCAGGCGATGCGCTTCTTTGCCGAGCGCATGAAGATGATCGTCGAGCCGACCGGCTGCCTTGGCTTGGCGGCCGTCACGCAGATGAAGGACGCGCTGAAAGGCAAACGCGTCGGCGTCATCATCAGTGGCGGAAATGTCGATATCGCCCGCTTTTGCGAATTGATGGGCGGCTAAATGAATGGGGCGGCAGGCGGCTGGTGGCGTCTGCGCCCTACACTTCTTCCGACGGCTGGGCGGGGGCCGGGGCCGTTTGCTCCGGGTCCAGCTGCATGAAGATCCACGCCGATGCGGAGGTGATCAGTCCCACGCAGATAAAGGTGGCGTGGAACGCGGGCAGCACGTCGAAGTGATGCGATCCGATGCCGGCCTGGAAGGTGGCCAGCAGCGCGCCCGCCGAGGTCACGGCCAGGCTCATCGACAGCATCTGCACCATCGACAGCATGCTGTTGCCGCTGCTGGCGTTCACGCCGCTCAGGTCCTTCAACGTGACCGTGTTCATGGCAGTGAACTGCACCGAGTTCACCGCGCCGAAAATGGCCAGTTGCACCAGTACAATCGGCAGCGGCAGCGTTGGGGAAATCAGCGCGAATGACGCCATCACCAGTCCCACCACGAACGTGTTGGTCACCAGCACGCGACGATAACCGAAGCGTTCGATCAGGCGCGTGGCCAGCCGCTTGGACGCCATGCCCGCCACGGTGGTCGGCACCATCATCATGCCGGCGTTCAGCGGCGAATAACCGAGACTGACCTGCAAGGTCAGCGGAATCAGGAACGGCATCGCGCCGTTGCCGATGCGCGCAAACAGGTTGCCCAGCAGGCCCACGCTGAACGCGTGAATGCGGAACAGCTTCAGCGGGAACAACGGCGTCTGACTCTTGTTGGCGTGCAGGACATAGGCGGTCAGCGCCGCCATGCTGGCAATCAGCAGCATCAGCACAGTGGCGTGCTGGAAGCCCATCTCGGCCAAACCATCCAGCGAAAACGACAGCGTGACCATCGCAATCGCCAGGAACGCATAGCCGGTGGCGTCGAAGCGGCCGATGCCCGGCAACCGCGCGTTGGGCATATACCGCACCGTGGCCAGCGCGCCAATGATGCCGACAGGCACGTTGATCAGGAAGATCCAGTGCCACGAAAACGTCTGCGTGATCCAGCCGCCCAGCGTCGGTCCGATCAGCGGACCGATCATGCCCGGGATGGCGACAAAGCTGAGCGCCTGCAGATATTGTTCGCGCGGAAATGTGCGCAGCACGGACAGCCGTCCAACCGGCAACAGCATCGCCCCGCCCGCGCCCTGCACCACGCGCGCGGCGGTCAGGAACGGCAGCGTGGGCGCCCACGCGCACAGCAGCGATCCCAGCACGAACAGCCCGATGGCAACCTGAAAAATGGTGCGCGTGCCAAAGCGGTCCGCCAGCCAGCCGGACGCCGGAATGATCACGGCCATCGTCAGCGAGTACGCGATGATCACCGACTGCATGCGCAGCGGGCTTTCGCCAAGGCTGCGCGCCATCGACGGCAAGGCGGTGTTGACGATCGTCGAGTAGAGCGTCTGCATGAAAAAGCCGACGGCCACCACCCACAGCATGATGCGCAGCTTGGGATCCTGGGGCATGGTGTCGGTCTGGGCGGGGGGCGTGGCTAGCGACATGGCGTCGACACGGGGGCAGCGGCTAAAGGTGCAACCTTAGGCCCGTGGCGCGCGGCTGGCAAGTACGGGCGGCGAAGATCGCCCGCTTCGCACGCCGGACCGATGCGCGCCGCGCTCACATCGAGGCGCGCATGCCCACGAAGAAACGGCGTCCCGGCGCGGGTTCGTAGTAGCGGCCGTTGGCTTCGTTGACGATCACCGAGCCGATGTAATGGCGGTCGGCCACGTTGTCGATACGGCCAAACACATAGAGTTGCGTGCCGCCGAGCTTGAACGTGTAGCCGGTCTTCAGGTTAAGGATGAAGTAGCCCGGCGCGGCCTGCGTGTTGAGATCGTCGGCGTATACCTTGCTGTCGGCCTTGGCTTCCACGCCAACCATCCACTGTCCCCAGGGACGGTAGGTGATATCCGCGCCGAAGCTGTGGCGCGCCGTGCCGGGCAGCCGATTGCCGGCCGCGACGGTTGCGCCCTGCGCGTTGACGAACGATTCGCCGAAATACGCATCGAGATAGGTGTAGCCGAGCCCCGCCGTGAAGCGCTGCGCCGCGCCGAACGCACCGCGCCATCCGAGTTCAAGACCGCGGCGGCGCACGCCGTCGACATTCTGGTAGACCGTGCGGCCGTTGTCGTTCGATAGCGGCACCACTTCGCTGTGACTGTCCGCATCGAACAGCGCCGCTTCCAGCCGCTGACCACCTGACTGCCATTTCATGCCGATTTCACCCTGGCGGCTGGTTGATGCCTGCAACCCCAGATTGGCGCCAGTGCCGCCGGGGCCATAGGCCACCTCGGTCAGCGTGGGCGTTTCGAAGCCGCGGCCAAGATTGGCGTAGACGTTGAGCGTTTCATGCGCGTGCCATACCGCGCCCAACACGGGGCTGACATTGTGATACGTCGACGTGCCGCTGTCATCGGGACTTGCCGCCGTGATGAAATGATCGTCGATGCGCAACCGCACCATGCTGGCCCGCACACCGCCCACCAGTTCCCAGGCCGGATGCACGGTCCAGTTAAATTGCGCATACGCGCCGTAGTCGGCCGCTTCGTCGGTTTCGTCGCGCCGCAGAGCGCCCTGCTGCCCGTTGTTGTTGACGTAGCCATGGCGCGCATCGCGCATGCCATTGGCTTCGATGCCGGCGGTCCACTGCAGTGGCAAGCCGTTGGCGGTAGTCTTGCGCGTCCATGACAGCGCGCCTCCGCCATAGGTGCGATCCAGATCGACGATGCCGCCCGCCGACGACGGCGCCGCGCCGCTAAAACCGAGCCGCTGCGTCAACTGGCGGCCGCCGCCGTAGAGCCGAAAGCTAAGGCTGTCGCGCTCGCCGAGTCGATGGTCGACGACCACACCGGCCTGCGTCTGCTCCACTTCCTTGCCCGTGTTGAACTGCGTGGCGGCGGCCACGGACTGGCGCGGATTGGCTTCGGCTTGCGCACGGGTCAGTCCGAGCGGATCCTCGGCCAGCGGCTGGTTGAAGTAGTTGAATTGTCCGGTGATGCGGGTCGCGGACGTCGGCTGCGCGACGATCTTCGCATTGAGCTGATAGCGCCGGGCGGCGCTGTGATCGCGATAACCGTCGGTTTGATAGGTCCACGCGTCGAGTGTGCCGCCAAGCTTGTCGTTGCCGCCGCCGAGCGACACGCCGGCCTGCCATTGCCCGTCGGAACCGAAGCCCGACGAAGCCCTGCCGGTGAAACCCTTGGTGGGAGGATCAGGTGTGAATACCTGCACGACGCCGCCCGATGCGTTGCCGTACATCTGCGCGAACGGTCCGCGCAAAATCTCCACGCGCTCCGCATTGGCCAGGTCGAAGGTGGACGCTTGTCCCTGCCCATCGGGCATGGTGGCCGGGATGCCATCGACGAACAGACGCACGCCGCGCACGCCGAAAGTGGATCGGCTGCCAAAGCCGCGCACGGCGATCTGCAGGTCCTGCGAATAGTTCTGGCGATCGCGCACGGCAATGCCGGGGCTGGTCAGCGTCAGTTCGGAAAGATTGACCAGCGGCGACGTGGCCGTGAACGGGTTGACCGCGATGCTGTCGATGGCGGCTGGCGCATCGAAGCGGCGCTGCTCGTTGCGGCTGGCGCTGACCACGACGTCGGGCAGCGTGGCGGTTTCCTGCGCATCGGCGGGCGAACAGACCGCCAGCGCCGACGGCACGAGCCAGCTGGCGATGGCCAGGCAGCGGCGTTTGAGAATGAATGACAGGGTGCTGCCGGTAGCGTGCATGGGGGCGCGTTCCGAAAGATAGACACCTCGCACGCGCGACCATCGCGCGTGGCGCATAGTCTACCCTCAGTCGCCGCGCCCCTGCCCTACAGGCAAATACCGACTGCGCCGCGCCTCAGTTACCAGCGTCGACCAGCGTGCGGGCGTCCACCACCTTGTCGCGGTACGCTTCGAAGATCCGCCGCAGCGCCTGCTCCATCGTCACCTCGGGCTTCCACCCCAGTTCGTCGATCGTGTTGTCGATCTTCGGCACGCGGTGCTGCACATCCTGGTAACCCTTGCCATAGAACTCACCCGACGACGTCTCGACGATCTTCGTCTTGCGCGCCTCGTCCGCGTACTCCGGATAGTCGGCCGCCATCTTCAGCATCATCTCCGCCAGTTCGCGCACCGAATGG
>Ga0187845_1000147_pt1 | contig 39376 bp, 43 predicted proteins | sample SpaLakP09_SKY_68_FD_134515 | JGI IMG/M metagenome (GOLD analysis project Ga0187845, IMG submission 134515) | Oligotrophic lake water microbial communities from Sparkling Lake, Wisconsin, USA - SP09_SKY_68 | ecosystem: Environmental > Aquatic > Freshwater > Lake | place: USA: Sparkling Lake... | reverse complement strand
CTCTTGAGAAACCTGGATACGTTCACGATCGTTCCTTGGTGACGCGTCTTCTTATCGATGTTCACAATCTACACCCGTTACGGTCTAATTTCCAGCACGATGAACGGATCGGTATTGTTGAGCTGTATTCTAGCCACAATATGGCAGAGTCGACGCACACCAGAGAACCAAGGTGCGCTCTGGTAGAATACGCGCGACCCTATCCGGCATACCGCCGCCCTCCCGAATACACAATGTTTAGTTTCTTCAAAAAGAAAAAGCCTGAAGCCGAGACGCCGGCTGCGGTCGAACCCGCAGTGCCCGCCTCGGTTGCCGCACCTTCGGACGCCGTCGAGCAGCCCGAGCAGCCGGGTTTCCTGCGCCGCCTGTTTGGCGGCGGCGATGAAGTACCGTCCGCGCCCGACGAGGTGACGCCAGGCGCTTCGACAGCCTACGAAGGCCAGTTGTTCCCCGAAACGGCGGAACGTCCCGTCAGCGAAGCGGAAGCGAAGCGCTCCTGGATGTCGCGCCTCAAGGCCGGCCTGGCCAAGACGTCGAGCAACCTGTCGCTGCTGTTCGTCGGCGCGCGCATCGACGAAGACCTGTACGAGGAACTTGAATCCGCGCTGCTGATGTCGGATGCCGGTATGGATGCCACGCAATTCCTGCTGGACAACCTGCGCCGTAAGGTGAAGGAAGACAAGCTGCTCGACGCGGCCGCCGTCAAGGTGGCCTTGAAGGGCCTGCTGGTCGACCTGCTGCGTCCGCTGGAAAAACCGCTCGAACTGGGCCGCCACGAACCGCTCGTGATGATGATCGCGGGCGTCAACGGCGCCGGCAAAACGACGACCATCGGCAAGCTGGCCAAGCACATGCAGCAGCACGAACAGTCCGTGCTGCTGGCCGCCGGCGACACGTTCCGCGCCGCCGCGCGCGAGCAGCTGATGGTCTGGGGCCAACGCAACAACGTCACCGTGATCTCGCAGCAGTCGGGCGACCCGGCCGCCGTCGCGTTCGATGCCGTCCAGTCGGGCAAGGCGCGCGGCGTCGACGTCGTCATGGTCGATACGGCCGGCCGCCTGCCGACCCAGCTGCACCTGATGGAAGAGCTCAAGAAGATCAAACGCGTGATCGGCAAGGGCATGGAAGACGCGCCGCACGAAGTCCTGCTCGTCATCGACGGCAACACGGGCCAGAACGCGCTGGCGCAGGTGAAGGCGTTCGACGACGCGCTCGAGCTGACCGGCCTCGTGATCACGAAGCTGGACGGCACGGCCAAGGGCGGCATCCTGGCCGCCATCGCACGCACCCGTCCGGTGCCGGTGTATTTCATCGGCGTGGGCGAAAAGCTGGAGGACCTGCAACCCTTCAGCGCCGACGAATTCGCCGAGGCGCTGCTGGGATAACACACACGATGATCGAATTCCAGTCCGTCTCCAAGAAGTACTCGGATTCCGCCGACACCCTCGCGCTGTCCGACGTATCCCTGAACATCGCCAAGGGCGAGCTGGTCTACCTGGCCGGTCCGTCCGGCGCCGGCAAGTCCACGTTGATGAAAATGGTGGCCGCCATCGAGCGCCCGACATCCGGCCGCGTGATCGTGAACGGGCAGGACGTCGGCCGCATCCGCAAGGCCGGCATCCCCTTCCTGCGCCGCAACCTCGGCCTGATCTTCCAGAACCAGCGCCTTCTGAACGACCGCCACATCCTGGCCAACGTGATGCTGCCGCTGATCGTCACCGGCGCGACGAAGGCCCAGGCGGAACAGCGTGCCCGCGCGGCGCTGGACAAGGTCGGCCTGCTCGACCGCGCGCCGGCCCTGCCGATGGAACTCTCGGGCGGCGAACAGCAGCGCGTGGCGATCGCCCGCGCCATCGTCAACCGTCCGCAGATCATCCTGGCCGACGAACCGACCGCGAACCTCGACCGCGCCGCGGCCGACAAGGTCATCGACGCGCTGCATGCGTTTCATTCCGTGGGCGTCACATGCGTCATCTCGACCCATGACGAACAAGTCCTGGACAATGCCGCGCGCGTGATCCGCCTCGAACACGGCCATGTGACGGGAGGTGGCGCATGAACATCTGGTTCCGCCAGCACCGCTTCGCCCTCGGCGCCGCGCTGTCCCACCTGCGCAAGGCGCCGGGCAGCTTCCTGTTCAACGTGCTCGTCGTCGCTGTCGCGCTGGCCCTGCCCTTCGCCGGCGTCACCCTGCTCGACAACGTGCGGCCCCTGTCGGAAGAAATGTCCGTCGACCCGGAGATCAGCCTGTTCCTCAAGGCCGACACCCCGCGCGACCAGGCCCAGGCCCTCGCGCCGCAGTTGCAGCAGATCCTGCACGGCAGCCATGCGAAAGTCAGTTTCGTGCCGCGCGAACAGGCGCTGGCCAAGCTGAAGGACAAGAGCGGCCTGACCGACGTGATCGAAACGCTGGGTGACAACCCGTTGCCGGACAGCTATGTGATGAAGCTGGAAGGCTTCACCAGCACGGCCGACGCCGCGCGCGTGGACGGCCTGGCCGAGCAGATGCGCGCGCTGCCGGGCGTCGATGCCGTACAGGTCGACTCGGCCTGGGTCAAGCGCCTCGCCGCGCTGCTGGGCGTGCTGCGCCTGGCGCTGCTGCTGCTCGCGATCACTTTGGGCGTCGTCGTGATTGCCGTCGTGTTCAACACGATCCGCCTGCAGGTGCTGACGCAGCGCGAGGAAATCGCCGTGTCGAAACTGCTGGGCGCGACCGACAATTTCATCCATCGCCCGTTCTACTACACGGGCGCGCTGCTGGGCCTGTGCGCGGGTGCGGTGGCGCTGGGTGCCGTGGCGCTGGCGCTGCGTCCGCTGAACACGGCCATCGCCGAGTTCGCCCGCCTGTATGCGTCGGAATTCCAGCTGACGCCGCTGCCGCCGCTGGGCATGGCGGCGTTGCTGGCGATCAGTGCCGGGCTCGGGCTGGTCGGGGCGATGTTGTCGGTGCAGCGGCATCTGGCGCGGCTCAAGTGACCATACGATGCGCAGACTGGGTTCACTCGCTGCACTGATCATCGCCTGTATGACAGGGTCGGCTGCGGCCTGCGATTACACCGTCGAGAAGGTGACCTACAAGAATCTTGTGGCCAAGGCGTATTTGCCGAAGAGTGAACGGCCGACGCCGCTGGTACTGGCGTTCGGCGGTTCGGAAGGCGGCCTGTCCACCGGCGAGTCGAGTGGCGACATGCTGGCGCCACGCTGCATTGCCGTGCTGGCTTTAGCTTATTTCAAGGAAAAAGGCCTGCCGCCCACGTTGGATCATATTCCGCTGGAATACTTCGTCGATGCAATCGATTACGCTGCGCAATTGCCCGGCGTCGACAAAACGCGGCTCGGCATCCTGTCGGGCTCCCGCGGCAGCGAGGCGGCCCTGCTCGTCGCCAGCCTGGACGCGAGGATCAGGTCCGTGGTCGTGGCGACGCCGAGCGCAACGGCTTGGTACGGCAGGACGGAAACCAGATCTGCCTGGACCTGGCAGGGAGAGGACGTGCCGGCGCTCGCGCCGGATGAGAACCCGGCGCTGGCGCAGACGAAACGCTTCGACAAGGCGCTGGATGCCGTCGCGGGCCGCAAGGATTACGGTATTGCTGTCGAACGGATCAATGGGCCGGTGTTCCTGATCTCGGCACAAAACGACGAGATCTGGCCAAGCACCCGCATGGCGAACAGCATCGTCGAGCGCCTGAAGGCGCATCATTTCAAGTACCGGGTCCGGCACGACATGTACCCGACCGGACATGGTTTCAGCAAGGAAGATGCCGTGTTCATCAAAAGGTCTGTAGTGGAACAATTTACCGATACCCTGTAGCGCGATCGTGAACCCATCCGCTGCTGGCCAGTCTAATCCGCCAGCTGACACGAGGCATACGCCTACACGACAACGTGCGCCATTCAACAGAAAGCGCAGCACGTGTCGCCTACCCTGTCTTCTACCGATTTCAAACGTTACGAGCGTCACATTTGAGCCGCATCAATCGAACCGCTCGTACCTGCTCTACAGTTGAATCGACCCCGATTTTTTGATTCCTGCGGGCAATACTTTAATGAAACTTAAACCCATCGTAAGGGATATGGTGGCGCCTAGCACTCACCTCAAGAGAGTGCTAATATAACGTCAGACTATCGCGGGAAATGGTTTTGATAGCACCGTCAGCATCCCGACTACAAGCCAGCCAGCTGCGCCTTCGGGGCTCTGGAGATGGCGAGACGATGCAGCAGTTTTATCTACGAGGGAGTGACTATGTCCGCACAATCCGCATTGGTTCCGGCCGGCAGTCGTGCACTGGGACTGGGTTTCAGTGGCAATCTCGGTAATATCGACGCCTATATTTCGGCAGTGAACCGCCTGCCGATGCTGTCCCACGAGGAAGAAGTTTCGTTGGCGACGCGTCTGCAGGAAAAGAATGACCTGGACGCGGCACAGAAACTGGTAATGTCGCACTTGCGCCTGGTCGTGTCGATCGCGCGCGGCTACCTGGGCTATGGCCTGCCGCACGCCGACCTGATCCAGGAAGGCAATATCGGCCTGATGAAGGCAGTCAAGCGTTTCGACCCGAACCAGGGCGTCCGCCTGGTGTCCTATGCCATGCACTGGATCAAGGCCGAGATGCACGAATACATCCTGAAGAACTGGCGTCTGGTCAAGGTTGCAACGACCAAGGCGCAGCGCAAGCTGTTCTTCAACCTGCGCAGCAACAAGCAGGGCCTGGACGCCATGTCGCCGCAGCAAGTCGACGACCTGGCCAAGATGCTCGACGTGAAGCGCGAAGAAGTGATCGAGATGGAAACGCGCCTGTCCGGCCGCGACATCGCACTGGAAGCGCCGACCGACGACGAAGACGACAAGTTCTCGCCGATCGCCTACTTGTCCTCGGACCAGCAGGAACCGACCAAGGTGCTGGAGGCCGAAGAAGTGGTGCGCCTGCAATCGGAAGGGCTGGAAACGGCCCTGTCGAAACTGGACCCGCGTTCGCGCCGCATTGTGGAAGCGCGCTGGCTGGCCAACGACGACGGCTCGGGTGCGACGCTGCACACGCTGGCCGAAGAATTCGGCGTGTCGGCCGAGCGTATCCGCCAGATCGAATCGGCCGCGCTGAAAAAGATGAAAACCGCGCTGACGGCTTTCGTGTAAGCCATCCTGTCAGCGACCAACAAAGGCACCTTCGGGTGCCTTTTGTTTTATCTAAACAGTTGCCCAAAACCGGGGTCAGACCCCGGTTTTAGGAAATTGCTCAAAACTGGGGTCTGACCCCGGTGTCCTGGATCTGCAGACCCGGCCAAGTCTGTTCCCACTGCTTGGCAAGTACGCGCTCCAGATAAAGGGCGTGTTTGTCGGCGATGAAACGTTGGGTCGGCCGGACGACCAGGCCGAACAGGTCATCCAGCCCGTAAGGCGCCGCGACGTCAATTCCTCCCTGAGAACCGAGCCGGACGCCGACCGCCGTCGCCGTCTCCGGCCAAAAGCGCATCGCATCCGTGGCGGACTTGTACGGCGCGTCGCTGTTACGCCCATGCATGCGCGCCTGGTTCTTGACGGACCACGCGAGCCCGCCATCCCGGCCACGCAGTGCCGTCTCGAACATGGCATCGCGCGCCGCATCGCACGCGGCCGGCTCGAACCAGATCACGTCGATATCCCGCGGCAGCGGCGCTGTCGTATGACCATGCAGATGATCCCAGACGCAGTTGCGCACGAACCCGGCCGCGACCCAGCAGTCGGGCAGGCCGAGGTCGCGCACGAGACGCAGCACCTCCATGCGCCGCCGGTCGGACGCGATCAGGGTCCGCAGTTCGGCCAGCCGGTCCACTAGCCCAGCCTGGCCTTGAAGAACGCCATCGTCCTGCCCCACGCGAGCTTCGCGGCGGCTTCGTCGTAGCGCGGGGTCGTGTCGTTGTTAAAACCGTGCTCGACGCCCGGGTAGACGAAGTGCTGATAGTCGACGTGGTTCGCCTTCAGCGCCGCTTCGTACGCGGGCCAGCCGCCCAGGATGCGCTCGTCCTTGCCGGCGTCGTGGATCAAGAGCGGCGCGCGGATGCGGGCGACGTCCGCCGCCGGCGGTTGCATGCCGTAGAACGGCACGGCGGCCGCCAGGTCCGGTAACTGCGTCGCGAGGTAGTTGGCGATGCCGCCGCCGTAGCAGAAGCCCACCACGCCCACCTTGCCCGTGCCCTGCGGCAGCGCCGCCAGCGCGTGGGCGGCGGCGAGGCAGTCTGCGCGCGTCTTTGTCTGGTCCAGCTTGGGGAACAGTTCGCGCGCCTTGTCCTCGTCGCCCGGATAGCCGCCCAGCGGGTAGAGCGCATCCGGGGCGAACGCGACATAGCCCTCCAGCGCGACGCGGCGGGTAATGTCCTCGATGTGTGGATTCAGGCCGCGGTTTTCGTGCACGACGAGGATCGTCGGCAGCTTGCCCTTGGCGTTCGCCGGCTCGGCGAGGTAGCCGTGTACCTTGCCGTAGCCCTGCGGCGACGGGAAGTCGACGCGGCTCGTCTTCAGGCGCGCGTCCGCGGGCGCGACGAGCGGTGCGGCGAACGACGGCGACAGTTGCGCCAGCAACGTGGCGGCCGTCGTGCCGCCGGCGGCATAGCGGCCGGCACGGGACAGGAAATCGCGGCGCGACACGCGGCCGTGCACATAGCCGTCGAACAGTTTCAGTAATTCGGGGTCGAAATCCGCTGCGGTCAAACGCGTCATCTTGCTGTCTCCGGTCCGGTTGGGATGAGCGCCAGCATACTTCAGATCCGGATGACGATGCGCCTCTTGAACAACTGCCACAGCCCCGCCCCCAGCACGAACAGCAGCAGGACCGAATACGCGGCCGATGCCACCCGCGCCTCCGGAATCGCATCCGCCAGCCACGCGGCCAGCAGGTCGTGCGCGCTGCCCGCGCCCAGCTTCAGCTGCATCACGGTATTGATCAATGTGATGCCGACGAAGGCCAGCGTCGCATTGGTACCGAAGGCGAGCACCGGCCGGGTCCACGCGGGCGCTGCCGCGCCGGGCGGCACCACGCGCAGCAGGACGAGCAGCGACAGCAGCGTGAAGCCGCCGGAGACGAGAGCGAAGCTGGGCGTCCACAGTTTTTTCACGATAGGCACGAGGGGGTCGATCAGGAAGCCGGCCAGCAGGCAGGCCACGCCGGCGATGGCGAGGGCCGTCAGCGTGGCGCGCTTCTGCGACCGCATCAACAGCAGCGACGCCGTCACGCCGAACAGCACGTTGACGAGCGCACCCAGGGTGGAGACGAGGCCTTCCGGATCGAAGGTGACGACGTCGCCGGTCCTCCCCCAAGGCCACAGGTGCGCGACACCGAACACGGCGCGGTCGACGACAGCCGGCAGCGAGTTCATCGAGTCGAAACAGGCGCGCCCGCAGCCGGGCGCATCCCAGTCGAGCAGCAGCGCCGCATAGCCCGCCAGCAGCACGGCGCTGGCCGCGAGCGGCACGGCGGGCTGCAAACCGTCGCGCCGCCACGCCAGCACGCATCCGGTGCCGACGATGGCATGGCACAGCCCGATCCGCTGGAGGATGCCCGGCACGCGCACGTGGGCGAAGTCGAAGCCCGGCAGCAGGTTCAGCAGGACGCCGAGCGCGACGAGCACCGCCGCGCGGCGCAGCACGTGGCCGACGAGGGCCGCCCTGCCCTGCCCCGCCCGGCGCGCGAGCGCATGCGGCAACGACGCCCCTGCGCAGAACAGGAAGGCCGGGAAGATCATGTCGGCGATGGCGAAGCCGCGCCAGTCGGCATGCGTCAGGAACGTGAAGCGCCGCTCCCAGCCGCCCGCGTACGCGACCATGATCATGCCCATCACGGCAAAACCGCGCAGCAGGTCGATGGCGATGACGCGCGGTGTGGGTCGGTCCATCATATCCCCTTTTATGAAATCGATTTCAAATATGCGCCGCAGACGCGCCATCGTCAAGTCATGATGCATAACGCACATCATTGCTCGGAAGGAAATAGAATGGAAGACCATCGCAACCCATCAGGAGATCCCATGCAACTCATCGGCATGCTCGATTCGCCCTTCGTCCGCCGCGTCGCCATCTCGTTCGACCTGCAAACCATCCCGTTCGAACACAAGGCGCTGTCCGTGTTCCGCAACTTCGACGAATTCTCGACGATCAATCCGACGGTCAAGGCGCCGACGCTCGTGCTGGACGACGGGTCCTTCCTGATCGACTCCACGCTGATCCTCGAGTACGGCGACGCACTGGCGGGCACCTCCCTGCTGCCGGCCGCCCCGGCCGAGCGGGCCAAGGCGCTGCGTGCGATCGGCTCGGCGCTGGCCGCGTGCGAAAAGACGGCGCAGATCGTCTACGAATATTCGCTGCGGCCGCAGGAAAAACAGCACCAGCCGTGGCTCGACCGCGTGCAGCAGCAATTGCTGGCGGCGCTCCGGCTGCTGGAGGCCGAGACGGACGCGTTCGACATCGACGCGCTGGACCAGGCCGCCGTCACTGCTGCCGTCACGTGGTCGTTCATCCAGCTGAACGTGCCGTCGATCGTGACGCCGGACAATTTCCCGCGCCTGGCTGCGTGGACCGCGCGCGCGGAAGCGCTGCCGGTCTTCCAGCGCTATCCGCTCAGTTGAGCTCAGTTGAGCGTCACTGAACGGCAAGCGCGCCGGCCTGGACTGGCGATTTTGCTATGATTGGTTTCACACCAACAACCGGACGATTCATGAAACTGCCGTCCCTGGCCGCCGTCCTCGCGGCCGTGTCGCTGCCGATCCTGACCGGCTGCGCCGCCCCGCCGCCGCAGGACGCCGTGTATCCGCTGCGGCCCGAGCAGAGCGTCGTCGTGGCGCGCGGCACCGTCCTCACGTACGACAGTTACAGCGACAGCCGCTGCCCCGCGAACACGCGCTGCGTCTGGGCCGGGCGGTTGATCTTCCGATTCCTCGTCGACGGCCCGAACGGCGTCGAAGAATTCACGCTCGGTCCCGACCAGCCGACGGCCACGCCGGCCTCGCTGCACGGGGCCCGCATCACGCTCGACACGTCCGCGATCCCACCCGCGCGCGCGGCCGGCACGCTGCGTCCCAGCGACATCATTCCCGTCACGCTCAAGCTCTCCGCCAAATGACACGACCCGTTAAAACCATCGCCTGCGGGCTGATCCTCTCCATCGTCCTGACCCCGCCGCTCGCACTGGCCAAGCCCCCGGTCGCGACGGGCACCGGCGGTGCCGTCGCCACGATCAGCGAAAAGGCGTCGGCGTCCGCGCTCGCGATCCTCAACAAGGGCGGCAACGCCATCGACGCGGCCGTCGCGGCGGCAGCCACGCTGGGCGTCACCGATCCGTTCAGCTGCGGCATCGGCGGCGGCGGGTTCATGGTCGTGTACCTCGCCAAGGACAAGCGCGTGGTCACCATCGACCACCGCGAGACGGCGCCCGCGTCGTTCAGCCCCAACGTCTTCCTGGAGAACGGGAAGGCGATGGACTTCGACACGGCGGTCGCCAGCGGCGCGTCGGTCGGCGTGCCAGGCACCGTGCGCGGCTGGCACGAGGCGCTGGAGCGCTACGGCACGATGTCGTTCAAGCAGGTGCTGGCGCCCGCGATCCAGGTCGCGACGAAAGGCTTCCCCGTCAACGACACGATGCACGGCCTGATCGTCGAGAACGAGAAAAAATTCGGCATGTTCGAGACGACGAGCAAGCTGTATCTCAAGGACGGCAAGGCCCTGCCGGCGGGGACGATCGTGAAGAACCCGGACCTTGCCAGGGCCTACCGCGAACTGGCGGCGAAAGGCTACAAGGTGTTCTATGAAGGACCGCTGGCGCAGGCCGTCGTCGCGGCCGTCAACCGGCCGCCCGTCACGGCCGGCGTGCAGGTGCGTCCGGGCACGATGAGCCTCGCGGACATGGCCAACTACGAGGCGCGCATCCGCCAGCCGATCCGTTCCACCTACCGCGGCTACGACATCTACGGCATGCCGCCGCCCAGCAGCGGCGGCGTGACAGTGGCCGAAGCGCTGAACATCCTGGAAGGCTTCGACCTGAAGGCGATGCCGCGCGCGAACGTCGAGCACCTGTACCTGGAAGCGAGCCGCCTCGCCTTCGCCGACCGCAACGCCTATCTGGGCGACCCCGAATACGTCGACGCGCCGGTCGAAGGCATGCTGTCGAAGCAGTTCGCGGCGCAGCGCCGCTCGTTGATCCGGCCGGACCGCGCGGCCGGTGTCGTCCCCGCCGGCGACGCCTTCCTGTACGAGAACGACAAGAGCTTCCCGCTGCGGCCGCAGCAGGACATGATCATGAAGGAAGGCACGCACACGACGCACCTGGCGGTGTCGGACAAATGGGGCAACGTCGTGGCCTACACGTTCACGATCGAATCGTGGGGCGGCAGCGGCATCGTCGTGCCGGGCTACGGCTTCCTGCTGAATAACGAGATGACGGACTTCGATTTCACGGGTCCCGCGCCGAACATCCCGGAAGCCGGCAAGCGCCCGCGCAGCAGCATGGCGCCGACGATCGCCTTCAAGGACGGCAAGCCCGCCTTCACCGTCGGCAGCCCGGGCGGCGCGACGATCATCACGACGGTGCTGCAGACGATCGTCAACTACATCGACCTCGGCATGACGATGGACCAGGCGATCGATGCGCCGCGGCTATCGCAGCGCAACGCGAAAGAGACGTCGGTCGAACCGGGTTTTGCCGGCACCCCGCAGGCCCAGGGGCTGGAGCAGTTCGGCCATAAATGGGAAGCGAAGCCCGAGGAGATCGGCGCCGCGAACGCCATCGTGTTCAATCCGGACGGCACCGTGACGGCTGTCAGCGAAGGCCGCCGCCACGGCATCGGCACGGCGCTCGTGCAGAAGCGCGGCCACTGATATCACGCCAGCCGGCCCGCCGGAAAGGCCGGCGGCGCCGCGAGCATGCGTCGCCAGTCGAGACGCAGCAACACACAGCACACGGTCAGCGGCAACAGCACCAGCCACGGCCACGCCGTCGTGCCGGTGAGCCAGCCCAGGCCGACCGCGACGAGCGCCTGCATGGCGGCCAGCGCGCCGGCGCGCAGGCCCAGCATCAGGTGCCAGCCGCCGGTGCCACTGGCGTAATCGCCCAGCAATCCCATCATCGCCACCTGGCCCGCGAGGGTGCACAGGCCCAGCTGGCGCAGCAGCGCGTCCGGACCGGCATCGAGCAGCAGTGACACGCCCAGCACGACCACGGTCAGGACGGCCCAGCAGCCCAGCGCCTGGCGCAGCACGCGTCCGGCGAGACGCCGGTTCAGCAACGCGGCGTCGCCGGCCCGCGGCGTCAGGCGCAACAACGCCTGCTCGCCCTGTGTGCGGCGCATCTGCTGGCCGTACTGGGCCGTGCTGAATGCGATCGTCAGCGCGAGCATGGCCGGGCCGATCGTCGTCATCCAGCCGACGAGCGGCTGCAAACTCGCGGCGTGCGACCACATTAATATGAAGCGGACGACGGCGCCTATGAACAGCAGGGTGACGAGGCCACCGATCCACGAGGTCCAGTGCGCGACCGGGCCCAGCGCGTGCATCAGCATGGCGGCCGGATCCGATCGACGCACGTCGCGGCGCAGGGCGGTCAGATAAAACGCCAGGCTGCCTTGCCACGCCATGCCGTCGGGCGCAGGTTGCTTGTCGGCGCCGCACTGGTCGAAGTGGTTGACGCGCCTGATCTGGTCGGCGCGCCGCGCGAAATAAGCGTCGCCGCGCGCCGGGTACAGCCAGCGCAGAGCCCACACCGCGACGGGGACGACGAGGACGCTCAGCACGATCGCGGCGGGGCCGCCGACGGCCGCATCGCGCCACGCCGGCGGCAGCACGACTGCCGACAGCCACGGCCAGTTACCGCCCAGGACGAGCAGGTTCACGACATATTTGTTACCGGCACAGAGCAACGCGAGTCCGAGCACGGACAAGGCCACGGTCGGCACCGCGATCCAACGGCCGATGCCGAAGGACATGCCGGCGGTAGCAAGCAGCCAGTACGCCACCGTCATCTGCAGCAGGCGGCGGCGCTGGCGCGGCAGCACCCACGCGTTGACGGGCGAATTCATGCGAACGGAGCCCGGCACGAACAGGAAGGTCCAGACGAGCGCCAGCGCCAGCGTGACGAAGCCGACCAGCAGGCGCGCGGCTCGCAACGCGTCCAGCGTACCCATCGCCGCGCCGGACACCAGATAGATGGCGGCGCACGTTCCCGCCGCGCCCAGCAGCATGATCAGCATGCGCACGCCCCGCGCCTCGCGCTGCGCCGCCGCCACGCGCCAGATCATGCGGAAGTCCCGCAGCGCGGCGTTCATTGCGTCACCTCGATGAACAGGTCTTCCAGCGTCAGCGGTTCCACGCGCACGCCCGGCTCACGTGCGAGGCGCATGGCGTCGTCGCCCGGCAACTGCACGATCACGCTCGTCATCGCCCCCTCCTGGCGCCGTCGCAATTCCCCCGCCAGCGGCGTGCCCGGCAACGTGGTGGCCGGCACGACGATGCGGCGCGCGCCCTCCAGCAGCGCGTCCGTCTGGCCCTGCAGCGCGATGCGGCCATCCTTCAGGAATGCGAGGTCGAACGCGACGCGTTCCAGGTCGGACAGGATGTGCGTCGAGAACACGACCGTCGTTCCCCGCTCGATCACCTGGTCGACCAGCTCGCGCAGGAACTCGCGCCGGCCGACGGGGTCGAGCGCGGACACGGGTTCGTCGAGGATCAGCAATTCCGGCTCGTGCGCCAGCGCGCGGATGATGGCGAGTCTCTGCTGCTCGCCGCCGGACATCCGCTTGATCGGCTTGCCCAGCAAGGTCGGGCCGAAGCCCCAGCGTGCCAGCAGACCGTCGACCTTCGCCTGGTTCCAGCGCGGGTACAGCGCGCGGAAGTAGTCGAACATCTGCACGGGCGTGAGCCAGTCGAACAAGTCGGTGCGCTGCGGGACGTAGCCGATGCGGCCCCGCGCCGCGTCCGACAGCGCGGCGACGTCTTCGCCGAACAGAGAGACGCTGCCGCCGTCGGCTTCGCGCAACCCGAGCATGCACTCGAGCAGCGTGGACTTGCCGGCGCCGTTGCGGCCCAGCAGGCCGACGACCTGGCCGGGGGCGATCTGCCAGTCGAGGCCAGCGAGCACGCGCTGGCTGCCGAACTGCTTGCTGACCGAAGACATGCGAACGATGGCGGCACTCATTTTGTTTCCTTCAGAATGGTTGCGAACAGGGACAGGACGGTTTCAGGATCGAGCTCGAGCTGGCGCGCCTCCACGGCGGCGCGCTCGAGGGTGGGACGGAGCAGACCGGCGCGGTCGGCCGGTTGTGCCGGTGCGGACTCGGCGACTACCATCCCGAGACCGCGCCGGCGCGCGAGCACGCCGTCCATCTCCAGCAGGCTGTACGCCTTGGAGACGGTCATCGGATTGAGCGCCAGCGCCTGCGCGATCTCGCGCACGGACGGCATCTCGTCGCCGGGGCGGAGCTGGCCGCTGGCCGACAGGCGGCGCACCTGCTCGACGAGCTGGCGGTAGATCGGTTGGGACGAGCCGGTCGCGATCGAAAACAGGTTGGCGGTGTGCGTGGGCATGGTGTCTACTGTATTAATTGAGTAATACAGTAGGACGAAAAACACCGATGGTCAAGCGATATTTACAAAAAAAGACGGCCTCACAAGGAGGCCGTTAAAGGGCGTGGGCGCCAAGCCGCCCACGTTGGATCTGCGGACGGAGACTGGTCCGCAGGGACGACAAAAAACGTTACATCAGAGGTGCGGGACGATCAGCGGCATCAGGTCGTCGAAGGTGCGGCCGGAGCCGTTCTCGCCGATCGCATGCATCTTCCACTCGCCGTTGTGGCGGTACAGCTTGGCCATGATCTGGGCCGTGTGCGAGCCCTGCACGGACAGGTCGTAGCGCGCGATCTCGTTGCCGTTGCTCGTGTCGAACAGGCGGCAGAACGCGTTCTGGACCGTCGAGAAATTCTGGCCCGTGAAGCTGTTGACGGTGAAGACGAGCGCCTTCACGCTCGACGGCACCGTGCGCAGGTCGACGACGATCTGCTCGTCGTCGCCGTCGCCGGCACCCGTGCGGTTGTCGCCCGTGTGCGTGACGCTGCCGTCGCGGCTTTTCAGTTGGCGGAACCACACCACGTCGACGGGGCGGTTCGCCTCGTCGAACAGCACGACGGAGGCGTCCAGGTCGACCGCCTGGCTCTTCGCACCGAAGCCGAAGAACCCGCCGGACTTCGCGACGTCCCAGCCGAGGCCCATCGTCACGCGGGACAGGGCGCCGCCGGCTTCCTTCTCCAGCGAGATCTTCTGGCCCTTCTGCAGGTTGACTGCCATGATTCATTACTCCTTTGATTGTCAGCGTCCGGGCGCCTGCATCCACGCCTTGAACGTGGCGCGATTGCGCGAACAGACATAAATCTTGCCGCGACCGGAGAAGCGCAGGACGAGGCCTTCGCCGCTGGTCTGGCTGTTGATCAGGTTACCCAGGAAGCCGCCGCTGGTGCCGGTCGTGATCGAAACCTCGTAGTGCAAGGTGCTGTCCCAGGCGACGACATGCGAGTTGTCGATGATCGCGTCCTTGCCCGGCTCCACCTCCAGCACGTTCATCGAGCCGAAGCCGGAGACGACGACCTGGCCGCTGCCCGTGGTCTCGGTCACGAAAAAGCCGCCGCTCTGGGCGAACAGCGCGTTGCCGAGGCTCTGGGTGCGCACGCGCAGGTCGACGCCGGCACTGGCCGCGACGAACGCGCCGTCGCTGATGATGAACTGGTTCGGACCGCAGTCGACCACCTGCATCGCGCCCGGCAGCGTGGGCGACAGCAGGCAGTCGCCGTCGCCGCGGGTCGCTTCGATGTGCTGCTGGAAGAACGACTCGCCGTTGGCGAACGTGCGCATCAGCGCGCTGCCCAGGCCTCCCTTCATCTTGCCCTTGAGGTCGAGCGTCGATTCCATCATGACCATCGCATCCGATTCGCAGTAGATGGTTTCCCCGCGCTTCAGCGACACATGCAGGAAGGGATCGACGTCCCCGGTCACGGTAAACACTGGCATTTGGCTTCCTTTCAGGCCGGCGCTTTAAATTAGACGCTCACGCCATAGTTCTTGGCGAGGGGGCCCAGGCCGCCGTTGAAACCCTGGCCCACTGCGCGGAACTTCCAGTCCGCGCCGTTACGATACACCTCGCCGAAAATCATGGCCGATTCGGTCGAACCGTCTTCGGACAGGTCGTAGCGGGCGATCTCGCTGTTGTTGGCCGCGTTGATGCAGCGGATGAACGCCTTGCCGACCATGCCGAAATTCTGGCGGCGCGTATCGCCCTCGTGGATCGTCACGGCCAGCACGATGCGGTCCACGTCGGCCGGGACTTTCGTGAGGTCGATGCTGAGGGTCTCGTCATCGCCCTCGCCGGCACCGGTGCGGTTGTCGCCCGAGTGCTGCACCGAGCCGTCGGGCGACTTGGCGTTGTTGTAGAAGATGAAGTCGGCATCCGAGCGGACCTTGCCCGACTGGTTCAGCAGGAACGCGACGCCGTCCAGGTCGAACGCCGCGCCATCGGTGGCGCGCACGTCCCAGCCGAGGCCCAGTTTCAGGCTGGACAGTCCCGGTGCTTCCTTCGACAGGTTGACGTTACCGCCTTTTTGCAAGCTGATTGCCATGATGATTCTCCTTCGTTTTGATGTGAACACCCTGGTTGCCATGCGGCGAACTGGTGTTCTGCCGTTCGCCGCGCATTCTTGATACATTCATGCGCCGTGGACCCCGTGGGCGGAGGCCGCCCACCCTACCGTGCCGCCGGTGCCGTCGTTACGGGTAGGGTGGGCACCCCGTGCCCACGCGTCCGCCACATCATTCGACGCGGGCGAACTCTTTGCCGCCCACACCCAACGCTTCCTGCTTCTTGCGATACCGGATCGACGACCACACCGAGGCACCGATGAAGGCGACACCCGCCAGGCCCGTGACCAGTTCCGGCACGTGGAACTTCATACTCGCCAGCATGATGAAAGCCAGGATGCCGATCGCGTAGTGAGCGCCGTGCTCCAGGTACACGAACTGGTCGAGCGTGCCCTTCTCCACCAGGTACACCGTCAGCGAACGCACGAACATCGCACCGATCGCCAGGCCCAGCATGATGATCACGACGTCGTTGGTGATGGCGAACGCGCCGATCACGCCGTCGAAGCTGAACGATGCATCCAGCACTTCCAGGTACAGGAAGCCGCCGATACCGCCGCGCTTGACCATGTCGCCGACGTCGCCGCCGCCCTCTTCCGACTTCTCGAGCAGGTTCGACAGCACGTCCACGCCGACGTAGATCAGGATGCCCCACAGGCCGGAGATCAGCACGACCATCTTCTGCGCTTCCGGCACCAGCGACAGGCTGGCCATCAGCGCACCGATCGAGATCATCACGGCGATCGACGACACCTTGCCGAGCGAACCGAGCTTGGCTTCGAAGTGGCCGAGCCAGTGGTGTTCCTTCTCTTCATCGAACAGGAAGTTCAGGAAAACCAGCAGCAGGAACATGCCGCCGAACGCCGCCACTTCCGCGTGGTGGTTCGTCAGGTGCATCGAATACTGCTTTGGATCCTGCAAGGCCATGTTCCACACGTCCATCAGACCCAGGTCGGCCGCCACCGCGACGATCACGAGCGGGAACAGCAGCCGCATGCCGAACACGGCGATGATGATGCCGACGCCGAGGAACAGCTTTTTCCAGAACGCGTCCCACGTCTTCAGCACCGAGGCGTTGACCACCGCGTTGTCGAACGACAGCGAGACTTCCATGACCGCGAGGATCGCGGCGATACCCATTGCCGTCAGCGCACCGGCCAGGCCGGCATGCTCGTAGCCCCACCAGGCCGAGCCCAGCAGGCACAAGGCCGTGACGATGAATGACACCCTGAAATGCTTCATTCTCTTCTCCCCTTCCGGGATGTATGTTGTTGACAAGGCGCAGTGTAGAGGCGATCATCCAATCGAAAAAGCGAAGATAACAAGAGAATCACTTCGAAAAAACCTGCGTTATTTACCTGATAATGAAATCCGACATCAATTTCCGCCACCTGTACTACTTTTGGGTCGTGGCCAACGAAGGGGGCATCACGCGCGCCGCCGAACGCCTCGGCCTCGCCGTGCAGACGGTCAGTTCGCAGTTGACGCTGCTGGAGCAGTCGCTGGGCAAGACGCTGTTCGCGCAGCAGGGCCGGCGCCTCGTGCTGACGGAAGCAGGCCGGCTGGCGCTGGGCTATGCCGACCAGATCTTCCTGCTGGGCGAGCAGATGCAGGAAGCGCTGAACGAATTCGACAGCGGCCGCACGCGCCTCACGGTGGGCATCTCGGACTCGCTGCCGAAGTTGTCGGCCTACCGCATGCTGGAAGCGGTGACGCGCATGGACCGGCCCGTGCGCCTCGTGTGCTACGAAGACCAGTTCGAGGCGCTGCTGGCCGACCTCGCGCTGCACAAGCTGGACATCGTGCTGACGGACCGCGAAGTGCGCGCCGGCGCGACCTTGAAAGTGTTCAGCCACCAGCTGTTCGACAGCGAGATGGTGGTCGTGGGCACGCCCGCGCTCGCGCAGCAGTACGGCACGGGCGATGGTTTCCCGCAGAATCTGAACGGCGCGCCGTTCCTGCTGCCGGCACGTAATAATGCCCTGCGCGGCAAGATCGACGAATGGTTCGTGCAGCACCACGTGCGGCCGGACGTGGTCGGGGAGTTCGAGGACAACGCCCTGCTCAATACGTTCGGCCGGCGCGGCCTGGGCCTGTTCTTCGCGCCGGCCGCGCTGGCGGACGACGTCGCCGAGCAGTTCGGCGCCGTGCGGGTGGGACTTGTTCCGACGGTGCGCGAACAGTTCTACATGATCTCGAGCGACCGCAAGATCATGCACCCGGCGGTCGAGGCCATCCTGGCGGGATCGCGAAAAGCGACGCCCCCGGCGGCCTGACCGTTACAATGCAGCTCGGCTTTTGCCTTTCGATTGAACATACCTTCTATGCAAAACGTATTGCTCGTCGTTCTCGCGCTGCTGCTGGTGGCGCTGAACGGCTTTTTCGTGGCGGCCGAATTCGGCATCGTCACCCTGCGCAAGACCCGCGTGCGTGCCATCGCCAAAACGGGCGGCCTGCGCGGCCGCATCCTGTATAAAGTCCACAGCCAGCTCGACGCCTACCTGTCCGCGTGCCAGCTGGGCATCACGCTCGCGTCGCTGGGCCTGGGCTGGGTCGGCGAACCCGCGTTCGCAAACCTGCTGGAACCCGTGTTCTCGCTGGTCGGCGTCACGAGCCCGAAGATCATCCACGGCGTATCGTTCGTCATGGCATTCAGCGTGATCTCGTTCCTGCACATCGTCGTGGGTGAACTGGCGCCGAAGTCGCTGGCGATCCGCGTGCCCGAAGCGGTGGGCCTGTGGAGTGCCGTGCCGCTGTACGGCTTCTACTGGGCGATGTACCCGGCGATCTGGCTCCTCAACGAAAGCGCCAACCTCGTGCTGCGCATCGCGGGCCTGTCGGGCGTGGGCGGTCACGAGACGCATTACTCGAACGACGAACTCAAGCTGATCCTGCGCACGAACACGGGCACGCCCGGCGAACGCTTTACGCACGACGAGCGCCACATCCTCGCGCAGTCGCTGGAGTTCAGCCAGCACACCGTGGCGGACCTCATGCGCCCGATTAACGAAGTGAGCGCCCTGTACGCGAGCCGCACGCTCGAGCAGAACCTCGACACGATGCGCCGCAACCGCTTTTCCCGCTACCCGTATTTCGACGAGGACGGCGAGGAAGTGCTGGGCGTGATCCACCTGAAGGACCTGTTCTTCGCCGAGCAGTCGGGCAAGGACGTCGACGACCTGACGGAACACCTGCGCCCCGTCGAACTGATCTCGGCACGCACGCCCGCGATCGAACTGTTCCGCCGGTTCCGCGGCGGTGCGCCGCACTTCGCGCTGATCGGCGAGAAAGGCAAGCGCCCCGTCGGCTTCATCACGCTGGACAACCTGCTGGGCGCCATCGTCGGCGAAATCCGCGACGAATTCCGCCTCAACGAAAACGACTGGCTGCCGCAGGGCGACGGCACCTACATCGGCAAGGCAAGCCTGCCGATCGTGTCGCTCGAGCGCGTGCTCGGCATCGACATCGACAACGAAGCGATGGGGCTCGATGAAGTCGAATCCGTCGGCGGGCTGTTGATGGCCAAGCTGGGGGATATTCCCAAGCAGGGGCAGCGCATCGAATTCCCGAGATTCGACGTGGTCGTCAAGAAGACCAACGGGCCGCGTATCCTGCTCGTGAAGGTGATTCCGCAGCTGGAGCGCGGGGCGGACGAGGACGATCTCGACTGAAAACGATCGGCCTTGTGTGACCGCGGCGCGTGGAAAAATGTGAATTTTCTCCACAATCTTTCTGCTATTGTGCTTGCCAACTGACATCGAATCATCGGCAGACGCCGCACGAAGGAGCGATCTTGGACAAGATGCGTGGAAAGAACAGCCGGAGCTATCTCACCGCCCGCAATGCCACAAGCGCGGCCATCGTCGCCGCACTGCTGCTGTCCGCCTGCGGCGGTGGCGGCGGCACGCCGACCGGCGGCTCGACGCCGAGCGCACCCGTGGCCCAGGCGCCCTCGATCACCGCGCAGCCGGTGGCGCAGACCGTCGCCGCCGGCCAGTCTGCCACGTTCTCGGTGAAGGCCAGCGGCGACAACCTGACTTACCAGTGGCAGCGCGACGGCAAGGACATCGCCGGGGCGACGGCCGACACGTACACGCTGGCGAATGCCCAGGCGAGCGACAGCGGCGCGACATTGACCGTCGTCGTCAAGAACGCCGGCGGCAGCGTGACGAGCGCCGCGGTGACGTTGAGCGTGAGCGCGACGCCGCCGAAAGGCCTGTCGCTGCTGGCCGGCGCCCTGGGCGGTCCGGGCAACGTGGACGGCACCGCCGGACGCCTCGCCTATCCACTGCGCGTCGCCATGAGCCCGTCCGGGCTGCTGTACGTTGCCGACAACGCGGCCACGCTGCAGTGGGACGGCTATCATCCCGCCGTGTCAGGTGAGCTCGTGTTACGGACGGCGAACGTCGCCACGGGCGACCTCGCCACCCTCGACACGTCGCCGCTGTTTGCGACGATTGCCGTCGCCTTCGACAAGTCCGGCAACCTGTACGAGTCGACCGGATACGCGGTCTACAAGACGGCACCGGGCGGCCAGCGCACCCTGCTTGCCGGCTCCGACTCCGATATCGGCGAAGTCGACGCGACGGGCGGCGCGGCGCGGTTCACGCAGATCCGGGCCGTCGTCGCCGACGCCCAGGGCAACCTGTACGTGGGCGAGTCCAGCTTCCTGCGCAAGATCACGCCGCAAGGGGTCGTGACGACCGTCGCGGGCGGCGCCGGCACGGATGCATCGGGCAATCCGAAGGACGGCACCGGCAACAACGCCAGCTTCGCCGGCATCGCCGCGCTGGCGATCGACGACAACGGCAACCTGCAGGTGCTCGACAACTCGCGCGTGCGCGTGGTCACGCCCGCGGGCGCCGTGACGACCCGCGCGCTCAAGGGCGACGCCACCATCGCCGCGTCCTATGCGGGCAACGACGGCATCGCGGTCGACAAGGCCGGCAACGTCTACGTCACGTACACGCAGGCCGGCTGCCGGATCCTGAAAGTCGCCCCCGACGGGCAGGTGACCACCCTCGCCGGCCGGCCGGACACCCGCGGCAGCACCGACGGCACCGGCGCGGCCGCCGCCTTCTGCAAGGACGTGAGCAAGGATCCGCTGGCGAGCCCGAACGGCAGGATGAGCAACCTGACGCTCGATGCGACAGGCAACCTCTACGTGGCCGACACCGATAACATGACGATCCGGCGCATCGCACCCGACGGCACGGTGAGCACGGTCGCCGGCCGCGCGCCATCCGTCGCCAACGCGGACGGCACCGGCGCGAACGCCCGCTTCGTCCTCAACACCTATGACCCGAGGGCGGGCACGCATCCGTTCGACACCGTGGCGGCGTACGACCTCGCGGCCGACGCCCAGGGCAATGTCCATGTGCGCGAAAACGACCGCATTCGCAAGATCACGTCGACCGGCACCGTCACCACGCTGCTGCCGCAGGCGACGGGCCTGGCCGACGCCCGGCTGTACCTCGGCGGCCTGGCGTACGGCGGCAGCGCCGCGGTCGTCGCGCAGCGCGTGGTCAGCCGCGTCAATGCGGACAGCAGCCTGGCGTTCCTGGCCGGCGGCGGCAGCCAGAGCCCGATCGGCGACGGCACGGGCGCCCAGGCGAGCTTCTATTCGGTCTCGGGACTCGTCGGCGATGCGCTTGGCAACTTCTATCTGGACGATCTGGTCCCGCGCGGCGCCGAATCCGGCGTCACCGCCTACGTCCGCAAGATCACCCCGGCCGGCGCCGTCACGACGCTGCCTGCGGGCCAACGCGTGCCGGGACTCGCCGCGCCCGACGGCAGCAACTGGTACGTGTCGTATCTTGGCGAGGTGACGAAAGTGCAGCCCGACGGGACGTCGACCGTGGTGCGCCTGCCGATGGCCACCACCGGCGCACGGGTCGTCGCGAGTGCGCTGGACCGCAACGGCAACCTCTACGTGGCCTGGCACGAAACGCCGAACTGGTATTCCGTGCACAAGATCACGCCGGCGGGCACCGACACGGTCATCGCCGGCACGCGGGGCCAGTACGGCGTGCGGCTGGGCGCGCCGGGGAGTCTCGGCGCGGTCGACGCGCTGGCGGTCGGCGCGGACGGCAACGTCTACGTCGTGAGCGAGAATGCCGTGCTGCGGATCGTGCAGTAAGGTCGGTTCATTGTGGCTCGTTGTGGATCGTGACGGCGCCGTCGTACAGCGACGTCGCCGCATAAGACGCGCGCACGCCATCGCGAACGTGGACGGCATCGAAGGCGATGTGCAATTCGTGCGGCGCGGTCCACCGTAACTGGGGGGCGTTGACGAACTCCATGCGCCCGTCGCCCGTTATCCTCTTCAGCGAATGGCACCCGCCGGCATAGGCGCGGCTGCTGTCCGGATAACGGCCGGACAGGCGCGCGTTGGCCGGCAAGACCACGACGGCGTCGACGCAGGACGAGCCCGGGAATTCGCTCCCGATTTCAGAAGTCAGGACGGCGACCCAGGCCCGGTCCGGCGACACGAACGTCCGGACCACTTTGCCGCCGCCGGAATCGCACGCTGCGAGCAGGACCGTCGCCGCAGCGATCGACAGTATCTTCGACATCAGTCTCACTCCTTTCCGGGCAGGTGGTCGATCAGGTGATCCACCGTTTGTAGTGTACCGGGCGGCGCACCCGCGAAAATGCGTCGTTTGTCACTTCCGCGTCAGGGCTTGCTCGCCCGGGTGGCCAGGAACGTGGGCAGGTAACGATCGATGACGAACCGGGGATTCGGCTGCCAATCCTCGTAGAACCCCGTCAGCACGAAACCGGCCTCCAGCTGTCCGCCGATTTGCCCGCTCAGACTGTGACCGAATACCAGGGGCTCGCCGCGCTGCCGCTTGCCCGTCAGCGCCGCCGCATCCAAATGGTCGACGTCGGAATACGGCAGGGGAAAGCGGGGATGTACCAGCCCTTGCTCTGCATACCCGGGATCGCGGTCGCCGACGAATACCACGGGATTGTAGAAGCTGCTCAGCAGCGTACCGCCGCCGCGCAGCACGCGAAAGCACTCGCGCCAGACCGGAGCGATGTCCGGCGCGTACAAATTGGATATCGGATGAAATACCAGGTCGAATGACGCGTCGGCGAACATCGACAAATCGCGCATGTCGCCTTGTACGGTGCGCAGATCCAGCCCATCGCGTTGCGCGACGACGCGATCCAGCTGCAATTGCATGTCCGATGCATCGAACACGGTGACGACGGCGCCGGCCGCGGCCAGGATGGGGGCCTGCTGGCCGCCTCCCGACGCCAGGCACAATACGCGCAAGCCTTGCACGTGGTCGAGCCAGCCGGGAGGCAGGCGGTTCGGCGTCAGGCGGACATGCCAGTTTCCGTTGCGGGCGGCGGCAACTTCTTCCGCGCCGACGGGCTGGGACCAGGCACATTGTTGCTCGGCCTGGCGATCCCAGGACATGCGGTTGTGGTCGAACACGTCGACATCATGAGTGGAAACGCGGGTCATGGGTGTTTTCCTTGAACATTTCGAAAACTGCCCGTGCTGATGCGGCCGCAACAATGGCGGAACGGCGCGACGCGACCTGGTGATGCAGGTGTGCGGAAGCGATGCTCGACATGGAGACAAGTATGCGGCTGGCAATCGCGCTCAGGCAGCGATAGTCGGATGATGCTGGGGCATCAGCGCATTACTGGTTCATGTCGTTATGCTCCGGTGGCGTGGAAGAGAAAAAAATTCTAGCACGCCGCCTGGCGCTGGCGGCGCGCGTCTTCCCGATACCGCCCCGGCGACTTGCCCACGAGCCGGCGAAAATCCGACGTGAAGTGCGCCTGGTCGAAATAGCCGAGCCCCTGCGCCAGCGCGGCCAGGTCGACGTCGGCACCCTGCGCGAGCCGGTCCGCCGCCTCGTGCAGGCGAAAGCGCCGGATCACCCATTTCGGGCTCACGCCCACGTACTCGCTGAACAACTGCTGCAGGCTGCGCACGCTCATGCGCGCCGTCGCGGCCAGCTCCTCCACCTGCGTCAACCCGGGCGTCGACTCCACCGCGCGCAGGATCGCGGCGATGCGGTCGACCTGCGGATCGGGCGCGGGCAGCACCGTGCGCAACAGCGTCCCCGCCGCCTCGGTCATCGCGGTATCGTCCGGCGTATCCAGCACCGCGTCCTGGGCCGCGGCCTCGTCCCACGGAAACACGTCGGCCAAGGACAGCACCTTGTCGGTGATCGTGTGCAGCGGCCGGCCGAGAAAGGCACGGAAGGCGCCGGCCCGGAAGCGCAGGCCGCACACCTTGCCCGCGTCCTTCAGTTCGTAGTCGAACGAGCCCGTCGTCAGGCCCCAGATGCCCGTGCGGGCGCGGTCGAACACGACGTGCACGCACGGAAAAGGCAGCGTGCGCTGCGTGTGTGGCGGGCGTCCCTGCAGGTCCCACTCGACGATCCAGTAATGGTCGAGGAACGGCGCCAGATCGGGCGGCGGCAGGTAGCGTCCGAGCCGGAACATCTGGCCGGCGAGGGCCGGCGACACCACGCCCTTGGCGCGGTCTGTGACAGTGGGTGGTGTAGTCATTGCGCCATTCTAGCGCGCGTTTTTCCAAGACGGTGGCCGCGGCGCCGCCTAAGCTGTCGGCTCATCGTCATCACGAGGCCCTCATGAACCTGACCCTGTTCCACGCTCCGAATTCGCGCTCCGGCGCGACCCGCATCCTGCTCGAAGAACTCGGCGCACCCTACGACCTGCACGTGCTTGACCTCAAGAAGAACGAGCAGCGCGCACCCGGCTACCTGGCCATCAACCCGATGGGCAAGGTGCCTGCCATCCGCCACGGCGACGCCCTCGTCACGGAGCAGCCGGCCGTCTTCATCTACCTGGCCGACCTGTTCCCGCAGGCGGGCCTCGCTCCCGCGCTGGACGACCCGCTGCGCGGTCCTTACCTGCGCTGGCTCGCGTTCTACGGCTCGTCGTTCGAGCCGGCGATCACCGATGTCGCGATGAAGCGCGAACCCACGCCGTCGATGATGTGCCCGTACGGCGACTTCGACACGATGCTCGCCACGCTGACGACGCAGCTGCGCGCGGGCCCGTACCTGCTGGGCGAACGCTTTTCCGCCGCAGACGTCCTGTGGGGCACCTCGCTCGGCTGGGCCACGATGTTCAAGCTGGTGCCGGAACTGCCCGAGATCATGGCGTACATGGACCGCGTCAGTTCGCGTCCGGCCGCGCGCCGGGCCGCGGAAGCGGATGCGTTGCTGGCCGCCGCGCAGGGTTGAGCAGGCCGGCCTGATACGTTGAGCCGTCACCGGCTTGCCGCACGGCGGGCACGGTCCGGCGCGGCGTGCTGGCCCGCGCGTGCGGACACGCCTATCGTGGTGTCTTTCCATATCGGGAGCTGCCATGCGCGCCTTGTTTTACCTCTTCCTCGCCCTCTGCCTCGCCGCTCCCGCGCGCGCGGCCAATACCGAAGACGCAGCCATCCGCCAGCTCGTGCAGCAGTTCCAGACCGCCATCGTCGCGCATGACGGCAAGACACTCGGGTCGCTGTTCGTGCAGGACGGCGGCAGCTGGCTGTCCGTGCTGGACGAGCCCACGTACGCCGCCGCCAAGGCGCGCAATCCGGCCGCGCAGCGGCTCGAGCCGTCGACGTGGCGCGAATTCGCCGACTTCGTCACGCACAGCGCGAAGCCGATCGAGGAACGCTTTTACAACGTACGCATCGACACGAACGGGACGGTCGCGTCGGTGTGGTTCGATTTCGACTTCCTTGCGGGCGGCAAGGTCACGAACCGCGGCAGCGAGACGTGGCAGCTCGTGCGCACGGACGAGGGCTGGAAAATTCAAGCGATGCTGTTTTCCGTCCACCCATGACGCGGGATAGAATGACCACCGTGAAAGAAGACACCCCGCTCCTCGTCCCCGTCCTCGCTGCCCTGCCGGTGTTCGCATGCATGGTCATCCTCGGCCTGCCCGCGCTCGGCCACGGCTACGCGCCCATGTTCCGCGCGCTGTTCTTCGTCGCCTGCGCCGTCTGGACCGTGCCGCTGGTCCTGCTGCAGCGCGCGCTGTGGCGCCGGGGCCGCGCGTGGTGGACGATGACGCTCATGCTGCTCGCGGCATCGTATGCGATGGCGGTCGTGAATTCGCTGCTGGGCCAGTGGCTGGCCATCTCGCTCGGGCTGGAGACGGGCTACCACTGGGCCGACCTCGTACGGGGCCTGGACGGCTGCTGGCTCGCGCTGGTCGCGTTCTGCGCGATGCACGCCGTCGCCTTGTACTACCTGTCGCTGCAGCGCACCCGGCTGCGCCTCGCGCAGGCGCTCGCGGATGCGCGCGACGCGGAACTGCGCGCGCTGCGCCTGCAGGTCAATCCGCACTTCCTGTTCAATACGCTGAATGCCGTCTCCGCGCTCGTCGCGGCGGGCGCCAACCGCGACGCCAACCGCATGCTCGCCCGCGTCTCCGATTTTCTGCGCGCCACGCTGGCCCACGACGGCCGCCACGAACACACGCTGGCCGAGGAACTGGCGCTGACGGAAGCCTATCTCGACATCGAAAAGGCGCGCCTGGGCGAGCGCCTGCAACTGGCGATGCACGCGGGGCCCGACCTGCTCGACGCCGCCGTGCCCTACCTGATGCTGCAGCCGCTCGTCGAGAACGCGGTCCGCCACGGCATCGCACCGCTGGCCGCACCGGGGCGTATCGACATCCGCGTCGACCGCGCGGACGACCGCTTGTGCGTGGACATCCGCAACGACGGCGCGCGGCTGGAAAAAACCGGCGGCGGCATCGGCCTGGCCAACGTCGCGAACCGGCTGCGCCATCTGTACGGCGACGCCCAACGGGTCGACGCCGGCTGGCGCGACGACGGCCGCTTCCACGTGTCGCTGACGTTACCTCTGCGGGTGGCGGCATGATGCGCGTTGCGATCGTGGACGACGAACCGCTGGCCCGCCTTGCCGTGAAGGCAAGACTGGCACGCCACCCGGACCTCGAACTGGTGGCGGAATACGGCGACGGCGACACGGCCGCCGCCGGCCTCGCGGCCGTCCGGCCCGACCTCGTGTTCGTGGACGTCGAGATGCCAGGCAAGAACGGTCTCGACATGCTGGCGTCCCTGCCCCGTCCCGAGCGTCCGCTGGCGATCCTGCTCACGGCCCACGACAGCTTCGCCGTGCGCGCCTTCGACCTGGCCGCGCTCGACTACCTGCTGAAACCCGTGGACGACGACCGCCTGGACGACGCGCTGGACCGCGCCCGCGCGGCCTTTGCGCACCTGCGCCCCGCCGCGCCGGCCGCGTGGACGCGCAGCTTCACGGTGCGCGTGGGCAGCCGCACGGTCATCGTCGACGCGGCCCACGTCGAGCGCATCGAGGCCGACGGCGACTACGCCACCCTGCACGCGGGCGGCCGGACGTACCTCGTGCGCGAACCGCTGCAGGCGCTGGCCCGACGGCTCGATCCGGCCCGGTTCCAGCGCGTGCACCGGTCCAGCATCGTGCGCCTGGACGTCGTCGCCGAACTGCGCGCGCTGACCAACCGCGACGCCCTGCTGCGCCTGCGCGACGGCACCCTGCTGCGCGCGAGCCGCACCTACATGCCTGCGCTGACGCAGGCGCTGACCCTTCATACGCATCCATGACCCAATCTGCCTTGACGTCCCGCCTGCGCGGCCTCGACCTGCTGCGCGCCGCCGCCATCCTACTCGTCCTCATGACCCATTACTGCGGCTTCGTCAGCCACGCGCCCACGTTCGGCGTCGTCGGCAAGGTCGGCTGGGCCGGCGTCGACCTGTTCTTCGTGCTCTCCGGCTACCTGATCGGCAACCAGCTGCTGGCCCCCGCCGCACGCGGCGAACCGCTGTCTCTGAAGGCCTTCTTCGTGCGCCGCCTGTTGCGTACGCTGCCCAATTACTACGTCGTGCTGGTGGTGTACTGGTTGTTCCCCGGCCCGCCGCTCGGCGGCTCCAGCATGGCGGACCCGTGGCGCTTCCTGACGTTCACGCAGAACTTCGGGCTCGCCTATGGCCAGACGTTCACGCATTCCTGGTCGCTGTGCATCGAGGAGCAGTTTTATCTGCTGCTGCCCCTCGTCGTGCTGGCGCTGGCGCGCCTCGGCTTCCCCGTACGGCTGGCCTGGGGCCTGCTCGTGGGCGGCATCGGCGCGGGCATGGCCACGCGCGCCGCGGCGTACGCGCTGCACGGGCACGATGCGTTCATGGCCGAGGTCTATTATTCGAGCTTCTGCCGCGCCGACGAACTGCTGCCCGGCGTCGCCATCGCCCTGCTGCGCAACTTCCACCCGCAGGCGTTCGCGCGCCTGCTGCGCCATGCGAATGCATTGTGCGCTGCGGGCCTCGCGCTGAGCGTCGGCATCCTCACGTGCATTCGCCTCGACTGGCCGATGACGCTCGTCACGTCCACGTTCGGCTTCTCGCTGCTGGCGATAAGCTTCGCGCTGCTGACGTGCGCGGCGCTGTCGCCGGCATGCATCCTGAACCGCATCGACATCCCCGGCGCGTCGCAGCTCGCGCTGTGGTCGTACGCCGTCTACCTCGTGCACAAGCCCGTGTTCATGGCGCTGCGGCCGCACCTGGAGCGGCTGCAGATCGATGCGGGTGCGCCCATGACGGTGGTCGCCGTCATGGGGGCGGGCATCGCGGGCGGCTGGGTGCTGTACCGCTGCGTGGAGACGCCGTTCATGCGCCTGCGCGCCCGCTGGACGACCGCTCATACCGTCGAAAACGCATTCCATCGCACGGCCGGCGCACGCTGATCCGGGCGGGTCTACAGTGGATTCAATCGTCACTGTGGAAAGCCCGCCATGCTGGAACTGCACAACGTCACCAAGACCTTCGGCAAGCACGTCACGGCCGTCGCCGACGTCTCGCTGCGCCTCGAACCGGGCGTCGTCGGCCTGATCGGACATAACGGCGCGGGCAAGACGACGTTGATGCAGATGATCGCGACGCTGACGAAGCCGAGCGGCGGCCGCATCCTGTTCGACGGCACGGACGTCGTCGCGAAACCCGATGCGATCCGCAACCGGCTGGGCTACCTGCCCCAGGACTTCGGCGTCTACCGCGACGTGACGGCGCTGGAATTCATGCGCTACTTCGCGGCGCTGAAGGGCGTGCGCGACCCGGCCCGCATCCGCCGCCTGCTGGAACTCGTCAACCTGCACGACCAGGCGCACCGCATGGCCAGCACCTTCTCGGGCGGGATGCTGCGCCGCCTCGGCATCGCGCAGGCGCTGCTGAACGATCCGGACATCCTCGTCGTCGACGAGCCGACGGCCGGCCTCGATCCGGAAGAGCGCCTGCGCTTCCGCAACCTGCTGGCCGACCTGGGATTCGATAAACTCGTGATCATCTCCACGCACATCGTGTCCGACGTCGAGAACATCGCGGGCCAGCTGGCGATCATGCGAAGCGGCCGGCTCGTCGCCTGCGCCACGCCGGACGCGATTCTCGGCCGCGCGCGCGGGCAGGTGTGGTCGGCCAGCGTGGCCGCCGACGAGTATGAAATCCTGAGGACGACGACACACGTGCTGCAGGCACTGCGCCAGGGCGGACGCGTCAACCTGCGCATCGCCCATCCGACACTGCCCTGCGCCGGCGCGCAACCGTGCGAACCGAGCCTGGAAGAAGCGCTGATGGCGCAGCGCTACGCCGTGAAGGAAGCGGCATGAGCGCGACGCTTCACGTCATCCGCACGCTGGCGCTGCTGGAAGCGCGCGTGCGGCTGCGCCGCCTGTCCACGCTCGTCACGCTGCTGGCGGTCGTGGCGCTCAGCTGGATGATGATCTCCGACCCGGCCGACGGCCTGACGCTCATCGCGGTCAGCGGCGCGCGCGTGCTGTACACGAGTTCCGCGCTGGCGCTCGGCAGCGCGGCGCTGGCGACCCTGGTGCTGGCGCTCGCCGGCTTCTACCTGCTGCGCGGACGCGTCGCGGAAGACCTGCGCAGCGGCGCCGGGTCCGTCATCGGCGCGAGCGGCAACGGCGGCGCGCTGTTCGTCGTCGGGCGCTGGTGCGGCGGTGTGCTGTACCTGGCGGCGCTCACCGGTGCCTTCATGGCCACCGTGCTGCTATGCCACGCCGTGCGCGGCGACGGGCCCATCGAACCCCTCGTCTACCTGCAGACCTATGTGCTGGTCCTGGGCCCCATGATCCTGTTCACGGCCGGCTGCGCCACGCTGTTCGACGCCTGGGCACCGCTGATGGGCAAGAAGGGCGATGTGCTGTACTTGTTCGTCTGGGTCGGCCAGATGGCCCTGCTGCCCGTCGTGGCGGAGGGCTTGCATCCCGCCGCCATCCCGGCCGACTTCACGGGGACGAGTGCCGTCATCGCGGCTCTCGCGGCCCATGTGGACGTCAAGGAGGGCCTGATGCTCGGCATCGCGAATTTCGATCCGCACAAGGCGGCGCTGGCGCTGCCGACGTGGGTGTGGACGCCATCCATCGCCGGCACGCGCTGCCTCGCCGCGCTGCTGGCGCTCGTGCCGTTGCTGCTCGCGCTGCCGCTGTTCCACCGGTTTTCGCCGGACCGCGTCAAGCCCGGCAAGGCGCGCGCCCGGCGTTCGCCGCTGGCCGTCGTCGACGGCTGGCTGCGTCCCCTCGCCCGCCTCGTCGAGCCGCTGTTCGGCCTCGCGGCCCGCGTGCCCGGCATCGCCGGCCAGGCGCTGGCCGACGTCGCACTGACCTTGACGGCAGCGCCGACCGCGATCGCGCTGCTGCTGGCGGTCCAGGTGCCGGCGCTGGTGCTGGATGTGCAGGCGCTGGCGCCGTTCGCGCTCGCGTGCGTCGCGTACTGGGGCATCCTCGTCAGCGACCTGTCCACGCGCGACGGCGACGCCGCGCTGGCGGGCATGGGCGCGGCCGTCCCGGGCGGATCGACGCGCCGCTACTGGCGCCAGTTCCTGGCCAGCCTCGTGCTCGGGCTGTTGTTCACCGGCGTCGCCATACTGCACCTGGCCGAGGCCGATCCCGTGCGCGCCGGCGCCCTCTTCTGCGGCGTGTTTGCGCTGGCGGCGTTCGCGAGCTTCTCCGGCCGCACGAGCGGCACGCCGCGCACGTTCCTCGCGCTGTTCCTGTTCATGCTGTATGTGAGCGTCAACGTGAGCCGCGGCGCATGGGCGGACATCGTCGGCTTCCACGGCAATGCGACGCTCGCATCGAGCCTCGCGTGGGCGGGACTCGGCGTGCTGGCGGTGCTGGGCGGCCGGATCAAACCATCTTGAAAGGATATCGACCGATGCGCCATGCGATTCCCGGCCTGCTGGCCGCGCTCCTGTGGACGAGCGCTGCGTGCGCGCAGACGGCCGCCTTCGATCCAGGCCGGCTGAAAGGCCCGGCCGCCGGCCCCGTGAACGATGTCATCGTCCTCGGCACACCGCATCTCTCGGGCTTGCCGGCCGCGTTCCAGCCGGCGAGCCTGCGCCTGCTGGCCGACCGGCTCGCGGGCTGGCATCCGCAGACGATCGCGATCGAGGCCGTGTCCGGACCGCAGTGCGCGTTCATGCGGCAGTTCCCGCAGCGCTACAAGGAATCGATCGACGATTATTGCTGGGATCCGGCACCGGCGCGCGCCGCGACCGGGCTCGATGTCCCCGCCGCCACGGCGGAGGCCGGACGGCTGCTGGCCGCGTGGCCCGCCGATCCGGCACCCGCACAGCGGCGCCGGCTGGCGGCCGTGTTCCTGGCGGGCGGAGAGCGCGCATCGGCGCTCGTGCAGTGGCTGCGGCTGCCGGCCGCGGAACGGCGTGAAGGCGACGGACTCGATGCGGCGCTCGCCGCACTGCTCGAGCAGTTGCGCACGCGGCGCAACGAAGACACGCTGATCGCCGCGCCGCTGGCGGCCGCGCTGGGCCTGGAACGCGTCGTCGCGATGGACGACCACACGGCCGACGCGCCCATCGCGGACGAAGCGGCGTACGGCGCGGCCATCTCCGCGGCGTGGAAAAATCCGGCCGGCGCCAGACGGCGCCGGATCGAAGATGCGCTGCGGGCGAAGCTCGACACGCCGGAAGACGTCGTCGCGCTCTACCGCGCGTTCAACGCGCCCGAGTCGGCGAAGCTCGTGTTCGACAGCGACTTCGGCGCCGCGCTGGAGGAACCGTCGCCACAGCGCTTCGGCCGCGCCTACGTGACGTACTGGGAAACGCGCAACCTGCGCATGGCCGCGAACATCCGCGCCGCGATCGGCGAGCATCCGGGCGGACGCACGCTGGTGATCGTGGGCGCATCGCACAAATGGTATCTGGAGGCGTACCTGAACCAGATGCACGACGTGCGCATCGTGGATGCGGGGCCGCTGCTGCGCTAGACGCCGTCGCCGTTCTGCCTGACGATCGGATCCTTCGTGTGGGTCCACCCGCTCATCAGCGAGTACCCCACCGCGAGCAGCGTGGGCCCGATGAACATGCCGACGAAGCCGAACGCGATCACGCCGCCCAGCACGCCCAACAACGTCAGCAGGAACGGCAGGCTGGAGCCGCGGCTGATCAGCATCGGGCGCACGACATTGTCGACGCCGCTGATCAGGAAGAATCCCCACACGAGCATGAAGATGGCCCACCCCGTCTCGCCCTGCGCGAACAGCCAGATGGCCGCCCCGCCCCACACGATCGGCGGCCCGACGGGAATCAGCGACGACACGAACACGAGCACCGACAGCAGCGGCACGGCGGGCACGCCCGCGATGGCGAAGCCCAGTGCCGCGACGAGCGCCTGCGCGAGTGCAGTGCCGAGCAGGCCGTACATCACGCCGCGCACGGTCTGGCTGACGATCTCCGCGACGGAGTCCGCTTCCTCGTCCATGATGCGGTGCATGGCGGCCCGGATGACGGCCATCAGTGCTTCGCCGTCGCGATAAAAGAAGAAGCTGACGAACGCCGCGAGACTCATCTGCGCGACACCCGCGCCCAGCATCATCCCGCCGGACAGCAGCGCATGCCGCGCCGGTTCGACCATGCGGCGCGCGAGTTCCAGCATGCGGTCGCGGCTGCCGACCAGCTGGCGCAGGTAGTTGTCGAGCTGGTCGCCGACGAGCGGGATGTCGCGGATCCACTTGGGCGGCACCAGCTCGCCCTGGTTCAGCGCGGCGCGGATCTGGTCGAACGACGACGCGACGTTGTCCGCGAGGTTGTACGCGACCAGCGCCAGCGGGATGATCACGAGCAGCGTCAGGCTCAAGGTCATCGTCAGCGCGGCGATCGTGCGCCGGCCGCGCAGGCGCAGCAGCAGGCGTTGATACAACGGCCAGGACGAGATGACGACGGCGGCCGCGAACAGGATCGCGGCCAGGAAGGGTTGCAGGACGTAGAGGCAGCCGAGCGTCAGCAGGACGACGGCGCCGGCGCGCGTATAGTTCCGACCCGGGCGTTTGTCCATCAGGACAGCAACTGGCGGAGATCGTGCACGATCGGATCGGGGCCCTGGCCGTGGCGGATGAACAGGCGCAGGCGGCCGTCGCGGTCGAAGACGTAGCTGCCGGCCGTGTGGTCGATCGTGTAGCTGCCCGGTTCCGTGCCCGGCACCTTCGCGTAGAACACCTTGAACTCCTTGGCCGTCTTCGCCGTCTGCTCGGGCGTGCCGCGCAGGCCGATGAAGCGCTTGTCGAACGCGGGCACGTAGTTGGCCAGCAGTTCCTGCGTGTCGCGCTCGGGGTCGAGGGTGATGAACAGCACCTGCACCTGGTCCGCCAGCGGTCCCAGTTTCTGCATCACGGACGCCATCTCCGCCATCGTGGTCGGGCACACGTCCGGGCACTGCGTGTAGCCGAAGAAGACGACGACGGCCTTGCCCTTGAAGTCGGCCAGGGTGCGCGGCTTGCCGGTGTGGTCGGTCAGCGCGAAGCCTTTCGCGTAATCGAGCCCGGTGACGTCCGTGTTCTGGAAGGATTCCTTCTGCTTGCCCGGAAGCTTGTCGCATGCGGCGAGGGAGACGGTCAGCGCGCAGGCGGCGACGAGGACGGACAGCAGTTTTTTCATCATCGGGTCTAGAGGTAGTGTTTCACGTAGTGGTCGACGAGCAGCGCGGCGAACAGCAACGACAGGTAGACGATGGACCAGGCGAAGGCCTTGCGCGCGACCTGGTCGCTGTAGTGCTTATGGACCATCCAGCCATGGCGCAGGAAGATCGCGTTCAGGACGACGGCGGCCGCGAGGTACACGACGCCGCTCATGCCGACGGCGAACGGGAACAGGGTGCACGCGGCCAGCGCGACGGAATACAGCCACACCTGCTGGCCCGTGTACTGCATGCCGTGCGTGACGGGCAGCATCGGCAGGCCGGAACGAACGTAGTCGTCGCGGCGGTACATGGCCAGGGCCCAGAAGTGCGGCGGGGTCCAGACGAAGATGATCAGCACGAGCAGCCAGGCTTCCATCGGCACCGTGTTCGCGACGGCGGCCCAGCCGAGGGCCGGCGGCATCGCACCCGACAGGCCGCCGATGACGATGTTCTGCGGCGTGTTCGGTTTCAGCACGATCGTGTAGATCAGCGCATAGCCGACGAAGGTGACGAACGTCAGCCACATCGTCAGCGGATTGATCATCGAATACAGGATGCCCATGCCGGCACCGCCGATGATCGCGGAAAAGATCAGGACCTGCGTGGTCGACAGCTCGCCCATCGCGGTGGCGCGGCGCGCCGTGCGGGCCATGCGGGCGTCGACTTCCGCTTCGATCAGGCAGTTGACGGCGAACGCGGCGCCGGCCAGCAGCCAGATGCCGAGCGTGCCCCAGACGAGCACGTGCCAGCCCGGGAAGCCGTCGGTGGCGAGGAACATGCCGATCACGGCGCAGAAGACGGCCAGCTGCGTGACGCGCGGCTTGGTCAGCGCCCAGTACTGGGCAACGCGGCTGGGCGGTTTGTGGATGGCGGTTTGGGTAATCATGGATGGCTCGCGGACGTCGCCGCCTCACGTCGTGGACTGCGCAGCGCCAGCTCGAGTTGATACTGTACCTTGTAGTTTAACATGGTCACCAGAAGGACGAGGCCAGCCGCGCCCGCGTTGTGGAGCACGGCGATCGGCAACGGAAAGTTCAAAAACACCGTCGCGATACCTGTCGTTGCCTGGGCGACAAGCGCCAGCACGAGGTTGCGCGCCGTCCCGTGCAGGCCCGGCAGGCGCCATGCGCGCCACGCCGTATAGCCCAGTACGAGGACGACGACGAGCGCGAAGTTGCGGTGCACCCAGTGGATCGCCGTCAGCGCGGAAAACGGCAGGTAGTGTCCGGCCGCCGTCTTGCCCAGCTCGCGCCACAAGGTGAAGCCATGTTGCCAATCCATCTCTGGGACAATTTGTCCATGACAGAGCGGGAAATCGCTGCACGCCAGTGTCGCGTAATTGGTACTCACCCACCCGCCCAATGCCAATTGCACAAGCAGCACGGCGCCGGACAGCCACGCCAGCGGACGCAGCTTGCGCAGTACGGACGCGGAAACAGCCGGCGGCGGGGCCAGCAGATTGTCCTCGCGTCCGGCCAGCCACACGGCCAGCGCCAGCAGGGTCAGGCCGAACAGCAGGTGCAAGGTCACGATGATCGGCTGCAGCTTCAGGGTGACGGTCCAGGCGCCGAACGCGCCCTGTACGCAGACCCACAGGAATAGCACGGTGGGCAGCAGAGGCCCGTGCGCGGGCCGCATGCCGCGTGCGCGCGCACGGCGCCAGTCCAGCCACGACGCGGCCATCAGGCCGATGATCAACACGCCGATGCCCATCGCGAGGAAGCGGTGGATCATCTCGATCCACGCTTTCGCTTTCGTCACGGGACCGGTCGGCATCAGCGCCTCGGCCGCGGCGATGTGTTCGTGCGCGAGGAACGGGTTCGCTTCGCCGTAGCAGCCGGGCCAGTCCGGGCAGCCGAGGCCGGAATCCGTCAGGCGCGTAAAACCGCCGAACACGATCAGGTCGAATGTGAAGAACGCGATCACCCATGCGAGCTTGCGGTATTTGTGCGTGCCGGTGGCCGTCCACACGAGCGCGAGCGGCACGCTGGCCGCCAGGATGCCGGTCAGCGCCAGCAGGATGAAATTGGATGCTTCCATGACCCTTTATCCGACGGCCGACGCCTTCAGCAGCTTGTTGACGTCCTTGTACACCTTGCGCACCTGCTGCAGCTGCGGGTCCTTCGGGAAGCGCATCATCAGGTGGCCCAGCGGGTCGATCAGGTAGATGTGGTCGGCCGGCGTCGTGCCGCTGTCGACCGGCAGCCACCGGGTCACCGTCGTGCCGTCGGCGCGCAGCATGTGCGTGCCGTCGTATTCGCGGATGATCAGGGTGTCCAGCGGTGCCTCGTCGGTGATGAGCCAGACGCGCTCGATGCGGTCGGCTTCCTTCCCTTGCATCAGGCGCAGCTGGCGCAGCGCGAACAACTGCTTCTGGCACACGTCGAGGCATGCGCCGGACCCGACCATCAGCATGACCCACTTGCCCTTGAACTGTTCCAGCGCCTGCGGGCGGCCATCCAGCGTGGTCGTCGCCATCGCGGGGACGGGGTGGGCGCGCTGGTCGATCAGGGTGCCGTAGTTGTTGCGCTTTTCGGGCTTGATGACGTAATAGGTGAAGTATGACGCGATCAGCGGCGACGCGCACACGAGCAGCACCAGCCACAGCATCCAGCGGCCGCGCTTGCGGGCGCCCTTAGTGTCGATGGCCGGTTCAGCCAGCTTGTTTGGTTCCACTTCGAAATCCTGTTATCACAAAAAAGAGAAAGGCCATCGCGGCCAGCGCGTACCACTGGAATGCATAGCCCTTGTTGCGGTCGACGTCGACCGCGGGGGCCGGCCATTTGCGGGTGAGCTCGCTGCTGTCCGGACTGGTTTGCTCGACCAGCACCGGCAGCGTGCGCAAGCCGCTGGCCTGGGCGAAGCCGGCCGGGTCGACGTTCTGGACGATGGCGCCCGGCCGGGGCGGCGGCGCCTTGCCGACTTCCATCACGCGCGCCGGATGCAGGATCGCCAGGCCTTCGATGGTCGTGCGGCCAGCGGGCGCCGGGACCTGCGGCACGCGGTCGTGCACGGCCGGATCGCGCTGCACCCAGCCACGCGCGACGAGAACGACGTCGTCGCTACCCGCTATTCTAAACGGCATCAGCACAATGAATCCGGTGCGGCCCTCGAACGGCCGGTTGTCGAGGAACAGCGGCCAGTTGGGGACGAATTCCCCGGTCACAATGACGCGGCGATATTCCACGGCGGCGGGATCGACGGGCTTCCCATCCAGCACGAGCGGCGGCTGGGTCGACCGCTGCGTGAGCCGGGCCTGCAACGCGGTTTTCTCGGCCGCGCGGCGCACCTGCCAGTTGCCGAGCAGGATACCGACCGCGACCAGCACGAGCGTCGCGATAAAAGGAATGGTTCGGAAACGGAAGCGCAGTCGCATACAATGATCGTACAACCCAAACAACTTTCTACCGGCCGCCCATGAAAACCGTCGTCGCCATCGCCTTCGTGCTCATCATCGGCAGCCTCGCGTCCGCCCTCTTCTTCCTGATGCGCGACAAGGGCCGCAGCAACCGCACCGTGCAGGCGCTGGCGATGCGGGTCGGGCTGTCGATCACGCTGTTCCTGTTCGTGCTGTTCTCGTACAAGATGGGGTGGATTCAGCCCAAAGGGCTCCACTAGCCCGTCATCGTCTTTTTCGGCACTGCCGAAAAAGACTCCCCGCGAAGGCGGGGACCCAAGTTCGAGCAGCCAGTAACGCTGGCAAAATTGGGTCCCCGCCTGCGCGGGGACGACGGTTTTGAAGCAAGCGATTACAGCCAGTACACGACGACGTACAGCCCCAGCCACACGACGTCGACGAAGTGCCAGTACCACGCCGCGCCTTCGAATCCGAAATGGTGTTCCGGCGTGAAGTGCCCGCGCAGCACGCGGTACAGCACGACCGACAGCATGATGGCGCCCATCGTCACGTGGAAGCCGTGGAAGCCCGTGAGCATGAAGAACGTCGAGCCGTAGATGCCCGAGGTCAGCTTCAGGTTCAGTTCAGTGTACGCGTGGTGGTATTCATACGCCTGGAAGCCCATGAAGATGGCGCCGAGCAGGATCGTCGCGAACAGGAACAGCGCGGTGCGGGCACGGTGTCCAGCCCGAAGGGCGTGGTGGGCGATGGTCAGCGTGACACCCGAGGTCAGCAGCAGTGCGGTGTTGATGGTCGGGATCGGGAACGGGCCCATGGTGTTGAACTGCTCCACGGTGCCGGCCGGGCCGATGTTGCCCCAGTGGCCCGAATAATCCGGCCAGATGACCTTGTGGTCCAGGTCGGACAGCCACGGCATCGAGATCGCACGTGCGTAGAACAGCGCGCCGAAGAAGGCGCCGAAGAACATCACTTCGGAAAAGATGAACCAGCTCATCGACCAGCGGTAGGACAGGTCGATGCGCTCGCCGTACTTGCCCGATTCCGACTCGCCGATGGCGTCGCCGAACCAGTTATAGAGCACGATCAGCATCGCGACGATGCCGGCCGTGCACACGCCGGGTCCCCAGGCGGTGCCGTTGACCCAGCCGGAAGCGCCGGCCATCGTGACCAGCATCGAGATGCCGGCTGCCATCGGCCAGCGCGACGGGCCTGGGATGAAATAGTACGGCGCGTTATGGGGCGAACTCATGTATATCTCCTCAATCAAGCATTGTTTCGAATTTCGGGTATTGCGCTTCCCTGCTTTCGTGATGCTGTGTGTTTTAACTTTTTGCGACGACCATGCGTACGACGAACACCAGGATGCCGATGAACAGCGCCACCCCGATCAGTCCGCCCACGATCACGTGGATCGGGTTCAGGTTGGCCGCGTCGTGCTCGTAGTCGCGGCGCTTGCGTACGCCGAAGAACGACCAGAACACGGCCTTCATCGTGGCGCCGAACGACGCGGTTTTTACGGGCGGCTGTTCATCGTTGGTCATGTCATTTCTGCGCCACGGCGCCACCGATTTCAAAGAACGTGTACGACAGCGTGATGTTCTTCACTTCGCGCGGAAGCTTCGGGTCGATAAAGAACACGACCGGCATCTGGCGCGCCTCATGCGGTTTCAGGATCTGCTCCTTGAAGCAGAAGCACTCGACCTTTTTAAAATGCGGCGTCGCGGACTGCGGCGCGTAGCTCGGGATGGCTTGCGCCTTCACCGTGCGGTCCTGCGTATTCACCACTTCGTAGACGACGGTCGCCATCTCGCCCGGATGCACGGCGATGCTGCGCTGCGTCGGGCGGAAGCGCCATGGGCCCTGCGCGTTGCCGTCCAGTTCCACCGTGATCGTGCGCGCCAGGTCGACCTGGGTGTTGGCGGGCCGGGCCACCGTGCCGTCCTTCTGCGTGAGCACGTTGATGCCGAGCGCCTCGCACACCTGGCGGTAGATCGGCACCAGCGCATAGCCGAAGCCGAACATGATGCCGGCGACGACGATCAGCTTGATCAGCGTCGTGCGATTCAGGCGTAGCCGGCCACTGTCCTCGTGGCGGCCCGCACTCGTTTCCGCTTGCATGACAACCTCAGTTCAGCCACAGGCGCTTGACGAACAGCACGACGAAGAAGAACAGCGCGAGCCCGGCCAGCCACAGGGCCGTGCGCCGGTTGTTCTTCCTGATCTGCTGCGAACGATCGTCGTTCATCGCGCTCTCACTTCACCAGCGGCGGCGTTTCGAAGGTGTGGAACGGGGCCGGGCTCGGCACGGTCCACTCCAGGCCTTCGGCGCCTTCCCACGGCTTGGCGTCGGCCGGCTTGCCGCCACGGATGGTCGGCAGCACGACGAAGAACAGGAAGTACACCTG
>Ga0187845_1000143_pt1 | contig 39880 bp, 28 predicted proteins | sample SpaLakP09_SKY_68_FD_134515 | JGI IMG/M metagenome (GOLD analysis project Ga0187845, IMG submission 134515) | Oligotrophic lake water microbial communities from Sparkling Lake, Wisconsin, USA - SP09_SKY_68 | ecosystem: Environmental > Aquatic > Freshwater > Lake | place: USA: Sparkling Lake... | reverse complement strand
GGTGCTGAACGGGTCAACAATATTGACCAAGGTAGTGTGATAGGGCGTGTACTGGCGGCCCAGTGCCAGCATGCCGTACTGGCTGCTTTTCAAGCCTGCCAGCGCTTGCCGGTTGAAGATGGTGCCGGTCGCGTCGATTTCGCCGGCGTCGATCTTGGTGCCTGCTTCGAGGATGAACAGGGCCTGCAGACCCCCACCCAGATCCTCGGTGCCGCGAAAGCCTATGCGCGAGGCTGAGGCGGCGCCGCTGGTGATTTTGCTCAGGTGGCCGGCGGCGCCACCGCTTTCGCCCACCAGTGCAGCATCGATGATGCCGTACAGGCTCACATTGCTGGCGCTGACAGGGCTGTTCTGGGCGGTCTGGGCGCAAGCGCCCACGCTGGCGATTGCCATGAAAATGGCGGCGGCTGGTTTCATTCTGGTCTCCAAGTTGTCAGTGCAGGCCACAGTAGAATTAGCGGACTTGCTGTTTTAGGTATGGAGTGATCATAGGTGGGGATTGATACCTGATCAAACCAAAGCATGGATGGTTCAATACAATTTTTGAATTGGTCTATGCCGCAGGGCTAGTGCTAACGCGCCCGCGTTGAAGTCTGTACCACAGCTGTTGCGGAGGGATTGATAACGTTAACGATTTTCTGTATGCCGCGAGGGAAAATCTGTACAATCAGCCGCTGATACGCATCTCTGTGAGTGGATAGGCAATGGCAAACAAGAAGGCCAGCGTAACGCTGGTGGATGTGGCGCGGGTGGCTGGCGTCTCCGTGATGACGGCGTCGCGCGCGCTGAGCGGCGATGGCTACGCTTCGGAGGAAACCCGCAGCAAGGTGCAGGCCGCGGCCAGAGAACTGGGCTACGCCCCGAACGCGCTGGCGCGCATGATGAAGGGCGGTAAAACCAATGTGATCGGTATAGTCGTCAACGATCTGTCCTCGCAGGTGGTGAATGCCTTCGTGACGGCGCTGAGCGTGGAAGTGCGCAAGGTGGAGATGGATATGTTCATCTACAGCACCATGGGCACGCTGGGCGAAGGACGCGGTGCAGCCGTCAGCCAGATGCTGCATGGCCTGTGGGATGGCTTGATCTACGTACTGCCCTGCATGACGGACGAGTTCCTCAAGTCGCTGGAAACTGCCAGCAGCCCGGTGCTGCTGCTGAACTACTTCCGCCACGAGACGCCGTTGCCGGTGGTGCGTGGCGATAACTACAACGGTGCGCAGGATGCGGTTTCGCATCTGATCGAACTCGGCCACCGCCGCATAGCCTTTGTCGGCGGTACGGCTTTCACCGGGCAGAGCGATCTGCGCGAGCGCGGCTATCTGGCGGCGCTGGCCGATGCCGGTATTGCGGCCGATCCAGCGCTGATCTATCAGGGGAATTTCCAGGAACTGTCCGGGCTGGAAGCCGGGCGCCATCTGCTGGCGCTGGAACAGCCGCCAACGGCGATTTTTGCGGCCAGCGACACCATGGCGCTGGGCTGCATGAACGCTATCCGTGAACGCGGGCTGGCAATACCGCAGGATATTTCCGTGGTGGGCTTCGACGATATTCCGGCTGCTTCGCTGGCGCAGCCGCCGCTGACCACGTTGCGCCATCCGTTTCATGCCATGGCGCAGGCGGCTGTGCAGGAACTGCTGCGGCGTATCCGCAGCGAGCCGGGGCGGCGCCAGCGGGTTGAATTCCCCAGCGAATTCGTGATCCGCGAGAGCACCGGTCCGGCTCCACGTACGGCTGCCGCGACGCCGCGCAAACGTGCGGCGGCACGCAAGGGCGACGCAGCGTAAGCGATGCGTGGCCTGATACTGCCGCCGCGGATGCTGCCGGCGCTGGCGCGCTCACTGCCGACGCTGCTGCTGCCACTGCCGCGGCAGCCTGAGCCGCGCTGCCGCGTGCCTCCGGTCGCGGGTGGGTCCCGCTGCCTTATCTGCCCGTGATGATGCGCGACACGCCAGACCAGACGCTACGCCAGCGCTGGCACAATGCCAGCCTGCTGGCGGTGTACGCCTTGCTGCTGCTGGGCGGGCTGGGCTGGTCGCTCAAGGAGCGCGCGATTCCCGACCTGTTCAAGGTGCAGCTGCGCCAGTTCAGTGACAACCCGGTTCTGCTCAATAGCCTGCTGGGAGCCTTGCCTGCCTTGATTAGTATGCTGGTCGGGCCGCTGATTGGCGCCTGGAGCGACCGCACCCGCAGCGCGCTGGGACGGCATATTCCGTTTCTGCTGGGCTGTGCGCCGCTGATTGCCGTCAGTCTGGTGGGGCTAGCCTACAGCCATGCGCTGGGCGTGCTGCTGTGGCAGCTGTCCGGCGCGCTGCCCGATGAGCAGAACTATTTTGTCCTGGCCTGCATGTGCCTGTGCTGGACCAGTTATTCGCTGTTTACCCTCATCGGCAACGCCCTGTTCATCGGGTTGATTAACGAGCTGGTACCGCATGCGATCATAGGCCGATTTTTCGGCGTGCTGCGCATCGTCAGTCTGGCGGTCGGGGTGCTGTTCTTCTACTACTACTTCGGCAACGAGCTGACCGAGGTGGCGCAGTCTATCGTGCTGACGATAGCGGCACTTTACCTGCTGTGCTTCCTGCTGGTCTGCTACGGAATTGTCCGGCTGCGCGCACGCGGTGTGGTGCACGAACCGGCGCGGCTGGCGCAGGATGCGGACCATGAATCGCAGCAGCGCCCGAATGGGTGGACCTATTCGCTGCTGTTTCTGGCGATAGCCATGGGCGCCATCTGCGTGCTGCCGGCGAATATCAACAGCTATCACGCCATTGGCCAGTTCGATGTGGACTTCCGCGCCTATGGCCGCGCCACGGCCGCAGGCTATAGCGTGTCCATCTTGCTGGCGTGGCCGATAGGCTGGCTGGCGGACCGCTGTCATCCGGTGCGCATAGGCTTTGCTGCCATGCTGGTGTATGCCTGCTGCATGCTGGCCGCATGGTGGCTGGTGACGGGGCCGACCTCGTACCTGATCTGGCTATTCGTGCATGTAGTGGTGGCCGGGGTGTTCCTGACGGGGACGGCATCGCTGCTGCCGCTGACTTTGCCGCGCCAGCAGTTCTCATCGCTGGCGGTGCTGTCGGCGGCGCTGACTGCGCTGCTGACGGTGTTCTTCTCTATCCTGCTCGGTTATCTGCTGGGCCGCAATGGCCACGATTACCGGCTGGTGTTTCTGGCGGCGGGGCTGGTGGCGCTAGCTGGCGCAGGCTGCTGGTACCGTCTGCTGCGGGCTTTCCGCCTGCGCTGAAGCCGGTTCGCGCAAGAGGCGGCTATCGTAGCTGCGCCAGCCGCGCTGCCAGCGCGCCAGCGCTTCCAGATAATAGTAGTCGCCCCATAGCGTGCATTCGTCCACGCCCAGCCCGATCTGGCGGTGGTAAGTCCCGTGCAGCAGCAGGCCGCCAGCCTGCGGCAGACGTGCCGCGCACAGATTCTGCAAGGCGCCCAGCAGATCGATGGCAGCCTGGCGATAGTGCTGCTGGCGCGGACCGGCCGGTAGCTGAGCAGCCAGATCGAACAGACCGCAGGCGGCAATCGCGCAGGCGGAACTGTCGCGTGGTTCATTGCTGTCCAGCGGCAGACTCAGATCCCACAGGGCGATGCGGTCGGGCGGCAGGCGCGCGAGGAAGTAGTCGGCGATCAGGCAAGCCGTATCGAGCAAGCCCAGATCGGGCAGGTGGCGATGGTTGAGCGCGAAGCCGTACAGCGCCCACGCCTGTCCGCGCGCCCAGCAGGACTGGTCCGACCAGCCCTGATGGGTACTGGGCCGTAGCGGTGTGCCGCGCACAGTGTCGAAGAAATAGGTGTGGTAGCTGGCGCCATTGGCCCGCACCAGATGCTCGCGCGTGCGCAGCGTATGGATGCGGGCAACATCGGTATAGCGGTGCTCGCCGCTGACGCGCGCGGCCCAGTGCAGCAGCGGCAGATTCATCAGACAGTCGATGATGGTGCGGCCATGTTCCTGCGGATCATCGAGCTTGCCCCAGGCCTGTATTACGCCAGCGCCCGGCAGAAAGCGCGCCAGCAGGCGGTCGGCCGCTGCCAGAGCGGTGCTGCGGGCAGCGGGCAGGGCGCACAGCTGGTCGGCGGCGACATGGCTGAGCAGGTAGAGAAAGCCCAGATCATGGTGGTCGAGATCGCGTTCCGCCTGCAGGCGCTGGGCAAAACTGGCGGTCTGCGTGCGCGCAGCCTGTTCGAACTGCGGCTGGCCGCTCAGTTCATATGCCAGCCACATCATGCCGGTCCAGAAGCCTGTCGTCCAGCCGACGTTGGCGCCCAGGGCTGCGCCCTGAACCTGCCGGGGCAGATAGTGCTGCTGTTCGCTGGTGTCGGCAGGGAAGTGGTGGCCGAGACGGCGCAGGGTGGCCGCAAGTTGTTGCAAGGCTAAATCCAAGGAGAAACTCATCTTATAAGAACAATAAGGGAACGTTACCATTGCCACTACTGATAGGCAAGATAATTCACTAACCTGACGTCGAAATTCCGCCAGGATAGGGCGGGAAGCCATGTTTCATCGGGATATCTGACGGGGCAGAATGGGGGACTGATGCTGATGGTTGTGCTGCGCTGGTGCCGTGACTTGCGCTAATTGCAACACGGTAGAAGATTTTTGCAGCTTTCACGTAGCCATTTTATAATTTTGTGTGGTATCGTTAACTCACTTGATCGACGCACCCACCGTTCCATTACTTGTCAGGATTCTTGATGCCCTCTACCCGTCGGACTTACGCTACGCTGGCCGCACTGTGTGCCGGTGCCTATTTCACTTCGGCCAGCCCGTGGCTGGCGACCCCAGCGCTGGCTGCCGAAGCTGCGGCACAAATGGCCGCGTCGGTGCAGCAGCCAGCCATGGTGTTGCACACCATGGAGCGCGTGGCCGACTGGCAGCTGGCCCACCCCACCGGCTATCCGCTGGAAGACTGGACTGAAGCCGTGGGCGATGCAGGCATGATGGCGCTGGCCGGTATCTCCGGCAGCGACAGATATCTGCAGGCCATGCGCAGCGCCGCCGAGAAAAACGCGTGGCGGCTGGGCCCCAGCATGTACCACGCTGACGATTATGCGGTGGGCCAGACCTACGCCGAGCTGTATCAGCATTTCCGCGAGCCGCACATGCTTGCGCCTATGCGTGCCCAGTTCGACTTCATGCTCGAACATCCGCGTCCCGGTTCGCTTAACTGGAAGACGCCGGGCGTGCAGCAGCGCTGGTCGTGGTGCGATGCGCTGTTCATGGGGCCACCGGCATGGGCGCGTCTGAGCGCCGTCACAGGCGATGCCCGCTATCTGGATTTCGCCATCCGCAACTGGTGGCTGACTTCCGATTATCTGTACGACCGCGACGAACACCTGTACTTCCGCGACAGCCGCTTCTTCGGCCAGCGCGAAGCCAACGGCGCCAAGGTGTTCTGGGGCCGTGGCAACGGCTGGGTGATGGGCGGGCTGGTGCGCATGCTGCAGTACATCCCGCAGCAGCATCCTGAACGTGCGCGTTTTGTGGCGCAGTACCGCGAAATGGCGCAGCGCTTGCTGGGTTTGCAGCAGGCCGACGGCCTGTGGCGTTCCAGCCTGCTCGATCCGGCCAGCTACCCGAATCGCGAAAGCAGCGGTACGGCACTGTACACCTACGCGCTGGCCTGGGGCGTGAATCAGGGCTTGCTGCCACGCGGCGAGTTCGAACCCGCCGTGCGCAAGGCCTGGCAGGCGCTGAATAGCCATGTTACGGCAGAAGGTAAGCTGATCCACGTGCAGCCGATAGGCGAAGACCCGCGTAAATTCGATCCGCAATCGACCGAGGTGTTCGCGGTAGGCGCCTTCCTGCTGGCCGGTAGCGAGCTGTATCGCATGGGGCTGGTGGATAGCGGCGTGCACGAGATCAGCGTGAGCAATCCGTCCGCCGAGGTGCGGCTGGAGCAATCGGTGGAATGGCCGCTGACGCAGGATGTGCTGGTGATGGATGCGCTGACTTCGCGCATCCTGCCTGGCCAGCGGCTGGACGAGAGTGTGCTGTTCCAGACCGATCTGGCAGCGGGCGATACGCGTCGCTTCCTGCTGTTGCCGCGCCAGCGCGTGCCTGCCGCGCCACCTGTGCGGGCACGGGCCCATGCCCGCTTTGTGCCCGAGCGGCTCGACGATTTCGCCTGGGAGAACGACCTTGTGGCGCACCGTACCTATGGTCCCGCCGTGATGCGCGACCCTAAGGAATTGCTGGTTTCCAGTGGTGTTGATGTGTGGTCCAAGTCGGTGCGCAAGCTGGTGCTGGACGACTGGTACCGACGCGGCAACTACCATCTGGATCAGGGCGAAGGGCTGGATTTTTACCACGTGGGTACTAGCCGTGGCTGTGGTGGTCTGGGTATCTATGCGGGCAATCAGCTCTACACCTCGCAGAATTTCAGCCAGTGGAAAGTGCTGGCCGATGGCCCGCTGCGGGCCGAATTCGAATTGCGTTTCGAGCGCTGGGATGTGGCTGGCAGGCCGGTGGCAGAAGTGAGCCGAGTGCAGCTGGATGCGGGCAGCCATTTCAGCCGGGTGGAGAGCCGCTTCACCAGCACGCAGCAGGAGCCGCTGGTGGTAGGCGTGGGTATTACCCAGCGTGAGGGGCAGGGCCAGTATCAGCAGAGTGCCAACAGCATGAGCTACTGGGAACCGGCTATGGGGACCAACGGCAGCAATGCCTGCGCAGTGATCCTGCCGCAGGCGAGCGGTTTTGTCAGCCAGCAGGGCCATTATCTGGCGCTGGCCAGCACCCAGCCGCAAGCACCGTTGGTCTATTACCTTGGCTCGGCGTGGAGCAAAGGCGGCGATGTGGCCGATGCTGCCGCGTGGCAGGCACTGGTGGCAGCGGCAGCGCGGCGCTATACGCAGCCGGTCAGTGTGCAGCAGCTGCGCTAGCAGTCAGCTGCGTGGCTGCTGAAGGACGGCGCGCGGCAGGCGCTTGTCGCTTAGCGCCTGCCGCCGCAAGCGATGTGGTTTTTTGGCGGTGTAGGTGAAAACGGCGTGACAGTCTTGAAATGTGGATGTTATCCTTACCACATTGATAGTCGCCAAGCAGGGCGGTTTTTTTTAAGGGTTGTGAGATAACGTTATCATTTAGTCGAATCTAAATTCTACGAGGAGAGGTAGTAATGAGCAGTCATAACAACGAAAGCAAAAATATGATGCTGGTGGTACGTCCGTTGACGCTGGCAGTGGCACTGGCCATGGCCAGCCTGGCCCATGCCGATGATGCGGGCCAGAGCGCCGCCAGCGCCGATAGCGCTCCGGTGCAGGTCGAAAAGGTGGTGGTGACCGCCAACAAGCGCGCGCAGAATCTGCAGGACGTGCCGATGGCAATTACGGTACTCAACGACGCCACCCTGCAGCGTAACAATGTGCGCGGCATGGACGACTTGCCGTCGCTGTCGCCTGCGCTGACCCTGAGCTACGGCACCCAGCCTGCCAACTTCAGCATCAATATGCGTGGTATCGGCACCTTCTCGCTCGGTATCGGCGTCGAGGCCGACGTCGCCGTGGTGGTGGACGACGTGCCTTACGCTATGCAGGCCAATGCCTTCAAGGATCTGGCCGACGTGGCCCGCATCGAAGTGCTGAAAGGCCCGCAGAGCACCATGCTCGGCAAGAGTTCGATTGCCGGTGCGGTGAATATCAGCACCAAGCCGATCGAGGCAGGCTGGAAGGGCCGCGCTTCGACTTATCTGAGCAACGATGGCGAATGGCGTGCCAGCGCCGCCGTGTCCGGCGCGCTGAGCGACACCGTGCGCATGCGCTTGTCGGCCAGCAAATCCGATTTCGACGGCGTGGTCAAGAATCTGGCGGACGGCGGCCACCTGAATGGCCAGCGCAACAGCAGCGTGAACGCCAAGATCGAATGGAATCCTAGCGATAATCTGCAGGTGGTGCTGACCCCGCGTGCGGCCAACTTCGTCAACAACTGCTGTGTGTCGCCATTCAACTCGATGACGCCGGGCGGCCTGTATCAGAACATCGCCAGCCTGCCAGCTTCCGTGCTGCTGAAGGGGATTAACCCCGGCCCCGGCAATGTCAGCGTGCGCAACGATTATCCTGCAGGCGGCAAGGCAGAAGACCGTGGCACCGGCCTGAAACTGGTGTACAACTTCGACGACGACAGCATACTGGCCAAGCATACCTTTACGTCCGTCAGCTCGTGGTCGCACTACAAGATGAACGACTTCCAGGATGGCGACGGCACCGATAGCGATGTGCTGAGCGCCACGCTGGTCAACGGCAAGCCCAGCGGTTTTAGCGGCGGCCTGTATCAGTACGGTAAATTCGATGTGCGCTCCAAGACCCAGGAATTCCGCTTGACGTCGCCGGACAAAACCAGCCTGCGCTACGTGGCTGGCCTGTTCTACGCCGATAACCGTCTGGGCCGCGAACTGACCCGTGCGCCGATCACCACCTATGTCACCGACTGGGCATCCACCGCCTACAACACCAACTATGCGGTATTCGGCCAGGCCAACTACGATCTGACGGCGCAGACCAGCGTGCTGGTGGGCCTGCGCTACAACAAGGAAGACATCGGCTATACCTTCAGCCGCTACAACCCGCCGCCAGCCACCAGCCGTGTGCTGACCGAATATCTGCAGGGTGATAACAGTGAATCCAAGGCCACCGGCAAAGTAGGGCTGGAACATCGCCTCGACGCGGCAACCATGGGCTACGTGACCTATTCGACCGGCCACAAAGGTCTGGCTTACGACCTGACCAGCTCCTTCACGGGGGCGGTTGCCAAGAGCCAGCCGGTACCGGGCGAGGATGCCCGCAATATCGAAGCGGGCCTGAAACTGAGCCTGCTCGATAACCGCATGGCGCTTGATCTGGCGGCGTTCCGCACCACCTTCACGGGTTTCCAGCAATCAGCCGGTTTCTATGATCCGGACGGTACTTTCCGTACCACGCTGCACAGCATCGGCGCCCTGCGCACCAGTGGCATCGAGGCGGATCTGAACTGGCGCGTATCGCGTCCGCTCAGCGTGAATGGCGCGTTTGCCTACACCAAGGCGGTGATTACCGATTTCGAAAACGGCCCATGCTACAGCGTGCTCAATGCTGCCGGTACGGCTGCTGTGCCGGGCGGGAACTGCGCCGTGAATCCAAAGTTCAATAACACGGCCGTGCAGGATATGTCGGGCAAGACCATGCCGAATGCGCCGAAGTTCAAGCTGAATCTCGGTGGCCAGTATGACATCGTCACCGGCCGTAGCTATGACGCTTTCGTGACTGCCGCCTACCGCTGGCAGAGCGCCACCCAGTTCAACCTGAACCAGGACCCGATGACGGAGCAGGGCGCTTTCGGTATCTTCAATCTGGGTGCAGGCATCAAGGATCGTGGCGATGGCTTCAAGCTGTCCTTCATGGTGAATAATCTGTTCAACAAGTCGTATGCCGTTGGTCTGGGCAACAACTGGGCGAACGGCACGTGGAGCAGCCGCGCACCGAATCCGGTGCTGGCTGTGAACACCACCACCTGGACCCCTGCCCGCGACTACCAGCGCTACTTCTCCGTGCGTGCCGATATGGCTTTCTGAGCGCAAGGACAGCGTTGATCTGAAGTTCCAGTGCCGAGGCTCCCCCTCGGCTTGCGTTCAGGGCCAGGCTCTGAACGCTTTTTTTGCTTGTAACCGGAAGGATGAGTTGATGAAGACTATGCGCATAGCGCTAGGCTGGCTGGCATTGCTGGGCACCCCTGCATGGGGTGCGAATGTGGCAGGCTCCGGGGCCGCCGTAATTCATGTCGACTGCGCGGCAGCGGGCGAGGCACAAGGGAGTGGCGACGGCAGCCTGCAGGCGCCTCTGCGCACGCTGGATGCGCTGAATGCACTGGTGCTGCAGGCCGGCAGCCATGTGCGCTTCAAGCGCGGCAGCGTTTGTCAGGGCAGCTTCCGTCCGGCGGCGGGCAGCAGTGGCACTGCGGCTGCGCCTATTGTGGTGGATAGCTATGGGCCGCGTGCGCTGCCCCGTCCGCACATCGCGGCGGGCTGCCTGCCGCCTGCACTGGCCATGCCGGCAGTGCACAAGCTGCAGCCGGGTGCCGTCTTGCAGTATGCAGCGCTGTGCCAGCGCGACGATGGACCGGTACGGCGCGCAGCGCTGCATCTGTATAACACCCAGTACTGGGAAATCCGCGATCTGGAACTTAGCAACGACGGCCTGAGCGAGGCCGGGCGGGTGGGTTTGCTGGTCCAGCTGGAGAACTATGGCACGGGTGAACACTACCGGCTCGATCATCTGTTCGTGCACCATGTACACGGCTTTCTGAAGGATGAGCCGGGCCGGGCGCTGGCCTACAAGGCCACCGGCGGCATCCTGTTCGAAGTGACGCGCGACGCCGAAACCCCGGAGCAGATGGGCCAGCCGACCCGCTTTGCCGATGTGCGCATCGAGAACAGCGAGGTATATCAGGTCGACGGCATCGGTATTTCCAACCGCTCGGCGTGGATGTGCCGCAGCGGCGGTGCGCCTTGCGGCGATTATGCGCCATACAAAGGCAGGCCGGAGCTGCTCAAGGCACGCATGCCGCAGGTGCAGCAGGAATACACGCCTTCTACTGGGCTGGTGATCCGCAATAACCGTGTGCATAACATCGGTGGCGACGGCATCATCGTGCGCACCGCCAGCGCGCCGCTGGTGGAATCGAATCTGGTGCACGATATCTGGCTGCGCGCACCGGGCAATAGTGCCGGTGTATGGGCCATCAACACGGACGATGCGCTGTTCCGCTACAACGAAGTGCATGACGTGCGTCTGCCGCAAGGTGACAAGATGTTTGACGGCATGGCTTTCGACGCCGACATGGGCACGCGCAATACCCGCATCGAAGCCAATTTCAGTCACGATAACGGCGGCGGGCTGGTACTGTTCTGCGCCTGCGGACAGGATGGACTGGGGCGGCAGGCCATGGTGAGCGGCGCCGTGGTGGAGAATAATCTGAGCCTCAACGACAGCCGCCGCGCCATCATGGTAGCGGGGCTCGATGATGCGCTGGTCAGTAACAATCTGGTGGTTGCCGCGCCCGGTGCCGCGCTGCTGGAAGTGCATGACTACCCTACGCCAGACCGGCTGACGCTACGTAGCAACCGCTTCATTGCACGTACAGCGGCGGCGTTGTATCACCCGGTGAGTGTGGCCGGTGCCGGTGCTGCGTTTGTCTGGCAGGGTAACCGTTACAGCGGCTACGGCGCCGGGGTGCAGGGCCAGCGCGAGACGTTGGCACAGGCCGAAGTGGACCAGCTGGTGCAGCGCTGGATGCAGACCAGCGGCTTCCGCCAGCACGCCTACCGTGCGTTGGCGCGCTAGGGAGGCAATGATGACTATGGTCTCGCAATGGCTAGCGCAGCCGTGCCACTATCAGCGCTTTCTGCTGTGTATCGGGGGGCTGGGCGGTCTGCTGTACGGTATCGATGTGGGCATTATTGCCGGTGCCTTGCCGTATCTGGAAGCATCGGCGGCGGCACGCTGGGGCCTCACAGCCCAGCAACTGGGGCTGGTGGTGGCAGCGGTGCTGCTGGGCAGCGTGCTGTCTTCGCTCGCCGCCGGTGCGCTGGCGGACCGCTTTGGCCGCCAGCCCGTAATGGTGCTGGCGGGCGCGCTGTTCTCGCTCAGCATACCGGTTATCGCACTGGCCGATGCTTATCTGCCGCTGCTGCTGGGGCGTCTGCTGCAGGGGATTAGCGGTGGCCTGATCGGCGTAGTGGTGCCTTTATATCTGGCTGAATGCCTGCCAGCAGACCAGCGCGGCCGCGGCACTGGCCTGTTCCAGCTGCTGCTGACGCTGGGGCTGGTGCTGGCGGCGCTGCTTGGTTTGCTAGTGGCGCAGCAGATCGACCAGCTGGCAGGGCAGGCGCCTGCGCTGGTGATCGCTGCCAAAGACCGGGCCTGGCGGCAGATATTCTGGCTTAGTCTGCCGCCTGGCCTGCTGTTCACGGCCGGCGCCTGCCTGCTGGCCGAATCGCCCCGCTGGCTGCAGCAACGCGCTGATAGGTCTCCAGTTGAGACGCAAGGCAGCCTGCTGCAGTGGCAATACGTGGCGCCGTTCCTGCTCGCGTGTACCGTACTGGCGCTGAATCAGGCCAGCGGCATCAATTCCATACTGGCGTATTCCGTCACCATCCTCGATCAGGCAGGCTTGCCCGGTGCGCTGGCCAATTCCGGCGATGTGCTGCTCAAGCTGGTGAATGCGCTGATGACCGTGCTGGCGGTGTTGCTGGTCGATCGCAAGGGCCGCAAGTTCCTGCTAACGCTGGGCAGTGCTGGCATGGCACTGGCTTTGCTGGCTGCGGGCTTGCTGTTTGCAGGTCAGGAAAGTGGCCAGCAGGATGTGCGGCCCGTACTGGCGCAGGCCGCGCAAGGCCGCAGCCTGCAACTCGATGGCGCACAACTGGCGGCGCTGGCCCCCGCTGGCGACTGGCAGCTGACACTGGCCTATTCCTATGGTCCGTACAAGGCCACGCGCCAGTTGCGCGGCACGGACGGCAGACTGGCTGGCGATACTCTGACGATTGCACCGCCGGCGCAACTGGAAGGCGACAGTGTGATCGGCGCAGCCTTCCGCCGCCTGCACCTCAATCCCTTCCCCGATCTGGCGCAAGCGCAGCAGGCGCCGCTGGTGCTGGAATGGGCCACGCTGGGCAGCTTGCCGGCGCAGCGCCACGGCTGGCTGATGCTGGGCTGTTTGCTGCTGTTCATCGCCAGTTTTGCCGTAGGCCCCGGTGTGTGCGTGTGGCTGGCGCTATCGGAACTGATGCCCACCCGCATACGCTCGAATGGCATGAGCGTGGCGCTGCTGATCAACCAGTTTGTCTCCACCGCGATTGCCGCCGTGTTCCTGCCCACGGTAGTGCAGTTCGGCTATGCGACGATGTTCTACAGCTGGGCAGTTTGCGCGCTGCTGTATTTTCTGGTGGCCGCTTTGCTGCTGCCCGAAACGCGCGGCAAGACGCTGGAGGAAATCAGCCTGCATTTCCGGCCAGCGCGGAATGAGCCAGCCAGAGCGGCCCGGTCCGGGCGCGTGCCCGAGTAGGCCAACCGGGCGGCAGGCGGCATGTTTACAACGTTGCAGCGCGGCCGGTGAGCGCATACAATTGCGCCCGTTGGGATTTTATAACCGTCTGAAAATAAGGAAAATGATGAGTCTGCCGCAATACATTACGATCAACGGAACGTCGTATGCTTCCGAAAAACTGAACGACGTAGCAAAAATGCAAGCAGTGAACGTTCAGGTTGTCGAGGCGGAGCTGGTGCGTCTGCAACAGCAGATCGCGATTGCCCAGACGGCACGTAATACCTATGTTGCTGCGTTGATCGAAGCGGTCAAAGGCAAGGACGAAGCCGCTGCTGCTGAAAAACCGAAGAAGCCGCGCGCACCGCGCAAGACCAAGGCCAAAGACGAAGCCGCTGCCTGATAGCACGCTGTTCGCATCAAAGGCAGGGGGCGCCCTGCCTTTTTTATTTGGCCGCCTGTGGCGGCGGCTGGCGCTCGGCGCGCATTTGCTGTTGTAGTACCGAGATCTGTTGCGCCTGTTCGAATACGCTGCCGGCTGTAAGGTTAATGCCACTGATCGGCAGTTCTGCTGCCCGCAGGGCGCCAACTATCCAAGAATTGCAGTTGTTGAACAGGCTGTAATGGCCGTTACCCCGATAGAAGCGATCGGGGTGGTCGGGCTGCTGGCCCAGATAGATGGGCTGTCCCGCAGCATCGCGGGCAATGCTGCGCTCGATGTAGGCTACCAGCTGGTCCATGCCATGACTGGTGATGGCTAGTGCCAGGCTGTCCTGCGATGCCACGCCGGGCGGTGGATTGCTGTCGCGCCGGCCGGCCTGCAAGGCGGGAAAATCCGAGTTGACCAGAGCCTTGACGGCCTTGGACCACGGCGCATCGTCACGCACAAAATATTCGCCATCGCCCCAGCCTATCAGGATGTAGCGGGCCGGGCGCAGGTCCGCGCGCAGGCGCGGGCTGCGGCTCAGGATGTCATCGCCGTCGAATAGCAGGGCGCTGTGCCAGCCGTAGCGCATCAGATGTATGGTGTGGCTGGTGTCGGCAGCGGGAACGCTGGAACGGCTGGGCGCAAGTGCACAGCCGGTGAGGAACAACAGGCAGCTCAGTAGCAGCAGCTGCCTGATCAATGCAGGCAATCTCATAGTCGGGGAACGGCGTGGGGGATAGCCATTCTACAACATCTGAGTTTTCCTACGGCAATTAATCGGCGCTGCTGCTAGTAGTCCACGGCATAGTCCTTGGCAAACGGTTTGCCGGACCATGCGCGCTGCTGGGTCCATTCCTGTGCCGGTGCGCGCCAGTAGCTATCGTCGGCAGGCAGGCCCAGTGTCAGCAAGCTGGTGGCGGCGATGTACATGCTGCCGTTGTTGGAATACCAGTCGGCCAGTTGCGGGTTGTGGCCGGCAAAGCCCAGCGTGAGAAAGCCGTCGGCAGTGAAATTGCTGGGATGGCGCCACACCGCCTGATGCACGGCATGCAGTACGGCGCGGACCTGACCTTCCGGCAGCGAAGCGGGCAGGCGCTTCTGCCATGCCAGCAGGGCCAGCGGCTGGAAGGCGGCCGTGCGATAGGTCAGCGAGCGGCCTATGGTCGGGTAGGTGCCTTCGGGCGACACCAGCCGTTCCAGATGTTCGCAATAGCGCTGGGTGCGCTGCAGGGTCTGGGCCAGCATGGCACTGGCCGGCTGGTGGAAGATGCGCTGGCCGGCAGCGTCGAGCTGCTGCAGGATTTCCAGCAGCATGGGCCACATCACGTAGGAGTTGTAATAGTCGAAGTGGAAGTTGTCGCCGTCCTTGAGCCAGCCATCGCCTGCATACCATTCCTGGGCTTTGCGCAACCCCGTATTGAGGCGCAGGATATCGGCCTGCTGGCCGATGGAGAGCAGCCATGCTTCATTCATGGAGGCAAACAGCACCCAGTTGTTATACGGTAGTTCGTAGCGGCGTGCGCCCTTGATTTCATCGATCAGGCGCGACTTGGTGGTGGTATCGAGCGGCTGCCACAGCACTTGCGGTGCGCGCAGCAGGGCGTTGCACAGGTAGGCCGAATCGACCAGTACCTGCGCTCCCGAAGCCCAGCCCAGATAGTCGGCATGCTTGGGGTTGACGGCGTTGGCCAGGCAGCGTTGCGCCAGTGTGCGCATATGCTGGCGCAACTGGCCTTCGCTGCTGCTGTCGTCGGGCAGGGCCAGCCATGGCGCGATACCGGCCAGCAGGCGGCCGAACGCTTCCAGATAGCAGACATCGGCCGGACGGTCGCGCCAGGTGGGACTGTATTCGATGGGGAAGTTCTTTTTCAGCGTGCCAGCCGCCAGATTTTCCAGTATCGGCAGTGCCATTTTGCGCAGCAGCGCAAGCAGGTAGGCACGTTCGCCGCCATTACTGTTGACGCTGCTATTACTGCCTGCAGTGGCGCCCTGCGCTGGAGCCAGCCCCATGCTGGCACCTACGCCTGCCATTAGATTGGTGAAAAAACTACGTCGTTTCATGCTGTCTCCCTATGCTGATCTTTTTACGGATGTGGTTCCGCTGGTTTATTCATGCAGCGCGAATTCAATGATCTGGCCGATTGTAATCAGAAAAAGTGAACGTTACCACATCTATTTCAAAAAATAGCGCCGCACGCTGGCGAGGCAGACCGTACGGCGCTCAAGGCAGAGCAGAGCCGGTTCAGACAGTACAGCTCTGCTTGCGGAACATCAGCGTCACCTGGCCCAGTTCGAGGCCGAATTTGCCCATGCTGGCACGGTTAATCATGGTGCATGGGTCGATCAGGAACATCCAGTCGTCAAAGCGCATGGCGTAGGTGCTGCCATCGACCGGCAGCATCAGCGTGTATTGCCAGTGCAGGGCGTTACCGGCCACTTCTCCCTGCGCTACGCCGTCGACATCGTCGGCGCGGCCCAGCCAGCGGCCATCGGCGGCACGCGACAGACGCCAGACGCGGCGCTGCGTGCTGCCATCGTCATAGCGGAAGCGTTCATCGAGTGTCAGCTGGCTGGCGTCGCCGCTGCCGGTTATCTCGACATGGAAGCGCTTGACGACTTCGCCGCCACGGCGCTGAAACATGCCCCAGGCGTGGGTGGTGCCAATGAAGTAGCCGGGCAGGTCCAGCTTGGGCTCCTGCTCCTGATATTGCTGGACATTGGGACCGGCGCAGGCAGTTAGCAGGGCTAGTACCGTCATTAGCAGGACTTTGTTTTTCATGCGGGACTCCCGATGTGGGTGAGCGGTTCAGGAACGGCGCGGTGCAGGGTAAATAGCGCCAGCAGTTTGAGTGTGCAGGGCAGCACGCCATACACCAGCGGAAGGGCAAGTTGGCCGGAGGGACTGGGCTGGTCCGGTTGGTAGCCCAGCATAGCCAGCAAAGGCAGGGCCAGACCCGAAATCGCCAGCGCCAGTTTGCCCAGCAGGGTGAGTATGCCGAAGTAGACCGCCGGTGCCTGCTCGGCAGGAATGGCGCGCGCCGCCAGCACGTTGGGCATGGCCAGATCGGCACCCAGCGCCGTGCCGGCGGCTATGCAGATCAGTTCATATTGCCAGACGTCGCCGGGCGCCAGTAGAACGGTGCCGGCAAAGCTGGCAATGGCGAGTAGCATGCCGCCGCGCCAGCAGGCCAGCGCACCGTAGCGTCGGGCGAGGCGGGTCCAGACCGGCAGGCCTGCCGCCGCAGCAATGAAATAGCTGCCGAGGAAAAGGCCGGCCAGCGCGGTTGCTTGCAACTGGTCGCCGATAAAGAACAGCGCCAGCGTGGCGGGCAGGGCTACTGCGCAGGAGTTGAGCAGATAGGGTAGCAACAGGCGGCGGAAGGCAAGGTTGGCCCACATCTGCCGCGCTACTTTGCGCCAGTGCGGGCTAGCCTGTGCGGTGGCGGGCCACGGCGGCGCCAGCGTGAGCAGGGCGATTATGGCGAGACCGAGCAGCAGTGCAAACGCCAGACTGTAGCAGCCCATCTGGTAGGCCACCTGCGCTGCTGGCTGGTTCAATATGGTAGCCGGTACGGTGCTGCCGATGATCAGTCCTAGCAGTCCCCACCCTTCGCGCCATGCTGTAGCCGATAGCAGTGGCGCAGTGCCGTGGCCAGCCTGTGCTGACAGGCGCGAACCCCAGGAGAGATAGGCGATATTGAGCAGACTATGAGCGCTGTAAGCCAGTATCAGCATGATGGCAAGCCAAAGTGCGGGTGTCAGCAGTGTGGCGGGCGCTTGCCACAACGCCGCAAAGGCTGCGCCCAGCAGCAACGCCCCTGCCAGCAGCCAGCGCCGCACGTGGCGCAGCCGGTCGATCAGGTGGCCGATGCACGGGTCCTGCAGCGTATCGAACAGGCGTGCAGCGAACATTACCCAGCCCAGCAGGGCGAGTTCCGTGCCATGCAGCTTGTGGTAATACGAAGCCACCTGCACATATACCGGCAGGGCGGCCATGGCGAGCGGCAGACCAAGCAGGCCATAAGCCGCCAGCTGCCACCAGCGTGGTGCATCGGCATTCATGGCGTGTCGCCTATGAGCTGTTGGCGCAGGCTCTGATCGCGGCTGCGCTGATCGAGCCAGATGCCGAAGAAGGCCTGCGCCAGCGCCGGATCGTCGATTTCGGACAGGAGCTGGCGCTGGTCGTAGAGACGCATGCCGAGGCCGGGGCGGTACACACCTATCAGTTCGTCGCCAGCGCTGACGTCGGTGAAAGCGTTGAGCAGGGTGCTGCGCCAACGGGCTAGGGTGGCGCTATCAGGCAGCTTGCGGCTCAGGCGGCGGATTTCGTCGAGGCTGGTATCGGCTAGCCGCTCGCGGCTGATGCTGCGGTGGTACTGCAGCTGCAGCGCAAACGCCCGCTGTGGCTGGAACGGCTGCTGTTCTGCCCACAGTGTGGCGTGGTAGATACGCAAGCCGAACCAGCGCAGTTCGCCGCCGCCGAGGCGGACCGCGGCTGGTAGTTCTTCGCGCCAGCTAGCCGCCTGCGCTGCAATCGCAGCTGTCGTTGCAGCGCAGGCCTGCTGGCTTGCGACCAGCCCGTATAACGCCAGCAGACCCAGCAGCAGGCCCTGCAGCCGGCAACGCAGCCAACTTTGCAGCGCAGGCTGGTTAGCTGGCAGGCATATTGGGGTGGGCGGGCGGCAGTCAGGCATGGTGGTATCGTCGGCTTGGGTGGCGCTGCGCCGGACGGCGCAACTACTTATTCGATAATATTAATACCGATTGATTAAAAAATCTACTAATCAGTAACTTTGCTGTTACGACAGAATATTCTCTATTGCGCTGTAAGGAATAGCCGTGCTGGCGCGACTCATACGGATCAGTCCGAATAAAAGGAAGCCCTCATCATGCAATGGTCCCGAATCTTACTTGCGCCGTGGCGCACCAACTCTGAACCGCAGCGCCAGCTGCTGGCCAGCCTGTTGCAATTGGCATGGGTGGTGGAGGCGCGCGATCCCTACACGGGCGGCCACCTGTGGCGGGTGGCGCAGTTCGCGCGCCTGCTGGCGCTGGCAGCCGGTCTGCCGGAGGCGGAAGTGGCGCGGGTAGCACTGGGCGGCTTCCTGCATGATCTGGGCAAGATCGCCATACCCGATGCCATACTGGGCAAGAAGGACAGGCTGAACGACGAGGAATATGCGGTGATCCGCACCCATCCCGAAAGCGGCCTGCGCCTGCTTGGGGCTCATCCGTTGGCGCAGCTGGCGCGCGATGCCGTGCTGCTGCATCATGAAACCCCCGATGGCAATGGCTATCCCTATGGCTTGCGCGCCGAAGCGATTCCGCTGGTGGCCCGCATCGTCGGCATCTGCGATGCGTTCGACGCCATGACCAGTACCCGCCCATATCGCACCGGTATGCCGATTGCCAAAGCACTGTCCATCATCCGGCTGGAACTGGGGCGCCAGTTCGATGCCGAAATGGGCGAATTGTTCCTCACGCTGGGCGAGGGCGATGCGCTGGCCCACATCGTCGGCCATAGCGATGAAGGCATACCGCTGGAACGCTGCCTGTCCTGCGGGCCGACGATTGTGCGGCCACGCGAGGCTCATGCGGGCGACGCGCTGTACTGCCCTGCGTGCCACAGTGAATACACGCTGGCCGCCGGAGCGGGCGGCGTGCTGCCTAGCGGACGTCAGGACAAGGCGCGTGCGCTGTCGATCGCGCCCGATGCGGCGCTGATCGAGCGGCTGGTGGAACAGCACCGCGCCGCGCTGGCTTGAGACGGTGCTGGCGCACGCCAGGTTGCAGCACTGGTGCCAGCGATACGCCATGCATGCGGCTACGGGCGCGCCGCTAAACTACCACGCTGCTGCTCTGGCCGGGACAGCGTGCCAGCAGGTCGGATAGCTTGCGCAGTGCAGCGCGCAGGCGGGTTTCCTCGGCGATGGAACCGAGCGCGATGCGGATGGCTTCCGGCGCGCGCGGGCCGGTGCTGAAAGCGCTGGCCGGACTGACGGCCAGCCCCTCGGCCTGTGCTACCTGTGCCAGTTCCTGTGCGCTCCAGTAGGCCGGCAATTCAAGCCAGATGTGGATGCCGCAACCGTGCGCACCCGCTGCGCCATGGCCGGTACGGCCAGCCAGCAGCTGGCTGGCAAGGCGCTGGCGCTGGCCTGCTTCCTGCCGCACGCCTTGCAGCAGGCGCTGGGCCGAACCGTCGTGTATCCACTGGGTGGTCAGGGCGCTGGTGAGCGGCGTGGCCATCAGCACCAGCGCCCGCAGCGCGGTCATGAAGCGTGCGCGCAGTTCCGCCGAGTGCAGCAGCACGAAGGCGGTACGCAGGCCCGGTGCCAGACATTTCGATAGCGTGGCAATGTGGGCCACCTGTGCGGGCGCGCTGGCGGCCAGCGGTGGCGGTGCATCATCGGCCAGCAGCGAATACGGATCGTCTTCGATAATCATCACGCCATGGCGCGCACACACCCGCAGCAGTTCCAGCCGGCGCGCTGCCGGCATGGTGTGGGTGGTAGGGTTCTGCAAGGTGGGATTAAGGTAGAGCAGGGTGGCGCCATGCTGGCGGCAGGCCTGTTCCAGCGCGTCGGGGCACATGCCGGCGGCATCGGTGGCCACCGGCTGCACCTTGCGTCCCAGTGCCTGCGCTGCGTTCAGCAGACCCGGATAGGCCAGCGGTTCGGCCAGTATGCTGGCGCCGGACGGGCTCAGTGCCATGATCAGCGCCGCCAGCGCCGACTGGGCGCCCGAGCAGACGCTGATGCTGTCATGCTCCAGAGCGCCGAACAGGGGCGCCAGCCAGAGTGCACCGGCAGCACGGTCGGCGGCACTGCCGCCGCCGAGGTGGTAGTTCATCAGCATGCTGCTGTCCGTGTGCAGCAGTACTTGCGCCAGTCCCTGCCTGAGCAGCTCGTTGAAATCCAGTCCTGCCGGTGCGGGCGGAATGATCATGCTGAGGTCCAGCAGCTGTCCCAGTTCCGCCTTGGCAGCGGCCACATAGGTGCCGCGCGCGCCGCGTCCTTCCAGCAGGTGGCGCTGGCGTGCCACGTCATAGGCGCGGGTCACCGTGGTCAGGTCCACCTGCAGCAGCGTGGCCAGGCGACGCTGGGCCGGCAGGCGGTCGCCCGGACGCAGTACACCGTTCGCCAGTGCCTGCTCGATGAAGCCGGCGATCTGCAGGTAGCGCGGCCCTGCACGCTGGGCAAACTGGCCTAGCCATGCAAGTGCATGGTCTTCATCTTGTATGGATTGCGACTGGGGCATATTTCTTTATGTATGGATTTTGTTTTGCCATAGCATGGCTTTATTCCTGTACTTTATCCATACATAAGCGCTCTGTCTATTGCTTTGTCCACCGGCACTGCGCTGACCTGAAGCGAGACTTATCATGACTCAGACTACCCCCGATGTTGCTGTCATCCGCATGTATGCACCGCGCGAGCAGATCTACGCGCGCGAGGCACGCGGCACTTTTGCCCGCTGGCGCTGGCTATGCGTCTGGCTCACCCAGCTGGCCTTTTACGGTTTGCCATGGTTGCACTGGAATGGCCGGCAGGCCGTGCTGTTCGATCTGGCGGCACGCAAGTTCTATCTGTGGGGACTGGTACTGTGGCCGCAGGATCTGATCTATCTGGCGGCGCTGCTGATTATCTGTGCGCTGTCGCTGTTCCTGTTCACTGCCGTTGCCGGGCGGGTGTGGTGTGGCTTCGCCTGTCCGCAGACGGTTTACACGGAAATCTTCATGTGGATAGAGCGCCAGTTCGAGGGTGAACGCAGTGCGCGCAGGCGGCTGGACCGCCAGCCATGGGGCGCTGCCAAGCTGCTGCGCAAAGGCGGCAAGCATCTGGCGTGGCTGCTGTTTGCGCTGTGGACGGGCTTTACCTTCGTGGCCTACTTCACGCCGCTGCATACGCTGGCAGGCAGCAGCGTGTCGCTCTCGCTGGGACCGTGGGAAACCTTCTGGGTGCTGTTCTACAGCGTGGCCACCTACGGCAACGCAGGTTGGATGCGCGAGCAGGTGTGCCGCTACATGTGTCCTTATGCGCGCTTCCAGAGTTCCATGTTCGATCAGGATACGCTCATCGTCAGCTACGATGCGCGGCGCGGCGAACCGCGCGCGCCGCTGGCGCGCGCCAGGCAGCAGGACAGCAAGGCCAGCGGCAGCTGCATCGACTGCTCGCTGTGCGTACAGGTATGCCCGACCGGCATTGACATCCGCAACGGCCTGCAGTATGACTGCATCAGTTGCGCTGCCTGTGTGGACGCTTGCGACAGCGTGATGGACAAGATCGGCGCGCCGCGCGGCCTGGTGCGCTTTACTACCAGCCGTTCCATGCAGCCGCAGGCTGTGCAGCAGGCACTGGCGCCACGGCTGCTGCGCCCGCGCGTACTGGTGTATGTCGCGCTGCTGGCGCTGGTCACCGCCGCAGTGGGCTGGACCATGCTGCACCGCAGTCCGCTCAAGCTCGATGTGATACGCGACCGTGGCGTGATGGCGCGCGAAGTGGCGGACGGGCAGATCGAAAACAGCTTCCGTCTGCAGTTCATGCACACGGAGGAGCAGACTAGGCGCTATCGCATCTCGGTACATGGTCTGAACGGGCTGACGCTGGTGACGCCTGCCGAACTGCTGCTGGAACCAGCCAGCACCCGCTCCGTTCCCGTCACGGTGCGGCTGGCGCCAGGGCAGGGCGTGCATGGAGCCAAGCGCATCAGCTTCCGCTTGGTGGCTGTGGATGCGGCAGACGGGCCGGTTCAGGTGGAAGAAAAGGCGATGTTCTTCATTCCACGTTAGTGATGCCCATGCTTGCCAGCACGCGCGCGGCATTGTCCTGACAGTCGATATCGTCGGGCCGCGCGTTAATCAGGGCGATCAGGTTCTGCAGATGCTCGCGGTTCTGCGTCAGCCGCGCTTGCAGCGCTTCGATATCGCTGACCTTCTGCTGCAGTGCCGCCATCAGTTCGGCGTGCTGCCAGTGACGCAAGTCTTGCGGCAGCAGCTGGCGGATTTCATCGAGCGTGAAGCCGGCGCGCTGGGCGCCGCTGAGGATGGAGAGCAGCGTGGCCGATTCGGGCGGATAGTCGCGGTAGCCATTGGCCAGCCGCTGCACGCCTTTCAGCAGACCCTGCGCCTCGTAAAAGCGGATGGCCGAAGCCGCCACGCCCGTACGCCGGGCCAGTTCGCCGATTTTCATTGCTGCCTCCATGCTTGCTGATCGCTGCACTATAACCTTTAACCATACTTGAAGGTCAAGTACGTAAAAAGTGCTTGACCTTCAAGTGCGCTTTAAACTTATCGTAACGGGACTGTAACCACGGGAGGGATGATGCAAGTCTTTAGCGAACTGCGGCTGCCTAACGGTAGCGTGCTGCCCAACCGCCTGGCCAAGGCCGCCATGGAAGAGAATATGGCCGATGCCGATCAGGCGCCGTCCGATGGCCTGATCCAGCTATACCAGCGCTGGGCCGAAGGCGGCGTAGGGCTGATGATTACCGGGAACGTGATGATAGACCGGCGCGCCATGACGGGGCCGGGCGGCGTGGTACTGGAGCAGGGCAGCCACCTTGAGCGCTTCCGTCGCTGGGCCAGTGCGGCACGTGCACATGGTGGCCAGATCTGGATGCAGCTGAATCATCCGGGCCGGCAGATGCCGGCTGCACTGGGCCAGCCTACGTTGGCACCGTCGGCACTGGCCATGGATCTGGGAAAATTCAGCGGCGAATTTGCCATGCCGCGCGCCATGACCGAGGCCGAAATCACCGATGTGATCGAGCGCTTCGTGCGCAGCGCCGTGCTGGCGCAGCAGGCCGGTTTCAACGGCGTGCAGATCCACGCGGCGCACGGCTATCTGCTCAGCCAGTTCCTGTCGCCGCTGGCCAACCGGCGCGGCGATGGCTGGGGCGGTGCGATCGCGGGCCGCGCCAGGCTGCTGATCGAAGTCGTCAAGGCGGTGCGGCAGGCCGTGGCGCCCGATTTTGCCGTCGCGGTCAAACTCAATTCGGCCGACTTCCAGCGCGGCGGCTTCAGTGCCGACGACGCGCGCGCCGTGGTGGAAATGCTCAACCCGCTGGGCGTCGATCTGCTGGAACTGTCGGGCGGCAGCTACGAAGCGCCGGCCATGATGGGACTGGCGCGGGACGACAAAACGTTGGCGCGCGAAGCCTATTTCCTTGAATTCGCCAAACAGCTGGCGCAGATCGCCTGCATGCCGCTGATGGTTACGGGCGGCATCCGCCGCCTGGCGGTGGTGGAGCAGGTGTTGGCCAGCGGTGTGGCCTTGGCCGGTATCGCAACGGCACTGGCCATAGAGCCTGACCTGCCGCGCCGCTGGCAGGCCGATCCTGCCGTGCATCCGCAGTTGCGCCCGATTACCTGGCAGGACAAGGTAATGGCATCGGCGGCGCACATGGCAATGGTCAAGCACAGCTGCGCCGCCTGAGCCGGGGCAAACGCAGCGCACCGGATGTGTCGCCAGTGTACGCGCTGATTTCGCAGCAACTGACGGGCAAACTGCAAAACCGGCGCTACCGCCAGCGCATGCGGCAGCAGGGAGCCGCAGCATGAGCGGCGCGCGCAATTTGCTGGCTGCAGCGCTGAACTAGGCCGCCATATCTGCTGCGTGCGCGCTGTCGCTTGCGCTGCTAGCGGCAGCGCCGCCGGCGCCAGCCCAAACCGTGCAAGCGCCGGCTAGTACCATCATGCTGGCCGGCCAGCCAGTGCCCGTACAAGCCGGTGGCCTGTATGAACGTTTCCGTTCCCATCCGCCGCTGGCGGTGATAGCCGCCGAACATCCCGAACTGGACCTGAGTTGGTTCAAGACTCTGCCCAAGCAGCAGGTGGAAATAGGCTTTACTTCGTACAGCCCCAACTACTACTACCGTAACAGCAAGATCACGCTAGTGTATACGGCCGATCTGGCGCGTTTGCGCGCGCTGATACCGGCGGCGCTAGGTGCGCAGGTGCAGCCGCTGCAGGTATGGCCGGGGCGCGGCGCGGTGGCCATTACGGCCTATGCCTACGAGCTGTGCGACAACGATAGCTATAACGAGATCTCGCTGGCTATCGTCACCAACCAGCCGGGTCAGACTAGCTATGGTCCGTTGAGCCTGCTGGCACAGTCGCGTGCCGGCCAGTTCTGGGGCTATGTGCTGAAACTGCCCGTAAACACCGAACTGGCGCGGGTGCGCGGCGTGGTGGGCTACAACCTGCCTAAGTGGCTGGCACGGATAGATTACACGGCGGCGCAGGCCAGCGTGCGCTATGCACTGTATGAAGCGGACCAGAGCGAGCCAGCGCTGCTGCTGGAAGGGCAGAAGCTGGCGGACACCAAGGCGCAGCAGCAGTTATTGCGACACAGCTTCGTCAATCTGGACCGTGCAGGCCGGCCCAGCGTCGGCTATGCGCTGTCGCGCCATCTGCTTGCGGCCAGCAGCACGCAGCAGGATGCGGCCACACTCACGCTAGGCAAAGGCGAACTGGCTGACTACATCAGAGCGCTGCAACTGGGGCGTTTGCTGAAGTACGAATATGTGCCAGAATTCCAGAGTGCGCTGTACGTGCCTGAGCTATTGGCGCCGACGCCAAAGAGCGAATAAAAAAAGAGCGCCAGTCAGACTGGCGCTCCGCTAGGCCGTTGGGCTGGTGCTTACCAGCCTACGTCGCGCAGCAGCGAGTAGGTCAGGTCGTTCGGCGGTGTGACTTCGTGAGTAAGATCGCTATTGATGGCCGGCTCCATCAACAGATTCGGGAAGGCACCGGTATCGAAGTGCGACACGGACGAACCGCCCTGATAGGGATTGGGGGCAAACATCTGTACCCGTCCCTGCAGGTCGGCACCGGCCCGCATTGCCATATTGACACCGAGGTTGGCAAATACGTTCGAATGCAGCCGGGTGCGCTTAGCCAGTGCGGTTTTAAGCGTAGCGCCATCCTCAAGCGAAATACGGACCGCCGGTATCACCACGGTGGGGTCGGCGCCGCCCAGTCCCGGCGGTGGCGAACCGGCCGCATTGTCCACCACGATTACGCCAACGGCGCCGGCATTCTGCACGTTCTTGGCTTTGATGGTGAAGGTGCAGGTGCCGCGGTCGACCAGCGCGATCTTGCCGTTGACGGCAGCAGCATTGGCGGCCGACAGCGGATTACAGGCTAGCCCGGTGCTGGCGCCGCTATCGACCACCGGCATGATTTCGCCGGTGGTGCCGGGGCTGCTGAGCGCCGGGCCGAACGACGCCGCGCCTACCAGCATCGAACCGGAGATGCTGGCAGGGCTGATCAGCGTCAGCGCGGGGGCGCCTTGCTGCAGCACGCCAGTCATGGCGTTATTGGTAATGGCGCCGGTCCATACCAGTTTGCCGGACTTGAGCGAGGAGGCCGCACGTTCGGCGTCGGTCATGTCTTTCCACAGCTTGTTGGTGGTGGAATCTTTCAGGAAGAAGTCCCAGATGCTGGGAATGCCTAAAAACTGCGCACCGCTGCTGCCGCTGGTATAGGTCTGGAAGCCCAGTCCGTGGCCAAATTCGTGTGTCAGCACCGTCACCAGATCGATCAGGTTGCCGTGGTTATTATCCAGCCCCAGATAGAATGGCGAACCCGCCAGACAGGCACTGGTACCCAGATTGACGTTGAAGCGGGCACGGATGTCGGCGGTGGTGTCGTCCGGATCGCTGCCAGTGAGCTTGGCGGTCTGCGCCTTGCCATACCATGCACCGGCCTGCGGAGCGCCATCGAAGTCGTAGAAGATCTCGGTGGCACCTGCACTGCCCAGCACTGCGCTGGTAGAGTTGCAGGTGAGCGGCTCCCAGGTGGCCAGTACGCGGATAGTGACGCTGCTGGTGAGCGTTGCGCCCCATTTGCTGGCGGCGGCCTGGAAGGCGTTCAGGCGCTGGGCGCCCAGCGTGGTGCCGGTGTTGCCGCCTACTGGAGCAACTACCGTAGCATCGTTGAAGCCGACCCCGGCCGGATCACCGTTGACGATGACGATGGTGGCGCCGGATGGTGCCGGGGTCACCGCCATGCTGGCGCTGGCATACAGGCAGGTGGCGGCTGCAAGAGTGGTCAGAACGAGACGTTTCATTGCAGAGCTCCTTTCGCGGCTGGCTGCCGGGCGCCATGGGCCAGATGTTGTTCGGCTTCTTCACCAGGCAGGCAGGACTGAACCAGCGTGCCGTCGGCGGCTTTATGGGCGATTGCAAAGCTGGCAGTGCTGTCGTCGAGGCGCTGGCCAAAGCCGCCCTTGGCGGTACTGAGTGGCACAGCTTTGGCGCCCTGCGCTTTGCGGCCGCTGCTGAGGCGGCTTTGCTTGCTGGCCGCACCCAGTGCCTCCAGTTCGGCGGCCTGCTCGGCGGTCGGGCCGGTCAGCTTGCCGGTGACCGGATCCTTGTAGGCCATCATGCCCGCAGCGGGCTGGGCCGGCGTGACGTCCAGATGCAGTTCAGCTGCCGTCATTACGCGGGTGTTGGGGAAGTTCATCAGGCCGTTGGCAGCCTGCGGCTCGGCATGGGCTACCAGCGCCGTGGCCGAGGCACCGGCAAAGGCCAGCGCACGCGCGCGTTTGCGGTTCAGCACCAGTACGCCCAGGCCCAGCAACAGCAGCAGGCCGGCGCTAGGCTCAGGCACGGCGCTGACGTTGACCGTGTCGATGGCGATCTGGTCGCCGGCGGCATTGGTATCATTGACCACATAGCGGAATGCGAAGCGGCCCGTACCTGCGGCGCCCAGACCCGCCAGCGTGATCGATTCGGCAGTCCAGCCAGTGTCATTGGTCGCCTGATAGGTGCCGAGCAGAACAAAGTCGCCGGTCGAGGAAGTGGTGCTTCCCACGTTGTGGCTGGCGCCTGCCATGCTGTAGTAGACCTGTACCGTATCCAGATAGGTTTCGCCGTACAGACGCAGCGAGAAATTCAGCGTATTGCCATTGGCCATGGCCAGTTCCGGCGTGAGCAGCCAGTTGCTGATGGCGCCACCTGCAGCGGCATTCAGGTAGTTGGCGGCGATGGCCGAGTTGGCAGGACCGGCGGCCGCACCCAGCACTTCGCTCTGGAACCAGCCGGTTTGGCCGGCAGGACTGCTGTTGTTGGTGAGGTACCAGCCACTGGAACTCAGCGTGCTGATGTCGTTGAAGCCTTCGTTGAGAAGCGTTGCAGCGGAGGCGGGGCTGAGGGCCGTGGCGGCCAGCAGTCCGATCAGGGTTTTTTGCAAGTTCATGATGCTCCAATTGTATTGTTTGCCCATGCCGGGCGAGCGTGTTGAACGAGTCAGAAGACACACGGTAAGTGCTTCTGGCGCTGATGACTACATGGCAAAATTACCTCAATTTGTGTTGTTTTTCTAAATAAATAAGTTAAAAAATCAGTAATTCAGTTGTGTAAAGAACAGGCTTTTTCTCCCTGTAAACGGGCGACTGAATATTGTCTAAGCTGCAAAAAAACGTGGAAAATTCGGGACTTTTTTGCAACATGTATTTGAAGAAAAATTTCTTTAAATACAAATAGTCCCAAACAGGCTCAGCCGGGCTGGTAGCCGGGCTGGCGGGCAAACCAGTCGGCCAGAAATTCCACGCACAGGCGTACCCGTGCCGAGACCGACAGGCGGGAAGGATAGACGGCCCAGATATCGGCGGGCTGGTAATACTCGGGCAGCACGGCCACCAGCTGGCCGCTGGCCAGCTGGTCGGCTACGTCCCAGCTGGAGCGCAGAATGATGCCATGTCCGTCCAGCGCCCACTGGCGTACGATTTCGCCATTATTGGACGACAGCTGGCCCTGCACGCGCACAGCCTCCACGCCTTGTGGCCCGTGCAATTCCCAGCGGCCGAAATCCTGATCGCGTTCGCGGATAGGAATGCAGCGGTGCTGGCGCAGCTGTTCCAGCGTGGCCGGGCTGCCATGCGCCGCCAGATAGGCCGGTGCAGCACACAGCAGGCGGCGGTTGCTGGCAATGCGGCGTTTGATGACACTGCCTTCGTGCACGTGGCCGACGCGGATATCGAGCTGGAATCCTTCTTCCACCAGATCGATGGGACGGTCGAGCAATTCCAGCTGGATTTCCATTTGTGGAAACTGCTGCGCCAGCGCCGACAGGGCCGGCGCCAGCTGGCTGCGGCCGAAACCGCTGCTGCTGCACAGGCGCAGCAGCCCATGCGGTGCGGCTTTTTCGCGCGAAATGGCCTGTCCCATCAGATCGACATCCTCGCAGATGCGCAGCGCCCACTGGTGCACGATTTCGCCCTGTGCCGTCAGGGTGACCTGACGGGTGCTACGGTGGAACAGCTGCTCCTGCACGGCCGCTTCGAGCAGGGCGATGCGCTTGCTGACCACCGCCTTGGAAATGCCGAGCTGGCGCGCGGTGGCGGCAAAGCTGCGCTGCCGTGCCACTTCGCAGAGCAGGCGTAAATCATCGAGCTGGGGATGGTTGTGCACGATTCGTGTCCGTAAGATTCACATTCTGAGGGATTGTAATTCGAATTGTGAACGATATGCTAGCGGCTTGGAACCTATAGAGCAGGAGTACCCCATATGAAACAGCGTATCGCGGTGATAGCCGGCGACGGCATAGGCAGGGAAGTCATGCCCGAGGGGCTGCGGGTATTGCAGGTGGCGGCGCAGCAGTTTGCGCTGGAACTGGAGTTCACCCGCTTCGACTGGGCCGATTGCGATTACTACGCGGCGCACGGCAAGATGATGCCCGATGACTGGTTCGCACAGCTGCGCGGTTTCGATGCCATCTACTTCGGTGCCGTGGGCTGGCCCGCCACGGTGCCCGATCATGTGTCGCTGTGGGGCTCGCTGCTGAAATTCCGCCGCGAGTTCGACCAGTATGTGAACCTGCGTCCGGTGCGGCTGATGCCGGGCGTGCCGTGCCCGCTGGCGAACCGCAAGGTGGGCGATATCGACTTCTTGGTAGTGCGCGAAAATACCGAGGGCGAATATTCGTCCGTGGGCGGGCGCATGTTCGAGGGCACCGAGCGCGAGACGGTGCTGCAGGAGTCCGTATTCACCCGCAAGGGCGTGGACCGCATTCTGAAATATGCGTTCGAGCTGGCGCAGTCGCGTCCCAAGCTGCATCTGACTTCGGCCACCAAATCGAACGGCATTGCCATCAGCATGCCGTACTGGGACGAGCGCGTGGCCGCCATGGCGCCGGCCTATCCCTCGGTACGCTGGGACCAGTACCATATCGACATTCTGGCGGCCCGCTTCGTGCTCAGTCCCGAGCGCTTCGATGTGGTGGTGGCCTCCAACCTGTTTGGCGACATCCTGTCCGATCTGGGGCCGGCCTGCACCGGCACGATCGGCATCGCGCCATCGGCCAACCTGAATCCGGAGCGGACTTTCCCGTCGCTGTTCGAGCCGGTGCATGGGTCGGCGCCCGATATCTACGGCCAGGGCATAGCCAATCCGGTCGCCATGATCTGGTCCGGCGCACTGATGCTGGACTTCCTCGCCCACAACGCTACCCATGGCGCAAACTACCGCGCGGCGCATGATGCCATCGTGGCCGCGATCGAAAGCGTACTGCTACTTGGGCCACGCACGCCCGATCTGGGTGGCAGCGCCAGTACCACCGAAATGGGGCAGGCCATCGCTGCGGCGCTGGCTGCCCGCGGCGCCTGATGGCGCGCCTGATGCGCCGCCGCAGTGGCCAGCGTGTTGTATGCTGACAGCAATCGCCAGCTTCGGTGCCGGCCAGCTTGCGCTGATGCTGGCGGTAGGTGCCGCGCTGGGTTTCATGGGCGGCATGTTCGGCATAGGCGGCGGGATCATCGCGATTCCGTTTCTGGTGCTGGCTTTCGGCATGGAGCAGGCGCTGGCCCAGGGCACTTCGCTGGCAATGATGGTGCCTATCCTGCTGCTGGGCTGGTGGCGCTACAGCCGCCACCACCCGCTGGACTGGCGGGTCAGCCTGCCGCTGGGCGCGCTGGCCGCGCTGGCGACGCTGCTGGTGGCGTGCTTCGCTACCGCTCTGCATCCGGCCGTACTGCGCACGGTGTTTGCCGTGTTCCTGCTATTGCTGGCGCTACGCATGCTGGGCCAGCAGCGCGCTGGCGCGACACTGGCACCAGCAGGGCCGCCGCGTTTGCAGCGGGTCTGGCTGCCGCTGGTCGGCCTGCTGGGCGGTGCCTGCATGGGCTTGCTGGGAGTAGGGGGCGGGCTGGTCGCCACGCCGGTATTTACCGGGCTGTTTGGTTTGCGCCAGACTGAGGCGCAGAGCCTGTCGCTGGCACTGGTCACGCCATGTTCGCTGGTGGCGCTGCTCACCTACGGCAGCGCCGGACATGTGCAGTGGGCGGTCGGTCTGCCTATGGCGGCGGGCGGCTTGCTGACTGTGACAGCGGGCGTGGCGCTGGCACACCGGCTACCGGAACGCAGCGTGAAGCGCTGGTTCGCTGCGATGATCTTGGCGACCGCACTGTGGATGCTGCTGAAAGCCTGCCTGTGAGGCGGCCGCAGGGCAGTCTGGTCCTGCAGGGCTTGCTGGCGCTGCTTCTTGCGCCGGTACATGGACTGGTCGGCCAGTTCCGTCAGCGCGTCAATGTGGTGGCCATCATCAGGATAGATGGCGCTGCCTATGCTGACCGATAGCGGCAGCTGCTTGCCTTCGAACTGGTAGAGGCGGCTCGCCTGCTGCACCAGATGTTCCACTTTGGCTTCGATCTGCTGCTGGTCGCTGATATCAGTCAGCAGCACCATGAATTCGTCGCCGCCTATGCGCGCCACCAGATCGGCTTGCCGCACTTCCTGGCGCAGCCGCTGGCCGATTTCGCGAATGGCGGCATCGCCGGCGCGGTGGCCGTAGGTATCGTTGATATATTTCAGGCCATTCATGTCCACGCCCAGTATGCCAAGCTTGTGTCGCTGGCGCTCGGCCAGCGCCAGCGAGCTGCGCAGACGGTCGAAATAGTGTGCCCGGTTGGGCAGATTGGTCATGGCATCGTGGGTGGCCTGATGGTAGAGCTGGTCGATGTCGTATTTGCTGGCGTGGTACATGGCCGCCGCAATCACGCCCGACATCAGCTGCAGGATGGCGACGGCACGGGCGTCGAAGCTGGCGGGCTGCGCGGCGATGACCTTGAGTACACCGACTGCCTGCTCGCCATGGCTGAGCGGTACCACTACCATGGAGCGCAGCCCAACGGCCTGGCAAGCGCGCCGGTCTACCCGCTGGTCGGTGTGGGCATCATGGCAGATCAGCGCCCGATTGGTGGTCACGCACAGGCCGGACAGGCTGCCATCGAGCGGGATGCGCATACCCAACTGGCCAGCCGCCGTACCGCTGGCGGCGCGGTACACCATGAAGTTGCCTTCGGCAATTTCCACTACGGCGCCGCTGCCCTGCGTCAGCTGCTGGCTGTGCTGGCATACCAGATTGATGACCTGACCCAGATCGAGACCGCAGCGGGCAATTTCTGTTTGCACCTGGATGATCTCCAGCAGAATGGCCGGCTCCAGCTCGATAGACGGAAAAATGTGTTCCATGTCAGGTTTCTGGCGTGCGGCGCGCGCCAGATCGTCAATTGGTTGGCAGAAAACTATCTGATGAGTCTGTCTAGATTGTAGCCATTTTATTCTACATATTGTTCCATTTATATTGGAGATTTGTAACTTTGATGCACTGCGGGATGCGCAGAAACCTGCGATTTCCTTGATTTAGGTTGCTTGACGTCATCTTTTTAAACATATATCGTCTTTGCATCTTTAAAGCCTGCGCCTGCCTGCGCTTGCTGGTTTGTTATGTGCTCCCCACTCCCGCGCACAGTCCGTTTCACGAGAATGACGATGAAATCTATAGACGCACTTCTGGATCGTTTGCTGTTATGGCAGAAATTTGTACTGCTGGCGGTGGTGGCACTGGTGCTGGCCCTGATTCCGGCCAGCCTGTATCTGCAGCAGACCACTGCGGCCATTGAAGCCGCCCAGACCGAGATCGCGGGCACGGAGCCGGCTGCCGCCATCTTCAAAGTGATCCAGCTAACCCAGCAGCATCGCGGGCTGGCTGCATTGGCGCTGGGTGGCGGCAGCGAGGCAGGACAGAAGCGTGCGGCAAAGCAACAGCAGGTTGATCAGGCCTATGCCCGCATGGGCGAATTGATCCAGGCGATGTCGGCGCCCAAGCTGACAGAGCGCTGGAAACAGCAGCAGCAGCGCTGGCAGAGCCTGCGCGAAAGTTTCAGCGGCGGTCAGTTGACGGTGGCGCAAAGCTATCAGCTGCATACCAGCCTGATTGCAGGCCTGCTGGGCGTGAACGACATGGTGGCGGATCAGTTCGAACTGCAGCTCGATACCAGCGTCGATAGCCACCAGCTGATTCAGGCGGTGTACTACCAGATGCCTTTCCTGGCCGAGGAAACCGGACGCCTGCGCGCCATGGGTACGGCGATGCTGAACCAGCATGAGGCCAGCGCCGAACAGCGCGCCGCACTGGCGGGCGCGATTGCGCGCGTACAGGACCGGCTGGAGCAAACCGGCACTGCGTTGCATAAGGCCACCCAGGCCAATGGGGAGCTGGCCAGTGCGCTGGCTACGCCATGGCAGAGCGCCGAGCAGCAGACCCAGGCCATCATGGCGCTGGCGAACGAACGCATAGTGCAGGCTGCGACGCTGGACTATGCATCAGCCACCTATCTGGAGCGGGCCACCAGCACCATCGATGCCCAGTTCGCCATCAACGATGCGGCAGCCAGCAGCCTGAAGACCATGCTGGAAGCCCGTATCAGCGCGCTGCATACGCGCCGCTGGCTGCTGTTTGCGGCCATGTCCAGTCTGATCGTGGCAGCCGGCCTGTTTGCCCGCCTGATCGCCCGTTCCGTCAGCCAGCCGCTGGTGCGTGCGGTGGAAATTACCCGCCGCATCGCACAGGGTGATCTGACTTCGCGCTTCCAGCAGGGTGGCCAGAGCGAAACGGCGCAGCTCATGCACGCCTTGCAGGACATGAATCAGGGTTTGCTGAGCATCGTTTCGAGCGTGCGTAACAGCGTCGGCAATATCGATTCGGCGTCGTGCGATATCTCGAGCGGCAATCTCGATCTGTCCAGCCGTACGGAAACCCAGGCTTCCAATCTGCAGCAGACGGCAGCCTCGATGGAGCAGATCACGGCCACGGTACGCCAGAGTGTCGACCATGCGCGCGAAGTGGATCAGCTGATCAGCGCCGCCGCCGGTGTGGCAGAGCGTGGTGGCGCCGTGGTGCAGCAGGTGGTCGGCACCATGGGTGAAATCAATCTGGCGGCGCGCCGCATCGTCGATATCACCGGCGTGATCGACGGGATTGCCTTCCAGACCAATCTACTGGCGCTGAACGCGGCGGTGGAAGCGGCACGCGCCGGTGAGCAGGGGCGCGGCTTTGCTGTGGTGGCGGGCGAAGTGCGCAATCTGGCGCAGCGTTCGGCAGCGGCCGCGCGCGACATCAAGCAGCTGATCGATAACAGCGTGCAGCGCATCGAAGCGGGCAATGCGCTGGCCGAACATGCGGGGCTGGCCATGACGGAAGTGGTGGGCAGCGTGGAACGCGTTACCGCCATCATGTCGCAGATGGTGCTGGCGGCGCAGGAACAGAGCACCGGCATCGAGCAGGTCAATCTGGCGATCGCCCAGATCGATGAAATGACCCAGCAGAATGCCGCGCTAGTGGAACAGTCGGCGGCGGCATCGGAGTCGCTCAAGGAACAGGCCGGCGCATTGAGCGAGGCGGTGGCCGTGTTCACGCTGGAACAGGTGCGCCCGCAGCGCGCTGCGCTCGGCTACGCCTGAACCGGCTGTTGTACCGCGGCGGGCTGCTGCGCCAGCAGCAGTTCGCCCAGCGCGTCGGCCGGCATGGCACGGGCGTACCACCAGCCCTGATACAGTTCGCAGCCCTGTTCGCGCAGGAAGGCAAGCTGGGAAGCATTTTCCACCCCTTCCGCCACCATCTTCAGATTGAAACTGCGCGCCAGGCCGATGATGGCTTGCGCGATGGTGCAGTCATTCGAGTCGCCGGGCAGGCCCTGCACGAAACTGCGGTCGATTTTCAGTTTGCTGACGGGCAGGTCCTTGAGCCGGGTCAGCGACGAGTAGCCGGTGCCGAAGTCGTCCAGCGCGACACTGCAGCCCAGTGCCACCAGCGCAGCGATCTGGGCACGCGCCTGATCGGGCCGCGCCATCACCACGGTTTCGGTAATTTCGATATCCAGCAAGGCGGCCGACGCGCCGGTGCGCTGCAGTACGGCGGCCACCTGGTGTGCCAGATCGGGCTGGTTGAACTGGTGCGCCGAGAAATTTACTGCGATCCGTAACGGCGTGCCGGCCTGCTGCCAGTGGCGGATCTGCTGGCAGGCCTGTTCCAGTACCCAGTCCGACAATGGCAGTATCAGTCCGGTGGCCTCGGCCACGCCGACAAAACGCTCGGGCGATACCTGTCCCAGCTGCTCGTCATGCCAGCGCAGCAGGGCTTCGGCCGCAATCAGTGCGCCGCTCTGCACATCGACCTGGGGCTGGTAATGCAGCTGCAGCCGGTTTTCCGCCAGCGCTTCCTTCAGGCGCGCATGGATCAGCATGTCTTCATGGGCGCGCGCATTGAGCTCCTGCGAATAACAGGCGTAGTGGCCGCGGCCGTTCTGCTTGGCCTGATACATGGCCATATCGGCATAGCGCAGCAGGCTGTCGACATTGGCCGCATCGTCGGGCAGGAAGGCGATGCCTATGCTGGCGCCTGAATAGATCTGCTGATGGCGCAGCGTGTAGGGCGCCTTGAGTACATCGAGCAGCTTGCCGGCCACTCGCATGGCATCGTCCGGGCTGCCCAGATCGCTGAGCAGGATGGCAAATTCGTCGCCGCCCAGCCGCGCCAGCACATCGCCGCTGCGCAGTACCGACTGGATGCGGCCACCTGCTTCGATCAGCACGCGGTCGCCGACGGCATGGCCGAAATTGTCATTGATGGTCTTGAAGCGGTCCAGGTCGAGAAATAGCAGACTGAGACGGGTAGCCTGCCGTGCCGAACGCAGCGCCGCCTGCTGCAGCAGCGCCTTGAGCAGGCGCCGGTTGGGCAGACCGGTCAGGTCGTCATGGGTGGCGCGGTGCTGCAGTGTACGTTCGAAAGCGTGGCGTTCGCTCAGGTCATGCACGTAGGCGATGGCGTGGCGCTGGCTGCCATCGTTCCAGTGGCCCAGCGAAATTTCGACCGGGCGCAGGCTGCCGTCGCTACACAGCAGCGACAAGGCCGCTTCGCCCATGGCACGGGTGCGCGGCTGGGCAAAATAGCCGGCCATGTAGCTGGCGTGGCGCGCGCGCTGGGCTGGCGGCAGCAGCATGGCCACATCCTGCCCCTGCAGCTGGTCCAGCGTGTAGCCGCTGAGTTTGAGCATGGCCGGGTTGGCCATGCGGATGATGCCATGCTGGTCCACCCGCACGATGCCGTCCGGTGCCGCATCGAAGGTCACCTGTTCGCGCCTCTGCTGGGTGGCAAGCCGGCGCCGCGGCAGCAATACTGCATGCTGCACGCTCAGTGCCAGCAGCAATAGCAGCAGCACTGCCAGCAGGGCCGCCGCCAGCACGATGTGCTGGCGCTGCTGTGCCAGCGCTGCCAGTGCGGCCAGCAACAGCGCCAGCAGCATCACGGGTACTGGGCCCGGCAGCAGCGCGGCGCGCTGCCGGGGCGCTGTGGCAACTGCGCTATGCTGGCAGCTGGGCGGCTTCATGCGCTGGCGTTGACCAGTTGCAGCGCTGCGGGAGCCGACGCTGGCGGCGCGCTATTGCGGCCGCCCGCTTCCAGCCGGAAGCGCGCCACCACTTCGCTCAGGGCGCTGGCCAGATTGTCGAGCTGGGCGGATGCGTTGGTGGTCTGGTCCACCAGATGGGCGTTTTGCTGGGTCACGCCGTCCATCTCGACGATGGCCTGATTGATCTGTTCGATACCGCAGCGCTGTTCTTCGCTGGCGATGGCGATGTCGCGGATCACGCTGCTGACCTGCTGCACGCTGTCGACGATGGCCTGCATGGCGCTGCCCGCTTCGCTGACCAGTTGCGAACCGTCCGCCACCTGTGCCACCGAGGTGGCAATCAGCTGTTTGATTTCGCTGGCCGCTGCCGCCGAGCGCTGCGCCAGATTGCGTACTTCGCCCGCTACCACGGCAAAGCCGCGCCCCTGTTCGCCGGCGCGCGCTGCCTCGACGGAAGCGTTCAAGGCCAGCAGATTGGTCTGGAAGGCGATGCCGTCAATGACGCCGGTGATGTCGGCGATGCGGCGCGACGACTGGTTGATGCTTTCCATGGTCTGCACCACCTGCTGCACCACGCTGCCGCCGCGGTCGGCCAGCGCGCGGCTGTCGGCCACCAGGGTGCTGGCCTGCGCCGTGTGGGCGGCGTTCTGCTGTACCGTGGCGGTCAGTTCTTCCATCGAGGTGGCGGTCTGCTGCAGTGCGCTGGCCTGATGCTCGGTGCGGGCCGACAGGTCCAGCGTATCGGCGGCAATCTGGGCTGCAGCGCCGCTGATGCTCACCGTGCCATGGCGTACCTGCCGTACGATGTCGGACAGATTGCTGTTCATGCGCGCCATGGCATTGATCAGGTGGGCGGTTTCATCGCGTCCGCGGCCGGCCTCGATGTGGTTGCCAAGATTGCCGTCGGCGACGTGATCGGCCGCTTTGACCGCTTCATAAAGGGGGGCAGTGATACTGCGCGTGACCGCCCAGGCGCAGCTGACGGCAGCCAGTATGGCGGCGCCAGCCAGTATCAGCATCAGGCGGATGCCGTCGGCGCTGGCGCTGTGCGCATCGGCACCCGCGGCTTCCATCAGTTTGCCGCCCAGCTGCACCAGTCCCTGTACACGTTCGAAATAGATCTGGCGCTGCTGTGCCATCGGGCCCAGCAGGATGGCAGCCGCAGCCTCTCGGTCACCGCCTTCGAACAGGCTGATGAAACGCTGCTGGCTTTGCAGGTACTGGCCGCGTGATTCCTGCATGTCTGCCAATATGGCGCGTCCTTTGGGAGTGGTGAGCAGGCGGTCGAGCTGGCTGATGTAGCCGCTCACGCGCTCGCTGCTGGCCTTGATGGCGGCCAGATCGCGTTGCTGCAGTTCCGGATTGTCCAGTAACAGCAAGTTGCGCAGACGGATGGCATTGTCGCTGATGCCTTCCAGTATCTGGTTGGCATACATCACTTTGGGATAGCGGTCTTCGACGATCAGGCGGATGCTGTCGTCCAGGTTGGCGAGGCGGAAATAGGCGAGCAGCGTAATGCCGATCAGGAAAGCGACGATCAGGCCGTAGCCAGCCGCCAGACGAGTACCGACTTTGAAGTTGTTGAGTTGCATGTGAAGGTCCGGTAAACACGCACTGCCAGATAGATCTGGGGCAGTAGTTATGGGCTGCAGGCAATCTGGCGTTGCAGCCGGCTAACGAGGCGTGTTCAGGGCCTCAGGCAGGACAATCAGGGGTAGGGACCGTTCCGTTCAGCTAGTTTTACCGTTTTTTGTCGCGCCGGTCAATTATTTTGTTACTGTCGGTAAATTACCTGCACCAAGACTGAGTAAATTACGCGCACTCACCACTTCGTCGGCCACCTCGGTTAACTTGCGGCGCTGGCGCCGTGCGGCATCGCGTAGCAAATTGAAAGCAGCAGTGCGGCTGAGCTTGTACTCCATCATGACGATGCCGGTTGCCACGTTGACGCTGCGCTCCGTATCCAGCGCAGTCTGGAGCTGGCGCTGGTTGCGGCGCAGCGTATCCAGTTCGCTGGCGCGTGCCAGTGCCGCTTCGATCGCGGGCAGCAGCTGCTGCACATCCTGTGGTTTGACCAGGTAGGCCAGCGCGCCGCTGCGGGTAGCCTGTTCCACCATGGCCGACTCGCCGTAGGCACTCAGCATGATGAAGGGGATGTGGTCTAATTGCGACAGTCGCTCCGCCAGTGCCAGTCCGCCCCGGCCTTGCATGCGCACGTCGACGATGGCCAGATCGGGGCGGGCGCCGGTGGCCAGCCATGCTTCGGCCTGCTCGGCCGATTCGGCGCAATCGACCTGATAGCCGGCGTGGCGCAGGCCGCTGGCCATGGTGCTCAGTACCAGCCGGTCGTCCTCGACCAGCAGCAGGGCGGCATTTTTTTCTAAGGTATTCATGGTGTTTCCCGGGAAGTTATCTGGAGTGCGGGCGGCGCCAGCCGCAGGGTGGTCAGCACCAGCTCGCCCTGCTGGCTGGTGGACAGGCTGGCGCCGGCGCGCGGCATCAGCGCCTGTACCAGCTGCAGGCCGCTGTAAGGATCGGGTGTGGCGGCCGACTGGGCGGGCAGCAGGCCGCGGTTGCTGATGGTGATTTCTATTTGCTGCGCAACAGCCGTGCGGCGCAGCTTGAGATCGACCCCGCCATGGTTGCGTCCGCCGTGCTTGGCGGCGTTGAGTATCAGTTCGTTGAGGATCAGTGCGATGGGGACGGCCTCGTCGTCAGCCACGCCGGCCGGCTGCCAGCCCGGCGGCAGATCGAAGCGGATCACGGTTTGCCAGAGTGCGCTGACCTGATCGGCAATCTCGGCGCACAGTTCACACAGGTGGACGGTACCATCGGCAGCCCGGCCACGCAGGCCGTGCACTACCGACATGCCTTTCACCTGCGAAATCGCGTGGCTGATGGGCTCTTCCAGTTGCGGATGCTTGTAGGTGAACTGACGCAGGATGCCGGTAATGCCCTGCAGATTGTTCTTGATGCGATGATGCACTTCGCGCACCAGCACGTCGCGGTGTGCCGCTTCCCGCTGCAGGCGCAAGGTCTCGCGCTGGTGACTCTCGGTAACATCGATCAGGTGGCAGACGTAATGGGTGACTTCGCCGCGTACGCTGTATACCGCGCTGGTGGTGCCGCGCGCATAGAAGTCCTCGCCATTGCGGCGGCGCAACCAGGCATCGTCGCGGAACACGCCGTGCTGGCGGGTGGTGCGCCACATGGTTTCGTAATAGCCATCGGGTTGGCGCAACGAACGCAGGATGTTGATGGGCTGGCCGGAGGCTTCGCTCGGCAGATAGCCGGTAATGTCGGCAAAGGCCTGATTGACGCGCAGGATGCGCAAGCCGGCATCGAGCACGGCAATGCCGGCCTGCGCCTCGAAGGCAATGGCGGCAATCCGCAGCGCTTCTTCGGTCTGCTTGCGTTCGGTGATGTCGTTGGAAATGCCGCACATGGCATAGATTTCGCCAGCCTGATCGCGCAGCGGCAGCTTGACGCTCTGGTAGATGACGGCACGGCCGTTGCGCCGGTCCACCGTCGGTTCTTCCACCCGCAGCGTGGCGCCGTACTGCCACACGGCCTGTTCGTGCTGGCGCAGGATGGCCACGCTGGCGGAACTGAAAAATTCATCGTCGCGCTGGCCGGCCAGCTGCGCCATGCTGCGCTGGAACAGGGTGCGTACGCGCCGGTTGGCATACAGATAGCGGCCTTCGCGGTCCTTCAGGTAGACATAGCTGTCGGCATGGTCGAGGATGTCTG
>Ga0187845_1000142_pt1 | contig 39901 bp, 38 predicted proteins | sample SpaLakP09_SKY_68_FD_134515 | JGI IMG/M metagenome (GOLD analysis project Ga0187845, IMG submission 134515) | Oligotrophic lake water microbial communities from Sparkling Lake, Wisconsin, USA - SP09_SKY_68 | ecosystem: Environmental > Aquatic > Freshwater > Lake | place: USA: Sparkling Lake... | reverse complement strand
GTCGATCACGGGCTGAACCCCGACAGCGCCGGCTGGACCGCCTTCGCCGAACGCGCCGCCCGCGAGGCCGGGGCGGACTGGCGCGGCCTGCACTGGACCGGGCCCAAACCCGCGACGGGTTTGCCCGCCGCCGCCCGCATGGCCCGCCATCGCCTGATCGCGGACGCCGCGCGGGAGGCCGGGGCCCGGGTCATCCTGCTGGCCCACACCGCCGGCGACATCGCCGAGGCGGAGGTCATGCGGGCGGAAGGCTCGACCCTCGGCCGGCTGCGCGACTGGTCGCCCTCGCCGGCCTGGCCCGAAGGCCGTGGGTTGATGCTGCTGCGCCCGATGCTCGGCGCGCGGCGGGGCGAGGTGCGCGACTGGCTGGCGGGGCAGGGCGCGGCGTGGATCGACGATCCGGGGAATGAGGATGTGCGGTTCGCGCGGAGTCGGGCGCGGCAAGCGCTGACTCGTCTCCCCGAACCGGCACCCCTCACCCTTTCGCGCAAGGACGACGGCTCCGCCGCCGTGCGCTCAAGCCCTCTCCTAGTGGGAGAGGGATCAATCAGTATCGACCGGTTTGTCGACACCCAGACCCTCTCCGCCGTCCTCGTCTGTGCTGGAGGCGGAGACCAGCTTCCGCGCGGAGACCGGCTCTCCGCCATCCACGCCTGTCTGCAATCCGGCGGGGATTTCACCGCCACCTTGTCCGGCGCCCGGCTCGAGGCGCGCGGCGATCATGTCCTCGTGACCCGCGAGTCCGGAGAGTTCGCCCGCCGGCACCGCGCGCCGCTGCCGCTGGTCCCCGGCGTCGAGACCGTCTGGGACGGGCGCTGGGCCATCACCGCCGACCTGGCCGGCTGGTCCATCGTCCCCGCCGCAGGGCGTCTGGCGGCCTTGTCCGACGCGGACCGGGTCGTCCTGAAGGCCCTGCCGCCCGCCGTGCGCGGGGCGATGCCTGTGCTGATCCGGAACGATGCGACTGCCCCGGTTCTTGCAGGGACGGCGGGCAAGGCGGTGTCGTTGGTCGGGGAGAGACTGGCGCTGGCGCTGGACCGAATGACGCACGAACGGGACCTTGGCGGCCTCCTCCATGGCGCATCGCCCCGGAACCACCTATTTTCCGGCTTACATCACTGACGACCGGGCGCTGCGGCGCACCCAGGGAACGAGACGAGAATGAACCTGCGCAATCTGGCCATCTGGGGCGTGATCATCCTGGGGGCCATGGCCTTCTATGTCGCCGCCAGCCGCCCCGGCGGCCTGACGGCTCCTCCCGGCGCCAAGGAGGCCGCTGCGGCGCGCCCCGTGGTGATGAGCTATTCCGACCTGCTCAAGGCCCGCGACGACGGCAATATCGTCAGCGTCGAGGTGCGCGGCGAAGCCGTGAAGGCGACCCTGCGCGACGGCAAGGTCGTGACGGTCACCACCCCCGTCCCCAACGCTGCCCTCATCGACAGCATCCAGGCCAAGGGTGCCGAGGTCGACGTCAAGACGACGCGTCAGTCGCTCTGGGTCAGCGCCCTGATCGGCCTGCTGCCCTTCGTCCTGATCATCGGCCTGTGGATCCTGATCATGCGCCAGATGCAGGGCGGGGCCCGCGGGGCCATGGGCTTCGGCAAGTCCAAGGCCAAGCTGCTGACCGAGCACAAGGGCCGCAAGACCTTTGACGACGTCGCCGGCGTGGACGAGGCCAAGGAAGAGCTGCAGGAGGTCGTCGACTTCCTGAAGGACCCGGGCAAGTTGCAGCGTCTGGGCGGCAAGATCCCCAAGGGTGCCCTGCTCGTGGGCCCTCCCGGCACCGGCAAGACCCTGCTGGCGCGCGCCGTGGCCGGTGAAGCGGGCGTGCCCTTCTTCTCCATCTCGGGCTCGGACTTCGTCGAGATGTTCGTCGGTGTCGGCGCCAGCCGCGTGCGCGACATGTTCGAACAGGCCAAGAAGAACGCCCCCTGCATCATCTTCATCGATGAGATCGACGCCGTCGGCCGTCACCGCGGCGCCGGACTGGGCGGCGGCAATGATGAGCGCGAGCAGACGCTGAACCAGCTGCTGGTCGAGATGGACGGGTTCGAGGCCAATGAAGGCATCATCCTGATCGCCGCCACCAACCGTCCCGATGTGCTGGACCCGGCCCTGCTGCGTCCCGGCCGCTTCGACCGCCAGGTCGTGGTGCCCAATCCCGATGTGAACGGCCGCGAGAAGATCCTGCGCGTCCACATGAAGGACGTCCCTCTGGCCTCGGACGTCATGGTCAAGACCATCGCCCGCGGCACGCCCGGCTTCTCCGGCGCTGACCTCGCCAACCTCGTGAACGAGGCGGCCCTGATGGCGGCCCGCAAGGACCGTCGCATGGTCACCCATCGCGACTTCGAGGACGCCAAGGACAAGGTCATGATGGGTGCCGAGCGCAAATCCATGGCCATGAACGAGGAAGAGCGCCGCCTGACGGCCTATCACGAGGGCGGCCACGCCATCGTGGCCATGAACGTCAAGATGGCCGATCCCGTGCACAAGGCGACCATCGTCCCGCGCGGCCAGGCATTGGGCATGGTCATGCAGCTGCCGGAGGGCGACCGCTATTCCATGAAGTACCAGCAGATGGTCGATCGCATCGCCATCATGGCCGGCGGTCGCGTGGCCGAGGAGCTGATCTTCGGCAAGGAGAACATCACCTCGGGCGCCTCGTCCGATATCCAGCAGGCGTCCAAGCTGGCGCGCCGCATGGTCACCCAGTGGGGCTTCTCCGACATCCTCGGCACGGTCGCCTATGGCGAGAACGAGCAGGAGGTCTTCCTCGGTCACTCGGTTGCGCGCAGCCAGAACGTTTCCGAAGAGACGGCCCGGATCATCGACTCCGAGGTCAAGCGGATTGTCGGCGCCGGCTGGGATGAAGCCCGCCAGATCCTGACCGACAAGGCCGCCGATCTGGAGACCCTGGCCCAGGCCCTGCTCGAATACGAGACCCTGTCGGGTCAGGAGATCAAGGACCTGCTCGAGAAGGGCCTCGCCCCGAACCGCGACGAGAGCAACTTCCCCACCGCCGGCCCGTCGGTCTCCGTGCCGATCACCCCGGTGTCGGACGGAGCCCCGGTCGAGGCCCAGACCGTCCACTGACCGGCTGAAAAGACAGGACCCGCCGTGGGCGTCGCTCGCGGCGGGTTCTTTCAGGCGAACTTGTTTGCATTATAAACAAGTCTATGAGATACGGCTCTCCATCAAGAGGGGAGCCCTTTCATGTCTTCATACGAAACCGAACCGTCCGGGCGCCTGCACGGCCTCGACGCCCTGCGCGGGATCGCCCTGCTGCTGGGCGTCGTCCTGCACGCCTCCATGTCCTATTTCCCGGTCACCATCTGGATCGTGCCGGACACCGACAACTCGCCGGTCGCGAGCGTCATCTTCTTCGCCATCCACCTCTTCCGCATGACGAGCTTCTTCCTGATCGCCGGCCTGTTCGCGCACATGATGCTCGAGCGGCGTGGCACCCTGGGCTTCGTCAGGGACCGCGCCATGCGCATCGCCGGACCGCTGGCGACCTTCTGGTTCCCGGTGCTCGCGGCGATCATCGCCGGGCTGATCTGGATGGCCGCCATCCGCAACGGCGGGTCCATTCCGACCGATGGACCGCCGCCGCCGCCGCTGACGATCGAGACCTTCCCCCTGACCCATCTGTGGTTCCTGTGGGTGCTGCTGATCCTCTATGTGGCCGTGCTGGTCCTGCGCGCGCCCTTCGCGATGGCGGATCGCGACGGCGGCTGGGGCCGGTTCGTCGACCGCATCACCGGCGCCTTGATCGGGCCCTGGACCCCGGCCCTGATGGCCGCGCCCCTGGCGCTCGCCTTCTGGTTCGCGCCGAACTGGACGCCCTTCTTCGGCATACCGACTCCGGACACGGGACTGGTTCCCAATGCGACGGCCCTGACCGCCTTCGGGACCGCCTTCGGCCTCGGCTTCCTGCTGGACCGCCGCCGCGATCTGCTGGTCCGCATCGAGCGCCTCTGGCTGGTGTTCACGGTCGTGGCGCTGGTCGCCGGGACGGCGGCCCTGGTCATGGTCGGCGGCCCGGTCCCGGAGCTTGCACCGGTCACCGATCCGGAACTGAAGGCACCGCTGGCGGCGGTCATGGCCCTGGCCGTCTTCGCCTCGACCTTCGCGGTCCTGTCGCTGGCCCTGCGCTTCGCCTCCGGATACAGCGCCGTCCGCCGCTACCTCGCCGACTCCTCCTACTGGGTCTACATCGTCCATCTGCCGCTGGTCATGGTCGGTCAGATCCTGGTGGTGAACGAGACCTGGCCCTGGTTCGTGAAGTTCGGCGTGGTCATCGGCGGGACCATGGCGATCAGCCTGCTGACCTATGAGCTGCTGATCCGCCACACCTTCATGGGTGGCTGGCTGAACGGCCGCCGCATCCCCTGGCGCCGCCAGCGGGACGCGGAATTCTCGCCCGCCGAATAGCTTGCCATTACCCGCCGGCTCGTCCACCCCAAGGGCGAGCCGGCCCCGGAGAATCGTCATGCCCGCCAAGCCCCGCCTGCATTCCGCCGAGGACGACCTCGCCTTCATGCGCTCGATCGTCGAGGGCGGCGGACGGCCGCCGATGACGCTGGCGATCTGCTACCTCGCGGGCGGGTTGCTGTACGGCCTGCAGTGCCTGTTCCACGTGGGCCAGGCGACCGGCCTGATCCGCTGGCCCGACCTCGCCAACCTGGCCTTCGTGGTCGGCATCAGCGCGACCTTCCTGTCGATTCTGACCTGGGCGATCCTGAAGGATCGCAAGGACGGCACCTCCAATCGCGGCCCGATGGCGACCCGCACGCTCAACGCCGCCTTCAGCGCCACCGGCATGGCCAACTGCGCCGTGATCATCGTCTTCGGCGTCGGTGCTTACCGGGACCAGGACTTCGCCATCTGGCTCTATTACGCGGCCATCGTCTTCGCCCTCCAGGCCGCGGCCTGGTACATGGCCTGGACGCTGAAGCGGAAGGGCTGGATGCTGGCCACCGCGCTGGGCGGCTGGGCCACGGCGGTGGCGCTCGGCGTGCTGGTGCGCGAGCCCATGCTCTACCTCGGCGTCTGCACGGTCGCCCTGTTCCTGCTCTTCGCCCTGCCGGGCTGGATCCTGTTCCGCGATGCCCGTTCCGGATCGAAGGCGGCCTGAACCATGGGACTGGCCGATCTCGGACGGATCGACGAGGTCATCCACGGCCGCATGCGGCTGGGGATCATGGTCTATCTGTCTGACGCCGACAGCGCCGACTTCACCGAGCTGAAGACCGTGCTCGAGGCGACCCAGGGCAATCTGTCGATCCATCTGAAGAAGCTGGAGGAGGCGGGCTTCGTCGCCATCGCCAAGAGCTTCAAGGACAACAAACCCCTGACCCGGGTCTCGATCACGCCCGCGGGCCGCAAGGCGTTCGGCGCCTATCTGGACGCCATCGGCAGCCTGATCGGGGGCAAGGACTGATGAGCCGCCCGCAGGTCATGGGCATCGTCAATGTCACGCCCGACAGCTTCTCTGACGGCGGCCGGCTGGCCTCGGTCGAGGCGGCGGTGGCGCACGGGCTGGCGCTGGTCGAACAGGGCGCGGACATTCTCGACATCGGCGGAGAAAGCACCCGGCCCGGCGCCGAACCGGTCGATGCCGTCGAGGAAATCGCCCGCGTTGTGCCAGTCATCGAGGGCCTCCGCACCCACTGGGCCGGCCCGATCAGCATCGACACCATGAAGCCCGACGTCGCCCGCGCCGCCGTCGCCGCCGGGGCGACCATATGGAACGATGTGACGGGGCTGGGCTTCGCGCCGGGCAGTCCGGCGACCGCCGCGGAACTCGGCTGCGATGTGGTGCTGATGCACATGCGGGGCGAGCCGCGCACCATGCAGGCCGACCCGCAGTACGGCGATGTGGTCGCCGAGGTCGCCGGCTGGCTGACCGCCCGGGCCGGCGCTGCGATGGCGGCGGGCGTGGCGCGCGAGCGTATCTGGCTCGATCCCGGCCTCGGCTTCGGCAAGACGGCCGCACACAATCTGGCCCTGACGGCGCAGCTGGACCGGCTGGCCGCGACCGGCTTTCCGGTCCTCTACGGGGCCAGCCGCAAGCGGGTGATCCAGTCGGTCGACCCGACGGCGACCGATCCCGGCGACCGGCTCGGCGGCTCGGTGGCCCTGGCGCTCGAGGCAGCGCGGGCCGGGGCCTCCATCCTCCGCGTCCACGATGTGCGCGAGACGGTGCAGGCTCTGGCGGTCCAGGCGGCGGTGAGGGCCGCGGCCCACCCTAACTGACTTGTCCGTTCGGCCGCTCTGCCGCATGGGAGGGACATGCCCGACCAGCCCAACTTCCGCGGACGCGTCCTGATCATCGCCGGCTCGGATTCCGGCGGCGGCGCGGGCCTCCAGGCCGATATCAAGGCCGTGACCATGCTCGGCGGATACGCCGCCACGGCCATCACGGCCATCACCGTGCAGAACACCCTCGGCGTTCACGGTGTGCATCCGCTGCCGCTGGACCTGATCGAGGCCCAGGCGCGGGCGGTACTGGACGACATCGGCACCGATGCGATCAAGACCGGCATGCTGGGCTCGACCGAGGTGGTCGAGCGGGTGGCCGCCATCCTCGATTCGTCCGCCGCCCCGGCGGTGATCGATCCCGTCATGATCGCCAAGGGCGGCGCGGCCCTGCTCGCGGACGATGCCGTGGCCGCCGTGCGGTCGCTGATGATTCCCCGCGCGGCCCTGCTGACCCCCAATGCGCCCGAGGCCGAGGCCCTGACGGGGATCGCGGTCGCCGACCTTGACGGCCAGCGCCGTGCCGGCGAGGCCCTGCTGGCCATGGGCGCGCGGGCGGTGCTGATGAAGGGCGGCCATGTGCCGGGTGAGACGGTCGTCGACCTGCTGCTGACCCCGACAGGCGAGACCCTGCTGGAGGGCGAGCGGTTCGATACGCGCAACACCCACGGCACGGGCTGCACCCTGGCCAGCGCCTGTGCGGCGGGACTGGCGAAGGGTTTGCCGCTCGAGGCCGCCGTGGCCGAGGCCTGGGCCTATGTCGCCGAGGCCATCCGCCGGGCCCCGGGGCTGGGCGGGGGACACGGGCCGCTCGACCACGGCTGGCCGCTGAGACGCGACGCATGAGCGAGCTTGAGGCACGCCTTGTAGACATCGTCCGCGCCGACCCCGGCCTGATGCACGTCCTGAAGGGCGTCCGGGATCAGGGCCTGCCGGACTGGCGGATCTTCTCGGGGGCGGTCTACCAGAGCGTCTGGAACGCCCTGACCGGAAGACCGGCCGGTTACGGCGTACGTGACTATGACGTCGGCTATTTCGATCCCGACACCAGCTGGGACGCCGAGGACGTGATCATCAAGCGCGTCGCCGCCGCCTTCGACGAACCGTTCCGCAGCACCGTCGAGGTGCGCAACCAGGCGCGGGTGCCGATCTGGTTCCCGGCCCATTTCGGCGAGCCCTATGATCCGCTGTCGGGGACGGATGAGGCCCTCGAACGTTTCGTGGCCCCGGCCTTTGCGGTCGGCGTGCGGCTGGAGGCGGACGATACGATCAGCGTGGCGGCCCCGCTGGGGCTGGAGGATGTGTTCGCCCTGACCCTGCGGCCCAATCCGAACCGTCCCGAGGCGAAAGACTGGCCACGCGTGGTCGAACGGGCCCGGGCCCGGTGGCCGGAGTTGAGGGTTGTGACGTGATTGCAGCGACCGCCACCCTGACGCTTCTCCTTGCCGGTCAGGATCTCATCGAGGCCGATGTTTCCGGCAGCCGGCGCTGGCGGGTGGCCATGGAAGGGCCCGGCGGGGCCGTCGCCTTCCTGCCGACCGCCCGATCCGCCGATACCCGCGAGGTCGTGCTGATAACGACCGCCTGGGTGGCCGACGCGCCGGGCGGGCCACCGGCGCTGACGCAGGCCTTTTTTGTGCACGCGCTCGACTGCGCCGCCGGTACGCAATCCCGGACCGGATTCGGCGAGACCGATCCGCCGCCACGGCGCTGGACGCCGGCGGACGGCCCGCCGCTGTCGCGTCGCTCGCCCGTTCCGGCACCGATACAGCCGGACACGGCGATGGCCGTCATCGCAGACGCCGTGTGCCGCGACGGCGCGCCGAACCTGCCTGAGATCGAGGGAGAATGGTCCGTGGTATCCGGGGCGTTGCGACGGCGTGTCGAAGCGTCCCGGGCCCGGGCCGGCGATCAATGAAACAGTGGACCGTCGACGCCTTCGCCGCCGCCCCCTTCAAGGGGAACCCCGCCTGCGTGGTCGAGCCCTTCGACCAGTGGCCGTCCGACGACTGGATGCAGGCGCTGGCCAGGGAGAACAACCAGGCGGAGACGGCCTTCCTGCTGCGCACCGGCGATCCGGCGCGGTTCGGCCTGCGCTGGTTCACGCCCGGGATGGAGGTCGATCTGTGCGGCCACGCCACCCTCGCCTCGGCCCATGTGCTGCTGGCCGAGCTGGGGCTGGAGGCACCGGCCCTGACCTTCGACACCCGCTCGGGACCGCTGATCGTGAGCCGGGCGAGCGTCGGCTATGAGATGGACTTCCCCGCCGATCCGCCACGCCGGACCATGGCCCCCGCCGGTCTGGTCGAGGCGCTGGGCGTCGTCCCGGTCGAGGTCTGGGCGGGGCGGTATCTGGTGGCGGTGCTGGAAGACGCGGCGGCGGTGCACGCCGTCATGCCTGACATCCGGGCGCTGGCACCGATTCAGGGGGAGGCGGGTGAGGTCGGTCAGGTGATCGTCTGCGCCCTTGCCGGTGCGTCGGACGATGTCGATGTGGTCGATCGCTTCTTCGCGCCGGGTTGCGGCGTCGACGAGGATCCGGCGACCGGTTCGGCCCACTGCATCCTGGGGCCCCTGTATGCCGACAAACTCGGCCAGGCGACGGTGCGGTTCCGGCAGGTCTTTCCCGGCCGGGGCGGCGATATCGAAAGCGAGACCCGGTGCGACCGGGTCCTGCTGCGCGGCCAGGCCGTCACCGTGATCGAGAGCCGGCTCAGGGTCTGAGACAGGGAAAAGGGGCGCGACCCTTTCGGATCGCGCCCCCCGGACCTTCGGGGAGGAAGGTCAGGCCCTAGTAGCGACGGTTGTCGTTGTCGCGGCGTTCGGCGCGGACCTGCATGGACAGGCGGTCGTAGCGACGGTCCAGTTCGGCGCGTTCGCGGAACGACAGGCCACCACGCAGGTAGCTGCGCTCGAGGTTGACCAGGGCGTTCAGCTCATAGCGGAGCCGGGTTGCTTCCCGGCGGCTGAGCTGGCGGTTGCGTTCGCCCTGGTCGATGCGGCGATCCAGCTGGTATTTGCGCTGGCTGATGTTCTGCCAGCCGCCGCGATCGTCGTGGCGACCCCGGTCCTGTTCATAGCGCCCACCACGACCGTCGCGGTCCTGGTGGCCGTAGCTCTGGGCCATAGCGGGGACCGCGACGGACGCCGCGGCCAGGGCGATGGCGGGGATGAGGAACTTCTTCATCTGTCGTCTCCTTGGCGGTTTCCACGCTGACCGGGTGGCCGGCGTTGATGTGAGATGACCATTCCCCGGCTGAGCGCGATCTGAACGGCGCGCGTCAGCTTTCATTCATCGGCATGAATTCGTCGTCACGCCCCGAAAGCCGGGCCTTGACGACAAATCCTCGCCGCGCGCGCGAGGGGGGCGGCGCGAAAGGTGAAACATGTCTAGACTGGTCGTTCAGCCGTCGTTCAGAGCCCGGGGCCTAGACCGCTCTCCATGATCCGCCCGTCCGCCATACTGCTTGCAGCCCTGATCGCCGCCGCGCCCCTGTCGCAGGCGGTTGCGCAGGACCGTGGCGCGCGCGGCGACCGGCCCGAGCGCCAGCAGGACCAGGACGAACGCCCCCGCGTCAGCGTGGGCGAGGCGGTCCAGCGCGCCTCGTCCGGGCGTCCGGGCCGCTTCCTGGGGGCCAGTAACCGGGGCGACACCATCGTCGTTCGCTGGGAGTATCCCGGCGGGCGCGTCGCCGACATCATGGTGGACGCCCGTTCGGGTCGGGTCGTTGGAGAGCGTTGAATGCGAATCTTGCTTGTCGAGGATGACGTTGATCTGTCGCGCCAGCTGAAGCTGGCCGTCGGCGACGCCGGCTATGCCGTCGACCACGCCGCGGACGGCGAGGAGGCCCATTTCCTCGGCGACACCGAGCCCTATGACGTGGTGGTGCTGGACCTCGGCCTGCCCAAGATCGACGGCGTCTCGGTGCTGGAGCGCTGGCGCCGTGACGGCAAGACCACGCCCGTGCTGATCCTGACCGCGCGCGGCGCCTGGTCGGACAAGGTCTCGGGCTTCGACGCCGGCGCCGACGACTATCTGACCAAGCCCTTCCACACCGAAGAACTGCTGGCCCGCCTGCGCGCCCTGCTGCGCCGGTCGGCGGGGATCGCCTCGGCGACCCTGTCGTGCGGTGGCCTGCGCCTCGACCCGCGCGCGGCCCGCGCCACGGTCAACGGCGAGCCGCTGCGGCTGACCTCGCTCGAGTACCGGCTGCTGCACTATGTGATGATGCACCAGGGTCGGGTGATCAGTCGCACCGAGCTGGTCGAGCACCTCTACGACCAGGATTTTGACCGCGATTCCAACACCATCGAGGTCTTCGTCGGCCGGCTGCGCAAGAAGATCGGGGCTGACCGGATCGAGACCGTGCGCGGGCTCGGCTACCGTCTGACGCCCCTGGCCGGGGAGTCCGACGGGGCGTGACCGAAGCGGCGGGGGGCGAGGCGGCGCCGGCGGATGACCGGTCCTGGGGCCGCTGGTTCGGGCGGCCGGGCCGCAGCCTGACCCGGCGGCTGATCTGGCTGGCCTCCGCCTGGATCGTGCTGGCTCTCGTGATGACCGGCTGGGCCCTGACCAGCCAGTACCAGGAATCCGCCCTGAGACGGCTCGGCAATGTGCTGGCCGAAACGATCGACGAGGTGGTGATCGCCACCCATGCCGGCCCTGACGGCATCGTCGTCGCTGACATCCCGGACGCGCAGACAAACCGGGCCCTGTCCGGAAAATACTGGGCGGTTGCCGAGCTGGACGGGGAGGGCGGCATGCGCTTCATCGCCGGCTCGCCCTCCCTCGCCGGAGAGGCTCTGGCCGTGCCGCGGGGACTGCCCGACCGGCTGGCCGGCGCCAATGGGGCCACGATCAGCTTCAATGACTCCGGCTTCCTGCGTCCGCCGCTGCGTCAGCCGCTGCGCGTTGCCGCCAGCCTGAAGTCGCTGCCGGGGCGCACCGAGCCGCTGGTCTTCATGGCCGCGATCGACCGGACCAATATCGAGAACGACACCCGCCAGTTCGCGACCTTCACCTGGACCGCCCTGCTGATCCTCGGCGTGGGCCTGGTCATCGCCGTCTTCCTTCAGGTGCAGATCGGTCTTCGGCCCCTGTTCAGCCTCCGCAACGAGATTGCCGACGTCCGCAAGGGCAAGGCCGCCCGCATCGCCCGCAGCTATCCGATGGAAATCCAGCCGCTGGCCGAACAGGTCAACCGCCTGCTGGACCACAATCAGGAGACGGTCGAGCGCCAGCGCACCCACGTGGGCAACCTGGCCCATGCGCTCAAGACGCCTCTGTCGGTCATGCTGGCCGAGGCCGGATCGCAGACGGGCGATCTGCCCGACATGGTCCGCAAACAGACCGAGGTGATGAAGGCCCAGGTCGATCACCATCTGCGCCGCGCCCGCGCCGCCGCCCGCGCCCAGTTGCTGGGCGAACGCACGCCCATCGCCGAGGTGCTGGACGAGATGGCGGTCATGCTGGAGCGGGTGTTCGAGGAGAAGTCCGTCGAGATCGACTGGCGCGCGCCCGACGAGCTCGGCTTCCGGGGCGAGCGCCAGGACCTGCAGGAAATCCTCGGCAATCTGATGGAAAACGCCTGCAAATGGGCGAAACGCCGGGTCCGGATCACCGCCGGCCCGACCGGTCTCGGCCAGATGGTGGTGGTGGTCGAGGACGACGGCCCCGGTCTTCCGGCGGACCAGCGCGAAGCCGCCCTCGAACGCGGTGCCCGCATGGATGAGACCACGCCCGGCTCCGGCCTGGGCCTTTCCATCGTGGTCGAACTGACCCGCGCCTATGGCGGCCGGATCACCCTGGCGGACAGCGAACTCGGCGGCCTGAAGGTGGTGCTGGAGCTGCCCGCAGCCGAGGCTTGATTTCATTTGTCCGGATAGCGCTTGTTAACTCTGGCTTGGCCATACTCTGGCAAGCCGGGCTTGGACCGGTCCGGGGTTTTAGTATGGCAGGCCTTTCTGTCGCCCATCGCGTCGCGCTCACCGCCCTTCTGGCGCGGTGTCCCGAACCTGCGCTCAGGGCGGTTTCGGCCGCTGTCGCGCCGCTGGGCGGTGGCCGGGCCGCCGAGCTGCGGACGATTATCGAGCAGGAGACCCGCGACCGGGTGCGTCGCGCCATGGTGCTGGCGCCGCTGCTCCCGATGTTACGTGAACGGACCGATGGCATCTCGGCCATGACCTTTCCGGCGCATGTCCTGCCCCGCCTCTGGCGCGCCGCCAGTGAACGCGAGCCTGACCTGCTGATTCATCTGGACGGGGAGGAGGGCACCTGCGTCGCGATGGCTGATCGCTTCTGTCAGACCGTGGCCAGTGTCGTGCGCGACCAGCCGGACCTTGTCTGGCCGCCTGCAGGCGATGAAGCGGTGCGCCAGAAGGGGCTCGCCGACCTGATGGCCTGCCTTGACCTCGCCCACCTGGGGCGGCGCGGCCTGCCGTCGCTGGAGATCTGGCTCAAACGCCCTGACGGCGACCAGATCGCCGAACTGCGCCTGCTGCTCAAGGACTGCGCCGGGGTTCATGTCGACGGCGCCCAGCGCGTGCTGGAAATGTTGTTCGCCCATCTGGATGACGCGGTGCTGATCCTGCGGATCCTCACCCAGACTTCGCTTTCGGCCGGGCGCGAGGGCTTCCTCAGCGAATCGGAGCTGGCCGGGTTCGTCGACCGGCTGATCGCCGGCGTCGATGTCCGTGCTCGCAAGATCGAGACGTTCAAGCCGGGGGCTGACCTGGCCCACGTCGGGACGGTGATCGCCGACCTGAACTGGTGCGCCAGCGTGCTGGACGAGCTGGACGTGACCCTGACCCTCAGTCCGCAGAGCGTCTGGGGCAAGTCCGTACGGGATGCGCGCGTGGCCATCGCCCGGTGCCTGTCAGGCCTGTTGCGTGCGGCGGACAAGGCCGTGGAAGAAGCCCTGCCGCTGGAGCGGGTGCAGATCGCCGGCCGCATGACGCGCAAGGTGCCGCGGCTGTCGGCCCCGGTCGTGGGGCCGACGGTCGACGCTGCGCTCAGCCTGCTGCAGCTGGTCGGCTCGGTGCGCGGCCCGGCTTCGACGTTCGGCTGCGAGTCCGACCGCAAGACCCTGGTCGACGCCCTGATCGCCCGGCTGTCGGATTATGCCGACCAGGCGCTGCGGATGATCAATGAACGCGAGGCCGAGGATGAGGCCCATGCGCTCGGCCTCGTCGAACTGACCGCGCTTTGCCTGGATCACATCGACGCTGACGAACCCGCCCGCACGGTGCGGCGTCGGGCCGCGGTCGCCGGTGCCCCTGCAACGGGGTCCGAGGCCTCGTCGCGGGCCGCGTGATCGGCTACATCGCCGGGGATGACGGCATTCTGGATCATGACGGCGCTTCTGACGGCCCTCGCGGGCCTGTGCGCCCTCCCCGGTGCCCGTCGGGGCGCGGACGCCGACGAGACCATATCCGCTGCCGCTGAACTGGCCGAGCTGGACCGCCTCAAGGCCCGGGGTCTGCTGGATGAGGCCGGCTGGACCGCGGCCCGCGCCGAGGCCGGGCGCCGCATCCTCGTCTCCGACCGGGAGGCCGAGCCGGCCAGGGCCGGGACAAGGGACCGGTTCTGGGTGCTGGCCGGGCTCGTGGCCACGGCCGTCGCGGCCCTGGGCCTCTACGCCGGGATCGGCGCGCCCGGACTGCCCGATCAGGCGTATGAGCGCCGCGTGGATCAGTGGACGACCGAACTGGAGACGCTGCAGCCGCCGCAGGTCGCCGCCGTGGCCGCCCGGGTCGTGCGGGACCGGCCCAACGATCACGAAGCCCTGACCATGCTGGGCGCGGCCCGGTTCGAGGCGGGCGATCCGATCGGCGCGGCCTCGGCCTTCCGCCGCGCCCTGACCCTGCAGCCTGACGACGCGCAAAGCTGGGCGCGACTGGGCGAGAGCCTGACCCGCGCCAACGGCGGCGTGGTCGGCGGCGACGCCGAGGCCGCCTTCGCCCAGGCCCTGCGCCGCGATCCCGGCCAGCTGGGCGCGCGCTATTTCCTCGGCGAGGCCGCCCTCGCCCGCAATGAGGCAGCAATGGTCCGGGCCATGTGGGGTCCCCTGATTGCCGCCCTCGACCCGGCCGATCCACGCCGGGCTGACCTGCAACGGCGCATGCCGGGAGAAACGCAATGAGCTGGCTTCCCAAGTCGCCGAAGGCGCGTCGTCGCCTGTGGGTGGTCGCCGCGGTGGCGCCGGTGCTGGCGGTCGCGGTCGGCCTGTCGCTCTACGCCATGCGCGACAACGTCACCTTCTTCTTCTCGCCGTCCGAGGCGACGGCCGAGACCGCCCCCGTGGGCCGGGTCATTCGCCTCGGCGGACTGGTCGAGACGGGCAGCGTGGTCCGCGGGGCCGATGGTGAGGTCGCCTTTGCGATCACGGACAATGCCGCGACCACCCGCATCGTCTATCACGGCGACCTGCCCGACCTGTTCCGCGAGGGGCAGGGCATTGTCGCCCAGGGCAGCTTCGAGTCGGACCGGTCGTTCCGCGCCACCCAGGTGCTGGCCAAGCACGATGAGAACTACATGCCGCGCGAGGTTGCGGAACGACTCAAGGCCAAGGGCGAGTGGCGGCCCGAGGGCGGCGCGGCTGCCGCGGGAGCGCCGACGACGTGACCGTTGAACTGGGCGCCTTCGCCCTGATCCTGGCCCTGGCGCTGGCCACGCTGCAGACGGGCATGGCTGTCGCCGGCCGCCTGCGCCGCAGTCCGGTGCTGGCCGGTGCCGCGGAGGGCGCGGCCTGGGCCTGCGCGGCCGCCGTGGCCCTGGCCTTTGCCGCCCTGATCCAGGCGTTCGCAGCCTCCGACTTCTCGGTCGCCAATGTCGCGGCCAACAGCCACACCGACAAGCCGATGCTCTACAAGGTCGCCGCGGCCTGGGGCAGCCACGAGGGCTCGCTGGTGCTGTGGTGTCTGGTCCTGACCGGGTTCGGCGCGCTCCTGACGCGCGCGCGCGGCCTGCCGTTCGGGCTCAAGACCTCGGCCGTGGCCACGCAGGGCCTGCTCGGCGTGATGTTCCTCGCCTTCGCCGTCTTCACCTCCAATCCGTTCGAGCGGCTGGACCCGGCACCGTTCCAGGGCAATTCGCTGAACCCGCTGCTGCAGGACCCGGCGCTCGCCTTCCACCCGCCCTTCCTCTACGCGGGCTATGTCGGGCTATCGGTCTGTTTCTCGCTGGCGGTGGCGGCCCTGATCGAGGGGCGGGCCAACTCCAGCTTCTGGCCGGCCTGGGGCCGCTGGGTGCGGCCCTGGGCCCTGGCCAGCTGGGCCTTTCTGACGGTCGGCATCACCCTCGGTGCCTTCTGGGCCTACTATGAGCTGGGCTGGGGCGGCTGGTGGTTCTGGGACCCGGTCGAGAACGCCAGCTTCATGCCCTGGCTGGCCGGTGCCGCCCTGCTGCACTCGGCCGTGGTCACCGAGCGGCGCGGCGCGCTGGCGGGCTGGACGACCTTCCTCGCCCTGCTGGCCTTCACCTTCTCCATGCTGGGCGCCTTCCTCGTCCGCTCGGGCGTCCTGACCAGCGTCCACGCCTTCGCCGTCGATCCCGAGCGCGGCCTGATGCTGCTGGCCATCCTCGGCGCGACCTCCGGGGCCGCCTTCGCCCTGTTCGCCTGGCGTGCGCCGCAGCTGAAGGGCGGGGGGATGTTCGCCCCGGTCAGCCGCGAGGGCGCGCTGGTGCTGAACAACGTCTTCCTCACCGCGGCCTGCGCCACCGTCCTGCTGGGCACCCTCTATCCGCTGATCCTCGAGGCGGCGAACGGCGCGACCATCTCGGTCGGCCCGCCCTATTTCGCCCTGACCTTCGTGCCCCTGATGGCGGCCGCCTGCCTGATCGTGCCCGCCGGGCCGCTGCTGGCGTGGAAGCGCGGCGACCTGAAGGGCGTGGGCCAGCGGCTGGCCCTGGCCGCGGGCCTGGCGATCCTGATCGCGCTGGCGGGCTGGATGGCGTTCGACCCCAGGAAGGCCCTGTCGGGCGCCGGCATCGGTCTAGGCGCCTGGCTGATCCTCGGCGCCCTCGCCGAGGTCGCCGAGCGGCTCCGGCTGTTCCGCGTGCCCCTGGCCGAATGTCTGCGTCGTGCGCGGGGCCTGCCGCTCGGCGCCTGGGGCACGACCCTGGCCCATGCCGGGCTGGGCGTCTTCGTGCTCGGGGCGGTGGTCGAGACGGGCTATCGCGTCGAGGCCGCGCGCCCGATCGCCCCGGGACAGACTATCGAGGCCGGCAAATGGGCGGTGAGGCTGGACTCCGTCGGCGTGGTCGAGGGGCCGAACTATCTGGCGGAACAGGGCAAATTGACCGTGACCCTGCGCGACGGCGGCTCGCCGAAGACGGTCACCGCCGAACGCCGCTTCTTCCCCACCGGCGGCCAGACCACGACCGAGGTCGGGCTCGATTTCCGCGGGCTGGACGACGTCTATGTGGTCCTGGGCGAGCGCGGCCAGACGGCCGAGGGTGCTCCGGCCTGGAACGTCCGCGTCTGGTGGAACCCCTGGGCGCGGCTGATCTTCCTCGGCCCGGCGATCATGGCCCTGGGTGGGCTGCTTTCGCTGCTGGACCGGCGGCTCAGGCTGGGCGTGAACCGGAAGCCTGCGGCATGAAACGCCTCCTCCTGATCGCCGCCGCCCTGTTCCTTGCCGCCACGCCGGTCGCGGCACAGGAGCCGCCGCCGACGCCGGACCGGCCGTTGGCGGATGCGGCGCAGGAGGCGCGGGCCCAGGCCCTGTTCGACGACATCCGCTGCGTCGTCTGCCAGCATGAGGCCATCGCCGACAGTCCCGCCGGCCTCGCCGCGGACGTGCGCGCCCTGGTCCGCGAGCAGATCGCGGCGGGGCGCAGCGACCAGCAGGTCCGGGACGATCTGGTGCGCCGCTACGGCGACTTCGTCCTGTTCACCCCGCCGCTGCGGGGCGGGACCTGGCTGCTGTGGTTCGGGCCGCTGGCCGTGCTGCTGGCGGCAGGCGGCGGCCTGTGGCTCTCGGCGCGCCGACGCTCTGTCGTGGCAGAACCGCTCTCGGCCGCTGAAGAGGCCGATCTGGCGCAGATACTCGCCGATCAGGCGGTTCGCCCCGATCCTGACGCAAAGCCGTCTGACGACTAGGCACGAACCTGATCGTTCGAGGAGGAATCGCTTCGCGGTTCCGACGAGAGCGTGAATCAGGCTCGCAAGGACTGCGGACCCTTCAAGACGTCGCGGCGTTGGTGAAAGGGGGCGCAGCCCTATATTACAAGGCCGAACGGGCGTTCCGCGCCCGACGAGAGGATCGCAAGACACGCCTATGATGAAGCGCAAGGAATTCATGCTGGGGGCCATCGCTGGCCTGACCTTCGCCGCCGCGGCGACCGCCGGCGGCGTCATCGACTGGCCCTCGGCCAATGCCGGCCCCGTGGCGGGCTTTACGGGCCGCCTCTCGCCCGACAACGGCGGTGCCGGCCTCGCCTTCGCCCCGCCGCAGGGCGCGCCGCTCAGCTTCGCCGACATCTTCGCCCAGGTCGCCCCGGCCGTGGTGCAGATCGAGGTCAGGACCCGGGTCGCCCAGCGTCAGCGCTTCATCCAGGTTCCCGGCCTCGGCGCCGTGCCTGTGCCCGGCGGCCCCGGTGGGGAAGAAGGCGAGGAGGCTGAAGGCGAGGGCGCGACCGCCCTGGGGGCCGGTTCCGGCTTCTTCATCGCGGCCAACGGCTACATCGTCACCAACAACCACGTCGTCGCCGACGCCACCAGCATCCGCGTCAAACTGGCCGACGGCCGCGAGATGGATGCGCGCCTGATCGGACGCGACGAGAACACCGACCTCGCGGTCATCAAGGTCGAGGGCACGGACTTCCCGTTCGTCTCCTTCGAGGAGACGGCCCAGCCTCGCGTCGGCGACTGGGTCATCGCGGTCGGCAACCCGTTCGGGCTTGGCGGAACGGCCACGGCCGGCATCGTTTCGGCCCAGGGCCGTCGCGACATCGACAGCGCCTATGTCGACTATCTTCAGATCGACGCGGCCATCAACCAGGGCAATTCGGGCGGGCCGACCTTCGACATCTACGGCCGTGTCATCGGCGTCAACGCGGCCATCTTCTCGCAGACGGGCGGCTCGGTCGGCATCGGCTTCGCCATTCCGGCCTCGGTGGCCAAGCCGATCACGGATCGCCTGATGCGCGGCGAGACCATCGAGCGCGGATACGTCGGCGTCGGCATCCAGAATCTCAGCCGCGATCAGATCGAAGCGCTCGGGCTTCCCGCAGACTTCACCGGAGCCCTCGTCGGTGAATTGACCGCCGGCGGCCCGGCTGAGGCCGGCGGCGTCCAGATCGGCGACATCGTCACCCGGCTGAACGGAACGGTCGTGCGCGACCGGACGGATCTGACCCGCCGCATCGGTCAGGTCAGCCCGGGCGAGACCGTTCGCCTTGAGGTCTTGCGCGACGGCCGCAGACAGAACCTGTCCATCCTGGTGCGCGCGCGGCCGCCCGAGTCCGAACTGAACGCCCGACCGGACCAGGATTCGGAAAATCCCTCGGCGCAGGAATTGGCCGGCACCTCCGTCGGCGGCCTGACCGTGGCGCCGATGTCGGAAGCCCTGCGTCGGCGTTACTCCATTCCGGCCCCGGTCAACGGGCTGGTGGTGACCGCCGCCGAGACGATTGGCGAGCTGAATTTCCGGCCCGGCTTTGTCATCACGCGCAGCGGGTCGGGTCCGATCCGGACACCGGCTGAACTTCAGGCTGCCATCGACGCGGCGCGTCGGGCCAACCGGTCGGGCGTCTTCCTGATCGTCTGGACCCCGCAGGGCAACTCGCCGATCGTGCTGCCGCTTCCCAAACCTGAATAAGCCGTAACTGCCCCCATCGCCGCCGATGCGCTAACATCGGCGGCGATTCCGCATTTGAGGGCTGATTCCATGCGCATTCTGGTGGTCGAGGACGACGCTGAAGCCGCGACCGCCATGGTCCGGGGACTGACCGAAGCCGGGCACGAGCCGACCCACGCCGTCGACGGTGCCTTCGGCCTGCTGGAGGCCCAGAAGGGCGGCTATGACGTCTATGTCGTCGACCGGATGATGCCCCGCTTGGACGGCATCGGCATGGTCGAGACCCTGCGCAAGGACGGCGACCAGACCCCGGTCCTGTTCCTGTCCGCCCTCGGCGAGGTCGAGGACCGCGTCACGGGCCTCAAGGCCGGCGCCGACGACTATCTGGTCAAGCCCTATGCCTTCTCCGAACTGATCGCCCGCGTCGAGGCCCTGTCGCGCCGCCGCGAGACCGGCAGCGTCGCCACCATGCTCAAGGTCGGCGATCTCGAAATGAACCTGATCGCCCGCACCGTGCACCGCACCGGCAAGGAGATCGACCTCCAGCCGCGCGAGTTCCAGCTGCTGGAGTTCCTGATGCGTCACGCCGGCCAGTCGGTGACCCGCACCATGCTGCTGGAGAAGGTCTGGGAATATCATTTCGACCCCCAGACCAATGTCATCGACGTCCACATCAGCCGCCTGCGCGCCAAGATCGACAAGGGCTTCGACCACGCCATGCTCCAGACGGTGCGCGGGGCGGGGTACCGGCTGGAGCCGTAAGCAACCGCGATGCGGCTTCCCTCCCTCCTGCGCCGCACGCCCTTCCGGCTGACGCTGCTGTTCCTCGCCCTGTTCGCGGCGGCGGCCAGCGCCATCCTGGCCTATGTCTATTTCGCCTCGGCCGCCGAGGCCCGGACCAAGGCCGAGCGGGACGTGCGCGGCGAGATGCAGGTGCTGACCGGCATCTACCAGGAGCGCGGCTATGACGCCCTGAACCGGGCGCTGATCGACCGCACCCTGCGCGACAACTCCTTCCTCTATCTGCTCAAGAACCCCGACGGCAGCCAGGTCACCGGCAGCCTGACGGACTTCCCGATCGCCGCGATGGAGGAGACCCAGGAATGGACCACCTTCCCCTTCACCGACACCGATGTGGAGGGGCGGGTCACCCGGCCGCAGGTGCGCGGCGTGCAGGTGCAGCTGACGGGCGGCGGCATGCTGTTCGTCGGCCAGTCGCTCGGCGACACCGAGGCCTATCTGGCGCGCCTGACCCAGGCCCTGTGGACCGCCATGGGTATCGTTCTGCTGCTCGGTCTGGCGGGCGGGATTCTGGTCAGCCGCAACCTCGAACACGCCATGGGCCGGCTCGGCAAGGTCGTCACCGCGGTGCAGGAGGGCGACCTCAAGGCCCGGGCCGAGGTCCGCAACTCGGGCGACGAACTGGACGAACTGGGCTCCGGCCTGAACACCATGCTGGATCGGCTGGAAGGGTCCATGGCCTCGATCCGCCACGCCGGCGACGCCATTGCCCATGACCTGCGCTCGCCCCTGACCCGGATGCGGGCCAAGCTCGAGGTCGCGCTGATGGATGCTGACGCGGGCAAGATCGACGGCGTCGACGCGGTCCAGTTGGCGCTCGACGAGGCCGACAACCTGCTCAAGACCTTCAACACCGTCCTCGCCATCGCCCGTCTGCAGTCCGCGGCCGGCCGCACGCCGGACCCGAAGGTGTTCGACGCCGCCGATCTCGCCGCCGACATGGCCGAGCTGTACGAGCCCGCCTCGGAGGACAAGGGGCTGGAGTTCTCCGCCGAGATCGAGCGCGGTCTGATGATCGAGGGCAACCAGCCCTTCCTCGCCCAGGCCCTGGCCAACATCATCGACAACGCCATCAAATACACCCCGACGGGCGGCGCGGTGATGCTGCGCGCGCGCCGGCGGTCTTCGGGCGAGATCGAATACTCCGTCACCGACACCGGCCCCGGCGTGCCCGAGGCGGACCGCGAACGGGTCATCGAACGCTTCGTGCGCCTCGACAACAGCCGCACAGAAGCGGGCTCGGGTCTCGGCCTGTCTCTGGTCGGGGCGGTGATGGAGGCCCACGGCGGCCGCATCCTGCTGGATGAAGGCCCCGGCGAGTACGGCGGCTTCGGCCCCGGCCTGCGCGTGGCCCTGGTCCTGCCGGCGGCGGAATGAGCGGCCCGCTCGGCACCCTTCTGGTTCCATGCGGGCCTCTCGTCGATGCGGTCGCGGCTGACCGGGTCCATGAACGCCTGGGCGAAGCGGCGCGCGAAGGCGGCTGGAGCGACGCGCTGGACGCCGCCTGGCCGGCGCTGGCCCCGGTCTTCGCGGCCTCCCCCTATCTGGGCGGTCTGGCGCGGCGCTGGCCCGAGCGGCTCCGGCTGACGCTGGAGACGGCACCGAAAGACCGGCTGGCGGCCATCCTCTCCGCCACCGAGGCCCTGACCGGCGGTGCCGACGAAGTTCGCGCGCCGCTGCGCTGGCTCAAGGCCGAACTGCACCTGCTGACGGCCCTGTGCGATCTCGGCGGCGTCTGGGATCTGGACGCCATCACCGGCGCGCTCAGCCGTTTCGCCGACGCCTCGACCCGGTCCGCCCTGCGCGCCGTGGCCCACGATCAGCGCGAGCGGGGCAAGCTGGTCTCGGCGCCCGACGATCCCCGCGGTCCCATCCCCGGCCTGTTCGGCCTAGCCATGGGCAAGCACGGTGCCTTCGAGCTCAACTATTCCTCCGACATCGACATCAGCCTGTTCTGGGAGCCGGAGGCGCTGGAGAGCGCCCTCGCCGAAGGGGTCGAGCCGCAGAAATTCTGCGACCGCGCCGCCCACGCCCTGGCCTCCCTGATGCAGGAGCGGACCGGCGACGGCTATGTCTTCCGTTTCGACCTGCGACTGCGCCCGGACCCCTCGTCCACCCCGCCCGTGGTCGCCGCCCCCATGGCGCTCGCCTACTATGAAAGCGTCGGCCAGAACTGGGAGCGCGCCGCCTTCATCAAGGCCCGGCCGGTGATCGGCGACCTCGCCGCCGGCGCCGATTTCGTGAAGGCGCTGAGGCCCTTCATCTGGCGCCGCAGCCTCGACTATCCGGCCATCCTCGACATCCAGTCGATCAAGCGCCAGATCCACGTCCACAAGACCGGCGAAGGCATGGACGCCGCCGGGGCCAACCTGAAACTGGGCCGGGGTGGCATCCGCGAGATCGAGTTCTTCGCCCAGACCCAGCAGTTGATCCTCGGCGGTCGCGACCCCGCCCTGCGCAGCCCGCGCACGGTCGACGCCCTCGCCGCCCTGCGCGACGCCGGCCATGTCAGCCCGGAGGCTTGCGCCGAACTGACCGCCGCCTATGCGGCCCTGCGCGGTCTCGAGCACCGGGTGCAGATGCTCGATGACGAACAGACCCACATCCTGCCGGCCGATCCCGCCCGCCGCGCGGCCGTGGCGGCGCTGGCGGGGCAGGGCGATCTGGCGGGCTTTGACCATGGCGTCGAGGCCCTGCTGGTCGGGGTCAACCGCACCTATGGCGAGCTGTTCGAGGGTGAGGAGTCCCTGTCGTCCCCCTATGGTTCGCTGGTCTTCACCGGCGTCGAGAACGATCCCGAGACCCTGGCGACGCTGGAACGGATGGGTTTCACCGAGCCGGGAACGATCGCCGACACGATCCGCAGCTGGCACCATGGCCGCATCCCGGCCACCCGGTCGGCCCGTGGCCGTGAATTGTTCACCCGGCTCGCCCCCCGCTTGCTGACGGCGCTGGCCGACACCGGCGCGGCCGATGCCGCCTTCCGCCGGTTCGCCGTCTTCTTCGCCGGCCTCAACAGCGGGGTGCAGGTCCAGGCCCTGTTTCTCGCCCAGCCCAGGCTGTTCGACCTCGTCGTCGGCGTCATGGCCTTCGCCCCCCGGCTGGCCCGCACCCTCGGCCGCTATCCCGCCGCCCTGGACAGTATGCTGGACGCCCGCTTCGCCCGGGCCATCGACGAGGATTCCGGTCTGGTCGACCAGATGCGGGCCGACGCGGCGGCCGCGCCGGATTTCGAGACCGCGCTCGACGCCGCGCGTCGCGTCCATCGCGAGCAGATGTTCCGTATCGGGCTCCAGACACTGGCCGGTCACGCCGGGCCGGAGGCAGCGGGCCGGGCCTATACCGCCCTGGCCGACGCCGTGATGGACGCCCTGGCCCCGGCCGCCATGGCCGAGGCCGTGCGTCAGGGCGGGGCGCTGCCGGGCGGTTCCGTCGCCGTCGTTGCCTTGGGCAAGGCCGGGTCGCGCGAAATGACCGCCGGCTCGGACCTCGATCTGATGACCCTCTACGACGCCCCGCCCGAGGCAGTGTCAGACGGCAAGGGCTGGGCCGCCGGGGTCTTCTACTCCCGCTTCACCCAGCGGCTGATCGCGGCCCTGTCGGCGCATACGGCCGAGGGCGGCCTCTATGAGGTCGACATGCGACTGCGGCCCGGTGCGGCCAAGGGGCCGGTGTCGCTGCGGCTGTCGGCGGTCGAGGACTATTACGCCACCGAGGCCGACACCTGGGAGTTCATGGCCCTGACCCGCGCCCGGGTGGTCTGGACCGATGATCCGGCGTTCGGCGCGCGCGCGACGGCGGCGCTGGAGGCCATCCTGCGGCGACCGCGGCCGGGCGTGGACGTCGCCGCCGACGCCCGCCGTATGCGCGATCTGATGGCGCGCGAACGGCCGGGGCAGGGGGCATGGGACCTCAAGCTGGCGCCCGGCGGTCAGGTCGATGCGGAGTTCGTCGCCCAGGTGCATCAACTGAAGGCCGCCGCCGGCGGTGGGCCGTTGACCGTGTCGACCCTCGAGGCCCTCGCGGCGGAACCCGCCCTCGCCGAGGCCTGGCGGTTGCAACAGGCGCTGGGGCAGATTCTCAGCGCTGCCTTCGACGACAAACCGGACCCGGAGCAGGAGCCCGAAGGCTTCCGCCGCCGTCTCGCCGAGGCCGCGGGCCTGGCGGATTTCGAGACCCTGAAGACCCGGCTGCTCGAGGTCCGGACCGCCGCGCGAGCTGCGTTTGACACCGTCCTGGCGCCGCCCCGCGACGGAGACTGACGACAGCGGCGTTTCACTCTCCAGACAGGGACTGAGGCCGCGTGAGGCGGCCATGGAGATCAACGAGATGCACAAGACCCTTCTGGCCGGCGGCCTGGCCGTCCTCATGCTGGCCTCGGCCGGCGTCGCAATCGCCCAGCAGGCGCCGGCCCGGCCCATGCGCGCCGACGCCGATGGTGACAGCCGCCTCAGCCAGGCCGAGTTTGTCGGACAGCGCGTCCAGCGTCTGACCGCCATCGACGCCGATCGCGACGGCTCGGTGACGGCCGACGAACGCCGCGCCGCGATGCAGGCCCACAGGGCCGGCCGCGCCGACGCCCGCTTCGACCGGCTGGACGCCAATGACGACGGCTCGGTCAGTCGCGCCGAGTTCGACACCGCCCGCGAGGCCGGGCGCGAAGCCCGGGCCGATCGCGGTCCCCGTCCGATGCGCGCCCAGCGTGGCCCCGCTCGCGGTCAGCGCGGCATGGCCCGGATGGAGGCCCGCGGGCCGGTCGTCATCGCCGACGTCCAGACCCGCGCCGAACAGGCCTTCGCCCGTCTCGACGCCGATCACGACGGCTTCGTCACCGCCGCCGAGGGCCGGGCCGGTCGTCAGGCCATGCGCGAGCATCGCCGTGAACGCATGGCAGAACGTCGCGCCGCGCGTCAGGCGTCGCCTCCGGCGTCTGCTTCGGAGTAAGGATGATGTCAGGGACGGCGGTCATGAACCGGGCGACCCTTTCGGTAGCAACGGAAGAGGGCCGGATTGGCGCTGATCGCCGACCCCGACGAGGAGCTGGTGCGTCGCGTGGGTCAGGGCGACCCGGCGGCGATCCAGGCCATGGTCGCGCGCAAGCTGCCCCGTATGCTCGCGCTCGCTCAACGGATGCTGGGCGATGCGGCCGAGGCCGAGGACGTGGCCCAGGACGCCATGTTGCGGGCCTGGAAACAGGCGCCGCGCTGGACCCAGGGGCAGGCCAAATTCGACACCTGGCTGCACCGGGTCGGGCTCAACCTCTGTTACGACCGGCTGCGGCGTCGGCGCGAGACGGTCACGGCGACGCCGCCGGACCAGCCGGACACCGGGCCTTCGCCGGACCGGGGACTGCTGGCGGCGGACGTGGGCGCGCGGGTCGATGCGGCCTTGGCGCGTCTGCCGGACCGTCAACGCGAGGCCATTGTCCTGTGTCACTATCAGGAGCTGACCAATATCGAGGCCGCGGCCCTGATGGCGGTCAGTGTGGACGCGCTGGAAAGCCTGTTGTCGCGTGGACGACGGGCCTTGAGACAGGCCTTGGCCGATATCCGGCCGGGTGCTGAAGGAGCATGAGTGTGATGACGTCGGAACGGTTCCTCGCCCTAGTCGCGGCCTATGGTGCCGACGCACGGCGCTGGCCCGAGGCTGAGCGCGCGGCGGGCCAGGCGTTCGCGGCGGCTGATCCCTCTGTGGCCGGCCCGGCCCTCGCCGACGCCGATGCGGCGGACGCCCTGCTGCAGGCTTCCCGCGTCGCCCACCCATCCATGGCCCTGCGCGACCGGGTCATCGCCTCGGCCGCCGGGGCCGGCCTGAAGGCGCGTCGCGAAGGGCGTCGCTGGCTCGACCGGCTGGGGCTGGCGCTCGGCGCCGGCTGGGCCGCCGCGGCCTGCGCCGGCATATTCGCAGGCGTCATTATGACCGGTCACCTGACCGCCGACGCCCAGGCCGAGGCGGTCCTCTACCAGGCCTCCCTGCTCGGAGTGGACGATGCGGAGGTGCTCGGATGAGCCCCAAGGCCCTGAAGATTGCGCTGGCGGCCTCGGTGGCGCTGAACCTGTTCGCTGTCGCGGCCGGGGCGACCCTGTTCGTGACCCGCGCCCAGGTCGAGCAGCAGGTCGAGGCCCAGCACCGTCCGGCCCGGGTGGGCTCGCCGATGCGCCTGATCGACCAGCTTGACCCGACGGTTCGCGAGCGGGTGCGCGCTGCCATGCGGGCCTCGGCCCTCGCGGCCCGGCCGGATTTCGAGGAGGCGCGCCTGAAGCGGCGTCAGGCCGTGGAGATGGGACAGTCCGCGACGTTCGACCCCGTCCGGGCCCGTGCGCTGCTGGAGGAGTCGCGCAATGCGGAGATCCGCGGCCGTGCGCGGCTTGAGGCTGACGCCGTGGCCCTGCTGGCCACGCTGGAGCCGGATGACCGCCGGGCTCTGTCGGAAATCCTGACCCGTCGGGGCCGCGCCGCCGGCCGGGATCGGGGTGGGCGCGAGCCACAGCCCGTTCCGGCGAAAGCGCCGCCGGCGGCCTGACGTCAGGCCGCCCGCGCCTGCATCGGGGCCGGCTGGGTCCTCGACGGCTGCCCCGGCCTCCGGATCGGAATGTCGAAGCCCACGGTCGTGCCGCGGCCCGGCTCGCTCTCGATGGTCAGCATGCCGCCGTGCAGTTCGATCAGCGACTTGGTCAGGGCCAGACCCAAGCCGGTGCCCTGCGTCGTCTTGGAGTGTTGGCCCTCGACCTGTTCGAACGGCCGCGCCAGCCGCTTCAGGTCCTCGGCGGCGATGCCGATGCCGGTGTCGGTGACCGCCACCCGCAGCCGGTCGTCGTCGTCACGTGAGAGGGCCACGACGATGTGGCCGCCCACGGGCGTGAATTTCACCGCGTTCGAAATCAGGTTCAGCACCACCTGTTTCAGCCCGCGATAGTCGGCCTCGATCTCGGGCAGCTCCGGCGCATCGACCAGCAGGTTCAGCCCCGCCTCCTCGATCTTGCCGCGCATCAGCCGGGCGGCGTCTTCGACCACCTCCTTCAGCGACACGGTCTCATAGTGCAGCGTCAGCTTGCCGGCCTCGATCTTGGCCATGTCCAGCACATCGTTGATCAGCGACAGCAGGTGCTGGCCCGACTTCAGGATGTCGGCGGCGTAGCCCTTGTATTTCGGATCCCCCAGCGGCCCGAACATCTCGCCGGCCATGATCTCCGAGAAGCCGTTGATGGCGTTCAGCGGTGTGCGCAGCTCGTGGCTCATATTGGCCAGGAATTCGGACTTGGCCTGGTTGGCCGCCTCCGCGCGGGTCATGGCGACCTCGTATTTGCGCGCCAGCAGCGACAGCTTCTCCTCGCGGTCTTCCAGCTCGGTGATGGTGACGTGCAGGCGTTCGGTGGCGCGCTGGCGTTCGGCTTCCTTCTGCTTGATGGCGGTGATGTCGGCCGCCGTCACGACCGAGCCACCGTCCGAGGTGAAACGCTCGATCAGCTGCAGCCAGCGCCCGTCATGCAGCTCGATCTCCCGCGCGCCGGCTCGGCCGCCCGCGGCCGGCTGGTCGGCCTTGATGGCGAGGGCAGCGATCTGGTTGAGATCCTGTTTGAACACGCCGCGCCGCAGGACGCCGGGCTCGAAGGCAAAGGCGTCCTGGAAAGCCTGGTTCGAGAGGATCAGCCGGCCATTCTTGTCGAACAGCACGAAGGCGTCCGACACGCTCTCGATACCGTCGCGCAGCCGGCTTTCGGCGGCCTGGGCCTGGGCCTTTGCGCGGCGGGCCTCGGTGGTGTCCAGCGCCACGCCCAGGACACTGGTGAAGCCTTCTTCGCCGCGGTCGCCACGGGCCTGACCCCGGGCATCGATCCAGCGCGCCTTGCCCTGGGCGTCGGCCACCGGGAAGGTGACGTCAAACGCGCCGAAGGTCTGGGCCTGGCGCAGGGCGTGCTGCACGGCATCATGATAACGCGGATGGATCCGGGCCATGATCTCGTCGGACGGTATGGCCCCGCTCCGATCCAGCCCCATCAGCTCGGCCATATAGTCCGAGACGGTGACCTGTTCCGTCTCCGTATCCCATTCCCAGACGCCGCAGCGGGCGGCTTCGACCGCGCCGCGGAAACGCCGCTCGGACGCCGCCCAGGCCCGGCTGATGCCCTGTTGGCGGCCTTGCAGGTGCAGGACGAGGGCGAGGGTGAACAGGCCGATGGCGATCGGCGGGCCGAGGACCCACAGGTCGCTCCAGCTGAATCCGCTGAGCGGACTCGCGGCCTCCGGACCTTGCAGGGATCGCGCGACCAGCAGGACATGCGCCGTGATCGCCAGGGCGAGCGCCAGTATGGCGATGCGAATCCAGGCGGGCGGTCCCCGATCACGATCGGTTGTGCGCCGCCCCTCGCTTGTTACGCGGCGCTCCTCACCCCGCAAGGCGCTCTCCCCAAGGATTCGACGTTGAACGGCGAATCTAGGCTGCGTCGCGGATTCCTGTCGAGGCTTGGTTAGAAACCATCAACCTTTTATCGCGTCGCCGTGTTTCAGGCCGCCCGCGATTCCCGCGGTGCGGCGGCGGCGCCGTCCGGCGGAGCTGACAAGACGTCGGTGACCGACTTGAGCACGGTCCGCGCCTCGCGGGCCAGCATCAGCAGTTCAGGCGGCGCGTCGTCCGGTGCCTCATCGACCGAGGCGGTCAGACGTTCGGCCAGGGCCATCAGGCGTGGGGCGGCGGCGATCAGCCGGGCCTGGAACTCGATCTGGTCCGGGTCGCGGTCGTATTCCGCACCGGGCACCCGCCAGCCGCCCCAGTCCGCCTTGTCGGTTACCACCACCGGGTAGGTGCCGGGGTAGGGGTGGTGAGGACAGTCCTCAGCGGTCTGCCACTTGTTTCGCGCCCGCATCAACCGCCAGGACTCGCCGGCGTTGGCGGCCGGGTCGTCGCTGGGCAGCAGCAGCTCATGGCCCAGAAACTCGCGGCCCAGTCCGACGTCATAGGTGACACGTACGGGTTCCTCGAAGCCCTTGGCCCAGACGGGCTGGACCTTCTCGATCTGGGCCCATGCGCCGACGCATTCGACCCAGACCTTCTGTCCCTTCTGGAACTGTGCACGCGCCATCGGATTCTCCGGTGTTCAGCGCAAGCCTGTCATGGCCGTGTGAACACCCGGTTTGGCGAAAGGGTGAAGCGGACCTTAACGCCCGCATCCGGGTCAGCTGCGCGAAATGCCTTCCAGCGCCTCGCCGGCGTATTTCTCCTTCACCCGCGTGGACAGGTCGCCAAGGGACACCACCCCGACCAGCCGGTTGTCCTTGTCCAGCACGGGCAGGCGGCGGATCTGTTTCGTGCCCATGGCGTCCAGCACGCTCTTCAGATCGTCATCATCGCGGGCGCTGTGCGGGTCGCGCGAGATGTACTCGACCACGGGCGAGGTGCAGGCGGCGCCGCCGGCCACGGCGCGGACGGCGATGTCGCGGTCGGTGATCGTGCCGATCAGGGTGTCGCCGTCGGCCACCGGCATGAAGCCGAAATCGCCGGCCGCCATGCGTGCGGCGACTTCCTGAAGGCTGTCGCCGGGCCGGGCGACCTGGACGTCCTTGCTCATCACGTCGCGAACTTTCATGGCGGGCTCTCCGGTGGTTGGGGTTGCGACCAGAACCCCCGGACCTGTGCCGGGTTCCGCTTTCGCCCGGCCGCAGGGAAGGCTAAACGGCCCGGCACACGACGGAGAACGACGATGACGGCGGCGAACGAGGCGAAGGAAATTCTTCAAAGGCTGGGCGTGCCCGCGTCGGTCTGGAGCTCCGACGGCTTCGAGGCCCGCTCGCCCATCGACGGCTCGGTCGCCGGCCGCGTGGCCGAGACGCCTGACCTCGGCACCGTCGCCGATCGCGCTGTCGCCGCCTTCCATCAGTGGAAACGTCTGCCCGCGCCGCGCCGCGGCGAACTGGTCCGCCTGCTGGGCGAGGAGCTGCGCGCCTCGAAGGACGACCTCGCCCGCCTCGTCACCCTCGAAGCCGGCAAGATCGTCTCCGAGGGCCTCGGCGAGGTGCAGGAGATGATCGACATCTGCGACTTCGCCGTCGGCCTGTCGCGCCAGATCTACGGCCTCACCATCGCCTCCGAACGCCCCGGCCACCACATGCGCGAGACCTGGCAGCCGCTTGGCCCCGTGCTGGTCATTTCGGCCTTCAACTTCCCCGTCGCGGTCTGGGCCTGGAACGCCTGCCTTGCCCTGGTCTGCGGCGACCCGGTGATCTGGAAGCCGTCGGAAAAGACCCCCCTGACCGCCCTGGCCACCCACGCCATCCTCGACCGCGCCATCGCTCGTTTTGCGGATGCCCCGGAAGGCCTGTCCCAGCTGGTCATCGGCGGTCGCGAGGCCGGCGAGGCGCTGGCCGCCGACGCCCGCATCCCGCTCGTCTCCGCCACCGGCTCCACCCGCATGGGCCGGGCCGTGGCCCAGACCGTCGCCGCCCGCCTCGGCCGCAGCCTGCTGGAGCTCGGCGGCAACAACGCCATGATCGTCACGCCCAGCGCCGACCTCGACATGGCCGTCCGCGCCATCGCCTTCTCGGCCGTCGGCACCGCCGGCCAGCGCTGCACCACCCTGCGCCGCCTGCTGGTGCACGAGAGCATCGCCGACGCCCTCGTCGCCCGCCTGGCCGCGGCCTATCAAACCCTCCCCGTCGGCGACCCGCGCGGAGACGGCATCCTGATCGGCCCGCTGATCGACGAGGCTTCGGCGCATGGCCTCGACACGGCGCTGGCACAGGCCGTTGAACAGGGCGGCCAGATCGTTGTCGGCGGCGACCGCGTCGATCGTGACGGCGTCTACGTCCGCCCCGCCATCGTCCGCATGCCGACCCAGAGCGCGGTGGTGCAACACGAGACCTTCGCTCCCATCCTGTATGTCCTGACCTGGTCCGACTTTGACGAGGCGGTCGCGATGCAGAACGCCGTGCCCCAGGGCCTGAGCTCCTGCGTCTTCACTGACAGCGTCCGCGAGGCCGAGGCCTTCCTCTCCGCCTGGGGCTCCGACTGCGGCATCGCCAACGTCAACATCGGTCCCTCCGGCGCCGAGATCGGCGGGGCCTTCGGCGGCGAAAAGGACACCGGCGGCGGTCGCGAATCCGGCTCGGACGCCTGGAAGGCCTATATGCGCCGCCAGACCCAGACGGTGAATTTCAGCCGGGACCTGCCGCTGGCGCAGGGGGTGAAGTTCGACGTGTGAGGGATGAGGGATGAGGGATTAGGTGGCTGAGTGCAAAGGCGACCTGACTGTTCGCAATCGGTTCAGGGCCCACCCCAACAATCTACCCCTCATCCCTCATCCCTCATCCCTCCCAGCGCTCCCTCCAGCGCGCCCGCCAGATCGCCCTTCCCGACCACTTCGACGTCCGTCAGCCCCAGCCACCCCGCCATCCGCCGCAGCTCCGCCGCCAGCCGTGCGGCGGTTTCCGCCGTCGCGTCCGGCTCGCGCCAGGCCGCCTGCACCAGCAGAACGCCCGCCTTGCGGTCGGACTTCAGATCGACCCGCGCCGTGATTACCTCGTCCTCGAGGAAGGGCAGGACATAGTAGCCGTGCGCCCGCTTGTGGGCGGGGGTGTAGATCTCCAGCCGCACCTTGACCCCAAACAGCCGCTCGGTGCGGTCGCGGGTCCAGATCAGATTGTCGAACGGCGACAGCAGTGCGGAGCCCGTCACCTTGCGCGGCGTCTTCGCGCCCGCCGCCAGATACGCCGGCTGCCGCCAGCCCTTGACCGTGACCGGCGTCAGCTCGCCGGCCTCGACCAGCTCCGCGACCCGGTCCCGCGCATCGGCCAGTGGCAGGCGGAAATAGTCGCGCAGGTCCGCCGCCGTCGCCACGCCCATGGCCCGCGCCGAGATGCGGACCAGTTCGCGCTGGGCGTCTGCCTCGGTCGGCGTCGGCAGGTCGACGATCCGGGCGGGCAGGGCGCGTTCGGTCAGGTCATAGACGCGCTCGAAACCGTTCCGCGTCTTCGTCGTGATCATCCCGGCCCAGAACAGCCACTCCAGCGCCCGCTTGCCGTCCGACCATGACCACCAGCCGGGCGCGCCGCGCGGGCCGGTCGCGAAGTCGCCGCCGGTCACCGGTCCGCGCCGTTCGATCTCGGCCAGCACCCCTTCGATATAGTCGGCCTTCTCGCGCCCGAAGCGGGACAGGCCGGTCCACATGGCCCCGTCCTTCGCCCGCTCCATCCGCCAGCGCAGCAGCGGCTGCAGCTCCAGCGGCAGCAAGGACGCCTCATGCCCCCAGTATTCGAACAGCCCCCGCCGCGTCCCCCAGGCCTCGGTCTCCAGCGCCTCGCGCGGATAGTCCCCCAGCCGCGAAAAGCCCGGCAGATAGTGGGTGCGGGCGACGACGTTGACGCTGTCGATCTGGATCACGCCCAGCCGTCGGGCGACGTCGCGAACATGGCTGCGGCCGGGGGCGGCGGGCTGCGCGCGCCCGAAGCCCTGGGCGGCCAGGGCGATGCGGCGGGCGGTCTTCGGGGAGAGGGTGTCAGTCACAGGGGGCATCATGGCGGCATCCCCATCCCATTGGGAGAGGGGCTGCTCAACCGGGTCCGAAAACCGCTCACCGCAAACTGCGCGGCCTTGTCACCCCGGCGCTCCGCTTTGCAGCGTCGGGGATGACAAGGACTGCATCAAACCCCTACGGCACTGCCCGCGCCGGCAACCCCTGGGCCGCCCGGACCATCTGCACGAACTCGGCGCGTTCACCGTAAGGGTCCTCGCCGCGCGCGCCCTGCGCCTGCTGCAGCACGGCGTCCCAGTCGAAGCCGTCGCCGAGCCAGGGGTCGCCGCGCAGCCGCTGGCCGAAGGCGGCCACGGCGATGGCCCAGCGGGTGCTTTCCGGCGGCTGCGCCCGCGCGGCACCCGGGTTGGGCGCATTCGCCAGCACCCGTTGCATCAGGCGCGAGTCCCGCTCGCCCGGCAGTTTGAAGCGGACCTGCACGAAGCCGACCTCGCCGTCCGGATCGCCGCCGCCGACGCCGAGGCTGTTGCGGTTCTCGGGATAGCGCCGCGCGCCCATCTGGCTGGGGCCGCCGACCGGGGTGATCTCGTACAGCGCCGTCACCGAGGCACCCGATCCGACCTCTCCGGCGTCGACGCGGTCGTTGTTGAAATCGTCCTCGTTGAGCAGCCGGGTCTCATAGCCGATCAGCCGGTATTCGCTGACCCGCGCCGGGTTGAACTCGACCTGGATCTTGACGTCGTCGGCGATGGGGAAGGCCCCCCGGTCAAACGCCGGACCGAACAGCCGGCGCGCTTCGTTCAGGTCGTCGACATAGGCCGCCGTCCCGTTGCCGGCCTGGGCGATGGTCTGCATCCGCGCGTCCTGGTAGTTGCCGCGCCCGAAGCCATAGACCGACAGATAGATGCCGGTTTCCCGCCTGGCCTCGACATAGTCCTCGAGGCGCAGGTTGTCGGTGACGCCGACGTTGAAGTCGCCGTCGGTGAACATCAGGATCCGGTTGACCCGGTCGCGGGCGAAATTGGCCTGGGCCTGGTCATAGGCATTGGTCATGCCGGTCGCCCCGGCCGTGCCGCCCGAGGCGTACAGACTGGCCACGGCGCAGCGCAGCTTCAGCTTCTGGTCGCCCGGTGTCGGGGCCAGCCGCGTGCCCGCTCCCTCGGCGTAGAAGGTCACCGCCGCCGTGTCCTGCGGCCGCAGCCGGTCGATGATCAGGTTCATCGACTTCTGCGCCAGGGCCAGCTTGTCCGGGCTGCTCATCGAGCCGGAGACGTCGACCAGGAAGGTCAGGTTCAGCGGCCGGCGCTCGGCCTCGGGCAGTTCATAGCCCTGCAGGGCGACATGGACGATCTGCCGCCCCGGTGCCCACGGCGATTCGGTCACCGCCGTGGTGATGGCGAACGGCTGGCTCGCCGAGGTCGGCCGGTCATAACCATAGTCGAAATAGTTGATCAGTTCCTCGACCCGGACCGAGTCCGCCGGCGGGGCGCGGCCCTCGTCGATGAAGCGCCGGACATTGGAATAGCTGGCCGTGTCCACGTCGATCGAGAAGGTCGAGACCGGCTCGTCGGCGACGCGGCGCACCGGGTTGGGCGTGGCGTCGGGATAGCGTTCGGTATCGGGCGCGACGAGCGTCACCGGCGTGCCGGGCACCCGGGAGTTGGAAAGGGCGGGCGCGTTCGCAAGATAGTCGGCGGCTTCCCGTGTCACGCGTGAGCCTGTGACCACGACCCCATCGACCGTGCCTTGTCCCGCCGGGTTCGTAGAGATGACCGGAGGCCGCGGCGGAGCCGGGGGCGCGACGAGCGGCGGCGGCGGCGGCGGGGGGGGCGGCGGCGCATACATCGGCACGGCTCCGCTGCGCGCGGCATAGGTCGTCGCGGCCCGGTCCTCCGGCAGGGTAAAGCCGAACACCTGACAGGCGGCGGGGGAGACGACGCCGTCCGAAGGCTTGTCGGGATCGATCGGCCGGCCCTCCTGGGCCATCACCGGCAGGGGGGCCATCGGCGCGGCCAGGGCCAGGCTGACCAGCCCGACGAGGGTCTGTTTTAACGGACGTTTCGACATCGCGCGTCTCCCCTTGGTTGTGTGACCCCCATGAGGCCGCCCGGCCTCGGGCGAAACTGTGGCGCGCGGTTCTGACGAAGTCTGACGGCGGATCACGGGGCCCGGGGTGGCGCATCGACGCATCTCCCCCCACTATCCAGCGACGCCGCAGGGGACGCGAGATGCACGAGACGACCAGCATGGGACTGGGCCACGCGGTGGCGCTGCTGGCGGCCATGGTCGTCGCCGCCACCCTGTTCCGCCGCTTCGGCCTCGGCGCCGTGCTCGGCTATCTGGCCGCCGGCCTGCTGATCGGGCCCTCCGCGCTCGGCGTGGTGCGTGACCCCCAGTCCGTGCTGCACGTGGCCGAGTTCGGCGTCGTCATGTTCCTGTTCATCATCGGCCTTGAGATGCGGCCCGCCCGGCTGTGGAGCCTGCGCAAGGAGATCTTCGGCCTCGGGGCCGTGCAGGTGATCGCCTGCGCCCTGCTGCTGACCGGCATCGCGATGGCGGCGGGGCTGGCCTGGTACGCCGCCCTGATCGCCGGCTTCGGCTTCGCCCTGTCGTCGACCGCCATCGTCATGCAGCTGCTGCAGGAGCGGAACGAGAACGTCGAACCCGGGGGGCAGCGCGTGGTCTCCATCCTGCTGTTCGAGGACCTCGCCATCGTGCCGCTGCTGGCGCTGGTGGCGGTGCTGGCGGGTGCCTATGGCTCCTCGGTCGAGACCGGCTATCCGATCTGGCTGACCATCGGCCTGGCCGTCGCCGCCGTGGCCGGGGTCTATGTCGCCGGCCGCTGGATCGTGAACCCCTTCTTCCGCCTTCTGGCCCGCTACGGCGGCCGCGAGGTGATGACCATGGGCGCCCTGTTCGTGGTGCTGGGAGCCGCCTACGCCATGAACCTCGGTGGCCTGTCGATGGCCATGGGCGCCTTCCTCGCCGGCGTCCTGCTGTCGGAATCGACCTTCCGCCACCAGCTCGAGGCCGACGTCGAACCCTTCCGCGGTCTGCTGCTCGGCCTGTTCTTCCTCAGCGTCGGCATGTCGCTCGACCTGCGCGTGGTCATCGCCGACTGGGCCTGGGTGCTGGGCGGGCTGGCCGCCTTCATGTCCGCGAAGATGGTCGCGGTCTACGCCGTGGCCCGCATCCGCCAGAAGCACGGCGAGGGCCTGTTGCGCGCCGCCCTGATGGGCGAGGGCGGCGAGTTCGCCTTCGTCCTCTATTCCACCGCCTTCGCCGCCGGCCTGTTCGACGCCCGCACCGCCGCCATCCTCTCGGCCGTGGTCATCCTGTCCATGGCCCTGACCCCGCTCCGCGTCATGCTCGCCGACCGCCTGCGCCCGAACGAGGACATCTCGCCCGAGGACGCGGACGGCGTGGACCGCGCCGACAACCTGCGCGAACGCGTCCTGATCATCGGCTTCGGCCGTTTCGCCCAGGTCGTGTCCCAGCCGCTGCTGGCTCGCGACGTCGACGTCTCGATCATCGACACTGACGCCGAGATGATCCAGGCCGCCGGCAATTTCGGGTTCAAGGTCTTCTATGGCGACGGCTCGCGCCTTGATGTGCTGCGTGCTTCCGGAGCCGAGGGTGCCGAGACCATCCTCGTCTGCGTCGACAAGCCGGAGGTGGCCGACCGCATCGTCGAACTGGTCAAGGCCGAATTCCCCCTGACCAAGCTGTTCGTCCGTGCCTTTGATCGCGGCCACTCCATGCGTCTGGTCGAGGCCGGGGTGGAGTATCAGCTGCGCGAGACCTTCGAGAGCGCCCTGGTCTTCGGCCACCAGGTGCTGATCGACCTCGGCTTCTCCGACGAGGAGGCGAGCGAGACCATCGAGGACGTCCGCCGTCGCGACGAGGAGCGGTTCACCCTGCAGCTCTCCGGCGGGCTCCAGGCCGGACGATCCCTGATGCGCGGCAACATCGCCACGCCCCAGCCCGCCCCCTACGTCAAACCCCGCCGCGAGGGCCAGGCCCTCAATGAGGAGGCGGCGGAGGTGCTGGAGGACGAGGACGAGCGCGGGAAGGCGGCGGTCTGAGGTCGGCGCGCGGCTCGCGCGGTCTGCTGAAGATCAGGGAATCTTCGGCTTGCCACCCTCCATCTCGACCAGTCCCATCCGGTTGCCGGCCGGGTCCTGGAACAGGCCCAGGATCACCACGCCCGGCACCGCAAACCGCGGGGCGTTGACGGTTCCGCCGTTGGCCACGACCTGGGCCAGCGCCTGATCGACGTCCTCGACGCCGAGATAAATCACCTTGTCTGCAGGATCGGCGCGCAGGGTTCCCGACAGGCGCGAGCCGCCGGCGACGTCGACCGTGACACGGCCGTCGGCCGCGATCTCCCAGCCGAAAACGGTGCGATAGAAGGCGCCCTGACCGGCGGCATCGGGCCCGGCGATATCGAAGAACACGATGGGCGTGGTCATGAACTGCTCCCTGGTGTTGGGGTGTTTTTCTGTTGCTGGTTCAGGCCGTGCGGGCGGGCAGGAACCGGCTGTTGCGCAGGAGGGCCGCCGAGATCAGCGAGATCACAACCCCGACCGGAAAGATCTCGATGAAGGTGACCGGCAGGCGGAAGAAGGGGTTGGCGTACTGTTCCTGGAACGCCGCCATCCGGACGGTGATCTGCTCGATCTCGGCGGCGGACGCGCCCTTCTCGCGCGCGGCGTCGATCGCACCCCGGGTATAGGTTTCGGCGAATGCGAAATCCGTGGCCGCGAGCGTGATTTCCCAGCCGATCACATAGATGACTGAGGCCACCGCGCTGATACCCAGTCCGACCATGAGGGCCGGAACAAATTTGATCACGCCGCCCCGGACCCGGTCGCGGTAGCGCTTCACGCCGACGAAGGTCAGGCTGAGCGCCGCCAGCATGAGCAGATAGCCGGTGACATGCGACCCGGACATCGACCCCGGGTCGGGGTTCATCGCCAGCATCAGGAACATCGGCAGGGCGACGACGAGACCCGCGGCCGCGCCGAAGGTGAGAATGGTGCGAAGCATGTTCAGCTCCCCCTGTGGGTTTGGATGCGCCAGAAAGCCCCGCCCCGGGTCGGCGTTGCAATCGCCCATAAGGGTGATTTTGCGCAGATCACCCGATTTTCTACGGGATCAGGCCCAGTTCGCGGGCCCTGAGGATGGCTTGCGTGCGCCGCGTCGCCTCCAGCTTGTCAAACAGGCGCGAGACATGGGTCTTCACCGTATTCAGCGAGACCGACAGGGATCGTGCGATCTCCTTGTTCGACCGGCCCGCCGCGAGCAGTTCCAGCACCTGGAACTCCCGGTTGGATATGCCCAGCGAGGCGCGGGCGAGGATGTTGGGCTCGAATGGCGCACCCCGGGCCGGGGTCCGGAACAGTCGGGCTCCCACCCAGACACCCAGCCCAAGGAAGGCCGTCGCGATCAGCGTCAGATACAGGTCGCCGGGATGCGAGCGGGCCCACATCTGGTACTGGATCCACTGCAGGCCCACGGCGGCGAGCGCGAGGGCGGCCCCATAGATGGCGATCGTCCGGATCATGCCGGAATCCTATGGAACATCGGGCGGAGACGCCAGATCACGGGCACCCGGTCGCCTTGAGGCCGTCTTTGGTGTAGAGCCCGCGCCCGATGAACCGCCGTCTCTCGATCGCGCCCATGATGGACTGGACCGACCGGCATTGCCGGGCGTTCCATCGCGCCCTGACGGCCGAGGCCCTGCTCTATACCGAGATGGTGACCGCTCCGGCGGTGCTGCACGGCGACCAGCAGCGGTTGCTTGGCTTCGACGCCGTCGAACATCCCGTGGCCCTGCAGCTGGGCGGCTCGGACCCGGCCCAGCTGGCCGAGGCCGCGCGGATCGGCGAGGCCTTCGGCTATGACGAGATCAATCTGAACGTCGGCTGCCCGTCCGACCGGGTGCAGTCGGGCCGGTTCGGCGCCTGTCTGATGCGCGAGCCGGAACTGGTCGCCGACTGCATGGCCGCGATCAAGGAAGCGGTCTCCGTGCCCGCCACCGTCAAATGCCGCATCGGCGTCGACGACCAGGACCCGCAGGTCTCGCTCTTCGCCACCGTCGACGCCTGCGCCGCCGTCGGGATCGAGGTCTTCATCGTCCACGCCCGCATGGCCTGGTTGAAGGGATTGTCGCCGAAAGAGAACCGCGACGTGCCGCCGCTCGACTACGCGCTGGTGCGGCGTCTGAAGCGCGAGCGGCCCCATCTTTCGATCTCGATCAACGGCGGCATCACCTCGCTGGACGAGGCCGAGGCCCATCTCGACGTCAGCGACGGGGTGTCGCTGGACGGCGTCATGATGGGCCGGGCCGCCTATCATGAGCCGGCCATACTCGGTCAGGCCGACCGCCGTCTGTACGGGGCCGCGACGCCGGACGTGGACGCCTATGCGGCCATCGATCGCTACCGCCCCTATCTGGCCGCGCGGCTGGAGGAGGGCGTGCTTCTGCCGGCCATGACCCGGCACATGCTCGGCCTGATGCACGGCCGCCCCGGCGCCCGGGCTTTCCGCCGCATCCTGACGGTCGAGTCCATCCCGGCCGGCGCGGGTCTGGACGTCGTCGACCGGGCCGTGGACGCCGTCCGCGAGGCCGAGGCGCGGCTGGAACAGCGCGGCGAAGCGGCCTGATCCCGCATCTGTGATTCAGCGGCCACACCGCTGCGAGAACCCGCGCACGCGCCGGTCTTCAGGGGAACGGCGCGGCTCCGCTTCGCATTGTCAGGCGAGGAGAAACCTTCGCCATGCCCAAGCGCCAGCCCGCCAAACCCGACCTGCGCCTCGTCTCGGCCGAGGCCGAAATCTACAACCTGATGCGCACGCCCGTGACCACCGCCGACCGGGTCAAGCGTCTGCAGATGGAAGCGCGCGCCCTCGCCGTCGAACAGGTCGAGGCGCTGGAGAAGCTGTTGCTGCAGTCCGCCGCCATGGCGCGAGAGATCGCTGAGGGCGGCGACGCCTATCCCGTCGGCGCGCGTGAACTGGCCGGCCGTCTGGCGTCCGACCTGCCGTCGAAGGCCGAGACCCTGAAGGCCATCGCCAGCCGGTCGCTCTAGGCTGCCGCCTCGCGCCGGGCGCGGATCCCGCGCGCCAGCCGGAACACCACCACGATCAGCACGATCACCACGACCGGAATGATGATCGGGGCGAGGAAGGCCACGATCACGGTCAGGAAGGCCAGCACGTCCTCGACCAGGGAGACCAAGGGATTGCCCAGCCCGCCGGTGGTCGCGGTCGATCCGACCCGTACCCCGGTCTGGGCCGCATTGAAGGCCAGGGCCGCCGGGGCGCCGACGATCAGGCCGGCGATGGCCGCCGTCGACGGGTCGACGTTCCAGAACACGCTGCCCGCCGCCACCGCGCCCGCGATCGGCCGGGTCACATAGCCGATGGCGTTCAGTCCGTGGTCGATGGCCGGCACCTTGTCGCCCGCGAACTCCGCCACGGTCGCCGTCGCCAACGCCGCGATGGCCGGCCATGAGACCAGCCAGTCCATCTGGTCGATCAGCCGCACGCCGAACATTTCGAACTTC
>Ga0187845_1000141_pt1 | contig 40128 bp, 37 predicted proteins | sample SpaLakP09_SKY_68_FD_134515 | JGI IMG/M metagenome (GOLD analysis project Ga0187845, IMG submission 134515) | Oligotrophic lake water microbial communities from Sparkling Lake, Wisconsin, USA - SP09_SKY_68 | ecosystem: Environmental > Aquatic > Freshwater > Lake | place: USA: Sparkling Lake... | reverse complement strand
TGGAAGGCCGGGCGCTTGACGCGGTGGATTCTCTCCAGCACACCGGCCATGCGCGGTGTCAACAAGGTGGTGCGGCTCAACAAGGGCTCCCGGGGTTAACCCGGTATTTTCGCAGCCCTGGCGCCGCCGGCCTCAAAACTCCAGACCGTACCAGCCAAAACCTGCTGTCCACAAGGTCTGCGAGCTGCCGTTCTGGCGACTGGCCGTGATGCTCAGGCCCAGCTTGTCGGGGCTCAACCACCAGAGGCCGCCTATGGTGCGCACCGTGGTACCCATCAAAGCGGGGCGGTCGTTGGTCTGAATCTCCGCGAACAAGAGCCCGCGCGGATCAGGCATCCAAACGCCCGCCAGATTGAGCACCGTGCCACCCTGCCCGCTCAAGCGTTCCTTGTGGTGACCGAGGTTGAGGTGAAAGGCCGTCTCTTCGCTGAGCGTCAAGGTGGCCAGGCCCAGCAGCCCGCTGGCGCTGCGCCGCCAGCCGCTGGTCGAAGGCCGTTCAAAGCTCAGCCCCGCCTTCAGCCCGAAGCGCAGCTGGCCGAGGGCCGTGGGCAGCTGCCAACTCGCGGGCGCCCATTTGAGTGCGATGCTGGCTTCGCCGCGGATTTCATCGCGCGGTTGGGGCCGGCTGTAGTCGCCACCCAATTCCAGGCCCTCGGTCAGGCCGCAGGCTGGGGCCAGCACCCAGGCCCGGCTGCTGCCGGCTTTCTCGCCCCAGCCTTCCAGCTGGCAGCTGCCGGCCGGTGCAGTGGCCGCGTCATCGCTGGACAGGGGGCGGCCGGCCAAAGCTGAAGGAGCAGCGATGGCCAGCAGCAGACCCAGGAGCAGGCCGCAGCCCCCTGCAGCATGCCTTGCACCCGCCGGTACGAGACTGTTGGCGATGGCGCCTGACGGAACATGATGAGGGGTGATCTCGGTTTAGGTGCAAAGACTGGGGTTAAGGGCTGCGGGTAATCCCGTAATTGTTTCCCGTCTCGGGCGTGACAAACGCGTTAGGTAGTCTCCTGCGCCAGGCCTGACAACGCCCGGGCCGTGAGGAGACGCGTTTGCCCAGTTTCCACTTGCGGTTCGTCGGCCGGGAAGTTCTTCCCAAGACCCTGTCTGCGCGCGACGTTGAAGAGTCGTTTGGTCTGAGCGCTGACGACCTCCTCGAACTCAAAAACGGGTTCCGGGGCAACGCCCGCATCGGCGCCGCTTACCAGCTGGTGGTGCTGCGAGCCACAGGTCGCTCCCCTGATGCGCTGACCGGCATCCCGAAGGCGCTTCTCGCCTACATGACCTCGGCCATGGGCATGCGGGCGACGGACATCGCCTCACTCGCTTCCTTGTACAAGGACGCTCACACCAGCGGTCAGCACAAGGAATGGGCTAGAACTCGCGCTGGCTTCAAGCTCGTCGACGACGACGTCAAGGCCACGCTGCTCGACTCACTGCACCAACTGTCGGCCACCGCCATCTCAGTCGACGACCTGGTCAAGCAAGGTGAGATGTGGCTCTACGAGAAGCGGCGAGTCTTGCCCAGCGACCGCGTGATCCGAGACCTCGCGCGCGAAGCCTTCGCAGCCCATGAGGCCGCAGCGATCCAGGCCGTGCTGAACGGCGTTCCGGCCGCCAATCGCAGCGCCGCCATCCGCGAGCTGTTCACCAAGCGGCCTGGGCCCGGCAGCGTCACCATCCTCGAATGGCTGCGCACCCCGCCCGGCAAGCACGGCCGCGCCACCCTCAAAGAGATCATCGAGAAGATCCAGTGCGTCAAGAAATGGGACACCGAACAGTGGAAGCTCGACGGTGTGCCATTGGCCCGGCTACGGGCCTATAGCCAGGAGGTGGTCGCTCGCGCGCCGTCCGATACCAAGCGCCTCAGTGAACAGCAACTGGCCTTGCAGCTGTGCGCTTTCATCTACGTCACGCTGCTCGACCTGAACGACATGGCCACCGATGTTGGTGGCCGCTGCGCCGTCGACCTCAATCGCAAGGCCTCCGGCCGAGTGATGCAAAAGCAAGCCGGCACGGCCGTCGACCTTCGTGCCGAACGTGCGAAGGTCAAGTCCATCCTCTACGACGGCCAGCTCAAGGACAAGGAGATCGTCGCCGCCCTGCGGGAGTTGATGCCGAAGGATGAGCCGGATTTTTCCGGCACCCGCGCGTCGCTGGTCCGCGAATCCCTCGTGAACGACGATGCGCCACGCGTCACGGCGCTGCTGAACTCGCTGTCCATCCTGGACATCCGCGGCGCCGACGACGAGAAGGCGATGCAGCAGCTCCAGATGCTGAAGTCTCTCAACGAGCGCGGCGTTACCACCCTCCCCGACGACTTCGACTTGTCGATGGCCGATCCTTCTTGGCACAACCTGCTGGCAGACCCCGATCGCAGGAAGGCGCGGGCGGCCCTCAAGGCCTGCGCGATGAATTCCGTCCGCAAAGGCGTCAACGCCGGCAAACTCTGGATCGCCCACAGCACCAAGCACCAGAGCAAGGAACAGCAGCTGATCCCGCCCAAGGAATGGGAAGAGAACTCCAAATCCCTGATTCGAGCGCTGAGCCTGACCGACGACCCGGACAAGTACCTGGAGCGCGTTCTCACCCGCCTGAACGAATGCATCAAGCAGCTTGGCGAGTCGATCAAGACGGGCATCGTCACCGTCGACACCAAGGGCGAGATGCACATCGATCCCATCCAGGCGCTGGAGGTCGAGCCGGACGTTACGCGCACGCGTGACACCATGTTCCAGCAGATTGGCGACCAGCAGTTCGCCGAAATGCTGGTCGAGCTCGACGCAAAAACCGGGCTGAGCGAGATCCTGTTGGGCCGCCAGGCAAAGACCTTGGACGAACTCAAGGCGCTGTACGGCGCGTTGTTTGCGCATGGCACCGAGAACACGGCCAAGGGTGTGTGCGCCATGATCCCGGGCCTGCAGGTGCCCCAGATCACCGCGGCCATGCGGGCGATGGAGGCTCGTGGCCGGCTTCGGGACGCGAACAACCGCGTCGTCGAGTTCCAGCAGTCCTTCCCCATCGCTTCTCTGTGGGGCAGCGGCGAGAAGGCCTCAGCGGACGCGATGACCTTGGACACGTCGCGCCACCTGCACAGCGCACGGGTCGAGCATCGGCGCAAGACGCACGGCATCGGCATCTACGTCCACATGAGCGACACGTGGAGCCTCTTCTACGACCAGCCCATCGTCCTCAATGATCGCCAGGCCGGCAGCGCCGTGCACGGTGCCGAGGCGTACAACGTCTCTCGCCGCGAGGATCAGATCCGACTTCAGCTGCTGGCGGTCGACACCCATGGCTATACCAATGCGGCGATGTCGATCTCCAAGCTGCTTGGCTTCGACCTATGCGTGCGGTTGCAGCGCTTGTCCGAGCGAAAGATCTATCTGCCTTGGGGCACCCAGGTGCCCGAGGACCTGGAGCGGCTGAACGTCGGCAAAGTGTCGTTGAAGAAGATCCGGGAGGGTTGGGACGGACTCATGCGGCTGATCGCCTCCATCCGCCAAGGCAAGCTAACTGCCAGGGAGGCGCTCTCGCGGCTCGGCAGCGCGGCCAAAGGCGATCCGGTGCATGCGGCCGCCGACGAACTCGGCAAACTGCTTCGAACCATCTTCCTGTGCGACTACTTCACCAACCCGGAGTTCCGGCGGGAGATGCATGCGCTGCTGAACCGTGGCGAGTCGGTTCACTTCCTGGCGCGCGCCGTCTACCACGGCCGCATCGGCGTCACGCGCGCCCGCCGCAGCGATGAGCTGATGGCCATCTCCGGCGCCCACACGCTACTCACCAACGTCGTCATCGCCTGGAACACCATGAAGATGCAGGAGGTGGTCGACACGTGGCGTGTGAGGAAGCAGGCTATTGAGGACGCCTGGATCCGCCGCATGGGTCCTGTGCATTTCGAACACATCAACTTTCGCGGGATCATCTCGTTCAACTTCGACCCCTTTGCGGAGACCTTGTTGGCCAAGCAGCCGAAGAGGCGAGCCCACGCCGCTGCCTAAGCGGCCGGCCGGGCGGTCGTCAGACGAGGCCTTTCAAGAACGCGTTGAACCGCTGCCGGTCTGCTGGCTCTTTGAGGATCTCCTCGAACGGGCGCAAATTCTCGACCGTCAGCAACTCATGGCCTGATCGAATGGCTGCTTCAGCTCGGTCGAAGCTGGCATCGACCGAATTGACCCACTTGGACCAACGCATGACATCCGCAGGCTGCATCGTGTCGACGTCCGATCCCTCCAGAGCCTTCAGATTGGTGTCCAGGTCGACCATTAACAGCTTGCGCAGGTTGTTCTCTTCGCGCAGTGCGTCCAACCCCCGGATCTCCGCGATCGGCTCCGTGATCATGTGCGGTCGCTTTACCCGATTGCCGCCGGCCTCAGCAATCTGCGTTTCCCGCTCGGTCGCTGGGCGGTCCTTCGTCAGGAGCGACTGGCCGGTCTTGAGCATGGCGGCAACAGCGCGCACGATGTCGCTCGGCACTCCTCGGGCAGACTCCAACAGCGGTCGTGACGTCTTGTAGACCCACGCGCCGGCTCGATCACCATCGAGGACGTCCTTCAGTCGCTGCTGAGTCTCGTCGAGCCGCAGCAGAAAGTTGCCCACGTTCTCGCGGGCCAGCTTCTCGCGCATGTCTCGGTCGAACCGGATCGCGAGATTCTCGAAATCCACACCGAAGTAGCGCTTCCCGCAGTCCTTGCCGATGTTGGTCTCGCGCCCTGACTGGGTGACGACCAGATAGCCACGGTTGTGCGGTGTGTGGCAGTTCGACAAACCGCAGCGGATCTGTGCCTGAAAGGCGTACTGGCCGATGATTGAACTCAGCTTGTGCTGAGACGGATCCAGTTCATCTGAATAACCGGGACGGCCTTCAATGTCGTCCCATGACTCCAGCCGTACCAGCTCTTTTGCGGTGTTCAGAACGATCACTTTGACAAGTCTCCTTTATTGGATCCGGCGTGGTCACCGAGATCAGTCCCAGGTCGCGTCGGTCGCAGGCTCGTGCAGTGACGCCTCAAGGAGGCAACTGCAGGCGCTGGCGGTGCGAAAAAGCTCGTCCAAAAGCTCCAACAGAGCGTCGTCCAGGGCTCCGCGGTCATGGAAAGGCACTCGAAGTTCAAAACGCCTACCGTCCTGGTCGATCGGCCGCACCCCGTACTTCTTCAGATGCAATGCTTCGATCTGCTGCTGGGCGCGCTCCGTGCCCTTGCGTGAGCCGCCTGGCTTGGTCAGGAGCATCCGCAGGTGAACGACGGCGACCTGTGCTGGCGCCGGAGCCGCAGAGGCCACCGGTGATGCTGCGACTGCAGGCGCCGGCGCAGACTTCGCGAGGCCTTGCTCAAACTTCGACTTGAATCGATCCTGGGACGCGTCGATGTAGCGCACCGCCGTGCCGACGTCGCGCCAACCGACGTGCGCCATCAAGTCCTTCACGTCCCAACCACTGGACGTGGCCCAGTTCGCGAAGCCACGCCGCATCGAGTGGCTCGAATACGCGCTGGCCGCATCGACGCCCGCGTCTTCGAGTATCCGGCGCAGCAGCGGAATCACAGCTTGAGGTTGCATCGCGCTGTCTGCGACGTTGCCCCACATGTCGATGGCCGGGAACGCGGGGCCAGACTTCAGTCCACTGGTTTCGAGCCAGTCGACGTATGCATCAACCGGGCAGAGCCGGGACAACGCTGGACACGCGAACTGGCGGTCTTCGCCTTCCGCCACCGTCTTGGTGCGCCGGGGTCGCCAGGTCCAGCCGATGCCGCGCCTGGCCTCCACCTCCTCGATGCGCATGCTGGTGAGCTCATCGGCGCGAAATGCACGCCAGAAGCCGAGCAGCATCAAGGACCGGTCGCGCGTGCGACGCAGCAGGTCGGTCTTGCGACCGAGCTGGCGGGCCGTCGCCTGGGACGCCAACAGCCAGTCTGACACCTGTTCCAGGATCTCCAGCTCCAGCGGCTTGGCTCGCTTCTGAGTCGTGGCGTGCTTGACCCGAACGCCCTTGAAGACCCGCTGGACCAATGCGGACCGCGTGGGATCGGGAAAGCCATGGTCGGCATGCCACCGGGACAACGCCGCCAGACGCTGGCGCAGCGTGCTGATGCTCAACGTCGTGGCGTGTTCGGCCAAGTAACGGGCGACGCTGTCGCTGGTGGCCGGCAGCAGGCCTTTCCAGGTGGTTTCAAAATGCTTGACCGCATTGGCATAGCTGCGGACCGTGTTCTCGCGATCCGCGGCAAGGACGTAGTCCTCAATGGCGCCAGGGCCAGTCACCGGGGCTCCCCTTTCTTCGCAAGGGCCGGCCGCGGCATGTCGAATGCGCGTAGGTCGTGCATGTGGTCAGAGCCGGAACAATGCAGTTAACTCAGGTCGCAAATCATAGAGATCGGCGGGTCCCACCGGCGTCTGCCAGCTCTCGTAAGACGCAGCCGCAGACGGCCCTGTACCGAGCGAGACGTCGCCCAAGCGATGAACTTGCCAGCGTGCAAGGACGATGGCGCGAGGCCTAAACAGGTTTACACGTCCAAAAAATCTGGCCCCGGACGGAGCCGGGGTCATAAAGCCTCGTCGCTGTCATCACGCCGAGGCTCCTGCTCAGGGAGGAAAAGCAGGGAAGTCAGCGCCCTGACCTCGCCAGAGACTTTAGCAGGGGCCGCGAGGCGCCGCAGATCACGTCACCATCCTCGCCCGCTGCCGAAGCGAACTCCCAATGACGCTGAAGGAGGAGTTGGGGCTGCTTTCAGGCCTTTACCGGCATTGCGATGGCGAACGCCGCCAGCATCGCGCTGCACAAGGCCGTTGGGTTCGAAGTGTTGGACGTGTATCGCAACGTCGGCTCAAAGAACGAGTCCTGGCACGACCTGGGCTATGGCACAAGAGCTAAGCGCCCTCGTCCTTCGCGAGTGCTTAGGCCCGGCCCTGCGGCCAGGCGGCGCATTGTCAAGGCTCCTCTCAACGCCCACTCATCAGGTTTCCAAGAACGTCCTGGACATCCTTGACCCGTTCGCGTTCCTCTTCTGCCGTCACCTCCGGCGGCTCTTGCCGCCGCTTGAAGATCCGCCAGGCAGACAGGACTGATCTGATGTACTGGACTGGGAAGTAGGTCACGACAAAGGTGATGAGAAAGACAGGAAACGCCCGCTCTCGTTCACTGCTGTAGTCCGCAGTCAGATACGTGAGCCCACCGATCAGCAGCGCCGCCCAGAGGAATCCTTGCAGGCCCAGGAACTCCCGCGCGATCAAGTAGCCGCGGCGCTGGCTCGCGTTCCAGTGTTTCGGAAGCTCTGCCATCGTTTCTCCTCAAACTTCACCTGGGCGTGCATCCTGACGGCACTGAGGCTGCCGCTGACGCAGCGTTGGTGGCACCGCAGGGCCCGCCCTTCTTACGAAGGCTGTCACGAGCTCCCTGAGCGAACGACATGGTTCCGACAACCAAGGCAGCGAGCATCAGCCAGTACTGGATCCTGGGGAACGTCAGCGTCCGCCCTTTCGTGATGATTAGCCTGATCGCTGAAAGCTGATACGTGTGCGCAAGCGCGATCGACGCCAGCCAACTGATCCATGCCCAATAGAACCAGCCAGGAACGTTTCGCCCCAACGGGTTGTCGCCGATGCCACCGATCTCCCGAAGCCAGAAGACCGGGAGGAACATGGCAGCCATGGCGACTTGGCTGCAACTTTTTGCGCCCTCAGCCCACAATTTGATCGCCTTCTCATAGGGGTCTTCGGCAGCAGACATCGACAGCACCTCGGGTTGAACGGCGCTTTATCTCATCCTGTGGGTCCTGTGAACAGTGCTCAGAGATACGAGACTCACCAAGTGTGATGACGCCACTTCGTCGGAAATCGCGAGCGGCAGGCCAGGCGAGCGGCGAGTTGCTGCGGTCGTGAGTTCTTGAGCAGAGCGCCGATCAGCTTGAACCACTACCTACAGCTATGACGCGCAGTCAGCGGCTTGCCTTCGCCACCTCCCGTAAACTGCAAGGCATGCGGCGCAGCCTCACGACCTTCATCCTGATGCTCTGCATGTGCTGGCAAGCGCTGGCCCATGCTGACATTGCCGTGGTGATGGCCGACCAAGAAGAACAGCCGCATGCGCTGATGCACGCCCAAGGCCAGGATCACCATCACGATGATCATGGCGACGCGAACGGCATCCACGAAGACCAATCTCCTGAATCGGCCCAGCATCTGGTCAGCGATGCTGGCATCCATGCTCCGGTGCTGATGAGCTGCGTGGATCTGAGCTTGCCGCAACTCCCGCCGGAGATGCCGGTACCGACCGCTGAAACGCCGTCACCGCCTCCCTGCCTTGCCGTCCCTGAGCGGCCGCCCAAAACCCTGTCCTGATCTCCGTCGCAACCCGCGCGTATCGCGCGGTCGTCTGTCGCCGCGGCGAATGACCCCGATGCCTGACCAGCCTTGCGCTGTGGTCGGGCGGGTCGCAGCCCATCTGCATCAGGACTCTCGTGAAACCCCATCCATGGTTTGTTCCATGGCTCGTTGGCAGCGCCGTTGCTGCCAGCGCGCTTAGCTGTGCCGCCCAGGCTCAACCTGTCACAACCACCCCGGCGCTTGCGGTCAGTCGACCCAGCCTGGCCCAGGCAGTCGCGGCTGCCTGGCTGCGCTCCGCCGAAGCGACGCAAGCCCAAGGGCGGCAGCGTCAGGCGCGCGCCGATCAGGCCGTCGCCGCCAGCTGGCTCGCCGCCCCGCCTGCGTTGCAGCTGTCCCAGCGCGAGGGCCGCGGCAATGCCGCCAACGGCCAGCGCGAGACCGACGTGGGCGTCGCATTGCCGTTGTGGCGCATCGGCGCTCGTGCGACGGCCGGACAGGCTGCGCAAGCCGAGCTGGACTGGAGCACTGCCGCCGAGCAGGCCGCCCGCCTGCAGGTGGCCGGCCAGGTGCGTGAAGCGCTCGGGCAATTGGGCGGCCTGGAAGCCGAGCAGCGCCTCGCCGCGCTGCAGAGCCAGTTGCTCGCCCGTCTGGCGGAAGACGTGGACCGCCGCGTCAAGGCCGGCGACCTGGCCCCGGCCGACGCGATGGCAGCACATGCCGAGTGGCTGTCCAGCCAAGCCCAGGAAGCCGAGGCGCAGCAGAAGCTGCGGTCCCAGCAGGCGCAGTGGCAGTTGCTGACAGGCCTCGCCGTCTCCGCGCAGGGCCCAACCCCTGCGATGGAGGCAGCATTCGACCTCAGCGACGTCCATCCCGAACTGCAACTCGCGGCACGCGCCGTCGAACGCGCCCAGCGCCAGCTCGCGCTGGTGCAGGCCCAGCGGGCCGAAGGCCCCGAGCTGGGCGTCAGCCTGCGCCAGGAACGGCCCGGCCAAGGCAATCCCACGCAGACCAGCGTCGGCGTCGCGCTGCGCCTGCCCTTCGGCACCGCGACGCATGCCCAGCCACGCATTGCCGCAGCGCTGTCCGAGGTCGACATGGCCCTGACCCAGCAGCAACGCACCCGCGACCGCCTGGCTGCCGAGCTGGAGCTGGCGCGCAGCCAGTGGCAAGGCGCGCAAGCCCAGGCACGCCTTGAAGCTCAGCGCGCCGCACTGCTTCGTGAGCGCGCCACTCACATTGAACGAGCCTTCAAGGCCGGCGAATCGCCGTTGCCCGAACTGCTGCGCGCCCTCGGCGCGGCCGCCCAGGCGGAGACCGCCAGCGAGCGCCAGCAAGCCCTTCTGAGTCTCGCCCAGGCGCGACTGCACCAAGCCCAAGGAATCCTGCCATGACATCCACATCCCTGCTGCGTGCACTGGCCTTAGCCGCGGCTGCAGCCACCTCCGGTCTCGGCGCCGTCGCCGGCCCGGGCGCCCACGGGCCCAATGGCGAGCACGTCGACGGCCCGACAGTCGCCGCCGGTGCTGGCAGCAGTCGCCCGCGCTTCGAGGCCAAGAGTGAGCAGTTCGAGCTGGTCGCCACGCTCGGCGGCGGCGAGTTCTCGATGCTGATCGACCGCTTCGCGACGAATGAGCCGGTGCTCAAGGCGCAAGTCGAAGTCGAGTCCGGCGGCCTCAAGGCCACGGCCAAGTTTCACGACGACATCGGCGATTACGCCGTGGCAGACGAGGCGATGCTGAAGCTGCTCGGCAAGCCGGGCGACCATGCCATCGTCATCACCGTCATCAACGGCAACGAATCGGACCTGCTGGACGCGATCCTGAAGGTCACGCCGGATCAGGCAAGGGCCACCGCCGACGCTCCGCACGGGCATGACCAGGGCCTGGCTGACGATCATGGCCAGGGGCACACCAGCGGTTCGCGCAAGCTTTGGATCGGCCTCGGCCTTGTCGCCGCCGTGCTGATCACCATCGCTGCCTGGCGCCGCCGCGCCGGCGCCAAGACTTGGAACGGAGGCCAGGCATGAAGCGCCCGCTGCTGACACTGAGCCTCATGCTGGCGGCTGCCGCGTGCTCTGCAGGCCCCGGCGCCCATGGCCCGAACGGCGAACACATGGATCAGGCAGGCCCGAGCAATGCGTCGGGACTCATGCGCCTGCCTGACGGCAGCGTCAACGTACCCAAGCTCGCCCAGCGACGCATGGGCCTTCGCACGCATTTGGCGCCCGAGATCGAAGCAGCCGCGACGCTGCTATTGCCGGGCCGCATCGTGCAGGACCCGAATGCCAGCGGCCGCGTGCAGGCCAGCTACGGCGGGCGAGTCGAGCCCGGCCCGAGGGGCCTGCCTGTGCCTGGACAAGCGGTACGCCAGGGCGAAGTGCTGGCCTGGCTGCACCCACAGGCCGAGCCGTTCGCGCTGGCCAACCAGGAAGTCCTGCGCGCCGAGCTGCGTGCCGGCCGTCAGCTTGCCGAGCAGCGCCTGAAGCGGCTTGAAGGATTGGAGGGCACGGTGCCACGCAAGGAGATCGAGGCCGCGCGCCTGGAGGCCGAGTCCCTGGCCGCCCGCGAGCGCAGCATCGCGACAAGCCTCAGCACGCGCGTGCCGCTGCGCGCGCCGGTCTCGGGCGTCATCGCCCGCTCCGAGCTGCTGGCCGGCCAGGTCATCGATGCGCGTGATGTGCTGGTCGACATCGTCGACCCCAGCCGGCTGATTGTGGAAGCACAGACGACCGACGTGACGCTGGGTCCGCGCATAGCCAGCGCCGGGCTTGCCGGCATTGAGGGCGTGAAGCTGCAGTTGGCCGGCGTGCCGCTGGCGCTGCGCGACGGCAGCCTGCCGCTGAGCTTCCGCGCCCGCGTCGAGAAGGGCTCGGCGCTCGCGGTTGGCCAGACGGTCAGCGTCATCGTCGCGCTGAAGGACAGCGCGAAGGGCATCGCTCTGCCGGCCGAGGCAGTCGTGCGCAGCCCCGTCAACGAGACCGTGGTCTGGATCAAGACCGGCGCCGAGCGCTACATGCCGCAGCCGGTGCAGGTGAGACCGTTGGATGCCAAGACAGTGCTCGTGACTCGAGGCCTCGCCGCGGACAACCGCGTCGTGGTCCAGGGCGCAGCGCTGATCGCGCAGATCCGCTGAAGGGGCGACCATGTTCAATTGGATCGTCCAAACCAGCCTGCGCAACCGGCTCTTCGTGCTGGCCATTGCCGCACTGCTGATGGCCTACGGCAGCCTCACCGCCTGGCGCACGCCGGTCGATGTCTTCCCCGACCTGAACAAGCCCCTGGTCACTGTGCTGACCGAGGCGGGCGGCATGGCGCCCGAGGAGGTGGAGCAGCTCATCACCTTCCCCATCGAGACGGCGCTCAACGGCATGCCCGGCATCACGCGCGTGCGCTCGACCTCGGGCGTCGGCCTGTCCATCGTCTATGCCGAATTCGACTGGGGGACCGACATCTACCGCAACCGTCAGCAGGTGGCCGAGCGCCTGGCCCAGTTGCGCGGCCAGTTGCCCGGAGACATCACGCCGGTGATGGGGCCAGTCTCGTCCATCATGGGTGAGGTGATGCTGATCGCCTTGCCGCTCAGTAGCCAGGCCAGTCCGATGCAGGCGCGGGAGTACGCGGACTTCGTGCTGAGGCCGCGTCTGCTCGCGATCAATGGCGTGTCCCAGGTCATCCCCATCGGCGGCGAGGTGCGCACGCTGCGCGTCGAGCCCGACACGGTGCGCATGGCCCAGGTCGGCGTGTCGCTGACGCAGGTCGAGCAGGCGCTGCGCGGCTTTGCCGGCAACGCGGGCGGCGGCTTCATCGATCTGAGCAGCCGTGAGTACCTGATCCGCCATGTGGGTCGCACCAATCGCATCGAGGATCTGCAGGGCATTGCAGTCGCGTGGAAGGACGGGCGCGCGATCTTGCTTGAACAGGTCGCCAGCGTGCGCTTTGCCGCTGCCCTCAAGCGCGGGGACGCTGGCTACGAGGGTGCGCCGGCCGTCATCGTCAGTGTGCAGAAGCAGCCTGCGGCGGACACCGTGCAGTTGACACGTCAGATCGAGACCGCGCTGGATGAACTCAATCCCGGCCTGCCCAAGGGCCTGAGTGCGCCGAAGGTGCTGTTCCGCCAGGCCGACTTTATCGAGGCCTCGATCTCGAATGTGACCGGCGCGCTGCGCGACGGCGCCGTCATGGTGGCCATCGTGCTGTTCGCCTTCCTGCTGTCGGCGCGGACGACGCTGATCTCGTTGATCGCCATCCCGCTGTCGCTGGCGGTGACGGCGCTGGTGTTCCGCTGGCTCGACCAGTCCATCAACGTGATGACGCTGGGCGGCTTGGCGATCGCCATCGGGGAGCTGGTCGACGACGCGGTGGTGGACGTCGAGAACATCCAGCGCCGCCTGCGCGAGAACCGCCTCCTTGCCGAACCGAAGTCGGTGCTGGAGGTCGTGCGGACCGCCAGCGTCGAGGTGCGCAGCGGCATCGTCTACGCGACGTTGATCGTCGTGCTGGTCTTCGTGCCGCTGTTCGCGCTGCCGGGCATCGAGGGGCGGCTTTTCACGCCGCTAGGCATCGCCTACATCGTGTCCATCCTGGCGTCGATGTTGGTGTCGATGACGGTCACGCCGGTGCTGAGCGCCTTCCTGCTGCCGCGCATGAAGCGGCTGGACCACGGCGACAGCCCGTTGGTCGCGCGGCTCAAGCGCTGGGACCAGAGGCTATTGTTTTGGTCTTTCCCGCGCGCCAAGCTGCTGATGAGTGCCGCAGTGATCGCCGTTGCGGCGGCCGCAGCCAGTGTGCCCTTCTTCCCGCGTGCCTTCCTGCCGGCATTCAATGAGGGTTCGCTGGTGCTGTCGCTCTTGTTCAACCCTGGCACGTCGTTGGCCGAGGCCAACCGCTTGGGCGCGCTGGCGGAGACGCTGATCGGCCAGGTGCCGGAGGTAACTCAGGTCGGCCGGCGCACCGGCCGCGCCGAACTTGACGTGCATGCCGAGGGCGTGCATTCCGCCGAGATCGATGTCGATCTGAAGCGCGACGGCAAGCCGGTCGACCGCGAGGCGGTGATGGCCGGCATCCGCGCTCAGCTCGCCTCGCTGCCGGCCCAGGTCGCCATCGGCCAGCCGATCTCCCACCGGCTGGACCACCTGCTGTCCGGCGTGCGTGCACAGATTGCCGTGAAGATCTACGGCGACGACACCGACACGCTGCGCGGCCTGGCCGAGCAGATGCGAGCGGGCCTCGCCGTCGTGCCCGGACTGGTGGACCTGACCGTCGAAAAGCAGGTGCTGATCCCGCAGATCGCCGTGCGCCTGGACCAACGCAAGTTGGCTCAGACGGGCCTGTCGCCCGGGGAGGCGGTGCGCGTGCTGCAAGCCCTGACAGACGGCGCGCACGGCGCGCAGATCGTCGACGGCCAGCGCCGCTACGACCTGGTGCTGCGCCTGCCGGACGGCCAGCGCGGCCCGCAAGACCTGGCACGCACGTTGATCGACACGCCAGCCGGTCGGCTGCCACTGTCCAGCATCGCCACCGTCGAGGAGACCGACGGGCCCAACCAGATCGGCCGCGAGAACGGCCGGCGGCGCATCGTCGTCTATGCCAACACGGATGGCCGCGACATGGGGGGCGTCATCGCCGACATCCGCCAGGTCATCGCCAAGACGGCGCTGCCCAATGGTGCCTTCGTGAGCCTGGAGGGCCAGTTCCAGGCGCAGGAGCAGGCCACCCGGCTCATCGTCGGCTTGTCATTGGTCTCGCTGGCGATGATGTTCCTGGTGCTCTACACGCGCTACCGCTCGGCGGTGCTGGCGGGGGTCATCATGGCCAACATCCCGCTGGCGCTGATCAGCGCGGTCATCGCAATGTGGCTGGCCGGCGTGACGCTGTCGGTGGCCACGATGGTGGGCTTCATCACGCTGGCCGGCATTGCCACGCGCAACGGCATCCTCAAGGTCAGCCACTACATCAACCTGTGCCGCTTCGAGGGCGAGGTGTTCGGCCAGACCATGATCGTGCGCGGCTCGCTGGAGCGGCTGACGCCGGTGCTGATGACCGCCCTCGTCGCGGCCTTTGCGCTGACGCCGCTGCTGCTGGCCGGCGACGAGCCGGGCAAGGAGATCCTGCACCCGGTGGCCGTCGTCATCTTCGGCGGCCTGGTCAGCTCGACGCTGCTGGACACGGTGCTGACGCCGGTCCTCTTTTGGCTGCTTGGCGAGAAACCGCTGAGGCGGCTGCTGGATGACGGCGGCAGCGACGCGTTTTGAATAGGCTACGCGGCGCCGCCTGCCCAAGAGCGCCGCGCAAGGATTGGAGATTGAACACCATGAAGACCAAGCAACTGCTGATTGCTGCCCTGTTGGGCATCGGCGCACTGACGATGAACACGGCGATGGCCCACGGCGCGGCCAAGCCGCGCCACGGCGGTATCGTCCAGATTGCCAACGACGTGAACTTCGAACTCGTCGTCGAAACCGACGGTGCGACGATCTACCTCGTCGATCATGACGAGGACATGGCTTCGACCGGCATCACAGGCAAGCTCACCGTACTGAACGGTGCGCAGAAGTCCGAGGTCGAGGTCAAGGCTGCCGAGGGCAACAAGCTGCGCGCCACCGGCGTGAAGATCGCACCGGGCGCCAAGATCGTCGCCGTGCTGAACAACGTCGAGGGCAAAACCGCGACGGTGAGGTTCACGGTTAAATGAAGCCATGAGCGACCGCCACCTGAACCGGTTGCCGGCACTGCGCGGAGGCCTGCTGGCCCTGCTGGCAGCGACGCTGTTCGGCGTCAGCACGCCGCTCGTGCAAAAGCTGGGTCTCAGCCTGGGCCCGTTCACGACGGCGGCCTTGCTCTACGCCGGCGCCGCTGTGATCGGCGCGACGCTGCGGCAGCGGGTCGAGAGGGAGGCGCGCGTGCTGCGTTCCGACCTACCGCGCCTGCTGGCCGTCGCCTTCTTCGGCGCCGTGATCGGCCCAGTGGCGCTGGCCTGGGGACTGCAGCGAACCAGCGGTACCGGCGCGTCGCTGATGCTGACTCTGGAAGCGCTGTTCACGGTGGTGTTGGCCTGGCGGCTGTATGGCGAAACCATGGACCGGCGCGTCTGGGCCGCGATGCTGCTGTTGCTCTCTGGCGGCGTGCTGCTCATCCTTGATCAGGGTCTGGCGGCGGGTAGCCAGTGGGTCGGGCTGCTGGCGGTCCTGGTTGCAACGGCCGCCTGGGGCACCGACAACACACTGTCGCGGGCCCTGGCCGAGCGAGACCCTGGCCAGGTTGTGCTCGTCAAGTCCGCCCTCGGAGCCACTGCGACCTCGGCGCTGGCCATCGTCGCCAGCGAGCCCCTGCCGACGCTCGGGATAGCCGCCGGGCTGATGATCATCGGTGCCACCGGCTACGGTTTGAGCCTGCGCTTCTACATGCTGGCGCAGCGCGAATTCGGCGCTGCCCGCACAGGTTCTGTTTTCGCCTTCGCCCCCTTCATCGGTGCGGCACTGGCTTTCGGATTGGGCGATCGTTCAGCCGGTTGGGGCATGGCCCTGGGCGGCCTGCTGATGCTGGTCGGCGTGGCCCTGCATCTGGCCGAGTCTCACGAGCATGCGCATGAGCACGAGGCGTTGGAGCATGAACATGCGCATCGGCACGATGACGGTCATCACGAACATACCCACCACCCGACGCAGGAAGGTGCGCACAGCCATCGACACGGGCACGAGCCAAGTCGGCACAGCCATGCCCATGTGCCCGACGTTCATCACGGGCATAACCACTGACGTCGAGGTCTTTTGACCATGCCCACACTGCAGAATGCCGACGCATGAACGCGATGAAAGATGACCACCGCAGTGCTGCTCGCCAAGTACTGCGGACCAAGGCTCAGCTGCTGTTCCGGGAAGGACTGTTGCTTAACGCTCGGACGTTAAACCTCAGCAACGGTGGCATGGCGATCGTGACCGAAAGCCCCATCGCGCCGGGAACGATTTCGCGCTTCGCTGTTTTTTCAGTCGCTGGATCAACGATTGAACTGGTTGACGCAGGCAGGCGGCTGTCCCAGGTTCTCCTCCCCGGCGGCCTGGGCAATACTCCCTCAAGGCGCGCGGCGCTGAAGGTCGTTGGCACGATGCGAGCGCCAGAATGCGTCGAGGCAGTGACGCCTGCTGCGCGTCTCTGCGACCCTCAGAGGGTCGGACCATTACCGCGCATCGCTTCCTCCGCCAAACTTCGCAATCGATCGCATGTAGACGAGTTCGCTGATCAGCTCGATCATCGTCTGCGTGACGATGATGGCGGGCAGCACCGGCACCGCGCCTGGCACGGCCAGGGCCAATGGCAGCACCACCAGCGAATTGCGGGTCGCCGCGCTGAATGCGACAGCCCGACCGGCGGGGGCCTCCAACCGGAACAGGCGCGCGATCAGCCAACCCAGCAGCGGAGCAGCGACGGCGAAGGCGACGTAGATCGGCGCAACCTTCAACGCGATCTCACGCGCCGAGCCGAGCTGAGGCACCACCGCCGCCACGACCACCAGCAGCACGAAGGCGGTGGCGGGCACCGGGAGCAGCCCCAATACCGCCGATACCTTAACGCTTGACGCATGCTTGGCCGCCCAGAACTGTGTCAGCGCCGCCAACAGCAGCGGCACAGCGATCAACCAGACGAAAGCGTCCAGGAAGGGCGCCAGTTGGACCGGCCCAGCGGCGGAGGCGCCCAAGAAAGCATTCAGGTAGACGGGCAGCAGCAGCATCTGCGCGATCAGCAGGGCCGGCGTCGCCGCGAGCAATAGCCGCGCGTCGGCGCGTCCGAGGTGAGAGAAGGTGACCACGTAGTCAATGCACGGCGCTAGCAACACCAGCAGCACACCCAGTCGCACCAGTGGGTCCACAGGCAGCAACTGGACCAACAGCCCCACCAGCACCGGAATGACCACGAAGTTGGCGACGAGCAGCGCGCCGAGGAAGCGCATCTGCGTGAACGCGCGCCGCAGCTCGGCCATCGGCACCTGCAAGAAGGTCACGTACAGCATCAACGCGAGCGCCGGATTGATTGCAGCCTCCCAGGAAGCTGTGCCTGACAGCGCGAACGCGCAAGCGACGGCTGCGACGATGGCGGCGAAATAGATGGCGACCTGGTGTGTCTCCAGGCGCTCGCGGAGCTCATGCATGAACGAGGCAACTTTCCGTTGGGTTGAATCGTCCGGCGGCATGGCCTTGTCGAACGGGCACGACTGGGCCGCCACGGGCACCGCAATCGCAGGCAACCACCCGGACCGGAGGACGCCAGCAGTGTACGGTCATTTCAACGATGGTTGAGATGTCGTGGGCTGACGCCGTGAAGGTCGAGCACACTAGAGGCCGAGGTATTCGGACATGATGGAAGAACAACGGGCGCTTGAGAGCTTCGGCGCCATTGCGCAGGAAACCCGGCTGCGGATCGTGCGCATGCTGGTCGTGGCGGGTGCCGATGGCATGGCCGCCGGCGCCATCGCGGATCAGCTTGGCGGCGCCGCCTCATCGCGCGTCTCGTTCCACTTGGCCCACCTGGAGCGAGCGGGACTCGTCCTGAGTCGACGGGAGGGCCGCTCGATCATCTATTGCGCGGTTTTCACCGTGTTGTCGGACCTGGTCGCCTTCCTGATGCATGACTGCTGCCAAGGCCACTGCAAGTATTGCGACCGCGCAATCGCGTTGTTCTCCAAGTGCGAGGGACGGCCCAGCGACTGAAGCGCTGCGACAGGAAGGCAGCGCAGCCAGGTTTGGCGGAAATCGCTTGCTCCTCAAGCAGCTTGAGGTTCTACCTTGCCGACCTGTGTCATCAAGGAGTCCTCATGAAACCCTGGAAAGTTGCTCTTGGCCTCGGTGCCGCCGGCGCCGCGTGCTGCGCCATCCCTCTGCTTGGCATGGCCGGCGGACTGGCAGCGTTTGAAAGCGCGCTGTGGGCCTGTGCCGACGAGTTGTTGCCCACTGCTGCAGTCCTCGCGGCAATCGCGGTCGGCCTGCTCGGCGCCTGGTGGTGGAAGCGGCGCGAGGCCGCTCGCCGTGCCAAGTGCGAGTGCGTCACGACCTGTTCGACGGAGGCCCACAGTGCATGCCGCTGAGCCAGCACCGGTCGCGTGCACGTTGGGCCCGTCGGAGATGGGGCCACGCCTGGCGCGGATTCGTCAGCTCACACAGGCCCATCTGCGCTCTCACGAGCTGAGAGGCTCGACGTTGAACCTGGTCTATGACCCCGCCGCCACCGTCGAGCTGGCGGAGATCGTGGAGCTGGAGCGAAGCTGTTGCGCTTTCCTGGAGTTCCGCATGTGGACCGAGGCGGGAGTCGTTCGGCTCGACATCACCGGCCCCGCGCAGGCTGTGGCCAGCACCCGCTGGCTGTTTTCGCAATTCCTGCCGGACGCCGAAACTGAAGTCACGTCTGCGTCGAGCTGCGGATGCAAACGCTAAGCTGAGCGCATGAACAAGCCGCCGAACCGCTCCATTGGCGTGGTCGCCCAGCAGACCGGTTGCTCGGTGCCGACGATCCGGTACTACGAGGAGATCGGGCTGCTGCCGCCGGGGCCGCGCACGGACGCCGGCCGGCGGGTCTACGGTGACGCAGCCATAGGTCGCCTGACCTTCATCCGCCGCTGCCGGGATTTCGGGTTCTCCATCGATCAGGTGCGCGAGCTGGTCAGCTTGGTCGATGAACCAGATCGGCCCTGCATCGAGGTCCGTGAGATCGCGGCGCGCCACCTTGAACAGGTTCGGGAGAAGCTCGCTGAACTGCAGGCGCTCGAAGCCAGCATGACTCAGTTCGTGAACAGCTGCGACACCGCCTGTGCCGGCGGTGCGGCAATCGATTGCGCAATCCTTGAAGACTTGTCGGAGCGGCCGCAGCGATCTGCTTCGCCAGCTTGCTGCGCGCCCTAGCAATTGGCCCTGCGTAAGGCTTCTGCCTTCGCACCGACTAAACTCAAATCTCGATGATCGTGTCGAGCGCTTGTTCTCCAGCCCATGTCTTTCGCCCGTTTCACAGCTGACTCGTCCGTGACCGCGCTCTGCGCCGGCACGGCGTCGCCTGCGGGATGGTTAAGTTGGCAGCAAGAAGGGTTTCGGGCATGACGAGAAGCTTCCTGCGTTCGGTCAGCCGGCTCCTCATCGGCGTGGTGCTGATGGCGCAAATGGCGGTCTCCGCATACGCGTGTCCCGGGTTGGCGGTCACGACGATGCAGATGGCGTCGGCTGTGGCCGATGACCAGGCCGGCGTGTCGGATGCCGCTGCCGCCCAAACGATGACCGATTGCGCGGGTATGGCGGGAGGCATGGATCCGTCGTTTCCCAACCTGTGCGCCGAACACTGCCATCAGGGCAAGCAAAGCGATCAGGCGCCCACCTTGACCGTGCCAGCGGTGCTGTTGAGCGCCTTGTACGTCACTGCTTTCGCTCTCGAGCCCACCGCTGTGCCGCGCCCTGCGGCCGTTGTGACGAGTGCACTGGTTGCGGCTTCACCACCGCACACCATCCTGCATTGCTGTTTCCGAATCTGATCTCCCAGACCACGCTGCGCTGACGACTCTTCGGGTCGCCTCAGCGCACGGGTCGTGCTCGTCCGCTGCGAGGGCTCGATGCCCGTCGCCGATCGCCGAGCCGACACGAAGCCGATGTTTCGTTGTCTGGAGATTCCATGTTCCCTGCTTCATTTCCCCACCTTCTGCGCCGAGGAGGCGCTGGGCTGGCCGCCATGTGTTCGGCACTGATCGGGCTTAGCGCCCAGGCGCAGCCAGGCCTGACGCTCGATCAAGCCCTGCGCGTGGCGCAAGAGCGGTCACAGCAACTCGTGGCGCGTGACGCCGCCGTGGCGGCGTCACGCGACATGGCTGTGGCCGCTGGGCAGAGGCCCGATCCGACGCTCAAGGTCGGCGTCAACAACCTGCCGATCAACAGACAGGACCGCTTCAGCTTGACGCGCGATTTCATGACGATGCGCTCTGTCGGCGTGATGCAGGAGCTCACCGGCAGGGACAAGCTCAAGGCACGCTCGGCCCGTTTTGACCGCGAAGCCGAAGCCGCCCAAGTCAACCGCACTCTGGCTCTGGCCAACCTGCGGCGCGACACCGCATGGCCTGGCTGGACCGCTACTACCAGGAGCAGATGCTTGTCGTGTTGCGCACGCAGCGCACCGAGGCAGGCCTTCAGGTCGAGGCTGTCGATGCAGCCTATCGGGGTGGCCGCGGCGCGCAGGCCGACGTGTTTGCAGCGCGCTCCACCGTGGCGCTGATCGACGACCGCATCCGCCAGACCGAGCGGCAGGTCGCCACCGCCACAACCCGGCTCGCGCGATGGATTGGTGGCGCCGCCGAACAACCGCTGGGCGACTTGCCATCGGTGGTGGCGTCGGTTCACCTCAACGCCGACAGCCTCGCGGTCCAGGTGGAGCACCACCCCGAGCTTGCCGTGATGCGCAAGCAGGAAGAGATGGCGCGTGCCGACGCCGACATTGCGCAGAGCAACAAGCGCTCCGACTGGAGTGTGGAGCTCATGTACAACCAGCGCGGGCCGGCCTACTCGAACATGGTGTCGGTCAACCTGTCGATCCCGCTGCAACTGGATCAGAAGAGCCGGCAGGACCGCGACGTGACGGCGAAGCTCGCGCTGGCGGAGCAGATGCGCGCCCAGCGCGAAGAGGCGACGCGCGAGCATCTGGCCGCGACGCGAAGCTGGCTTCAGGAATGGCAGAGCAACCGCGAACGGCTCGTGCAGTACGACTCGTCGCTGATCCCGCTCACCATGGAGCGCACCCGCGCCGCGCTGGCTGCCTATCGCGGCGGCATTGGGCCCCTCGGCGCCGTGCTCGAAGCCCGTCGCATGGAGATCGACACCCGCATGGACCGTCTGCGTCTGGAGATGGAGACCGCGGCTCGCTGGGCCCAGCTCGAATTCCTCGTGCCACCCGACCACGACGCTGCGACGCCGTCAAACCCCATCGCCAGGCAGGAGCCGTGAGCATGAAAACCAAATCCTTCCTCATCGGTCTGGCGGCCATCGGCATCCTCGGCGCCGCGGGCTACGGCCTCTACGCCGCCGGCATGCAGCGCGGCATGGGCATGAGCACCGCTTCCAACTCCGAGGCTTCCGGTGGCTCGCCTGAGAGTGGCCAAACTGCATCGCCTGTCACCTCCACCGAACCGGTACCGCAGAGCATCGCCCAAGGCGAGGAAGCAACCCGCCGTCACATCACTTCGAACATCAAGGCCGGCGACATCGATCCGATGACGGGCAAGAAGGTCTTGTATTACCACGACCCCATGGTCCCGGGGAACAAGTTCGACAAGCCGGCCAAGTCGCCCTTCATGGAAATGATGCTGGTGCCGGTCTACGCGGACAGCGACGGCGACGGCAGCAAGGTGACAGTCAGCCCGCGCGTTCAGCAGAACCTGGGCGTGCGCACGGCCGTCGTCACCGAAGGCACACTGTCCCCGCAGGTTTCTGCCGTCGGCAGCATCGCCTTCAACGAGCGCGACCAGGTCATCGTGCAGGCCCGCGCCACTGGCTACGTCGAGCGCCTGAACGTCCGCGCCACGCTCGACCGCGTGGCCAAGGGCCAAGCGCTGGCCGAGCTGTATGTGCCGGACTGGATTGCGGCGCAGGAAGAGTTCCTGTCCGTGCGCCGGATGCAAGGCACCGACCTCGGGGCACTGGTCGACGGCGCGCGCCAGCGCATGCGCCAGGCCGGCATGAACGACAGCCAGATCGCGTTGGTCGAAAGCACTGGGCGCACGCAGCCACGCATCCAGCTTGTCGCACCGATCGGCGGTGTCGTCACCGAGTTGATGGCGCGCGAAGGCATGACTGTGATGGCAGGCGCCACGCTGTTCCGCATCAACGGCCTCGGCACCGTGTGGGCCAATGCCGAAGTGCCAGAGAGCCAGGCAGCGCTGCTGCGGCCCGGCGCGAAGGTTCATGCGACGAGTCCGGCCGTGCCCGGCGCGAAGTTCGACGGCAAGGTGCAGGCCATCCTTCCCGAGGTCAACGCGACGACGCGAACGCTGAAGGCCCGGCTCGAACTCGCGCATGCCAACGGTGCGCTGGTGCCGGGCATGTTCGTGCAGATGCAGTTCATGGACAAGCGCAGCGAGAAGGCGTTGCTGGTGCCCACCGAAGCCATCATCCAGACCGGCAAACGCATGGTCGCGATGCTGGCGGAAGAGAACGGCCGCTTTCGGCCGGTCGATGTCGAGATCGGCATCGAAAGCGGTGGGCAGACGGAGATCAAGCGTGGCCTGCAACTCGGCCAGCGCGTGGTCGTCTCCTCGCAGTTCCTGATCGACTCCGAGGCCAGCCTGAAGGGCGTGGAGGCACGGTTGAACGTCGAACCTCCACCCACGGCCGCGAACACCGCCCCCCGACATTCCGGGACAGGAAAGATCGAGGCCATCAGCCGCGATGCGATGACCTTGTCGCATGGCCCCATCGCGTCACTGAGGTGGGGGGCGATGACCATGGACTTCAAGCTGCCCAAGCGCGGTTTGCCGCGTGGGATGGAGGCTGGTGACCGAATCGACTTCGAGTTCTACATGGACGCCGACAACCAGGCCCAGCTCACGCACACGACCCTGCTGCAGCCGGAGCCAAAGCCTGCCGCGTCCGCAGCCTCGGGGAGCAAGCCATGATCGCCCGGCTGATCCGCTGGTCGATCGTCAACCGCTTCCTGGTGCTGCTGGCCACGGTAATGCTCAGCGCCTGGGGCGTCTACGCGCTGCTGCGCACGCCGCTGGACGCGCTGCCCGATCTCTCGGACGTGCAGGTGATCATCCGCACGACCTATCCCGGCCAGGCGCCGCGGATCGTCGAAAACCAGATCACCTACCCGCTGACGACGACGATGCTATCGGTGCCGGGGGCGAAGACGGTGCGAGGCTATTCCTTCTTCGGCGACAGCTTCGTCTATGTGCTGTTCGAAGATGGCACGGACCTGTACTGGGCACGCTCGCGGGTGCTGGAGTATCTGAACCAGGTGCAGTCGAGATTGCCGCCCGGAGCCAAGGCGTCGCTCGGGCCCGACGCGACCGGTGTCGGCTGGATCTACCAGTATGCGCTGGTCGATCGCAGCGGCACGCAGGATGCGGGGCAGCTGCGCGCCTTGCAGGACTGGTTCCTCAAGTTCGAGCTGAAGACCGTGCCGAACGTGGCCGAGGTGGCCTCCGTCGGGGGCATGGTGCGGCAGTATCAGATCCTGCTGGACCCCGACAAACTGGCGGCCTACGGCATCGCGCACACCAAGGTGGTCGAGGCGATCCAGAAGTCGAACCAGGAAGCGGGCGGCTCGGTGCTCGAACTCGGCGAGGCCGAGTACGTCGTGCGGGCATCGGGCTATTTGCAGTCGCTCGACGATTTCCGCAAGGTGCCGTTGGTCAGCACGGCGGCGGGCGTCTCGGTGCGTCTGGGTGACGTGGCACGCATCCAGGTCGGGCCCGAGATGCGCCGGGGCATCGGCGAACTGGACGGCGAAGGGGAAGCGACGGGCGGCGTGATCGTGATGCGTTCGGGCAAGAACGCGCTGGAGACGATTGCGGCCGTCAAGGAGAAGCTCAAGACCTTGCAAGCCGGCCTGCCCAAGGGGGTGGAGATCGTGCCGGTCTACGACCGCTCAGGCCTGATCGAACGCGCCGTGGACAACCTTGGCCACAAGCTGCTCGAAGAGTTCGCCGTCGTCGCGGTGGTCTGCTTCATCTTCCTGTTCCACCTGCGCTCGGCGTTCGTCGCCATCGTCTCGTTGCCGCTGGGCATCCTGGCCGCATTCATCGTGATGCACTACCAGGGCGTCAACGCCAACATCATGTCGCTCGGCGGTATCGCCATCGCGATCGGGGCCATGGTCGATGCGGCGGTCGTGATGATTGAGAACGCGCACAAACACCTGGAGCATTGGCACCACGCGCATCCGGACCAGAAGCTCGAAGGCGAGGTGCGCTGGCAGGTCATTGGCGACTCCGCCGCCGAGGTAGGGCCGGCGCTGTTCTTCTCGCTCTTGATCATCACTCTGAGCTTCATTCCGGTCTTCACGCTGGAGGCACAGGAAGGCCGGCTGTTCTCGCCGCTGGCGTTCACCAAGACCTATGCCATGGCGGCAGCAGCTGGTCTGTCGGCAACGTTGATACCGGTGCTCATGGGCTATCTGATCCGGGGACGCATTCCGGACGAGAAGAACAATCCGCTGAACCGACTCCTGATCGCGATCTACCGGCCGCTGTTGAACGTCGTCCTTCGCGCGCCCAAGACCACGCTGGCGGTCGCCGCCGTGGCTTTGGTGCTGAGCCTGTGGCCGCTCCAGCACATCGGCGGCGAGTTCATGCCCCGGCTCGACGAAGGCGACCTGCTCTACATGCCGTCGGCGCTGCCGGGGCTCTCGGCCGGCAAGGCCGCTGAGCTGCTACAGCAGACGGACCGCCTCATCAAGACGGTCCCTGAAGTCGCCAGGGTCTACGGCAAGGCCGGCCGCGCCGAGACCGCGACCGACCCCGCGCCGATGGAGATGTTCGAGACCACGATCCAGTTCAAGCCCAGGGACCAGTGGCGCCCTGGCATGACGCAGGACAAGCTGGTCGATGAACTGGACCGCATCGTCAAGGTGCCTGGCCTGGCCAATATCTGGGTGCCGCCGATCCGCAACCGCATCGACATGCTGGCCACCGGCATCAAGAGCCCGGTCGGCGTGAAGGTCGCCGGCACTGACCTGGCCGTTATCGACCGGGTGACCGCTGAGATCGAGAAGGCGCTCAAGGATGTGCCGGGTGTGAGCAGTGCGCTCGCCGAACGGCTGACGGGCGGGCGCTACGTGGACGTGACGATCAACCGCGATGCCGCCGCGCGCTTCGGCATGAACATCGCCGACGTGCAGTCGGTCATCACCTCGGCGGTCGGCGGCGACAACATCGGCGAGACGGTGGAGGGCCTGCAGCGCTTCCCGATCAACCTGCGCTACCCGCGGGAAATTCGAGATTCGCTGGAGAAGCTGCGCGTGCTGCCCATCGTCACCGAGAAGGGAGCGCGGCTCGTGCTGTCGGATGTGGCAGACATCCGCATCACCGACGGCCCACCAATGCTGCGCAGCGAGAACGCGCGTCTATCTGGCTGGGTCTACGTGGACATCCGGGGACGCGACCTGCGCTCGGCGGTGAAGGACATGCAGCGCGTGGTGACCGAGAAGGTGGTGCTGCCGGCGGGCTACTCGATTTCGTGGTCCGGGCAGTTCGAGTTCCTGGAGCGCGCGACCGCGAAGCTCAAGGTGGTGGTGCCCTTCACCCTGCTGATCATCTTCGTGCTGCTGTACCTCACCTTCAAGCGCTTCGACGAGGCGCTGCTGATCATGGCGACGCTGCCTTTTGCGCTCGTCGGCGGCATCTGGCTGCTGTACTTGTTGAGCTACAACCTCTCGGTCGCCGGTGCGGTGGGCTTCATCGCGCTCGCGGGTGTGTCGGCCGAGTTCGGCGTGATCATGGTGCTGTACCTGAAACAGGCGTGGGATGCGCGCGTCAAAGAGGGCAAGACCACCAAGGAGGACCTGCTCGACGCCATCCGCGAAGGCGCGGTGCTTCGCGTGCGGCCCAAGGCGATGACCGTCGCGGTGATTCTTGGCGGCCTGTTCCCCATCATGTGGGGTACGGGCACCGGCTCCGAGGTCATGCAGCGGATCGCGGCGCCCATGGTGGGCGGCATGATCACGGCGCCGCTGCTGTCCATGTTCGTGGTTCCGGCGGTCTATCTGCTGATGCGCCGCAAGCGAGAACGCCAGGCTTGGCGGCTCGCATTTTGGAGGAAGCCCTCTCAGCTTTCGAAAGGCTGGTGACCGGTGACCTGATTTCAGTGCATTGGCAGCAGCTTTGATCGCCTGCTGTCGCTCAACCAGCACAGCACGATCGGAACGACCGCCCTGTACGCTGAGCCGCTCAGACAGGTGGCCTAGAAGCGCAGTAACAACCGAACAGCGCGGCGCCCTTGACTCTGCAGTCAGTTCATGGCCCAGCATGACGGGTACTGCAACTTTCACACCGTCCCATGCATCGCCGCTATTTCACGAACGCAGCCGTCATGGCCGCAGCAGTTTTCCCCGGCTTGGCCATCGCGCAGGAACGCCCGGTCGCAGGCAAGCACTATGTCAGCGTCTCGACGCGGCAGCCGACCCGCGATCCCAACCAGATCGAGGTGGTGGAGTTTTTTGCCTACAGCTGCGAACACTGCTTCATGTTCGAGCCGGCGCTCGAGGCGTGGCACAAACGCTTGCCCTCAGGCGTCGTGCTACGCCGCGTTCCCATCGCTTTCCGGGAGTCGTTTGCGACTCACCAGAAGTTGTTCTTTGCCATTGAGCAGCTCGGACTCGTCGACCAGCTTCACGGGAAGGTCTTCACGGCCATCCACATGGGCAAGCAGCGGCTGGACAAGCCAGAAGGCATTGCCGAGTTCGCGAAGAAGAATGGGGTGGATCCTTCGCGCTTGATGGACGCCGCCAACTCGTTCGCCGTTGCGGCGAAAGCCAAGCAGGCCAACGCGCTTGCCACAGGGTACGGAGTGCAGGGCACACCGTCGCTCGGTGTCGATGGACGATGGCTCACCTCTGGCTCCATGACCGGATCGAACGAGCGCGCATTGGCCGTGGCGGAGTTCTTGATTGGCGAGGCAAGGCGCGCTGCCAAGACCTGAGATCACATGAGCTGGCTCGAACGGTTGCTCGAGGCGAACCTGGCGCTATGGAAGTACACCCTTGGCACTTCGACTGCGTCCATGGGCGCTGCCATGGGGCCGCTCGCGTAGTACTTCGATCTTTACAGCGTCAAGCGGCGCCGGCAGCGGGAAGAACGGCGCGGGCAGCGACGCCGTAGCCGGCATCGCAAGCGGTAGCGACCCCTGCCAACTCAACGGCCATGAACTGACTTCAAATGCCCCCGCCGGCTCAGCGCGGAAGATTTCTTGGCCTCTTCTGCGAGGCCGGAGAGCACGCCGCACTGCTCGGCGGGACGATCGGAGCCGCATCGCTGCCTCAAGGCCTTCAGCTGCTGTTCGAGCGACTTCAGCTCCTTGATGCGTTTGGAGACGTGCTCGATGTGCTCCTCAAGCAGCGCATTGACCTCGTTGCAAGCTTCCTCAGGCTCATCCTTGAACCCAGAAGCACGCGAATTTCGTCGAGCGACATATCCAAGCTACGGCAGTAGCGAATGAACTGGAGACGCTCGTGGTGGGCAATCTCATACAGCCGGAAGTTGCCCTGTGACCGAGCCGCCGCCTTCAGCAGCCCCTCGCGCTCATAGAAGCGGATGGTCTCGATAGCGGTTTCGGTGGCCGTGGCGAGTTCGCCGATCTTCATGGGAGCCTGTTGAAGTCGCTGAATTCCTTGACTCTAAACCCGGTTTAGGGTTTCTAATCACGGGAACGAGAATCATTACCATCATGAAGCTGACTTTCCTAGGCCACGTTGCCCTTTGCCTTCTCATGCTCGGCCCGGTAGCCAGTCGTGCCGACGTTCCCGAGCCCGCCGTGCGCCAGCTGTGGCAGTTGAGCGACTACGTCGGGGTCGACTACAGCGGCGCCGTCAGCAATGGCACCGTGGTCAGCGCGGCGGAATACGCCGAGATGGATGAATTTGCCAGCCGCGCGCTGGAGCAAGCCAAGCAGTTGCCCGACGCCGCCGGCAAAGCCGAACTGCTCACAGCCGCGCAGCGGTTGCGCGAGGCGGTGACACGCAAGGAGGACCCCAAGCTCGTGGCAGAGCTGGCCCGGCGCGCAGCGGGCCTCCTGCTGACGGCCTATCCGGTGCCTGTGGCGCCCAGGAAATTGCCGGAGATACGTCTGGGCCAGACGCTGTACCAGGCACAGTGCGCAAGCTGCCATGGGGCCGCTGGCAACGGCGATGGTCCCCTCGCGCCGAACCTCGATCCCAAACCGATCGCCTTTACCGATCACGAGCGGGCGGCGACACGAAGCCTGATGGCGTTGTATCAGGTGGTCAGCCAAGGCGTACCTGGGACCTCGATGCCGGCGTTCACCACGTTGTCTGACGATGATCGTTGGGCGCTGGCGTGGTACGTCGGGACGATGGCCAACGATGACGCTTCCCGACAGCGCGGCGCGGCGCTGTGGCAGAGCGATGCTCGCGCCAAGGCCCGGATGGCGAATCTCGCGGAGCTCACGACCCAGACGCAGGAAAGCCTGGCATCGGCGATGGGCGCCAACGATGCGCGGGACCTGATGGCATACCTGCGAAGCGACAGCGCTGCGCTGGCAACTGCGAACGGAGGCATAGCCTGGCTCGCGCGAAGCTCCAGGAAAGTCTCGCGGCTGCCCGCGCCGGCAACACGCCTGAGGCAACCCGGCTCGGCTTGTCGGCCTATCTGGACGGGTTCGAACCCTTGGAGCCCAAGCTGTCAGCGCGCAACAAAACTTTGATGACGCAGATCGAGTCGGGCATGTTGGCCTACCGCGGGGCGCTCGGCAACGGCCGGCTTGGCGAGGCAGAAGCCGCCGCGACGCGGCTTGACGGTCTCTTCAGCCAAGCTGAGAAAGAGCTGGAAGCCGGCGCATCGGACGCTTCGACGACGTTCGTAGGCGCGCTGACCATATTGCTTCGCGAGGGGGTCGAGGCGCTGCTGATCGTCGTCGGCATGATTGCGTTCCTGCGCAAGGCCGGCCGAACGGACGTGCTCCCCCATGTGCATGCGGGATGGGTATCGGCGCTGGCGGCTGGCGGCCTGACCTGGGCCGTCGCCACCTACGTCGTCGGCATCTCCGGCGCCAGCCGCGAAGTCACGGAAGGCGTGTCATCGCTTTTCGCTGCGGTGGTGCTGTTGGCGGTCGGCCTGTGGATGCATCAGAAGAGCAGCGCTGGGCGCTGGCAGGCTTACCTCAAGGAGAAGCTGTCTTCGGCGATGTCGCGCCGCTCGGCCTGGGCGTTGTTCGGCCTGTCGTTCATTGCCGTTTACCGCGAGGTGTTCGAGACGGTGCTGTTCTTCTCAGCACTCGCGGTAGACGGCCACGAGGGTGCTTTGCTCGGCGGCCTGGCCTGCGGGGTCGCTGCACTCGCAGTGATTGCCTGGCTGCTGCTGCGAACCAGCGCTCGCATGCCCATCGGCAAGTTCTTCGCGATCAGCTCCATCGCCGTGGCAGTCATCGCCGTCATCCTGGCCGGCAAGGGTATGAGTGGCTTGCAGGAGGCGGGCTGGGTGTCAGCGAACCCGATCCCTTGGCCACATGTCCAGGTATTGGGGATCTACCCCACTGCCGAGACCGCCATCGCACAGGTGGTCGTGCTGCTCATCGCACTCGCCGGGTTCAGTATCAACGCGGTCCAAGCCCGTCGCTTTGCTGCTTGAACGTGGATGCATGCGGCGTGTCCCTTCAGGTCAGCAGGTCACGTCCGATCAAGTAGATTGCCCAGGCGAAGGCTGCAGCTGTCGGGAGGGCGGTAGTCGCCATGCCAAAGCTCCGCGCACCCGCTCCTTTGGGATATCCCTTCAAGAAGGCGATGCGGCCAAAGGCAAACAGCAACACCGCCGCCGGAATGAAAAACAGTGAGGCACCGGACACCAAGGTGGCAAGCGCGACGTGTGCACCTACGGCAAGGGCCGTCTGCTCCAGGGTGTTCTGGAGAAACGCCACTTTGACAGCGAGTGCGGGGCTCGGAGGTGAGAAGGCCGAACCTCGGTTGTCTTCGGCTGAACGGTACCGTCCCGACGAGACCATGCGCACGGCAATCAGCAGCCAGACCAACACGAAAAGGTCGGCTTGGACTGCGAAGGCGATGCGTTCGGCCAGCGCCTTGGGCGGCTGGAAGAACCGTGGCAGCAACCAGCAGAAACTCGTGATCACCACCGCGCACAGCAAGGCGGACCATGCGGCATTGCGCAGGATGCGTCGCTGCTCGGCGGCCAGGTCGACCTCAACCGGCAGCGTCACCCTGTTGCGAACGGTCTTTGACATTGAGGTCTCCTGACCAGTAGCTTATCGGTGGGCGGGCGGTGTCAGTGCACACGATGTGCGCGCTGCGCAGCGGCGCTGGGGGTACGCCGAACGTAGCGACGAATGTGCGAGTGAGGTGGGCGCTGTCCGCAAAGCCGGCGAGATGCGCCGCCTCGGTGAGCGTGGCGCCTGTTGCCAGAGTGCGCACGGCACGTTGCAGGCGCAGCCACCGGACGAACGCCCGGAACGAAAGACCTGACGCCTCACGAAACCAATGCATGAAGTGTGAGCGCGAGAGCCCAGCGGCGGCAGCCGCGTCCTCGACACGCACCGGGGCCTCCAGCGCCTGCTCAAGCCATTCAAGTACCGCCGGCCAGCGCCCGGGCTCCATTGGGAGGGGCCGCTCGTCTGGCGCTCCTGATGGGGGCTTCTCAAGCCAGTCCATCAATTCGCCTTCCAGGGCGGTCGCCTGGGTGGCGGTCAAAGTTCTCACATGAGGCTTTGAACACATCGACGCGTCGCCGGTCAGCAGGCTTGTGTCGACGAACAGCATGCGAACGGGCTGTGCGGCCAGGATGCGGTGCGGCACGCCCGCGGGCAGGACATGGCCAGGCGCATCCAGCGTGCCCCAGGCACCTTCGAGTTCCACGGTTCCCGTCGGGCACCACGCCAACTGGGCAGCCTGGTGCCGGTGTGGACGCCCAGGCAACACAGGCCCCACGTACACGGCCCATCCCCTGCCGATGCTCAACAGCGGTCGGTCAAGATAAGCGAGGGCTTCAGGCATCCGTCTGTCGAGTCGGCTTCCTGCGGAAGGCCTCGTGTGCCACCAGCAGGGCCGCGCCTGCCATGATGCCGATGTCCGCGATGTTGAAAGCCGGCCAGTGATGCGGACCCCAATGCAGGTCGATCCAATCGACGACGGCGCCCCGGCCGATCCGGTCGAACATGTTGGCCAACGCGCCTCCCAGGATCAATCCAAAGCTGATCCGCTCAGCGTTCGAGGTGGACGCACGGCGGAGCATGACGATGAGGAACGCCGAGGCCGCCAGCGCGATGGCGATGAAGAAGTAGCGTTGCCAGCCGCCCTCGTTGTGCAAGAAGCTGAAGGCGGCGCCGCGGTTCAGCACATGCACGATGTTCAGCACGGGCGCCAGCTGATGCGTCGCCCCGAAGTCCACCGTCGCGACGATGGCCGCCTTGGTCGCCAGATCTGCGGCGAGAACCGTCGCAGCCAGCACAAAGCCCCGCCGAGCACCGCGCTCAGGCCGCATGGCTTCGATCCTCTGGCTTGGAACTGCGCAAGAGCCGCAATCCATTGAACACGACCGCCAGGCTTGCGCCCATGTCGGCAAGAATGGCCAGCCAGAGGCTGGCGTGGCCGGTGAAGGCTAGCACCATGAAGATGGCCTTGGTGCCGATGGCGAAGGCGATGTTGGCCTTGAGCACGCCGCCCACGCGGCGCGACAAGGCGATGAACTCCGGCAGCTTGCGCAAGTCGTCCTGCATCAACGCCACGTCGGCCGTCTCGATGGCAGTGTCGGTTCCGGCCGCGCCCATCGCAAAGCCGATGTTCGACTTCGCCAGGGCGGGTGCATCGTTGACACCGTCGCCCACCATGCCGACGGGACCTTGGGCAGCAAGCTTCTCGATCGCTTCGAGTTTGTCCTGGGGGAGGAGGTCGCCGCGCGCGTCGGTGATGCCCACCAACGCAGCCACGGCTGCGGCGGTCTTGGCATTGTCACCCGTCAGCATCACCGGCTCCACGCCAAGCCGCTTGAGCGAGGCGACCGCCTCCTTGCTGCTGTCGCGCACGGTGTCCGCCACGGCCAGCACGGCAAGCGCGACCTTCTCAGTCGACAGCACCACGGCGGTTTTCGCCTGCGCTTCGAGCTGTTCAAGTTGAGCCAGGACTGCCTCTGACGCGACGCCCAACTCGGTGGCCAGGCGCTGGTTGCCGATGTAGTAGGTTTGCCCGTCGATATCGCCCTTCACGCCGCGGCCTGCCAGCGCCTCGAAGTTCTGGACGTCGGCGTGCGGCTGTTCTCCGTACGCGCGCACGATCGCCGTGGCCACCGGATGCTCGGACAAGGCATCGATGCTGGCAGCGATGCGCAGAACCTCCGCCTGCGACAAGTCCCCGACCGGCAAGGTGTCGGTCAGCGCTGGCCGGCCATGCGTCAGCGTGCCGGTCTTGTCCAGCGCCACCGCGCGCAGCAGGCGTCCCTGTTCAAGGTACAGGCCACCTTTGACCAGGATGCCTCTGCGAGCCGCTGCAGCCAGGCCGCTCACGACCGTGACCGGCGTTGAGATCACCAAGGCGCACGGGCATGCGATGACCAGCATGACCAGCGCCTTGTAGGCCCAGTCGAACCAGACACCGCCAAAGAACAAGGGCGGTATCACGGCGATGCCCACGGCCAGCGCGAACACCACCGGCGTGTAGATGCTTGCAAACTGATCCACGAAACGCTGGGTGGGTGCGCGTTGGCCCTGCGCCTCCTGCACGGAGCGCGCGATGCGGTCCAGCGTCGTGTTGCCCTTGCGTGAGCGCACTTCGAACTCGAGCGTGCCGCGTTCGTTGATCGTGCCTGCGAAGACGGTGTCGCCGACCTGGTTGGCCACTGGCATGCTCTCGCCGGTGATCGGAGCCTGGTTGACGGCGGACGCTCCGGACTGGACGACGCCGTCGAGCGCAATGCGCTCGCCCGGGCGCACGCGCACCAAGGCGCCCAAATCGACGGACTCGGCCTTGACCTCTTCCCAGCGGCCGTCCGGTTGCTTGACCAGGGCCGTTTCCGGTGCCAGTTCCATCAAGCTGCGGATCGCATTGCGAGCGCGATCAAGGCTGAGCGCTTCGATCATCTCGGCGATGGCGAACAGCCAGATCACCACGGCTGCTTCCGGCCACTGTCCGATGAGCGCTGCGCCGATCACGGCGATTGTCATCAGCAAGTTCATGTTCAAGGACAGCGTCCGCAGCGCGATCCACCCCTTCTTGAGGGTCTCGACGCCCCCTAAGGCGATGGCCGCCAAGGAGGCTCCGATTACGGGTAGGGAGGACTCACCGAGGCCGGCGAATGCCATGGCCTCAGCCCCGAGCGCAAGGACGCCGGCGGCTCCCATCTTCAGCCACTGGGTCTTCGAGATGCCAGAACCAAACTCGCGGGTGACCGATGGCGCCGGCTGGCTGCTGTCCTGGAGGACGGGCGACATGCCCAGCCGGCCGATGGCCGCCGTGACTGGCGCCAGGTCGTCCAGCGTATGGGCAACGGTCAACTTACGGCTCAGGAGGTCGAACTGCAGGGCAGTCACGCCTGGCAGCCCTTCCAAGGCCTTGCGAAGCAGTGCTTCCTCGGTGGGGCAGTCCATCTTTTCGATCAGATAGATGGCCTGGCCCTTGGGACTCGCGCCCGCTTCCCGCTCGACGGTGGCTTTCATGCCGATCTCGCGCAATGCATCCAGCACTGGCGCGGGGTCACCCAGGCGGTGCTGAACGGCCAGCCGGCGGTTGATGAGGTCGAAGTCGAGTTGGTCGACGCCCTCCACGCGGCCCAGGCGCTTGCGGATCAGCGCTTCCTCGGTGGGGCCGTCCATGTTCGTGATGACGAACTGGGTCGTGTTCCCGCTGGCGGCCGGAGACGGCGTCGTCGTCGACGTGCCGCACGGGCGACAAGCGGATAAGGCGTTATCACGCGGCGGCGCTTCGGCGACTGGCGTTGGCGCTGGCGCTGACACGGGTGCCGGTGCGTCCACCGCCTCGGCCGGGCGAGCATCCATGCCGATCTCGCGGAGCTGCGTCAGGATGGGCTCGGACGAAGGCAAGGTGTGAGACACCTCGAGCCGTCGCGCTGGCAGGTCGAAGGACAACCCTTTCACGCCGTCGAGCGCTTCGAGCCCGGCCCGGATTGCCTTCTCCTCATTGCGGCAATCCATGTTCGAGACGATGAACGCCGCCGTCGTTGTGGCGATGCGAGCGGCGCCGCAACTGGATGCGCATGACGTGCCGCAAGACGATGACGTGTCGGCGTCGGGATTGACCTCCAGGGACGCCTTCATGCCGATGCCCGTCAAAGCGTCGAGCAGCGGCTGAACCGTGGCCAGGGTGTGCACGATGGTGAGGCGACGCTGCGGCAGATCGAACGCCAAGGACTCGACGCCAGGGATCTCGCCGAGCCGTGCACGGATTGCAGCCTGCTCGTTGCGGCAATCCATGTTCGGAATCTTGAAGGAGGTGGCGCTGTCGGGCGAGTTGGCGCCAGGAAGGTCTTGAGCGGTCATGTTTGGGCGCGATGGTCTGCCGTGATTGCACACCCTGTAGTAGGTGGAGAGTCAAGCCCTGTGTTCGTCGCCTTGATGCGCCGCTTCTGCGGCTTCCGACAGGATCTCCCTGCCGCCGTTGGCGGCGATGCCGCAGACGACCAGTCCGAGCACCAGGTCAGGCACGTTCGAGCCCCACCACATGACAAGTGCGCCGGACAGGACGATGGCCAGGTTCACGATCGAATCGTTGCTGGTGAAGATGGCCGACGCCTTGAAATTCACATCCTCTCCGCGGTGCCGCTTGAGGAGGCGCAGGCACACGAGGTTGAGCGCGGTGTTGATGGCGGCCATGACCATCATGGCCGGGCCGAGCGGCGGTTCGCCACCAAAGAACCGACGCAACACCTCGACGAGCAGGAGCACCGCCAAGCCGATCAGCAGCCAGCCCGACAGCCGGGCCGCTCGAACCTTGATCGTTGCCGAGCGACCGACCGCGTACAGGCTGACGCCGTAAACGCTGGCATCGGCAAGGTTGTCGAGCGCGGCGGCGATCACCGCCGTGGAGGACGCCATCAAGCCGACCGTGACGCCGGCGATGCACTGGCCAAGATTGATGAGCAGCACCTTCCACAAGATGCTGCGGTCGGCCGCCTTGTTCGCATCCAAACCTGAGCCTTCGTTGTCTTCGGCTTGCTTGTCGCCCATCGCCGGTCCTTTCTGTACGGCAGTCGATTTCACAACCTGTAGTCGGTGGAGTGTCAAGCGCAACGCAACAGCTCGTTTGTTCAAGCCGAACGCAGACCGCGTGACGAGACTGCTCGCAACCGATAGCCCGGAGATGAAGATGAAGCGACTCGTCAGGTTTGGCGCCTATCCCCTGACCATGGCACTGGTGATTGCGGGTGTGTGGTGGACCCGACAGCAGAACTACCCCTTGGCGTGGCTGGCTGTCCTGGCGGCATCCGGCATGGCCGCCGTTGCACTTTTCGAGCGGCTGTTGCCGTTCGATCAGCGATGGCAGAGCGCGGACCGTGACTTTCCAGCAGACGTGGCCCACGCGATCGTCAACTTGCTGGTCATGCACGGGGCAATCCTGGGCTTCGTCGTGATGCGCGGCCAGCTCGGGTGGAGCGGGTTGTGGTGGCCGTCAGATTGGCCGTTTTTGGCGCAGGTTTTTCTGGCGGGCCTGCCGCTTGACCTGTCCCTTTACGCCGTGCACCGCCTGAGCCACCGGTACGGCTTGCTGTGGCGCTTGCACAGCATCCATCATTCGTCGCGCCGCCTGTACTGGCTCAACGGTGAACGCCGGCACCCTCTGCATGCCGCACTCATGGCTGGTCCGGGGCTCCTGATCCTTGGGATCCTGGGCGCGCCGGCAGAAGTTGTCGGCGGATGGTTTGTCGTCCTTGCCGTCCACCTGGCGTTCCAGCACGCGAACCTTGACTACCGCGTGGGCGCGCTGCGCTACCTGGTCGCAGTGGCGGAGGTACATCGCTGGCATCACCGCGAGCGCTTTGAGGATGCGCAGGTCAACTTCGGCGAGTTGTGGCTGGTCTGGGATCACCTGTTCGGCACCTTTCACCGACCGACGCCACCGCTTGGACCGGTTGGCATCGCGGGTGATCCCGTGCCAGTGAGCTATACCGCCCAGTTGGTGTTCCCGTTCACGAGAATCGAAGGCCAAGCTGTGGAATGAACCCGCCTGAACGAGCCTTGCTAAAGACTGCGCTGTCTCTCGGCCGACCGGCCTGATGCCGACCCAGTCAACTTCCCTCGTGGGAGGAAGGCTCCGATTTCCGGGCAATCAACAGGTGAACGGTGGTCCGGTCGTCGCGGGATTCTCCCCAACGCGCGCTCGCAATGCATCGTGGTGCGCCCGTTGCGTCGCCCAGATTCCTCAGCTGTCGAGGCGGGAGTTCAGTTTCGCGAGCTGCACGTACCGCTCTCGAGCCAGGCCGAGGACATACGAGGCCTTGCTCAGCCTGGTCATCGATGCCGTGTCGCCCAGTTGCAATCGATCAAGTGCTGCGCTGTAAATGCGCTGGGCGGATGTCACACGCTGATTCGCTCGCAGCAGGGGGCTGGGTTTCATGACATCTCCCGGGCCAATACCTGAATATGCCACCGTTGCTGGTCCCTGCAACGGCAGCGTCAAATCACTGGGGCACACACAGCGGTGTCGCCATTTCCTGCGCACCCAGCCCGAGCCTGTGAATGGTTTCAGCGCCCAACCTTCTGGACGGCCCGTGCAATGCCTGCGCGCTCATCCCCGCTTCGGCCTCGCCCACGGGCACTGCCATCGCTGCGTCGAGTTCAATCTTGGCCGTTCGCGCCCACCGGCCGCCACCTCGCAGGACTTCGAGGTCGATTGAGCGCGCCCGAGCAAAAAACATCGACTCTGCAAGTCCGTGAGCATGCAGCACCTGTTTGACCCTGGCCATGCGGTAGCGCAGGTCGAAATCTTGGGACTCCGCACCGCGCACGCCACCGCCTGCGACTTGAGCTGCGATACGCCGAAGGTTTTCCTGGACCGCTGTTGACAGCGCCGGCACCGCCCGTGGGGATGACAGCTTGGCATGACGAATGAAGGGGTTGCGCCCAACCACCAAGCCCCAGGGTCGTTGCCCGTCTACCAGGTCTACCGTCATTGCCTCTAGCTTCGTGAGCCCGAAGTCCCTTGCCACCTGCAGTCGAAGTGCCAGACCAGGATCGGACTGCCCAATAGCCGTGAGAGCCAGACCGCAGTCCTCGTCTCGCCCGTCAACGGGCAGGACGAAGGTGCGTAGCAGCCTGAACGCGTGGTTGTCACCGGACTGCGCAGCGATGAACAGCCAGTTCATTCCCTGTTCCACCTCACGCAACGACCCGGATGACCGCAGGATGGTCGCGCCAAGCCGGCGCTGAGCCAACACCACGCCGTTGGTTGCGGCCTTTTCGAGGCAAAACCTCGCCATAGGCGGGTTGGCCACCGAACCGTTGTGATTCGAGTGCATTTCGTAAAGCCGGGTCCAAGCGTCCACGTGTCCACCGTCGGCTGCCCGCATGAGCAGCGCCGAGGCCTTCCGGAAGTTTTGCCCCGCGACCAGCGAGTGCCAGCCGAGGCTGCCGACGTCGTTCCCGCTCAGCGCTTGGCCGAGCATCAAAGCCGCGCCGCTGCTGCCCCGTGCCACACAGTCATCCAGAAATGTCTCAATCGCCCGGCGGTCCACGGCGATGGACGCGCCGGGAATCGAACTCGCATGCGTCAAGGCTTCGAAGACCTTGTCTGCGAGACCAGCATCCGGCGTCGCGCCTGGCTTCAGACCAAGCGCCAGCGCGCGGAACAGCAACTCCGGTTCCTGCCGCATCAGCGCCCGATCCAACGCGAATGTCAGCAAGTGAGGCCAGCCGATGCCCGGCAAGTCTTTCAACGATCTCAGACGCGACACGATCTCCTCGTCGGAGCGCTCGTTCGGGGCGTAGCGGGAGAGCACCTTTCTCGACGCTTCGTCGCCACCCGCTGCGGCGCTGCGGAACCAACGCATCCCTTCGTCAGAATCGGCCGCGGTCAGCGAGGTCCAGATCGCCAACTTAAGTTGCGCAGTCACGCGTCCCGAATGCGCGGCCTGCTGCAGCGTCGCGATGCGCCCGTGCGCCACGATCTCATAGAGGTCCAGAGATTCAACGATCAGCTGCTGTGCATCATCTGCGCGGATCGGCTCAGCCTGCTGCAGGTACTCGAGACCTAGCGGGACGTGACGTGGAAACCCATTCGTCCCCTGTAGGTACTTCCTGCCAGCCTCAAAGCATGCGGCGACATCTCCCCGCCGCGCCCTCGAAATCAGCTGAGCATCGGGTCGTCGCATCCTGCGCCTTCTATGCACTGGCGCATCGCCAAGCCCTCTATCGGAAATTGAACGACACGTTGTAGGCGTCGCACCCAGGCGAGAGCCTAAGAAGCGACAGATGACCGCTGCCAGTCCAACACATTACGGTTTTGTCAGGTTGGTGCGCCGCGTTCCGTCGAACTCAAAACTGTGACGGCGGTGTGAATAAAGGAGACGCGGTCCGTAAAAACCAGTCGTGTCGATTCGGAGGCACGCGAACCCAAGGTTTGCGCGGTCTCGTACCAGCGCGAACCCACCCAAATGGTTGAAGTAATGGATTTCCCTAGCTCGCATCCCTAGCCTTCAAGGCGCTTGAGGCGATCCACGCCTTCTGGCATCGACCATCGAATAGGAGAAGTACATGAACAAGCCAGTCCTCTTGGCCTTGGCATGCAGCGCGGTTACCAGTTCTGCCTTCGCGCAAACGTCGTCCGTGACGCTGTATGGCGTCGCCGACGCGGCAGTTCGTCAGGTGAAGAACGGCAGCGCCGGCACTGTGAAGGGTGTTGCGTCCGGTGCAAACACGACCAGCCGCCTGGGCGTTCGCGGCGTTGAACAATTGGGTGGCGGCCTGTCTGCAGGCTTCCATCTGGAATCCGGCATCGAGTTGGACACTGGCGCCTCCAACGCCAGCAAGTTCTGGAACCGTCGCTCGACCGTCAGCCTGATGGGCGAATTCGGTGAAGTTCGCCTCGGCCGCGACACCACGCCGACGTACAACAACGCCGTAAACGACGAATTCGGCATCGTCGGTGTTGGCTCGCGCGGCGTGTTCGTCTACGGCTCCAGCGCGGTGCTGGGCAGCGGTGCAACGACCGCCCAACGAACCGACAACGGCGTCAGCTACTTCCTGCCCAGGAACCTGGGCGGTTGGTTCGGCCAGGTCCACGTCGCTGCTGGCGAAGGCGTCGCGGGCAACAAGTACACCGGTGGCCGCATCGGCTTTGAGAACAGCACCTTCCTCGTCGGCGGTGCGGTTGGCCAGACCGATGTCGGCAGCACGCAGCCCAAGTTCAAGAACTACAACCTGCTGCTCAACTACAAGTCGCCCTGGGGCACGCTGCACACCCTCTTTGACGTGAAGAAGTGGGGTCAGCGCAAGGCGCAAGAGCTGTCGGTTGGCGCCACCGTCCCGGTGACCCAGGCAGGCTCGATCCGAGTTGGCTACACCAACGTGAACCGCTCGGGCGGTGTGGCCGGCTCGGGCTATGCAGACGCCGACGACAGCACGCGCGTCGCGCTGGGCTACGTGCACGACCTGTCCAAGCGCACTGCGCTGTACGGCACCTACGCCACCATCAGCAACAAGGGCGCAGCGCGCAGCTCGGTGCTCTACACGACGCCGACCGGCATGCCCGGTGGCGAAAGCTCGTCCGGCATGGAAGTTGGCGTGCGCCACAGCTTCTGATCACCACGGCAACTGCGAGGGGAAGCGCTTCGGCGCTCCCCTTCCTCCGGAGGAGGTGTCCATGTCCAACGCGCTCCGTCCCACCCCCAGCAGCGGTGCCCCCACCACGGCGATTGATGACGACTGGAAGGCCACAGCGCTGGTTTTCAGAGGTCAGCGCCAGGCGCTGATTGCCAGCAACATCGCCAATGCTGACACGCCCAACTACCAGGCGCGTGACATCAGCTTCTCGGCAGCGCTCGAAGATGCCAGTCGGGTTCGACCTGCCGCGCCGATGTCGACCACGTCGCCAGGCCACCTGGCGCCCAGCCTGGTCGCGCCACGCAGCACGCTGCAGTTCGCCCAGCACGCACTGCAATCCCAGACCGGTCTCG
>Ga0187845_1000140_pt1 | contig 40201 bp, 38 predicted proteins | sample SpaLakP09_SKY_68_FD_134515 | JGI IMG/M metagenome (GOLD analysis project Ga0187845, IMG submission 134515) | Oligotrophic lake water microbial communities from Sparkling Lake, Wisconsin, USA - SP09_SKY_68 | ecosystem: Environmental > Aquatic > Freshwater > Lake | place: USA: Sparkling Lake... | reverse complement strand
CTCGTAGGGCGTGGCGTGCATCAGCCGCGACGGCCGCAGGCTCGCGTCCTTCGCCTCAACGATCTGCGCGGCCGCGCAGATCAGCACGTCCGCATCCCAGATCGTGGCGATGCCGTGCTCGGCCGTGCCTTCCACGCGGATCGTCACGTTGCCCGCCCGGAAGTCGATGGGTTTCACCCGCTTGGACTTGGCCAGCGAGAAGAACGGGTAGGCCATCAAGTCCTGGCTGTCGCGCGGCGCCATGTCGCCCGGCAGTGCGCGGAACAGGTCGAGCTGTTCGCGCTCCTGCACCGGCCGCTGCCGGGACGGCAGCGCGGGACTGGACACGACGGCCGCCACCCGTGAACCGACGATCAGCGGCGATCACGGTGGTCACCCGCATGGCGCTCGGCGTACTCCGGGTCGGACGTGGCATCGAAACTGCGCGCATCGGCCCAGGCGTCGAGGTCGGCCACCGCGTACATGACGCGCCGGCCGAACTTGCGGAACTTCGGCCCGCCGCCGATCACGCGCTGTTTCTCCAGCGTGCGCGGCGACAGCCGCAGGTATTCGGCGGCCTCGTCGTTGGTCAGGTAGCGTTGGGGCTGCGCAGGCGCAGCGACGGCAGCGGCGGCAGGCCGCAAGGGAGCGGGTCGCATGGTGAAAACCTCCATCGGTCGGCAAAGGCCGGTCACGCAGCGCGACCGGATGGAGTCAGTCTCAAGAAAGCGGGGCTTCCCGTTCAGGGACGTTTTGCAGGGGACGCGAAACGTCCCCCCTTATTGCAACGGCGAGGGCGGAAGCTGCGCCAGGCGGCGATAGCCGCCGCGCATCAGCGCATCGCCACGACGCACCAGCCGGCGCACGCGGGCGCGCAAGGCGCTGTCCGCGTGCCAATCGGCCGCGACTGCATCCGCACCGAACAAGCCTTCGGCGACCTCGCGCAAGGACGCGCCCGCTAGGGTCGCATCGAGCGCCTGGAGCGTATGCAGTTCCAACAGCGCGGCGGGTGTCGGCCTGGAACGGGCCAACGCCACAGGTTCGGCGACCGTGGCGGCGGCCAAGGCGTCCAGTTCCGCCGCGAGCGTGCGATAGCGCGCGCAGGGCGTGGCGCAGGCGCGGGTGGCGTAGAGGTAGGCCATGCCGTCTTCCAGGCCCGGCGCCAGCGCGAGCCGCATGCAGCAGCCGGGCCAGCGCGACACCAGCACCAGGCGCTTGCCATCGTGGATCAGGTGCTTGCGGCCGGGGACGCGCCAGAACTCGAAGGCGTAGGCTTCGGGCGGCGGATCGGCGTCCGGGTAAAGCTGCACTACGGCGTCGTGGTCGGGAAACCAGGCCGGATGCGCGTCTCGCGCATCCAGGGCCGGGTCTTCCAGCAGGCGCAGGCCCCAGGCGTGCGCCGCATCAGGCCGGCGACGATGGCGCAGCCAGTCGCGCCGGTAGCCGGGGTTGCGGCGCAGATATTCCCAGGCCAGCGCGGGGCCATCGAGGTGCAGCGTGTAGAGATACGCGGCGGTCGGATACCAGTGTTCAACGCTCGGGTCGGCCATGACGATGCCTCCTGACGGTCAGCAGGAACGTCGCCACGGTTTTCGTGGTGCGGGAGCTATCGGTTCAACATCAAAACGTCATCGTGATCGGGTTAGGCTGTAGCGGTTGGTGTCAAGACCGATTGGCTCCGGTGCATTGCGAAAATCGTCTGAATGCGACGGCTGCACCGCCAGGAATTGACGGGCTGCATTGGACACCGTGCCGCAGTCCGCGCCGAAGACCATGACTGTTTGCAGCAGAGTGATTCCGCTCCGGCGCAAGAGTGTGAATTCAGACCGGCCCGGTCTTGGGCAAGACTGAAATAGTCACAATGCGCCCCGCTCGGCCTCGCGGCGCGGGCCTGCATCAGTCCGTGATCGAGCCGTTTTCCTGCGCCAGCCGGACATAATCCGACAGCGGCCGCGTCGGCTGGAAGTAGCGATCGCGCATCACGGGCTGCTTGTTCGGCCCGACGATGCCGGCCAGGTCGGACAGCTTGACCGTCCCCAGCGCCGGCAGGCCCAGCCCCAAGTCGATCAGCCCATAGGCCGTATCGCCGTCCGCAGGATCGAGCGACACCAGCAGCCACGTCGCATGAGCGTCCGGGGTGAACAGTCGCAGGACGGGTAGAGGGTCGTCGGCGCGGGCCTGACCGTTGGCGAGCAGCCGACCACGTTCTTCATCGGTAACGAGCGCGTTCACGGCTGGCCTTTTCCTTCAAAGGAACGAAGCCGCCGAACCGCATCCCCGCTTGCGCACGAAACAACAGAGACGCAAGCCCGCAAATCCGCAGAAGCACAAAGGCACGAAGGTGCATGGGTGCAAGTCAGTAAAGACACGAATGCGGTTCCCTGGATTCGGAGCCATCCGCAGATGCGGATTTCCGTAAAGACACGAAAGCGTACAACAACGCCAAATGAACACTATAGATTGTAGTCCTATAGGGCGCAATGGGCTGTCATCTTGGTTTTTGCGAGGAAACCATAGGTGGCGGCAGCGTACTCGTTGGCGAAGGCGTTGAAGACGGTCAGGAAAGCGCGTGGCTTGAGCCAGGAAGCGTTCTCCGACGTGTCGAGCCGTACCTACATGAGTACGCTGGAGCGCGATCTGAAAAGCCCGACCATCAGCAAGTTGGCCGAGCTGTGCGAGGTGATGGAAGTCCATCCGCTCACGCTGCTGACGCTGGCCTATGCCGGCGACAGCACGCGCAAGACCGATCAGCTTCTGGCGCAGGTGCGCCAGGAGCTTGAGGCGGTGTTGAAGGAACGCGACACGCCGTAGGCGCGTGCGTGACGTGCTGCGCCAGCAGCATCGCGCCCCGCCGCAATGGACGGGGCGCGGTGGCGGCCGTCAGGCCGCCTTGGGCTTGCTGCGCGACCAGATCAGGTCGTGCGTGCCGTCCGCGCTCTCGATCAGGCGGGCATAGACCGTCGCCGGGAACGAAGGATCGTCGATGCTGACGGACAGGTAATCCCGCCCGGCTTCGCTGGTCTTCTTCCATGCCGCGCCGACCTCGTGGCCGGCCGCCTGAAGGTGGAAATCGGGGGCGTTCTCGCTGTCGCCCTTGTCGCTGGGAACCAGCTTGACCTTGACGTTGAGCGTCAGGGTGCGGAGCGTGCCGGTGTAGCCGTCTCTGTCTGCGGTGAAGGTGCCGATGTTGGCCATGACGTTTCTCCTTTCGGTGAACCAAGGTCGCGCCAGTGCGTCCTTGTTGTGATCCGTCCGGCGGGGGATGGGCTGGCCGCACCGCTTGCGGTCGAAGCGCAGCGGAGAACCGGGAAGCGAAAAGAATTTGCCGCGCGAGGAAGCCGCGTAGCGGCGGGGAAATTGTTTTCGCTGGAAGGTTGCGGCCATGAAGCCCAAGGCGCAGCCGTTCCCTCGCCAGGATTCACGACAAGCCAAGGACGCACGGGCCGCCCGCTCCCGAATGGAGACATGGCCGACTCGGCATCTCCGCGTGACGGCCGTACCGGCTTGCGCCCTGACGCGGGCAAGGCCAACACCCCAATGACAGGCGAGAACGTCCCATGCTGCTGCTTCCGGCGACGTACTTGAGGCGTGGCGTGGATGCTCCATAGCGAGGCCGGACGGCATGTCGGTGAACCGTTCTTCGTGACGTGGTTGCGCTGAACCGCCAGAGTCGAGGACGGCACGCTTTCGCACAACCTGCCGCAGCAAGCCGGGGCGTAGCCCCACAAGCCCCGCCCATTGCGGCGGGGCGCCATCGAAACCTTGCCCGCGCCAGCGGGCGCCGATGGCCGTGTCGCGTGCAAGGTACTTGCACGTCCGCCCCGTTGCCGCCTGAACGCAGGCGGCAACGGGGCGATTTTGCTTTGGACGCTGGAACCGGGCGCGGCCACCGCCGCGCCCGGATTTTCGACCACCGGCCCCAAGGCGGCATGGCTTGGGGCCGGTGCTGACTGGACAGCGAAGCGCCCCGGCCATGAACCGGGCGCTTGCTTGCGGCTGACGATCACGCGGCCAGTGCCTCGGCCTGCGGCTGCTCATCCGTCACGGCGGCGGCTTCCTCCGGTGCGTCGTCGTCCGCATCCGTCGCCACGTCCTGCTGCGGGCCTTCGGTGCGGAAGATGGCGGGCATCCAGCCGGTGCCATCGGCCAGCCGTTCGGCTTCGCTGGCAATGTCGGCCTTCTTCAACTTCGCCAGCCGGGTGACGTGCGAGGGGGCGAACCCGCCCACAGCTTCCAGAATCGCGGCCTTCGGCACATGCTGGAAATAGCCTTCAGCGGTCGGCTGCCACCATGCGGCCATGTCCAGCCCCACGGCCTGCGCCAGTTCCGCGCCGGGCTGGTGCTGCGTGGCGCGAGGCGTCACCACGTCCACCGTGGACGCCACGCACACGGCCAGTAGCCGCACCAGTTCATCCTGCGGCTTCGCCAGCAGCGCGGCGAACAGTTCGGCGCTGTCCTCCGGCAAGGCTTCGCCGGCGACTTCCTGCAAGGTGCGCAGCGCCACGGCGGCAGGCGATTCCGACACGTCCGGGGCCATGCCTTCCAGCCGATCTTGCAGTTTCAGGCTCACACCCAGCGGCAGATCGTGGCCGTAGTAGCTTTCCTGCAAGACGGTCTGCACCATGCCATGCACCACGGCGGCCAGCGCGGCTTGCGGATGCCGGGCGACTTCGATTTGCAGCGCGGCGGTGCGGTGGGCGCTCAACCGCTGCGCCAGCCTGTCGGACATGGCGGCGGTCTTGGGCTGCTCGGCGTCCTCGCCGTCGTCGTCGTTCCCGGCTTCGCCTTCGCTGCCGAAACCCTGCCGCAAGCGTTCCAGCGTGCGCAGCGCCTTGGCTTCAACCTCGCGCAGCAGCCCGCGATGAATCACGGCTGCGCCGTCGCGGTCGATGGTGACGATGGCACCGGCTGCGGCCCTCACGTTGGCCGCATAGTCCAGCAAGCCATCTTCCAGCGCCTGCAACTGCTCGCCCAGGCGTTCGCCTTCCTCCTGCAAGGCATCGGCCTTTTCCTCGTCGTCGGCGTCCAGCGCGGCATCCACGGCTTCGGCCAGTTCGTGCAGCTTGGCTTGCAGCTTTTCGATGCGCTGCGCTTCGCGCTTGCCCGGTTCCCGGCGCTCCCTCGGTGCCTGCTGGAAGGCGTGCAGGTCGGCATGGGTCATGCCGGGCGTGGCATCCACCCATGCCCAACCCTCGGCCTTCACTTCGGCGGCGATGCCCGCCAGCTTGTCCTGCGCCAGCCGTTCCAGCAGCGCGGCATCGGTCAGATAGACGCCTTTGTCGCCTTCGGCGAACAGGTCGCGGCGGATGCCGCCGCCTTCGCGCTCGTAGGTGTCCAGCCCGACAAAGCGCACCAGCGGATGCCGGTAGGCGTCGATTTCGCGTTCGGTGAGACGGTCGCGCAGGTTGTGCGGGCTGCGCTGCCATGTCGGCGCATCGTAGAACGCGCTTTCCTGCGCGGCGTGGTCGTCGGTAATGGCAAGGGCCATCAACTGGTCAAGGCTCACGGCCTCGGCGCGGTAGTCGGCCAGCAGGCGCGGCGACACGTTGGCCAGCTTCAAGCGACGTTGCACCACCAGCGGCGTGACGCTGAAATCCGCTGCAATGTCCTCGATGCTGCGACCTTCGGCCACCAGCGCGGCGAATGCCTCGAACTGGTCGGCGGGGTGCATGGCTTCGCGCTGCACGTTCTCGGTGAGGCTGGCCGTGCGGGCGGTGCCATCGGCCACCAGCAGGCAAGGCACCTCCCATTCCTTGCTGATGCGGTGCTTCTTCGCCAGCAGCTTCAACGCGGCCAGCCTGCGGCCACCGGCCACAACTTCGTAATGTTCGCCATCGGCGGCGGCTATGACGATCAGGTTTTGCAGCAGGCCGACACGCTGGATGCTGGCGGCGAGTTCGGGAATCGACATACGCGGGGACTTGCGCACGTTGCGGCCCTTGGGACGCGACACCAGCCGCGACAGCGGGACAAGAATCAGGTTCTTGGTGGGGTCGGCGGCTTCCAGTGCGGGGGCATGGATGGCGCGGGCTTCGGTGTGGGTCACGGCGTTCATGGTGATAGCTCCTATCGGTTCAGGGATGCAGCAGCGAAGAAAGCGGCAAGGGCTGCTGCCTGCCCCTGCCGCGTGGGTGGGGTTCAGGCTTTCAACTGGCGCAGGCCATCGGCCAGCAGCCACAGGGCGCGGTTCAGGCGCACATCGGAATCAATGCCCTGCACGGGGCGGGTCTGCTGGCGGCGTCCGTTGGCGCTGCGCCCATGCAATCCACCCTTGGTCAAGTTCTCCTGCGTGCGGTTGAACACGCTCCACAAGTCCGGGCGGCGGTCATCGTGGCGGCGCGGCATCAGGATTTGCGATTCGGTGATGGGCGCGGGCTTGTCGGGGTCGTCGTACTTGAGGGCCAGCGCGGCGCGGGCGAACACTTCGGATTCGCCATCGTCCAAGGTGATGGCGCGCATGGCATCGCGGTTTTCCTTCACCCGCTCGAAGCCGCTCAACACTTCGTAAGCGCCTTCGATGACGGAACCGGCCACGTCGCCCTTGTGGGGCACGCGCACATCGGCCACGGTGTCGCCGCAGACAAGGCCATTGCTGCACACGAACCGGAACATGCCCGCCAGCATCTGATAGCTGCTCGTTCCGTCATGGGAGTTCAGCAGCACGATTTCATTGGCTTCCGCGCCATTGATCTGGCTGGCATGGCGCAGGCGGATCATGTGCTTGGTGTAGTCGCGCCGGTCTTCGTTGCGCACGCGGGTCTGCGCCACCATGAAGGGCTGGAACCCTTCCTTGCGAAGCTCGGTCAGCACGGCGGCGGTGGGGATATAGCTGTACCGTTCGGAACGGCTCTCATGCGGGGCATCCGCGAAGATGGACGGGGCCACGCGCTGGATTTGATCGTCGGACAGCGGGTAATCGCTGCGCAGCGACGGCGAACGGGAAGCGAAACGGGAAGCGAGTTGCATGGTCTTGACTCCTGACAAAGAGAGGTTTGCTGTTCACCGCACACCGGATTCCTAGATTCGGAGCCCAGCCTTTCGGCCTTCTGTGCGGTGGGCACGAAGAACCCGGTTGGCCTCGTTGCCACCGTCTTTCCTGAGTTCATCGCCCGCGACGGTCAGGAGCGCGCGGCCGGGGGCCGTCAAGGAAACGAGCGCAGGGTTGGTGCGGCCCGCAGCGCAGCGAGGACACGGCCCTGCGCGCCTTGACGGCCCCCGGCCGTGGGCTACAGTCGCGGACAAGGTGATGAGGTCAGGAAAGATGGCTGGACAGGCAACGGCCGTCCTCGTGTGCTGAACCGCACGCAAGCGAAGCGCGCAGGCCCGAAGCTGGAAGCCGGGCCGTAGGCGTCAGCGATGGAAGCCCGTCAGGGGCGAGACTCGCACCGCGAGGCTCGATGCAACGCACGACAGCGCGACCCGGCCATGCCGGGGGACGCACATTCAGGGTGCAGATGCGGCGTCGGTCCATCCTGTCCGCCGAAGATCAGGCGTTGTCGAGCCAACATCTTCTGCTCTACGAGGACTTGCAGACGGGGCATCGACACCGTGGGACTGCTGCCAACTGTCACCATGTGTCACCAGCGAACCCGACCGAGGAAAAGGAGCTGGATAACGCTCGCGGAACGCTAGACCCTGTGGTATCGTGTTAACATGAAAACATCCATGGCGGTCGAATCACCCATGAATGCAAGGCCAAGACGACGCGCCACAACCACGGGCACCCTCGTCGGAACTCGCTTTCAGGCGGCTCTGCTCGAAGCCATCGACAGTTGGCGCAAGGAGCAGGACGATCTGCCGACGAGGCCGGAAGCTGTGAGGCGGCTGGTCGAACTGGGGATGACGCATGACACGGCCCCCTCCGCCGAGGTATCGGGGCGGCGCGCCAAGCAGAACTCGGACGAGAAGACATGAAAAAGCAGAAAGAACTGGCGCTCATCAAGTCCGAGGACGAGATCGCACAAGCCGAAGATCAAATCGTCGAGCTTTCCAAGAGGATCGAGTTCTATCTGACGGAGTATTCCGTCGAACTGTTGGCCAGCAAGATGAGCAAGGGCGAGTTCGTCGTTCCTGCATATCAACGCGAATACACGTGGGAGCATGATCGCAAATCCCGATTCATCGAATCTCTGATCTTGGGTCTTCCCATTCCATTCCTTTTCTTCTGGGAAATGCCGGACGGGAAGCTGGAAATCGTTGATGGCTCGCAGCGACTGCGGTCGATCGAGGAATTCGTGCTCGGCGACCTTCGGCTCGGTGAGTTGCAAAGCCTGACGGCATTGTCTGGCTTCAAGTTCTCCGACCTTCCCGAGTCCCGCCAAAGGAAGATCAACAATCGCTCGATACGTGGCATCGTGCTCAACGAACATGCCGATGAGCAGGCACGCTTCGACATGTTCGAGCGGATCAACACGGGCAGCAAGATCGCCAACATGGCCGAGGTCCGCCGCGGTGCTCTTGCTGGTCCTTTCATGGATCTCATCATCGAACTTTCGGTGCTTCCGAAGTTCGTTGCTCTAGCACCTGTATCCAAGAAGGACTTGAGCGAGCGCGAGCATGAAGAACTCGTTGCCCGCTTCTTCGCCTACAGCGATGGATTGGAGGGCTACAAGGATCGTCCATCCGAGTTCATTTTCAACTACGTCAAGAAGATGAACGTCGAAGCAGCCAATGATCCGGCATTGGCCGATCGGTACCGCGCGCGATTCCAGGAGGCCATCGACTTCATCGAACGGGTGTTCCCGTATGGGTTCCGCAGGGCTCCAAAAGGGAAGGCTACCCCCAGGGCCAGGTTCGAAGCCATTGCCGTGGGATCGCGCCTCGCACTGGACGACCGCCCCGGCCTCGCCAACGACGAAATCGAGGACGTGACGCCATGGCTGACCAGTGACGACTTCACGACGGTCACTGGTTCGGATGGTGCCAATGCCATCGCACGCCTGCGGGAACGTACTGGCTTCGTGCGAAATCGACTGCTGGGTGAGTGAATGAGCAGCAACCTAGCCATCGGATTCCAAGAGCGACTGGCGGAAGTCGAGGCATATCTGGAATTCCTTTCGACCATGGAGGCCCAGGCCCAACAAGGACCGCCACGGATCGAAGGCGCAGAACATCCCATTACCACCCAACAACAACGAATCCTTTATTCGAGCGTGTATTTGCAGTTGTACAACCTTGTCGAAGCAACGATGTCCCGCTGCATCGAAGCAGTTTCGGAAGCCGCAAAAGAGAATGCTCAATGGAAGCCTGGCGATCTGAGCGACTCGATGAGGCGCGAGTGGGTGCGTGTGACCGCTCGCACACACATCGAATTGGCACCGGAGAACCGGCTGGAGAGCGCACTACGCCTTTGCGAGCACCTGGTGGCCTCGTTGCCGATCAGCGCCTTCGATATCGAAAAAGGGGGCGGTGGCAATTGGGACGACTTCGAGATCGAAGCGTTCAGTAGACGGCTGGGCTTCCAGTTGGTCGTGAGTCAGCCTGTTTACAGCGCCATCAAACAACCTTTCCGGGACGACCCGGGGCCGCTCGCCTTGGTGAAGCAACTGAGGAATCGTCTCGCCCACGGGTCCATCTCGTTCGCGCAGTGCGCTGAAGATGTGACTGTAGGACGGCTCGTCGAATTGAAGGATAGAACCGTTAATTACCTGAGAGAAGTCGTGGATTGCTTCACCAGATACATCGATAGCTTCGAATATCTCCTCCCGGAGAGGCGACCTGCATGAGCCGCAATACAAAGAACATGCCTCGAATCGTGGGGGTCGATCTCTTCTGCGGTGTGGGCGGCCTCACGCATGGCCTCGTTCGTGGTGGCATCCAAGTGGCCGCAGGAATCGACATCGATTCGAGCTGCAAGTTCCCCTTCGAGGCGAACAATTCCGCCTCGTTCCTTGAGTGCGATGTCGGGAAGCTGAAAGCCGAGGACATCATGCCCTTCTATGAGGGTGCCGACTTCACGCTGCTCGCGGGTTGCGCCCCGTGCCAGCCGTTCTCCACCTACAGCCGCAGCGGACGGAACAGCGAATATGAGTCGCAATGGCCGCTAGTGTCCTCCTTTGGCCGCTTGGTCAAGAAGATCAAGCCCGACCTCGTGACCATGGAGAATGTCCCGCAACTAGCGGATCACCCGGTCTTCCAGCAATTCCTCAAGAGCCTTTCCGGCTACAAGAAATGGTGGCAAGTCGTGGAGTGCTCGTCGATCGGTATTCCGCAGACTAGAAAGCGCCTGGTACTGCTCGCATCGAGACTTGGCAGCGATGGTCTGGAGCTTTCTCAAGATCAAGTTCGGAAGGTGACCGTGCGCGAGACGATCGGCTCGCTTCCCCCGATCGAGGCTGGCGAGCGCGATCCCCAAGACGAATTGCACACCGCTTCGTCCTTGAGTCCTTTGAACCTGTCGAGGATTCGCGTGTCACGCCCTGGAGGGACGTGGCGAGATTGGCCCGAAGAATTACAAGCATCGTGCCACCGTAAGGATACGGGCGCCACCTATCCGAGCGTCTACGGACGAATGGAATGGGATCAGCCCGCGCCGACCATCACCACGCAATGTTTTGGGTACGGCAACGGAAGGTTCGGGCATCCAGAGCAGGATCGCGCCATTTCACTCCGAGAAGCAGCGATGCTCCAAACCTTCCCGGAGTCCTACGCATTCGCCCCGCCTGGCGCTCCGATCAAGTTCAACAAGATGGGGCGCCTGATCGGCAATGCCGTGCCCGTTCGGCTTGGGGAAGTCATCGCTCGTTCGCTCGTGGGGCACGTACAGGCGCACGTGCACTGATCTGCTGCAATTGGGAGCGTATCAGCGCGATAGCATCGTCCACGGTGACATGCTCCCAAATGCGAAGCACCGTCCATCCGGCGCTCGTCAATCTTGAATCTGTGTCGAGGTCGCGGGCTTTGTTGGTGGCGATCTTGTCCTTCCACCATTCCTGAGTGGTCTTGGGCGTCGTGGCGTGGATGGGACATCCGTGCCAGAAGCATCCATCGCAGAAAACCGCCAAGCGCCATTTGGTGAATGCGATGTCAATGCTTCTCTTGGTGCCAGGAACTGCATAGTGGATGCGAAACCTTAGACCTTGGCGATGCAACGTCGAGCGCAATTCGCGCTCGCGCGGATTGTCCTTTCCGCGTGTGCGAGTCATTCGGCGGCTAACGGCACTGGAGGGTACTGGCATCAATGGCGACATCCTTCCAGGTTATACCTCCGTAGATCGATGCGAGGAATGGGCAAGGGATGGAGAGTGCTTGGTTCAGGGGTCCGTTCTGCTCGATTGCCGTTGCTCGATCTGTAGTTGAGCCCTCTGTGTTGCTCGCTGCAATCGCTCCACCAGCACTGCACGCGACGGCAACGCGGTCAGGTACTCGGCAACGTGGATGCCCGACTTGTCCAGTTCCAGCAGCTCGATCTGCTCGCGCTTCTTGCCGGTGCAGAGGATGATTCCCAGCGGCGAGGCTTCCCCCGGCTCCCGTTCGTTCTTGTCCAGCCAGCGCAAGTAAAGCTCCATCTGCCCTTTATAGGCGGCCTTGAAGTCGCCGATCTTCAATTCCACTGCCACCAGCCGCCGCAGCTTGCGGTTGTAGAACAGCAGGTCGAGGTGGAAATCCTCTTCGTCGATCTGAATGCGCTTCTGCCGGGCAAGGAAAGAAAAGCCCGCGCCCAACTCCAGCAGGAAGGATTCCATCTCACGGATGATGGCCGCCTCCAGGTCGCCTTCCTGCCAGGTGTCCCGCAGCCCCAGGAAGTCGAGGATGTACGGGTCGCGCATGACCAACGCGGGCGACATGCGCTGTGCATCGCGCAGGGTGGCCAGTTCCTGCGCGATCATCTCGCCCGGCTTCTTGGACAGCGCGGTGCGTTCGTATAGCATCGAGTCGATGCGCTCGCGCAGCGTCCGCACGCTCCAGTGTTCGGCACTGGCCATCTGCGCGTAGTAGTCCCGCTGGAGCGGGTCTTTCAGCGGGATCAGGGCGATGAAGTGTGTCCAGCTCAATTGTCGTATCAGTGATACGACAATTCGCTCGTCCGGGTAGGCTGCGGCGAACTGCACCATCCGGCGCAGATTCTTGACCGAAAAGCTGCTGCCGTATTCCTTCACCAGTTGCGCCGCCAAGGTCAGTACGACTTCCTCACCGTAGTTGGCCCGACGGCCTTCCAAGACCTGCGTATGGATGCGCTGACCGATGTGCCAGTAGAGCATCGTCAGTTCGCTATTCACCGCCGAAGCAGCGCGCTTGCGCGCCGCTTCGATCAGTGCCCGGATATCGCCCAGCAGCGCCGTCGGCACTGAGGGTGACACGATGGATGCCTTGCGCTTGTTCATGCCTGTGCCCCCGCCGGTTGCCGTGCTCCGGTGATCGCCAGCCGCCGGCTGGCCACCAGCTCGGCCGCATCGCGCACCGGCTTGTCCTCGGTATGGACGTAGTGCATGAACATCGCCACGGTCTTGTGCCCCGTCAGCGCCATGCCGACCTTGGTGGGCACGCCTGAATTGGCAATGTCGGTGGTCGATCGGTGGCGGATGCCGTGCGTGCCGACGTGGGGCACGCCGGCGGCCTTGAGCGCGCGCTTCCAGCCGCCATAGTGTTCGCCATGCGTCAGATGCCGGGCCGGGTCGTTGGGCGACGGCAGGACGTAGGGGCAGCCCTCCCGGCGCGGCGCCGTCGAAAGCAGCCGATAGGCTTCCTCGCTCATGGGCTTGGAAATGCCGCCGGTCTTGCTGTCGGGCCAGACCACCCGGCGCTTCTCCAGATCAACCCAGTCCCATTCGAGCGGGCAGATTTCGGAGCGGCGGGCGGCGAACTCGAATTGCAGGCGGATCGCCAACGGGATGACGTAGTTCTCCAACCCTTCCGCCTCCAAGTGTTCCAGGTGGCGGAAGATCCTCACCAGTTCATCGTCCACGATGAGCCGGGTTTCCTTGCCGGGCGGGAACATCGGGACGTGGCGGCACGGATTGGTGCCGTCCGGGCGCAGACCCCACACTTCGGCCAGGTTGAACATCTTGCGCAGCACGCCAAAGGCGCGGTTCGCCTCGGCCGGCTTGTAAGCCAGTTTCTTCATCAGCGCGGCCACGTCCGGGCGCTTCACGTCCTGCACCTTCATCCGCCCCATGATGGGGATGATGCAGCGGTCGATGACGCCCTGATAGCCGCGCTGCGTGCTGGGCTTGTTGCGCTGCTTGGAGTAGTCCTCCATGAAGGTGTGGCAATACTCCTTCATGGTCTGTGCCTTGCGGGCGGCAGCTTTGGCCGCGCTGGGGTCGCCGCCCCGGCGAACCTCGGCCAGCCACTCCTGCGCCATGACGCGGGCCTGCTCGACGGTCAGCTCCCCGTACTGGCCCAGGGCGGGCTTGCGGCGCTCGCCAGCGTTCGTGCGGTACTGGAGCATGAACACCTTGCGGCCTGCCGGGGTGATCTTGCACAGGAAGCCGGGCACCACGGTGTCCCGGAGTTCGACGGCCTGCGCCTGGGGCCTTGCGGCATCGACGGCGGACTTGGTGAGTTTGATTCTTGCCATGATGACTCCTCGGAAACCTCGGTTTCCAAGAGCCACATGGGAGCCACGCGACCGGAAGCCGGGTCAAGTTTCGGAAAGCACCGGCATATGATGGATGCGCCTAAGTCCATGATAAACCTGCTGTAGCGGGCTTGGGCACAGTCCAGCGAAGTACCGGGCTGGAGTCATCGTCAAACAAAAAAACGCCCGGCTTCTGCTGAGCAGAGCCGGGCCTGAACGATACCTTTTGGAATCGGTACCGAGGAGACATCGGTACAGGGCGATCGCGCGAAGACGCGATCATTGCCGCCGTTGGCGAAACGTCCAGGGCAGGGCGCTTTGCCAACGGGCCGGCCGGAGCCGGCGCGTTGGATGCTGGCGTTAAAGCTTAGGCGGCAGCGGCCGACTTCTTGGCCGCGGTGCGGGCCGTGGCGCTGGCTTGCTGGGCAGCCTTGCTGGCGGCGGAGGCAGCGGCCTGGAAGTTGGTCTCGGCCATTTCCACGGCTTGCTTGGTGGCCTTCTGGACCGACTCGTAGGCGTTGTTGGCTGCCGAGATCGCCGACTTCACGATGGCGACGGTCGATTCCGAACCGGCCGGCGCATTCTTGGCGAAGTTGTCGTCCAGGGCTTGCACGTTCTTGCTGCCTTCGGCCAGTTGGGCTTCGGCCACCTTGGTGAATTCGCTTTGGGTTTCCGAAGCGATTTCATACAGGTGACGCGTGTAGGCCAGGGTCTTTTCGGCGACAGGCTGAACGAGGGATGCCTGGATGGCCAGCAGCTCCTGGGCATCCTTGGCGGACAGCGCCTTCTTGGCGTTGTCGACGTTTTCGGCAAACGTAGCCTTGACCACTTGCAGGTTCAGCTCAACCAGCTTTTCGACGCCTTCGAAGGCTTACGAGGTCAGACCGAACAGGGTCTCGAGGTTGGCTTTTTGCGCGGCTGCAACTTGTTCCGGGGTCAGGATCATTGCTGGTCTCCAGTGGTGAACTTCAAGGTCTAGCTAGGTGAAATTAAGCCGCCCAGATGTCAAAGCCATGACTTCAAATGTCCTGGCCAGCCCGAGCGTAGGTCTTGTTTGTCGGCGTTTTCCGGTGGCCCTGAGTCAGGTCCAAACCTTTGGTGCGCCGCAACAATTCCAATTCTAAGAGAACTGCGAAGCGTGTCAAGCGTATTTTGTGCATTGCACAAAAAATAGCGCCACATATCGGCCTACAAGCGCAGCACTCTCCACGTACGTCGCCATGGGCAAGGGTTTTTCCCTAGAAAATTCTGTGGTGCGATGCGAGAAACGTGTGCATTTTCGGGGCTTTGCGGCACCGCACGGCCTGCGGTGCTACCATCGCTGACTGTCCGGTCGGGCAATGATGCGCGTGCATCACGCGCTGGCCGAGGCCATACGCCGCACGCCGGCCGCAATCGCGACCCCAACGCTTTTCGCATGTTTGCCTTCTACGCCGACCACTTCGTCCTGCCGCTCCCACCTGGCCATCGGTTTCCCATGCGCAAGTACAGCATGCTGCGCGATGCGGTGATGCGCGACGTGCCGGGGCTGCATTTGCACGAAGCGCCGCGCGCCGATGACGACGCCCTGCGGCTCGCGCATACCGAGGCCTATATCCGCGAGGTTTCCTCGGGGCAGCTCGATGCGGCGCGCCAGCGCGAGATCGGATTTCCCTGGTCGTCTGAAATGGTGGAGCGTTCGCGCCGTTCCGCCGGCGCGACGATTGCCGCGTGCCGCGCGGCGCTGGAGCAGGGTATCGCCGTCAATCTGGCCGGCGGAACGCATCACGCCTATGCCGACAAGGGCGGCGGGTTTTGCGTATTCAACGACGCCGCCGTGGCGGCCCGCGTGTTGCAGCGCGACGGCCGCGTGAGCCGTGTCGCGGTCATCGACCTCGATGTGCATCAGGGCAACGGCACTGCGTCGATCCTGGCGGGCGACGAAACGATCTTCACGCTGTCGTTGCATGGCGAGAAAAACTATCCGTTCCGCAAGGAAGCCAGCGACCTCGACGTCGGCCTGCCCGACGGGTGCGACGACGCAACCTATCTCGATGCGCTCGCGCGGGCGCTTGACACGCTCGACGCACGCTTCGCGCCGGATCTGCTGATCTACCTTGCGGGAGCCGATCCGCATGTAGGCGACAGGCTTGGTCGGCTGCGTCTGACCACGACTGGCCTGGCGCAGCGCGACACCATGGTGTTTGATTTCGCGCTGTCGCGCCGCCATCCGATCGCCGTGGCGATGGCCGGCGGATATGGCAACGAGATCGAAAACACCGTGGCGGTGCATGCGCAGACGGTCATGCTGGCCGCGCGCTATCACGAACGCTATCGCCTGTTGCAGATTTCCGCAGTTGCAGATGCGTCGGCATCATGATCATGAAACTGTTGCCGAAATCGCAAAAAATTTGGAACCTTGCGGCGTTTCGTGCGCTCATACCGACCTCGCATGTGGCTGACGCAGCGCCGCTCCCTTCGCAGTCGTTCATTGACGTCCCACCGATCCACCCTCGATGAAGCCCGAACCCGATCGCCGCGGTGCTTACGCGCACTTCCAACCCATCACGACGCGTTGGATGGATAACGATGTCTATGGCCACGTGAACAACGTTGTCTACTACAGTTATTTTGATACGGTGGTTAACACGTACCTGATTCGCGAAGGCGTGCTGGATATCGATACGGGCACGACGATCGGGCTGGTGATCGAGACGCAGTGCAACTACTTCTCGTCGCTGAGCTTTCCGGACACGGTCGTGGCCGGTTTGCGTGTGGCAAAGCTCGGCAATTCCAGCGTGCGCTATGAAGTGGGCCTGTTTCGCAACGACGACGACGTGGCCGCAGCGCAGGGACACTTCGTGCACGTGTACGTGGATCGGCAGACGCGCCGCCCCGTGGCGTTGCCGCCGGCATTGCGGCAGGCCTTGCAGGCGCTGGTCGTGGACCGGCCGGAACGATGAAGAATATCTAGGAGACCGCAAAGCATGTCGAATCCCGGTGACGCAGCGATTGTTGATCGCGCCATCACGACACGTCGTTCGATTCGCGCATTTCTCGATACACCGGTATCGCGCGAGATCGTCGAAGAGATTCTCGGCGTGGCCAGCCGCGCGCCGTCGGGTACCAACACGCAGCCGTGGCGCGTGTATGTGCTGTCCGGCGATGCCAAGGCGCGGTTCTGCGCCGATGTGCTGGCGGCGTATGACGATCCGGAACGCGACTCCAAATATCGCGAGGAATATCCGTACTATCCGCGCGAATGGGTCGATCCGTATCTGGCGCGCCGCCGCAAGGTCGGTTGGGATTTGTACAGCCTGCTGGATATTCGTCGCGAGGACAAGGCGCGCATGCATGAGCAGCACGCGCGCAATTTCCGATTTTTCGATGCGCCGGTCGGGCTGATTTTCACGATCGACCGCATCATGGAGCAGGGTAGTTGGCTCGACTACGGCATGTTTTTGCAAAGCATCATGGTGGCGGCGCGTGCGCGCGGCCTCGACACGTGTCCGCAGGCGGCCTTCACGCAATTTCACAGGATTATTGGCAGTCACCTCAAGTTAACAGAGCAGGAAATGGTCGTCTGCGGCATGTCGCTTGGCTATGCCGATCCGGAAGCCACGGCTAATCAATTGACGACGGAACGTGAACCGGTAAGTGGGTTCGCGCGTTTTCTCTCCTGATTTGCCCTGACTGTTATCAGGAATCGACCAGTTCGACCGTTATCGACGTATAGACGAATGAAGTAAGCGCAACTGCTGTGACCGATTACTCACTCGCGCTTGGTGCGCGTCGGCCATTTGCAGGTTGCCCGAATGTTTTTAAGCTGGCGGATAAATGTCTTTTGCTTCTCTTTTTCCATGATGCGGAAATGTTTGCGATTCAAACTTTAAAGAGCTGCTGTAAGTCATTAATCTTGCTAAGAATTTCGTAATTTCCTAAACTAGCGCCATTCCGCACCCCGCGCTGAACAGATCATGTTCCGGACCGATTCCGTTATGTCCCGACTCTTTGGCCTTCCCGAATTGACCGCCCTTGCCACGTCGGCACTGGTAAGCGCTGCCCTGTTGGCAACGCCGGTCGCGTACGCAGCGACGAAGTCGACTGCGACGAAATCCACTGCAACTAAATCGTCGGCTAAAAAGACCGAAAAAGCGTCAAAAACAAAGAAAACCGTCGCTTCGTCGGCGGTGACGACGAGTCCTCGCAAGGTGATCGTCGTCAAGAACGGCAAGCGCACAGTGGTGGCCAGCCGCGCTGCGCCGGTGCGCGCGGCATTCGTGCCGGCCAAGCCTTCGCTGGGTGAGGCAATGGGATTGCGCGATACCGATGACGCGTTGTCGCTGCGGTCATCGGTCGCGTTGGTGATGGACCAAAACACCAACGAGGTCCTGTTTCAGAAAAACCCGACGGCCGTGCTGCCGATTGCGTCGATCACTAAGCTGATGACGGCGCTGGTGGTGATGGATTCGCATCTGCCGATGGATGAAATGCTGACCGTGTCCGAAGAAGATCGCGACACGGAAAAGCACAGCAGCTCGCGCCTGCGTTTCGGCACCACGCTGACGCGCCACGAAATGCTTCTGCTTGCGCTGATGTCTTCGGAAAATCGCGCAGCTTCGGTACTGGGCCGCAGCTATCCGGGCGGCCTGCCGGCTTTTGTCAGCGCGATGAACAAGAAGGCGCGCGAGCTGGGCATGAACGACAGCCACTTCGTCGATTCGAGCGGCCTGTCGAGCAGCAATGTGTCGAGCGCGATGGATCTTGCTCGCCTCGTCAACGCGGCATACCGCAATCCGACCATCCGCGAGTTCTCGACCCAGACCGAGCATGAGGTGAACGTGCTGGGCCGCACGCAGCATTACGTCAGCACCAACCGCCTGGTGCGCGGCGGCAACTGGGAGATCGGCCTGCAGAAGACTGGCTATATTTCCGAAGCCGGCCAGTGCCTGGTGATGCAGACGCGCGTCAACGATCGCAATGTCGTGATGGTGTTCCTGGATTCGGTCGGAAAGCTGTCGCGCTTTGCCGATGCCACGCGCGTGCGTAGCTGGCTTGAGCATCAATCACCTTCGGCGGGCGGCCAACCGCGCCCTTTCCCGTCGACGCCCAATCTTACGCAGGGTCCTAAATCCCCTGCGGCGATCCTGGCATCGCAGCAGTCGCGCGGCACCTGAGCATTTGCCGTTGCGCATGGAAAACGCGCCGTCGGGCTTTCGCCCCCGGCGCGTTCTTTTTGGGTGCCAACGGTTGTGCCGGCCGCGGCGCGATCAGGCGGCCGATTCCTGCACGTAGCCCATACCGCGCGAGATTTGCAGCGCCGTGTCCTTCAGGTTCTGGAGCCAGCTGTCCTGCAGGCGATCGGCGGGCGCCGAAAGTGAGAGTCCTGCCACCAGCCGACGCGAGTCGTCGTAGATACCCGCTGCGATGCAGCGCACGCCGAGTTCGAGTTCCTCGTTGTCACGCGCATAGCCGTTCGTGCGCACCCAGCTGAGCTCGCGCTCGAGTTTGGCGATGTCGGTGATCGATGTGCGCGTATGTCCGGCCAGGCCGGTGCGCGTGGCGTAGTTGCGCACGCGCGAGGCCTCGTCGGCGGCGAGGAACAGCTTGCCCACCGACGTCAGGTGCAACGGCGCGCGGCCGCCAATCGCGCGCACCACCTGCATGCCCGAGCGCTCGCTGTAGGCCCGCTCGATATAGACGATTTCGTCGCCCTGACGCACCGACAAATTGACGGTCTGCCCGGTGACGCGATGTAGCGCGCGCATCGGCGCCAGCGCCGCATCGCGCACCGACAGACGCGCCTTCACCAGATTGCCCAGCTCCAGCAGCCGCATCCCCAGGCGATAGCTACCTGGATCGGAGCGGTCGACAAAACGGCACGCGACCATATCGTTCAGAATGCGGTGCGCCGTGGACGGGTGCAGGCCGGTGGCCAGCGATAATTCCTTCAGGCTGACGGGATCCGCGTGCTGGGCGAGCGCGTCCAGCAGCGTCATCATGCGCTCGATCACCTGGATCGAGGTCTTGCCGGGTGACTTGTCTGCTTCTGCCATGTGAAAAATGTTGCCGTGCGGCAAATTAAGCGTTTGCCTGATTCTATCTCGCATTGTGAAAATTTCAACTGATGAAACGTAATTTCCGAGATTTCCTTCGAGACATGACGGTTGCCATGGATGCTGCATGAAGCGCATTTCGCGCGGCGCTGAACAAGATTGCGGCGCGCAATGCGCGCAGTCCCGGACCGAGGGCGCATAATTGCGACGTTTCAGGGTCTGGAAAAGGGAAGCAATGCGGATCGGACTATTCGCCACCTGTCTGGTGGACCTCATGCGGCCGGAAATCGGCTTCTCGGTGCTGAAATTGCTGGAATCCGCCGGCTATGAGGTCATGGTGCCCGAGGCCCAAACCTGCTGCGGACAGCCGGCGTACAACTCTGGCGAGCGTGCCGTGTCGCGCGATCTCGCCGAAAAATTCCTGCGTGAGTTCGAGATGTTCGACTACGTCGTCGTGCCGTCGGGCTCCTGCGGCGGGATGATCCGCCAGCATTATCAGGACCTGCTGCGCGACGATCCGGAACTGCACGGCCGTTATGAGAAATTGCGCGAACGCGTGTATGAATTGACCGATTTCCTGGTCAACGTCGCCCGGATCGACAGTTTCGATTCCGGCTTTACCGGCCATGTCACCTATCACGATTCGTGCTCGGGATTGCGCGAACTTGGCGTCAAGCAGCAACCGCGCGAATTGCTTGGCAAGCTGCCCGGCGTGCAGTTGACTGAGATGAAAGACTGCGAGGCGTGCTGCGGATTCGGCGGAACGTTTTCGGTCAAGTACGGCGACATCTCCACGGCGATCGTCGACGAGAAGTGCGCCAATATCAAGGCTAGCGGCGCCGACGCCGTGGTGCTTGGCGACCTGGGCTGCATCCTCAATATCGAAGGCCGCCTGCGCCGATCCGGCGATACTGGTACGCGTGTGCTCCATATCGCGCAGGTTCTGGCCGGCGACGCCTGATACGCCAAAACGCGCAGCCGCCAAGCAATAGAGAGAGCCCCACGATGCAAGTGCACAGCATGGAATTCAAGGCGCGCGCCGGACAGAAACTGGCCGACCAGCGTCTGCAGCAAAACCTCAAGAAGCTATCGACGAAATTCGTGACCGCGCGCGCCGATGCCATGCGCGATATCGATTTCGACGCGACGCGCGCAGCCTTGAAAGAGCGCCGCAATCGCGCGCTGGAAAATCTCGACGTCTGGCTGGCCACCTTTGAAGAAAACGCGACGAAGCGCGGCGCCACGGTGTTGTTTGCCGAGACCACCGCCGACGCCGCGCGTCTGGTGGCGGAGATCGCGCAGAAGCACGGGGTGAAGAAGGTCATCAAGAGCAAGTCGATGGTGACCGAGGAGATGCGCCTGAACCAGGTGCTGGGCGAGATGGGCGTGCAGAGCATCGAGACCGATCTCGGCGAGTACATCCTGCAGATCAACGACGCCGAGCCGCCGTCGCACATCATCGCGCCGGTGATCCACAAGGACAAGGACGAGATTGCCGACCTGTTCGCCAAGGTCCACAACAAGCCCCGCCTGACCGACATTCCCGAAATGACGCGCGAAGCGCGCGAAGTGCTGCGCCCGGAATTCCTGTCCGCCGACATGGGTGTGACGGGCGGCAATTTCATCATCGCCGAGACGGGCTCGGTGGCCGTGGTCACCAACGAAGGAAACGAGGGCATGTGCACGATCATGCCGCGCGTCCACGTGGCCGTGACCGGGATCGAAAAGGTGCTGCCCACGCTAGAGGACCTGGCCACGGTAATGCGGCTGCTGCCGCGCTCCGCGACCGGCCAGGCCATTTCGAACTATTTCTCGCTGCTGACCGGCCCGCGTGCCGAAGGCGAACGCGACGGCCCCGAGCACATGTACTTCGTGCTGGTCGATGGCGGCCGTAGCGGCCTGATCGGCGGCGAATTCCAGGAGATGTTGCGCTGCATCCGCTGCGGAGCATGCATGAACCACTGCCCGGTCTACCAGAAGATCGGCGGTCACGCGTACGGCTGGGTCTATCCAGGACCGATGGGCAGCGTGCTGACACCGAGCTATGTGGGCCTGGCCAATGCGGTGGATTTGCCGCAGGCTGCCACGCTGTGCGGCGAGTGCAACCGCGTGTGTCCGGCTTCGATTCCGCTGTCCGATCTGCTGCGCAAACTGCGCGAAAAACAGATGGAACGGCATCTTCGCCCGTGGCAGGAGCGCATCGCGCTGCAGGTCTGGGGCTATGTCGCGCGCCGGCCCGAACTGTATGCGTTGATGACGCGCATCGGCGCACGCATTCTGTCGCGCATGGGCGGGCGCGCCCGGCTTATCGCCAGTCTGCCGATGGCAGGTAAGGGCTGGACCGATACCCGCGACATGCCCGCGCCGAGCGGCCGCACGTTCCGCGAGCTTTACAAGGAAAGGAGGGCGCGTTCATGAGTGCCAATCGAGCCGTGCTGGACGCGATGCGCCAGACGCTGGACGCCCATCTGGCGGGCGATCTGCCCGTCGGCGATCTGATCGCGCAGTGGCGATCATCGGCGGCATCGCTGGAATTGCCGCCCGTGTTTGGTCAGGCGATGGAGGAATTGCTGCGCCGTCTGGAGATGTCGGCCGCGTTTGCGCAGGATAGCTGCTCATTCTCCAGCAGCGCCGTGACCGATCAGCTCAAGCGCTGGCTGGACAAGGCCGCGACGATCTGAAGCCGTCGCGCGCATGTGAAAAGACCCGCTGCGCGTGCGCGGAGCGGGTCTTGTGCCGATGCGGTGTCGATTAGCTCGATCAACTTAGCAGCAGCGCGTCGTCGTCGAGTTGCTCATGCCGCGTCTGCTCGAACATCTTGAGCAGATCGGGCACATCGAGCCCCTTGCGTTGATCGCCCGACACATCGAGCACGACCTGACCCTGGTGCAGCATGACCGTGCGCTGGCCGTAGTCGAGCGCCTGGCGCATCGAGTGCGTCACCATCATCGTGGTCAGCTTGCTTTCCTCGACGATGCGCGCGGTCAGTTCCAGCACGAACGCGGCCGTCTTCGGATCCAGCGCCGCCGTGTGTTCGTCGAGCAGCAGAATGCGCGACGGCTGCAGCGATGCCATCAGCAGGCTCACCGCCTGACGCTGTCCGCCCGACAGAAGGCCGATGCGGTCAGTCAGGCGATTTTCGAGGCCCAGGTTCAGTAGGCGCAGCTTGTCGCGGAACAGCTCGCGCGACGTCTTGTTCAACGCCGGCCGGAAGCCGCGTCGCGAGCCGCGCGCCATGGCCAGCGCCATGTTCTCCTCGATCGTCAGCGCTTCGCACGTGCCCGCCATCGGGTCCTGGAACACGCGCGCCACCAGATGGGCGCGATCCCATGCCGGCTGGCGCGTGACGTCGGCGTCGTCGATCAGGATACGGCCGCTGTCGATCATCGTGTCGCCGCTGACGGCGTTGAGGAAGGTCGACTTGCCGGCGCCATTCGATCCGATCACGGCCACGAACTGGCCCGCCGGGATTTCGAGGTTCAGGCCGCGTAATGCGCGGTTTTCGATCGGCGTGCCCGGGTTGAAGGTGAGCTTCAGGTTTTCAGCGCGCAACATGTCAGGCACCTCCGTTCTTGCGGGCGAACAGCTTCTTGCGCGTGGCCGGTAGGACCAGCGCCAGCGTGACCAGGGCCGCCGTCACCAAATTCAGATCCTGCGCCTTCAGGCCGATGAATTCCGAGTTCAGCGCCAGGGCGATGAAGAAGCGGTAGAGGATCGCGCCGATCACTACGGCCAGCGTGACGAAGACCAGGCGACGCGCCGGGATGATCGTTTCGCCGATGATCACGGCAGCCAGGCCGATCACGATCGTGCCGATGCCCATCGAGATATCCGAGCCGCCTTGCGTCTGCGCGAACAGCGCGCCCGCCAGCGCGACCAGCGCATTCGACAGCGCCATGCCGGCCAGCGTGGCGCGGCCGGTCGGCACGCCCTGCGCGCGCGCCATGCGTGGATTTGCGCCGGTAGCGCGCATGGCAAGGCCCAACTGCGAGGAGAAGAACCAGTCCAGCGCAAGTTTCGCCAGCACCACCACGATCAGCAGCACCACCGGGCGCAACACGTAATCGGGCATCCATTCCGGCTGCAGGATCGTGAAGATCGTCGGCTCGGTAATCAGCGGCACGTTGGGACGGCCCATGATGCGCAGATTGACCGAGTACAGCGCGATCATCATCAGGATACTGGCCAGCAGATCCATGATCTTCAGCCGCACATTGAGCCATCCCGTGACGAAGCCGGCCATCGCGCCAGCCACGATCGCCACCAGCGTGGCGACGAACGGATCCTGGCCCGCGGCGATCAGCGTGGCGGCTACCGCGCCGCCCAGCGGAAAGCTGCCGTCAACGGTCAGATCGGGAAAATTGAGGATGCGAAACGAAATCAGCACCCCGAGCGCCACGAGGCTGAAGATCAGGCCGATCTCCAGGGCGCCCAGCAGGGAAAAGAGGGACATGGGGAAAAATCCTTTGCAGGCCGACCGGCCGGCCCGGATAGGGCCTTGGGGGGCGCTTCAGGCCGCGCGCCACGGGTGGGGCGCGCGGCATCCGGCGGTATTACTTGATGACGGTCTTGGCTTCCTTGACCAGATCCGGGGACAGCGTCACGCCTTGCTTTTCGGCGGCGCCCGTGTTCACGAACAGTTCAAGCTTGTCGGAGGTCTGCGAGGCAATCGCGCCGGGCTTCTCGCCCTTCAGGATGCGCACGACGATCTTGCCGGTCTGGTGGCCCAGGTCGCCGTAGTTGATGCCCAGCGCGGCGATGGCGCCACGCTTGACGCTATCGGTGTCGGCGGCAACCAGCGGGATCTTCGATTCGTTGGCCACCTTGACCAGCGATTCGTAGGCCGACACCACGTTGTTGTCGGTGTTCGTGTAGATCACGTCGACCTTGCCGATCAGGCTCTTGGCGGCCGGTCCGATATCGACAGTGCGCGGTGCGGCTGCTTCTTTCAGCGACATGCCCTGCTTGGCCAGCAGATCCTTCAGTTCCTTGACCACCACGACCGAGTTGGCTTCGCCCGGGTTGTAGACCATGCCGACGGTCTTGGCCTTCGGCACCACGCGCTTGATCAGCGATACCTGCTTGTCCAGCGGCAGCTTGTCCGAGACGCCCGTCACGTTGGTGCCCGTGGCGCTCCACGACTTGACCAACTGAGCGGCGACCGGATCGGTCACGCCCGAGTACACCACCGGCACGGTCTTGGTGGCGGCAACGACGGCCTGGGCCGACGGCGTGGCGATGGCAACGATCGCGCTGGGCTGGTCGCCGACAAACTTGCGGGCGATCTGCGCGGCGGTGCCCGGATTGCCCTGGGCGCTCTGGTATTCCCACTTCAGGTTCTTGTCGGCTTCGTAGCCGGCGGTCTTCAGTTCGTCGCGTACGCCGTCGCGGATGGCGTCGAGCGCAGGGTGATCCACGATCGACAGGACCTTCACGGTTGCCGTCTGGGCCTGCACGGCGCCGCCGTAGAGCAGGGCCAGCGCTACCGCGCTGCCGAGGATGGTTTGAGTGGTGGATGCCTTCAGACGCAGCATGTAATTGTTCTCCCCCGAAGAATCGGTGCTTTCAGTCAGCCGCAAGCAGTACGACGACCGTCCTGGCGGGCCGCCGCAGACAACCGAGTGTTGCTGCGAGCCCGGCCGGTCCGGAAGCGGGGCGGCGCGCCCGGCGGCAGGTGCGGGCACGCGCGAAAGTCGCTTCGGATGCGACGGCGCGAAGCCTGCGAGGATACCATTTTCACCGTCAGCATGGCTCTCTTTTAGTGCTGCACGGCGGCATATCCTGCCGAAAAACGCTACTGGAGGGGAGTGCTACCGCAAATTATTGCGGCAAAGTGCCGATTTTGGCGGGTTTTCGCTCCTTGGCGCCGCCGAGCTCCGACTACAAATTGCGTCACGGCGCAAGGCGGGTAAACACATAGTCGCGGTCCTTCACGCGAGCGGCGTGGCAGGCGAAACAAGTCTGATGCTGCGCCTCGTCCACCGGCTTGCCGTTGACGAAGCGCCCGTATCCCCAGCCGCCCGACGCTGCGTACTTCTTCGAATCCTTGACCATCACCTGCACGGTGGTCGCCTGCGCCGGCACCAGCGCGGATTCAAATTCCGGAGACTGCGTGTATTTCCATGCAAGCTTGACCAGCACCGCGCCGTCCGGGAACGGCAACTGGCCGCGCTGGTAGGCATCGATCGCGATCTGGTTGCCGACCACCGCGCGCAACTCGTTGAGCGGCGCGCCTTCCAGCGCAGGGCCTACCAGTTGCCATTTGCGATAGCCCTCCGGAACTGTGACGCCGTAGATCGGCGAGGCGTTGTCGCTGGTCGACGGTTTTTCGGCGGCGCTCGTGGCCGCGGCCGAGAGCGCGGCGGCGGCAGTCAGGATGATCGCGGCGATGTGCTGCGGTGTCATGGTCGTTCCTTGGGAAAGTTGATCGCGTTGCCATTGGGACGCAGCCATGTATTGCGGATATGTCGCCGTCCGCGGGAGCGCGTATCAGGATGCGTCGAAACAGCGTGGTGACACATACGGATACAAAACAGGCAATCGAAAAGCGTGGCGTCGAGCCCGCCATCTGCGGCAATCAGGCGCTCGCCCGTCGCGACTATCCCTGGGTATGACTGTCCCTCTACCTGCGTATGCGACGGGCAATCCCGGGCCTTGTGTTCGATATGTTGTCGTCGCGTTTTCACTGGCCGCAGCACGTCGTCCAACTATTTGCACCATGCCGGATGCCCCCGTTCTGCCGCGTCCGTAGCGGCGCGGCAAGGGCACGCGCAAGTTGAACGCGCTTGGTGATGGATCTGGTCGCATGCGGCAGGCACTGGACCTTCCCCGCGGGCTCCATGGAAGGACCTAAATCATCGTATAGGGTGTGCGAACCCGCGTCTGATGGCGGATCCCACGCAAGCGTGGTGTCATGCATCGGAGCCGCCGGTGAAGCGGTAATGGAGAGCGATGATGACCATGCACCCGACAGCATCACAGCGCGCGAGCTTGCCATCCCATGCGCTGCGGGAGACCGGCGCGGCGGCACGCATGCGATGGTTTCGCGACGGCGTTGACCGATATCGACGCTCGCCGGTGAAAGGTTCGATCGGGCTGGCGACATCGATGACGGCGGCGGGCTGGCTCGCCATCCACGGGCAGTTGGCCAGCATGCCGCTGGCGGTGGTCCTGGTCCTGTGCGGCGCGGCGCTCATGGTCGTGGCCGCGTTGTGCATCGCCCATGCGTTGGCGGTGCGCGCCGCGCTATCCCGATTGGCATCGACGATCCACCAGATGGCATCCGACGATACGGGCCGGTTTCTGACGCCGGAAGGTCCCGAGGTGGTCGCGCGCCTGATTCAGGCCATCAACGACGCGCGACGGCGCTGCGCGGAACGGGAAGCGGAACTGCTGGCGGTCCAGGCGTCTTATGCACACGATTTGCGCACCCCGATGACGCGCCTGATGCTGCGCTGCGAACTGGTTGACGATGCGCGGCTGCGCGCCGCAATCGAGCGCGATCTCGATGAAATGCGCGAGCTGGCCGAAGCCAGTTTGGCGTGTGCGCGGATGCAGGGACGCACGGTGCAGACGCTGCGGCAGGTCGACGCCGACAGGCTGCTCGAAGTCATGGTGGAAAACTACCGGGGCGCCGGTCGGGTGATCGAACTGGACGGAAGAATCGGTCGACCCGTGACAACATGTCCGCACGCGCTGCGTCGGATTCTTGCCAACCTGATCGATAATGCGCTGCGTTATGGCGACGATGCCCGGCTACTGGTGCGCATCGAGGCGCAGCGGCTGCATGTGGCGATTCTCGATTCTGGGCCGGGCATCGCGCCCACCCAGCTGGAGGCGGTCTTCATGCCGTGGTATCGCGTGCCGGATACGGCCGGGCGCGCGCCCGGCAGCGGCCTGGGGTTGGCGATCGCGCGGCGGCTGGCCCAGGCCATCCGTGCCGATCTGTGGCTGGAAAACCGCGCGGAAGGCGGCCTGGCGGCGCGCCTGACCCTGCCGCTCTGATCCGATCCGGGCGGCGGCCCCGCGGCGGCCGGATTGCCGCCAAGCCCGCCACCAACTTGCCCGCCAAGGCCGCCGCGAACCCGTTTGCCCCGTTCGCCCCGCTTGACCCGCTTATTGCCGCAGCGCTGTCGCGCAATCGCGCACCAGCGTTGGGCCGCGATAGATCAGGCCGCTATAGACCTGCACCAGTTGCGCGCCCGCATCGATCTTGGCGCGCGCGCCGGCGCCGTCGAAAATGCCGCCGACGCCGATGATCGGCAACTCGTTGCCCACCACCTTGCGCAGCTCACGCACCACGCGCGTGGAGGCCTCGAAGACCGGGCGGCCGGACAGGCCGCCAGCTTCGTCGGCATGCGGCAGGCCCTTGACGGCATCGCGCGAAATCGTCGTGTTGGTGGCGATCACGCCATCGATGCGGTGCCGCACCAGCGCGTCGCCAATGTTGCGGATCTGGTCGTCATCGAGATCGGGCGCGATCTTCAGCGCCACGGGGACATAGCGCTTGTGCTGATCCGCCAGGCGCTGCTGCGCGGCCTTGAGGGTGGACAGCAGGCTGTCGAGTTCGCTGGCGCCCTGCAACTGGCGCAAGTTCTTGGTGTTCGGCGACGAGATATTCACCGTGACATAGCTGGCGTGCGGATAGACGCGCTCCAGACAATACAGGTAGTCGTCTGCTGCGCGCTCGATCGGCGTGTCGGCATTCTTGCCGATATTCAGGCCCAACACGCCGCCTTTGGCCTTCCAGCGCGACGCTTGCACATTGCGGATGAATGCGTCGACGCCGCCATTGTTGAAGCCCATGCGATTGATCAGCGCGTCAGCCTGTGGCAGGCGGAACATGCGCGGCCGCGGATTGCCCGGCTGTGCCCGCGGCGTGACCGTGCCCACTTCGATAAAGCCGAAGCCGAACGCCGCCAATCCGTCGATATACGCACCGTCCTTGTCCAGGCCCGCGGCCAGGCCGACGGGATTCGGAAAACGTATGCCCATCACGGTGCGTGGATCGTCGGCAATGCTGTTGCCGATGCACCCGGCCAGCCCCATGCGCTGCGCGCGCATCAGGTTGTTGAGCGTGAAATGGTGAGCGTCCTCCGCGTCCATCGAAAACAGGGCGGGGCGAAAAAGAGGGTAGAGCGCGTTGAGCACGGGTGGGGCGCGGCCGGCAGGCCGGCGAGAAGTCGGAACCAGGGCGGCATTGTATCCGCTCGGCCCGCTTGCCCCCGGGTTTCGGCTTATTCCTGGGCCGGGCCCGGCCCGGGCCGTCGCTGCGGTTCGGGCGCTGCCGCCGCACCCTCGAAGGCGTGCCACTGGTTGCCGGTCAGTACCTGCAGCGGCTGGAAACGCGCCTTGTAGGCCATCTTGCGGCTGTCGGCGATCCAGTAGCCGAGGTAGAGGTGGGGCAACCCGAGTTCGCGCGTCTGGTTGATTTGCCAAAGGATGTTGTACGTCCCGTAGCTGGCGCCCTCGATGGTCGGATCGTAGAACGTGTAGACGGACGAGAGTCCGTCGTCCAGCACATCGATCATGCTCACCATGCGCAGCTTGCCGGCTTCGGCCGAACCGGGCGGTTCGCGAAACTCCACCAGGCGGGAATTGACGCGGCTTTGCAGCAGAAACTGTTCGTACTGGTCGCGACTGTCCTGATCCATGCCGCCGCCCGCGTGCCGCATCGACTGATAGAGCAGATACAGCGCGTAGTGCTCTTCGACATATGTCAGCGGCGCCACCAGCGCCTGTAACCGTTCATGCTGACGCCAGGCGCGGCGTTGGCTGCGATCGGGTTTGAACTGGTCGACCACCACGCGGCACGGCGTGCAGGCGCGGCATTCGTCGCAATAGGGTCGGTAGGTGAAGATTCCGCTACGCCGGAAGCCGGCGCGAACCAGCCGGGAATAGACATCAGCGTTGATCAGGTGCGCTGGCGTGGCCACTTGCGAGCGCGCCATGCGGCCTTCCAGGTAGCTGCAAGCGTACGGCGCCGTCGCATAAAACTGCAGCGCGGATAGCGGTAGTTCCTTCAGCTTGCTCATGACGTCGAATAGTGGCTGGCGCGGCCTTCCTTGGGACGCTGCGTCAGGGGCGCAGCCGGGGCGGGGGCGCGTCGGCGAGTCGGTCTTGTCTGACAGTCTATCAGAGCGAAACAGGCCATGCCTGCATGCGATCGGGAGGGCGCCGCCCAGCGCGGCGGGAATGCAAAACGGGGAATGCAAAACGGGGAATCCCGGTTGGGATTCCCCGTGCAATCGCTGCGAGGTCGGACGCCGCGCTCAACCTGCCCGGATCGACGTCCGCATGGCCCGGGCGATGAGCGCCGCGATCCCGTTACCAGCCGTAGTACGACTTCTGGTTGAAGCAGGTTGCGCTCTGGACTTTCTCGTTCGATTTGCTCGAGATCTTGTCATCCCAGATATTGGTGGCCGGCTTCACGCGCGTGACCTTAAGGTCAGGCATCTGGTCATTGAAGTACATGGCGAACGCGTTGTAGTACGACACGCGCTGCGGCGGACCGCCATGCCATGACGATGCCCCGTTGCATTCCAGACCGCCGTTGACGATGTTGATGATCGAGCCCAGCCGGAACGCCATGACGCCTTCGTCGGTGGTATCGCCAGGCGCCGTCGGGCCGTAGTTTTGACCATCGACCATGTAGCCGGCGCGCAGTTGGGGCAGTCCCTGATCGTTGCTGCTCTTGGAGATGTTGGTCACATCGCCGTACAGGACGTCGTGCGCGGATGGCTTGGCGCCTTGCGGCGTCATCCAGAACCAGATCCCCGACAGGATCGACAATTCGCCATTGGTTGCCACGTAGTCGGGACGCTTGAGAAGCGTGTCCTTTTCCGTGATCAGGCTCTTGAGCATGCCGTTCTTGTACAGCCACGACGAGAACGCGCCGTAATTGTAGTTCCACGACAACTGGATGATGCCGCGGCCGTAGTACGAGCGGCCGGGAACCGGGGGATAGTCCGCCGAGCCTGGATCGACGTAACCGATTGCCGAACTCACGCCGGTGGCGTCGGTCGTGTAGCCCACTTCCTCGACCCAGTAGAGACCGCCCTTCCAGACCTTGGTCGATTCGCCGTCTGCCGCGGTGTAGTCGACGATCCATGGCGCGGGCGCGCCGCTCCAGGATCCGGACGTCTCGCGTGCCGATTTGGCCCAGAAGGCGATGAATTCCTGTGCCTGCTGCTTGGCCGTGCCTTCGTTGAGGAACTGCTTGTAGCCGTTGATCTTGGCCCAGTTGTTGTATTCGAGAACCGCCTTGCGGAACGCCGTCAGCGTGAATACGTCGGTGCTGCCGTCGGCGCGGGCAAGCGTGGGATCGGTATTGCGCGTGCCGCCGGCGGTGTTGAATTTGCCGGAGCGCATCGGGAACAGCCAGTCCCACTGGACGTCGGTGACCTGGCGCAGGAAGGCGTAGCCCTCTGCCGGCAGTGTGCCGTTGTTCCAGACGTCCGGTGCGGGCAGCGTTGTTTCTTCAGACGGTTCCACGGGAATCACAGGGGGGACCACCGGGGTGTCGACGGGAAGTTCGCCCGAGCCGCCCTCGGTGGGCGGAATCTTGTCGATATCGTCGCTGCTTGCGCCGCTGCCGCTACCGCCGCTGGTGTCATCTGTGGGCGTGGGCGTGGGATCCTTGCCGCCGGACGGACATGTTGCCAGCGGTTGCCAAGGCGTTTCCCAGTCGTACGTGACAGCCGTGGCGGGATCGAAGCCTTGCGTCCAGTACTTGGCCTCGTAGCAGGCGTTGCTCTTGCTGACCTGCGATCCGCCAGCGTAGGCCGCGTTGGCATTCCACTCCGGCACGCTTTCAATCACGGCGGCGCCAGAAGTCTCATCGGTGATTTCGGCCTTGCCGACCATTTTCCAGGGGCCGTCGTTGGGATAAAAACGCGGCGTTTCGCCCTGCGTCCACCACGAATTGACGAATGTCGCCGTCTTGATCTTGCCGTCGGCGTTTTCGGTATAGGTGACGTAATTGCCGGCGCTGTCGTAGGTTTTGCTGGGACTGTAATTCTCGTAAGAACCTGTGCCCGCGGCAAATGCGACCATGGCCAGTGGGCTGATAAGCAGTGCAGACAGGGAAACTGTCTTGAAGGTATTTCTGATTTTCATGGCAGCCGATTATTGATTGTGAATCGCCTCGCCGAGGCTGTTGTAGTTCTGGAGTGCCGCGTTGTATTTATCGGTGGTATTGCCGTTTTGATCGGCGGCGTAATTCGACTGGACGGCCACCGGTACCGTGGGCACCGTTTTCACCGTTTGCGGCGGGGTGTCGCCGCCGGCCGACGTGCCGGTGCCGCCGCTGTCGCCGCCGTCACCGCCGCATGCCGCCAGCAGGGCGGCGCACGATACTGCCGACATCAATCCCAGGGTGTGCTTTCGTGAAATGAATTTCATGTGAAATTCCAGATATGGATGTATGGAAAGTTGCCGAGGACGAGGGCTGCAGGGAAAATCGTTGGAAACGCGCTTTGGACTATCTGCAAAACCACAGGAATCAACTCGACAACGCCCGACAAGCCAGACTTCAGTCAGAATCTGCAAAGGGATATAATCTTGTAATGCCAGATTATCTGGAGATTGGCCGATGCCGACTTTTGGGCGCTGGTGAAATGTAAATCGGCAAGCCCGATTTGGATGTCGTTAATAGCTTAAAAGCGAGTGCGGCCGGCGGTGCGATGGCGCGCCGCGACGTAACGGCAGCGTCCCGATCGGGACGGCAGTCGACTAGATGTGTGGAAGACGAAATACGAAAGACGAAAAAGGGGCGCGTGACGCACCCAGGGTGGTCAGTCGAAGGTGGGGGTGGAAAGCGGCGGATGGGCCCAGCGCGTAAGCACCGATTTGTCGAAGCGCCAGGGGTTGATGTCCGGACTGGCGCTGGCCGTCTTCACGTGGGCCACGAAGTCTGCCCTGGGAATCGGCCGGGCGCCCAGCGAGGCCAGGTGCTCGGTTTCCTGCTGGCAGTCGATCATGGCCACAGCGTGCTGGGCGAGGAATGCACACAGGGCGGCCAATGCGATCTTGGAAGCGTCGGTGCGGTGGGCAAACATCGATTCGCCGTAGAACATGCGGCCCAACGCTACGCCATAAAGGCCGCCCACGCGCGCGCCCTGATACCAAGTCTCCACCGAGTGCGCGAGACCGGCGCGATGGAGCACGCTGTAGGCATCGACGATCTCGTCAGTGATCCAGGTCCCGAGCTGCCCGTCGCGCGGCGTCATCGCGCAGGCGCGCATGACTGCCACAAAGTCGTCGTCGACACGAATTTCCCACGCCGGATCGCGCAGCACGCGCCGCAGCGTCTTGCGCAGCGAAAGCGACACCGCGAACGCCTCGGGCCGCAGCACCATGCGCGGGTCGGTGCTCCACCACAGCACGGGCTGGCCGTCCGAATACCAGGGGAAGATGCCCTGCCGGTACGCCAGCAGCAGACGCTGGGGCGTGAGGTCCCGGCTGGCCGCGAGCAGCCCCGGCGCGTCAGAGGCGGGGCCGAGCGCACGTTCGACCGGCGGAAACGGGTCGTGTGGGTCGAGCCAGGTGATCATGCGGGTAATCTGGCGCGGCCGCGCTCAGGGCGTGACCGTGGCGCGGCTCGTGAGCGGCCGCATCGGCTTGTCGATATCGAGTGTGTGCAGGCGGAAGTTGCCGTCGGCGATCCTGCCGGCCGCACGATCGGCAAAGAAGCAGCGCAGCGTATGAATGACGGTCGGGAAGGCCAGGTCGTCCCACGGCACGTCGGCTTCGTCGACCAGCTTCACTTCGAGGCTTTCCTCGCCCGGCGCGATATCCAGATCCTGCAGCCTGGCAAGATAGAACAGGTGCACCTGGTGCACGTGCGGCACGTTGAGCAGCGAAAACAATTCGCCCACTTCCACGCGCGCGCCGGCTTCCTCGAGGGTTTCGCGCGATGCGGCCTGCGCCGTGGTCTCGCCGATTTCCATGAAGCCCGCGGGCAGGGTCCAGAAGCCGTAGCGCGGCTCGATGGCGCGCTTGCAGATCAGGATCTTGTCTTCCCAGACCGGAATCGTGCCGACCACGTTGCGCGGATTGACGTAATGAATGGTGCCGCAGCCGTCGCATACGCTGCGCGGGCGGTTGTCGCCGTCAGGCACGCGCAACACAACCGCATGACCACAGTTCGAGCAGAATTTCATGGGGAGCGTCCGGGAAGAATGGCGCCAAGTGTATCACCGCGACGCGTGCCTGCCCGTGCTGGGCCATGCGCGCGGCCCGTGTCTTGCCAGGCGGCGGGACGCTGCCGCATGCCGCTTCGTCGGGAAGCGCAGATGCGCGCGGAAAACAAAAAACCCGCCAATGGCGGGTTTGCTGTGCGACGGGAAAATCGGTTGGTTGCGGGGGCAGGATTTGAACCTGCGACCTTCGGGTTATGAGCCCGACGAGCTGCCAGACTGCTCCACCCCGCGTCCGTCGAAGAGGTGATTATAGGTTAGCTGTTGGCGCAATGCAACAGAAACTTCACCCATCATCAAATTGCCACGCACACAAGCATTGGAGCGATCCTGGCGCCGAGCGTTCAACCCGTTTGCGGACGATCTGTTGTGCGTCGCGGCAGGCCTTCCCACATCGCGCTTTCGAATTCGAAGCTGTCGCGCTGCTGCAGGTCGTCGCGCTGCCAGATCACGCGCTCGCGGCGCACCGTGAGCATCCACGTGGTGGTGGCCAGCGGCTGCGGCGGATCGAACGCGCGCGGGGAGAGCACCGCCGCGCAGACGCCGTGCCCGGGGTCGCGCACCGAAGCGTAGCGGATCAGGCCGACGCGCGCCTCGCGGGCGATCGCGGCAAATGCCTGGCAGGCATCGTGATCGTCGGGATCGGCCCATTGCGGCGCATCCTGCAGAAACGGTGGTGCGTCCAGCGCCACGCCCTCCGTTTTTACTCCCACCTGGAACAGCGTCTGTGGGCGCGCGTCGATGCGTGGCAGATCGGGGCAGTCGAGCAGAAAGCGCCAGCGCAGGTAACCGAGCTCCGCGCACGCGGTGCCGATGGTCTGGGCGCCATAGAACACGCCGAGGTCGTGGCTGCTGCGAAAGCGCGAGCCCGATGCGCTGGCCGGATAACGAAACGGCGTGAATATCAGGTAGTGCAGATGACGTGCCTCGGGCGGCACGGCGGGCTTGCCGGCGTCCAGCACCGCTTCGAGCACCGCCTGTTCGTCGAGGCTGTCGACTAGCGGCATGGTCGATGCCACGTGCTGTGCCTCGACGGCGCGCCACAGCGTGAGCGCAAACGGCTTGCGCTCAGATGCGACCGCGGGTGGCGTCCAGGTAGTGAACGACACGGACCAAGCCCTCGGTGGTTCGGATCAGCTCCAGCGGCTTGCCGCCGAGCGCGAGATTGTCATGCGTCAGCCACAGCCGCGCCTGCTCGTCATGCCCCAGGATGGCGTCGAGCGAGCGGAACAGCCGCACGAACAGCACCGCGAATTCCCATTCCTTGCGATGCGTATCGAGTACATAGCCGCCCGAGGCCATGCGGGAAACCGAGGCGGTGCTGATGCCGAGCACGCTGGCGACGATGGCCTGGCTGATGCCAAGAAAGCCCGCCGCGCGCATGACGGCCTTGGTCAGCGTCACGCCGGGGTCGGGGCTGCCACCGGTTTCGGGCTGCGGGATTTGCCTCGATTGCATCGCCTCGCTCCTGTTTCTTGAGAAACATTATAGGAGCCCGATTTCAGTTGGGAAGACGCAAATCGCGGCGCGGCGCACACAACGCCCCCACGCGGTGGTCAGTAGGTTTCGATGTGCAGCCGCCCCTCCGCACGGAGTTGCGCCTCGATGTCGGGCCACGACTGCCCCGCCTCGGCGCAAACCTGCCCGAACGCTTCCAGCACGCCTTCCTCCATCCCCTTCAGCCCGCAGATGTAGACGTAGCCATGTGGATCGCCGAGCAGCGCTGCCACGCTTGCCGCAGCCTCGCGAATCGCATCCTGCACATAGCGCCGCGGCGCTTCGGGGTCGCGCGAGAAAGCGAAATGCATATCGAGGAAGTCTCGCGGCAGCTTCAGCAGCGGACCAAAGTAGGGCAGTTCACGACGGTTGCGCGCGCCGAAGAACAACAGCCGGCGTCCGCCAAAATCGGCCATGTTGCGTCGCATGCGTTCGGTCATGGCGCGCATGGGAGCGGATCCGGTGCCGGTGCAGATCATCATCACGCTCGCCTCGCGATGGTTGGGCATCAGGAAGGTGTTGCCGAACGGGCCCACCACCTCCACCTTGTCGCCCTTGCCCAGATCGCACAGGAAGTTGGACGCCACGCCGCGCACCGGATTGCCGTCGTGATCGCTCACCACGCGCTTCACGGTCAGCGCGAGGTTGTTGTAGCCGGGCCGCTCGCCGTCGCGTGGGCTGGCCACCGAATACATGCGGATGTAGTGCGGCTTGCCCGATTCGTCCACCCCGGGCGGCACCACGCCGATCGCCTGGCCCTCCAGCACCGGGAAAAAGTGGTTGCCGAAATCGAGCACGATGTGATGGATATCGCTCGACGCATCGGCTTCGGTCAGGCGGTAGTTGCCGGCGACCGTCGCGGTCACCGGTGCGCGCACGCCGTGCAGGTTCACATATGGGTGCGCGGCCGACCACGGCGCCTTCGGCGACGTATGGCGGCTGGTCTGCACCTGCTGCACCGTCAGCGATTCCGGCGTTTGGGCGGCCTGCTCGACGGCCTGTCCGCTGGCCGCCGCCGCATCGATCTCGGCTTCGGGCAGCGGCACCTCGGCTGGCAGTTCGTCCCAGCCGAGCTGCGCGTCGATGGAATACGCCTGGCCCTTGAACATCGTGCGCCAGTTGTCGATGGCGCCGGTCGGGCAGGGCGACAGACATGCGCCGCAGCCGTTGCAGACGTCCGCCTTGACGACGTAGTTGCGGTCGTCGTGCGTGATGGCATCGATCGGGCAGGTGTCTTCGCAAGTGTTGCAGCGAATGCAAATTTCCGGATCGATCAGATGTTGCTTGATGATGTCGGGGGCGCCCATGATCTTTGGTTTCCGGCCATTCAGTTGAAACGCACGTATTCGAAATCCGCGGGCTGGCGATTGATGCCAACGGCCGGCGGGGCGATCCAGTTGGCATACTTGCCCGGTTCCACCACGCGCCCCATCAGCGACGCCACGAACCTGCGGTCCTCGTCGGTGGCCAGCCATTTGTCCTGATTGGCGCGCCACTCGGCCTCGCCGATCACTTCGCCGGTGGGCGACACGTGCACATTGGCGAACGAGCCAATCTTGCGGTTGAATGCCTTGTGCGGGACGCTCAGGCGGAACGCAATGCCGGCTTTTTCTATCACCTTGTTCCAGCGCGCCACGCCGCCCACGGAGTCCTTGATGTAGTCGTCGCGCAGCACTTCGTTGAGCGCGTTGAGCATTGGCACTTCGCGTTCGCCGAGCTTGCCGTCTTTGACTTCCAGGATGCGGTACACGTCGTTCTTGAGCAGGTGATCGTCGGCGCGCTTGCCTTCCTCGAAACGGCCTTTGAGCCCCGCGCTGTAAAACGTCGCGGCGTTGGACGACTGGTCGGCGCCAAACAGGTCGATCGTCACGCTGTAGTGGAAGTTCAGGTAGCGCTGGATTGTTTCCAGGTCGATCACACCGGCCGCGCGGACATCGGCGGGGTCCTGGATGTCGCGTTCGCGCATCACCTCGCAGGTACGCTGGATGACGCGCGACACGCCCGATTCGCCAACGAACATGTGATGAGCTTCCTCGGTCAGCATGAAGCGCGTGGTGCGCGCCAGCGGATCGAAGCCTGATTCGGCCAGCGCGCACAACTGGAATTTTCCGTCGCGATCGGTGAAGTACGTGAACATGAAGAACGACAGCCAGTCCGGCGTGCGTTCGTTGAAAGCGCCCAGGATGCGGGGATTGTCCTCATCGCCGGAACGCCGGCCCAGCAGCGCCTCGGCTTCCTCGCGGCCGTCGCGGCCGAAATGGCGATGCAGCAGGTACACCATCGCCCACAGATGGCGGCCTTCCTCGACGTTCACCTGGAACAGGTTGCGTAGGTCGTAGAGCGATGGCGCGGTGAGTCCAAGGTGCCGCTGCTGTTCCACCGACGCCGGCTCGGTATCGCCTTGCGTGACGATGATGCGGCGCAGGTTGGCGCGGTGTTCGCCCGGCACTTCCTGCCACGCGGCCTCGCCCTTGTGCTCGCCGAAATGGATCTTGCGATCGGCATCGGCCGGCTGCAAAAAAATGCCCCAGCGATAGTCGGGCATCTTCACATGATCGAAATGCGCCCAGCCCGATGGATCGATCGATACAGCAGTGCGCAGATACACGTCAAAATTGTGCGAGCCGTCCGGGCCCATGTCGCGCCACCAGTCCAGGAACGCGGGCTGCCAGTGTTCCAGCGCGCGCTGCAGCGCGCGATCCTCGGAAAGATTCACGTTGTTGGGAATCTTCTGGCTGTAGTCGATGCTCATCGTGGCGTCTCCGTTATCGTTTTTTCAGTGGATCGAGGGGCGTTGTCAGACGCGGTCCCAGTCGAAGCGCGCCTTGTTGCCGGTGCCGAACACCTTGAGCGCGCCATGCTCGCCGACCGCATTCGGGCGATTGAAAATCCAGTTCTGCCACGCGGTCAGCCGGCCGAAGATGCGCGTCTCCATGGTCTCGTGGCCGCCAAAGCGCAGATTCGCTTCCAGCCCGGTCAGCGCGTCCGGAGACAAGCTCGCGCGCTCCTCGATGGCGATGCGGATCTCGTCTTCCCAGTCGATATCGTCGGGCGCGGCGGTCACCAGTCCAAGCGCCTCCGCCGCGGCGCCATCGAGCGGCTTGCCCGCCTGCTCGCGCACCGCCTCGATTGCCTGCGCATCCTCGTAAAAGCGCGCGGCCAGCCGCGCCAGCCCGTTGGGCATCGGATAGCGGCCGAAGTTGGCGGAGCCCGCGCAAATGCGCGGAGCATCGTCGGGCGCATCGGGCAACTGCAGCATGTAGCTGCGATCGGCGGCCAGCGCCAGTTCGAGTAGCGTGCCGGCAAAGCACGACCGCTGTTCCACCAGCGCGAACAGGCTGCGCGACGACACATCGAGACGCGCCAGCGTGCGGCGCAGCATGCCGATGGTCTCCCGCACAAACCAGTGCCCGGCGTGGGCATCCATCAGCGCGTCGGCTGCCAGCACTTGTGTGGCGTCGCCTTCGGTCTTGAGGATCCACATGCCGATGTCGAGATGATTGGTGCGCAGCGTGAGGATGGCGTCATCGAGCTCGCGCGCCATCTTGAGCGGCCACCACTGCGCGCCGGCATCGACGATCGCGGCGAGATCCCGGGGCTGATCGCCGATCGGCGCAGCCACGGTGATGGTGGCGTGGCGCGCGTCGCGGTCGATCTCGACGCGCACGGTGTCATAGCGATACCCGACCGCGTCGCTCTGGCGTGCCAGCGGCGTCAGCGTGATACCGCGTTCGCCGGCCGGGCGGTCGCTCTGCGCGGCCAACGCCTGCGCACGTTCGCGCACGTGTTCCGTAAAGCGCGCCGGTTTGACGACGTCGTCCACCAGACGCCAGTCCTTGGCGCGCTGGCCGCGCACGCCCTCCGTGGTGAGGCAGAAGATATCGGCGTGATCGCGACGAACGCGGCGCTTGTCGGTCACGCGCGTGAGCCCGCCGGTGCCGGGAAGCACGCCCAGCAAGGGCACTTCCGGCAGGCTGACCGCCGACGAGCGGTCGTCGATCAGGATGATCTCGTCGCATGCCAGCGCCAGTTCATAGCCGCCGCCAGCCGTCGTGCCGTTGCATGCGGCGATGAACTTGATGCCCGAATACCGGCTGGCATCCTCGATGCCGTTGCGCGTTTCGTTGGTGAATTTGCAGAAATTGACCTTCCACGCGTGGCTTGATTTGCCGAGCATGAAAATGTTCGCGCCTGAGCAGAAAATGCGCTCCTTCGTGCTGGTCAGCACGACCGTGCGCACTTCGGGATGCTCGAAGCGGATGCGCTGCAGTGCGTCGTGCAGTTCGATGTCGACACCGAGGTCGTAGGAATTGAGCTTCAGCGCGTAGCCGGGGCGCAGGCCGCCTTCTTCGTCCACGTTCATGGCCAGGGTGGCAATCGGGCCGTCGAACGTCAGCTGCCAGTGGCGATACTGCTCGGGATGACGCTCGAACGTGACCGGGTCGTGCGCGGCGAGGTCCGTTGTCGACATGGGGGCTGTCTCCTTGATGCACTATAGTGCTTTATCATTGGATATGAAATATAGTGCATCGAAACGATCGACGCAAGGTCGACGCAAGGCCGGCGATGCGCGTTGATACGCATCGCTCACGTCATGGCAGGTTCAGTCGGAAAGCCCGCCCGACGGCGGGTCTAACGATCAGCTAGTCTTGGCGCGCAACTGGGTCTGTAGCGCGAGAAGCGACGACGCGGCGTCCTGGCCGCTGGTGTCGATCGCGATATCGGCGCGTGAATAGAGGGGCGAGCGCGCCTGGAGGATGCGGCGCAGGTCCGCCATGGCTTCGCGGTTGCCTTCCATGGGCCGCATGTCGCCCTGTGCCACCACGCGCGCCATGTGTTCTTCCGGCGTGGTTTTTACCCACACGGTGAAGCAGCGCGCCAGCAGCAGGTTGAATGTAGCCGGCTCCGACACCAGGCTGCCCGGCGTGGCCAGCACCATGGTCGTGTGTTCGCGCAGCACGCGCTCGAGCGCG
>Ga0187845_1000137_pt1 | contig 40387 bp, 30 predicted proteins | sample SpaLakP09_SKY_68_FD_134515 | JGI IMG/M metagenome (GOLD analysis project Ga0187845, IMG submission 134515) | Oligotrophic lake water microbial communities from Sparkling Lake, Wisconsin, USA - SP09_SKY_68 | ecosystem: Environmental > Aquatic > Freshwater > Lake | place: USA: Sparkling Lake... | reverse complement strand
GGAAAATCGTACTGGGTCACAAGGTCAGCGACGAATCTGCGAAGGGCGAAGCCGGGCGCGCCGTCCCGATGACGAAAACCGCCAAGGACACACTGGTCGCCAACCAGATCGAGTTCGGCCTGCTACCGCTGCCGGGTGCAACCGACACCCACCGGCTGCCGCTGTCGCCGCGCACCGCGCCGATGGTTCCTGGCGAGCGCACCATCACAGCCGCGCGCGACCTGCGCTATTTCCGGCAATGGAACAGTGTCGACACCCGCCACGGTCTCTACCGGATCGTCAAGGGCCGATTGCGTGAGGCGGCGCATGCCCTCGATGCGCGGCGCGAGCACGAGGCTGCCGAGTGGCTGCGCAAGGCGTCGCCCCACTGGATGCGGCATACTCTTGCTACCGCCGCCCTGCTTGGCGGGCATGATATCCGCCAGGTTGCCGCGGCACTGGAGCACAGCAAACTGCGGACAACGATGGACTATACGGCACAGGAGGCGCTCGACCAGATCCGGGCGTGGGAATCGACTTGTACGAGCAGTGTGGCTTTCGCTTTCGCTGACCACTCGGCGCGATCACGCCTGCATTCACATTTGGTCAGTACCGCATGTACTCCTCCAACTTCTCGATAGCATAGAGCGGCGATGGCACCTTGACCCATATGTCCCCGCGCGCCTGAGGGACACCCACCCTCAGCAATTCGCAGTAGCGGGCAAGGCTGTCGATGTTATCACCAGGTTGCGCCTGAAGTACAACGAACTCCGTGCCACGCGGTGTCTGGTGCTGGCCATAGTCCGGCGCGAACGTCTTGGCGCCCTTTCTGGCATCTGGCAGCGGCATTGGACGATAGCAACTGACGCCACGCTTGGGCTGCCCCATCAGAGGAGCATAGGACCAATAGGTCGGCGCGGTGGCGCCGGCGACAGAGAACAACCGCTGCACCGAAGTGGCGACGCGGAGAGCGTCACCGCTATCGAGCGAGAGGCTGTGCTTGCGAAGACTGACCATCGTCGGCGCTTGGTCGCGAACGCGGATAATACGCATCTGCCTCCATTGCGGCCGTGGTTCCAGCTCGGCATCGAGAACCTGTGCCCCGAACGTCCCGGTCTTGTCGGCAAGCCGTTTCCACAACTTGGCGCTACGCGTTGATTCAATGAAAATAGCCGAATGCGGGTCACGTGCGGAAGCTTCATCCAGCACCTCCGCCAGGAAGCGCTGGAAAAATTCCGGCGCCTGTTTGTAGTCGGGAATGCGCAGAATGGAGCGTCGCGCGACGTAGGCCAGGGCATCCTCGAAGCGCATCCATGAAGTGAATATCGGCTCGGCTTCCTGATGGGCCAGACGGATCTGCGGTCGACCGCTGTCGCTGTCGACCCGGATCGCAGCCACCACCGTGCCGGTCTTGGCCCCCATGGTCACACTGACCGAGCCAATCGCCACGGTTTGTCTTGGCCGCACATCCTCCTGCGGAAATGCGGCGGCTGTGGCATCCGCCAGCCCCAGCATGCAGCCCGCATGCCCGTATAGGAGGTCTAGAATCGCGGCCTGCAATCGCATCAGGTAGTTGTCCAATTTCTGTGCACGCGCCGGGAGGAGATACTGCACCGTCGCGCCAAGTTCGGACGCCAAAGCACGACGCGCAGCGGCCTTGTTGACCGTATCGTCCGGTAGACGCCTGCCGTTGACTTCGTACCAATCGTCGGCCTGGACCAAAAACATCGGATGGGCAGCGAAGCGATTCGTCTTGGCGAAATCGATCCACGCCTGCTTGCGGGCCTCCATCCGGACCTTAGGCGACGGATCGTCGTTTGGAAGCCGCGATCTGTGGCCGTGTACGCCCAAGGGGAGTTCCGCCACGCGGACATCGACGGCATCGCCGAGCATCATGCGAACGACAGTTTGAATCCACGGAATTTCGGCGGTCGAACCGACCAAGACGTACAGCGTGCGACGTTCCTCGTCTTCCGCGATGCCGCTGCGCCTGACCATGTCGCTTACCAGGCCCGCTAAATTTCCATACCGCCGATCGAGTATTGGAGTTTTCTTTCCGAACCACTCGCTCAAGGATCGCTTCGTCAGTTCAACAACGCTCTGTTCGACACGCTGCAAGGATTGTGGTGCATGCTCGCCCTCCCCGTCCCCCACTTCCTCATCGTCATCCGCCTCTCCGATTGTCTTGCTCAGGAGTTGGGACAGGACAAGGGGGGAGCGAATCACGCTGATGCGTGGCACGCTCGGCGCTTTTCGCACAATCTCGGTGAAGTTCGCAAATGGAGCGAATCCCCTAGATCGAAGCTGCTGCACGATTCTTTCGAACGCCGCCAACTGGTCGGCCACCGGAACGCCGGCTTTGATCGCGGACTGTTTCGATTCGGCCAAGCCGGCCATGTGCATCACTAACGCGCCCGTGTTATCCAAGGCCGGATATTCCACTACCCGCGCATCCTTGTAACCGGTTGCGAGCCCAAGCGCCAGCTCCAACTCGTCATAGGCAGGGTCCGTGGTCCAGCCGGCCTTCTTGAAGTCCATGTCGAAGCGAAATGCCAGGCTAGGATGCATGCGCCCCGAGAAGGCATAGCCGCCAACGCGCTTGCCCCGGAATGGCTTGTCGACGAGTTTGGTGGCCCAGCGCCTTCGCGTAAAACGCAAGAATACCAACGGCTGGTGTGAGCCAGGCAGCGTCGCTAGCGTAATCTTGCACACAAGGCTGAACTGGCCTCCCGCAACCGACATCGGACGAGTCATCAATTCGGCAGAATTTACATCAGGCGCGTCCACAATTCGCAGCACCGGCCCGAGACCGGGGAAGATCTCATGACCGGCCAACAGACAGGCAATTTCTCCTGCAGTGACCTCATAGGCGCTGGGTCCTCCGAAGGTCACCGCTCCCCAAGGGAAAAGCTGGACCGTTGCCGTTTTCAGCTTCAGCAGCCGGTTGCCCTGCACCAGTTCGCGCATGCGCTCCAAACCGACGATGCTCACCCCAAATTTTTCAATGAAACGCGATAGCGGTCCGTCAATCCACCGGGCGATCGCGTCCGACATCGATTGTTTATCAAGAGAATGCGCGTGCACATACCCGAAAACCAAGCCCTTGGGAGTGAAGGCAAGGCGCTTCATCCCTAAGTCGCGCGATAGCGAAATCCAAGCCGGCTGCGTCAATTGAAGCCGCGTCCACAAGGTCACAAAGGGCAAGTTAAGGACGTCATTCTCCTTCAAATCCTTGGCCGTCTTTGTCGCCTGGGCGATGATCCAGTTGAAGGCCTGGGCCGCGTCGTCGGTCCAGGCGATGCTCACCAAGTCGGTCGACATCGGCGGCGCGCCACCGTCGAATTGCAGTGCCATCGGAATATGTTCGAATGAAATTGCCATGCTATCCTTCCCCGTCCACAGGACTGTCTGCTGCCCATAAGGGGCTCGGTTCCACCAAATCGTCGTCCTCAGTATCCATACGGTCTTCCGATAACAGTCCCTTCACGTCCGACAAAGGGGCAAGGAATGGACCGTACAGCTCTTGAAACAGTAAAGCTTCTCGTTTGTCTTTTGATTGCACGCCGCGCTCCAATATCTTTCGTAGCTGCACCAACATGCTGGTCGTTTCATTGTCGGGCCTGCCCTTGCTCGATTCTTCGGCCCACGCGCGGTCGACAAAGAAGCACTGAACCGGGCACCCGTTGCGCATCGCCCTTCCGATTGTCTGAAGCAAGGGAACGGCGACATTGGCCGTAAAGGGAGTGAACAAGTCCTTGCCAAGCGAGCGCGCATATAGTGGGTGGCGCAAAAGGTGCCCCACTTGTTGGTATAGTCGGCCGCGAGCGCGGCGCAGTTCTTGAGAAAAATCCTTCAAGTTGTCGATCGCGCTGAAATCATGCTGATCGAAATCGATCGTCGCCTTTGCTCCGAGACTGACTAAGAAACTCAGGTCGTCAGGGGACGGATGTGGCCGGGTCAGGAAATACAAGCTTCCGATGGTAGCGTCCCGCTGGCGTGGGCCGCTGCTAAATACGACGTTGGTCCCGCGGCCGAGTGCTCCCATCGGGAAAATAAGCAAGTCCCAGTCGGCCTTGTCGCCCAGCGACTCGACCATGCTGGGTGTCACATAGCCTTGCCCAACGGCGTTCGGCGGGATCTTATCGACCACCGCGATGGTACGCTCGCGCCAATTTGCGAAACGCTGGTCGATGAACTGCTTCAGCGCCAAACTGTGCTCGTAACTATTGACCACGAAGGCCGCCTTGCGGCCAAACCCATCTTTAACATCGAAATGCCGGCAATCGGCCGCCAGAATCGAGCCAGACGCGCTCCCTTCAAGCAGCGCCTCGGCCATCTTTTGCAGGTTATTGAGACGCACCCGTTCAGAGCGCACGCCGCTGTAGCGCAACGAGTCGCCTTCCGGCGAATCGCGGTCCGGGATATGACGAAGCGCGTACCGGGAGAGCGATTCGTTGGGCGCTTCAGCCTGGCGATGCAGGAGATATGCGGGCTCGACATCCACGTGAAACGCTGGACTGGCGGGCAAATAGCTAGTGGCGCTCGTCAGGAGTACCGCTGGTCCGCTGCGCGAACCGTCCGGGTGCAGAATCCATTCGTGCAAACGGTACATGAACGCGCGCGGCGCGCCCGAGAACACCACATACTGCAACTGCACATCATGATCGTTTTCGTGCGCGGCGTTGGCGCGCAGTTCCGTGAAGAAGCGCACACCGGACAAACTCCCCAGCAAATTGTCCGGGCATGCGATCAAGAGGTCCTCAGAGCAACGGTCATCGACTTGAATCGGCCGAATGACGCCGTCTTTTGCGAGCGCATCCAGGCGAAAAACCAGTCGTCGATAGGATAATACTGTGAACGTGACGGCGATCAGCAACCTGACCAGCATCTTGATGGCCCCCGCGTCACTCGATCGCATGAAGGGCAAAAGAATCGCTTCGATCGCTTCTTCCTGTTCGGTTCGGTCACGCAGGGTCGCAGCGTTGAACCAGACCGTCAAGTTCCTTTGCAGAGCGTCGGCATCAGTTGCCAACTTTTCGAGCGGCTGTTGAAGTGCTTCGGCCATACGGCGCCATTGGTCACCACTTTTGACTGTCTGGTCGGGCTTTTCACGACGCATCTGGAAGGCTTGAATTGCCGCATGCTCCCATACGAACGCCAATGCCGCTTTCGCGCGGGCTCTCGTATCCTGGTGCGCGGGAGCCTGTAACGCGCTTTGCCGTTTCGGCGTTAGCCAATCGCCGATCAGACGCAGTGGCGTCAGCAGCAGGCCGCTTAAGGAGCGGCGATGGCTATCGTCAAGCCGGTGGATGGCGGAGACGAGATTGATATTAAGCTTCTCGAACTCGGCACATTCGAGGGAGAACTGCACATAGGCTTCGTCCCGCAAACGCGCATTTGCACCCATTGCGATGTTTTGCAGGGATTCCCTTTGGATATGCTGGTGGAAGGACGACCGGTATCCGGAAAGCTTCAATTGCGAGATACCGCTCATGTCGAGCGCCTGCTGTGCATTGTCCGCTTCGTCGAAGATCACGACGTCAAATTCGCGCGCTACTAATTCGAAGTAGCGTTCGTTGAACGGCGTAGTGTGTGGTGGCACATGGGTATCGGCCGAACGGATATGTCCTAGCCAGATGGCCGTACTCGGCAGTTCGCGGGCAGCCCTGTTGCGAGAACAAAGCGACCACACTGGGCACAAGTGATCTTCGAATTCTTTCTTCTTACTGGCCGCCGCTTCCTCGCCCCGCTGTTGTTGAACGTTGCGACAGAAATGATCCTCGATCGAGAACGCTTCGGCTGGCGCCGACGTCAACCGAGGTAGAGCGCAAACGCCCTCAAACAGATCCGCAGATGGCGCCGTGCGCCCGAATCCACGCAGAGGGTCGTTCGTCGCCAAAAACTCCGCCAGCTTGAAGGCGTGCGTCTGTTTCGACCCTTGGCTCTGTCCAACGAGCAGTCCTGCACCGACATCATAGCGGCGAAGGTCCTCGAGGTATTGTCGGCAAACCTCGATGGACGGAAAAAAAACAGCCGTTTTGATGCCGCGAACGCCAAGATAGCGCAAGAGGCAAACGAGTAAAGTGGTCTTGCCCGCGCCCGGAAGTCCGATCAGATGCTTCAAGCCAGATAGGTCAATGCTGGATTCGTCGACGAGCTGACCGTCCTCTCCAGAAGATTTCAACGAAGTGGCATGAAGTCGCTGCTCCCAATTGCCTGGCCGCGCCACGCCAAGGGCTTTGTCAATGGCATCCATTTGCTGCGCTTCCACAATCAAGTCGGCCCAGGCGATCGTCAACGCACCGGCTTGGCGTCCGCTCGAAGGGTGCATCGCCGGCGGCGGGAGCCTGGCAGGCAGGTGCTCGATCGGATAACGCCGGGTTTCGCCTTCATGAGGAATGCGGATAAACATCGGACGGTCAGGTTTTGCCATTCCGACATCGTGCGTACGCGAATTTGGGGCCAGATTCAATTCCTCAAGCGCAAGCTGCAGCGGCCCGCTTATAAGGTCAAAGACCGGTTTGAATGCCAGCGTTTTTTCATCGATCTCAAATCGGCAGACAGTGCGTTCTCCTGATATCGCCGCACTGTCGTTGTAGCGCCCTGCGGCCGCGCGCAACGCGGCAAGTGTTCCAAGACCGTGGCAACACCTGCGAAGGTTCACCAGCGCTGTTCTCTTGCCCGCAAAAAGTGCGCTGCGCGAAAGCGTGTTGTATCCCATGAGAAGAACGGGGGTGTGCACCAGCGATGCCTCCCCAAGCTCGTAGTGCATGAATGCACACAATAGATCGAGTCGTTGGAGTTTGAGTTCCCGGAGGCGATGAGGTGTCAAAATGGTTTCTCCATCGAAGCTAGCAGCGCGCGTACAGACATGAACTCCAACGATGGGCTGCCAACGTAGCGCTGGCGCAGGACTTCCAAGTAGCCATATGAACGAGCGATGGCTTGATCGTTAATGGCGACAATTCGTCGCTGGTATGGCGCGAGACCATGTCCCTTATTGAGCCGGTCGGCAAGGATAAAGGGGCTCGCGAAACTCTTGACGTCAACGCCCACCGCGTTGCCGTCAAAGCTAAGGTCGCATGCATCCCGTCCCGGATACATCCTGGGTTCGAGTCCCTGCGCAAGTGCCATCCGGTATAGTGTGGATTCGTCAAGGCCCGGTCCTACCCAATATGCCAGGATGGCCGGCTTCGCGATGAGCGTGTCCGCGCTCCACTCCTGCGGCAAGGATTCAAGCGGCTTGTCGTACGATTTGCATTGCGGGACACGACAGGACAGGAAATGACTTGCCCCGGTTGCGCGGCGCATCGATGTGCCACACGTTTCGCATACATATAGTTTGCCATTGACCAAGTGATGCGGTTGTACGCATTCGTAGCAGCCAGTGAGGAAGGTCGCGGCAAGCTGCAGACCTTTCAATCGTTCAAAGGTGCGCATTGCCTGGATCGTCGTGACGGGATGCTCTGTGACCCATAGTCGAAGCGCGGAGTAGGCTTGCTCTAGCTTGCCGACGAACTGCTCGCTAGTGCTGCGCAGCGCCTCGAATGCAAACTGTTCGCGCAGATCGAGTTCGGACTGTGTCTGGCGCGCCATCTCTACACAATCGAGTGTGGGGATGCGCCGATCGGGATCCAGCAGTGTAATTTCTCGATAGTGAAATTGAGGATCAGACAGCATGGGCAATCGCCAGGATGTGCCGTTGATCGGATTCCGGCATCGTTCCAATAGGCTATGCACGGAACCGCCGATATCTTCCTTGCCAGCTGATACATAGGCGCTCGAGAGCAACAAGAGGGCCTGGGCGAGCAATGGACTCATCGTGAGGTCCTGGACGGTCGGAATTCCCACACGGGCCATGCGAAACTGTTCGCAGATACCCGCCGCCAGCAAGCGAATCGCGATGGTAGCCCGCTCGCGCTCCTCGTTGGTCGCTGCCTCCGTAATCGGCGAAGTGATCCCGTCGTCGTCGTGCTCGTGAAGTGTCGCCAGATGCTCGGCCATGTGTTCTGGTGAATAGCGCGCTATGCGTTGCGCGGCATCCTCGCGACGCCAGCCTTGTGTCACGAGATGTCGAGCGGCCAGAAGTTGGACAAGATGAAGCCAGCGAAATTGCTTTCCCTGGGCGGGAGATAGGATTCTCAGTGCCCGATAGCTCATCACAAGGGCTTTGGTAGACTTGGGGAGGCGCACACCCGAGCTTAATGCGTGCGCCTCGCACAGGGCTGTGGCTTTATGCGCGAGTGCGTCCATGGATCCGGTCCAATCTCGCTCATTCAGGACTGCATTCTCCAAGGAAATCAAAGTCTTCTCCCGAGTGACGCCAATGAAAGTAATATATAGTACTCCAGTCAGTACTATATATTACTCTAATTTGTCCGTTCAACAGCTGAGTCATAAGCATGGCAATCGGCGCGCACCGCGCCAGCCAACCTCCGCGAAATCAAGAAGCAAGGCGGCGGGCGCAATGACGGGACGGTGCAGGGCTGCATCGCGGAAGAATGCCTGTTCGAGGAGAACGGGGCCGGCACTCTGCTGCACACGCGGGTCAACCCGGCCTGCTTTGGCTTAGTGTCCGACTTTTTTTCCGAACTCTGTGAGCTTTCCGTCTTGAAATAGCCAAACTGCGCCGGTTTCTGTTTGCAGTTGATCAGGACATAGCCGCGAGGGTGCGCAGTGCCGGTTGTAAGCACTGTGGCGGCATCTTGCAAAGCGCCCTGTACCCGCCCGCGCGTAGTGCTGGATGCGGCTGAGCGCTCCGGCGCCCGCAGCGCGAGCAGAATCAGCTTTTGCTGCGATACGTGCCGCAAGCGAACAACGCCGGCGTCAGTGCGGTATATGGGGCGTCGGTGAAGCGTGTTAGTATAAGTCATACAGTTATACTGCTAGATAGTTTGGAGCGCGGATTGACTAGCAACCTCGGGAAATTTGGCGGTGTGCGTGCAAAGCTTGCCATGCTTGTTGTCGGAAGTGTGCTTCCTCTCGCCTTGGTCACAGGTGCCCTTCTTTTCATTCACTACAGCAATGGGACCGTAGCCGTAAAAGATGCTAGCATTCACCGGGTTCGCGCAATGGCATCTACGCTCGACCGTGAATTTACAAAAATCGAAGCCGGATTGTTGGTACTAGGCACAGCACCAAACTTTGCCACGCACGATTTGCCACACTTTAGCGCCCATGCGTTGGCTGCGCTCGATAGTATATCCGTGGATAGTATCGTCCTTTCGGACAAGAGCGGCAACATAATGCTCCACAACACCAAAAGTCTATTGGGTGCAATACCGCCGAAACTGGACAAATCAGCTCTGCAAGATCGAATCTTGGGAACCGGCCGATCGGCCGTTTCCGATCTATTCCGAAGCGGGTTTAGCAACGGCACCCCAATTATCGCCGTTGGCGTTCCAATGAGTATCGACGGCTATGCAGCTTACTCCCTCCACGCCATTATCGAACCGCGCCGACTTTCATCAATTCTTTCAGAACAAAAATTGCCGAGTAACTGGAGCGCTGCTGTTATAGACTCGGCGGGCAGTGTCGTTGTGCGCTCGCATAACATAGAGAAGTTCCTTGGCGAAAAGGTCAACGTAGAACTCTGGCGCGCAATGGAAACGAGCAAGGAAGGAGCTGTTGAGACGCTTACTTTGGAAGGCAGTCCTGTCGTAACTGCATATAGCCGAGCGCCAATCTCGCACTGGACCGTTACACTCAGTATTCCAATTGCAGAGCTTCACGCCCCAATCCGCACAGGCTTGGTTTGGCTTGTCGCCACTGTACTTGGGGCACTCGGCTTCGGCCTCACTTTAGCATGGGTCATCGGTGGGAAAATTTCAAGTTCAATCAGAAACCTTGTAGGGCCGGCAAGGTCATTGGGTATGGGGCTGCACGTACACGTGCCAAAGCTAAATTTCCGCGAGGCGGACGAGGTAGGGGCGGCCCTGAGAGAAGCGGCAATAACGCTGGAAAAATCCAAATTCGAGGCAATGCATGATGCACTGACTGGTCTTTCCAACCGGAGCGCGTTCAATTCAATGGTCCAGCATCAAATTGCATTTTGTAAGCGGACCAAGAGTACTCTTGCAATCCTATATATTGATTTGGATGGATTTAAGTCCGTAAACGACCTATACGGTCATGCTTGCGGCGACGCGTTGTTGTGTGAGGTGGCAGAACGACTTCAAGCAGCCATTCGCGGTTCCGATCTTGCTGCAAGGCTTGGCGGCGATGAGTTTGCTCTCCTACTGGTTCAAGCAGAAGAACGGGGAGCGATTGCTTTTGCGTCAAAGCTAATCGAAATGCTGTCCGAGCCATACAATATGGGCGATATTGTCGCGCGGGTCTCTGCTAGCATCGGCGTCGCCTGCGGGCCGAAATCGAACGACAACGCGGATGTCCTCTTAAAAAGCGCCGACAAGGCGATGTATCGAGCCAAGTCCCTAGGCAAGTCCCGTGCTTGCTCGGCCTAATTGGGGTCTTCGGTGCAGTGGAACCGTTATGCTCTTCTGAACATAAACGATCCACTGCACCGAGGACCCCAATTTCAGTTCACCGCGGGCCCCAAGATGGCCACTTGATGATAAAAATGTAACTTTCCTGTCATGATTTTGTGAAGATTAGCGGCCTAAAATGTCGCTTGAACGTGAATCTTCGCGGTGATCACCATTGGTAGTAAATCTCTCTCAGCGCCCCAAACCCCGGCATCCTTCTCATTTTACGTGTGCCCCTAATGCGCCAAGCCCAAGGAAAGGGATAGTCATTGTGACCGACACCACGCTTGAGCCGACCAGTTCGGTCAACACCCATTATCTCGAGCGCGTGATCGACCTTGCCGAGGAGCGCCACGTGGCGGCCACGGAAGACATCTTCGACACGCGCGGCATGAAGCTCGTTGCCAAGGGCACCAGAATCTCGCGTTCGCTCAAGGAAAAACTGATCGTCCACAAGCTGCACAAATCCCTCGAATCCTGTATCGCACTGCAGGACGGCGTCGACACCATCGCCATCATGCGCGAGGCGCACCGGATCGCCGAGGCGTTTGCCCCAATCGCGTACATTGTCGAGGAAGCCAGCAAAGGCCGCCAGTCGCCCTTCGAGGTGATGTCCAGCATTCAGTTCGGCAATGCGATGAGCATGATGCTGACACTGACCGAGCGTGGCGGCGAGGCCGCACTGTCGCACAGCGTGATGGTCAGCCTGCTGTCGACCTGCCTGGCCTCCAAGCTGGGCCTGGACGCCAAGAGCCAGGCCGGCGTCGCCCTGTCCGGCCTGCTGCACGACATCGGCGAGCTGTATATCGAACCGAAATTCCTGCATCCCGAACGGCGCCTGATGCCTTCCGAATGGCGCCACGTGATCGTTCATCCGCGGGTTGGCCAAATGCTCATCGCCGATTTGGAAAACTACCCGGTCGCGGTGGCCCAGGCGGTGGGCGAGCATCACGAGCGCTTCAACGGCGCCGGCTATCCCGCGCGCCTGGCCGGGCGCAATATCAGCGTGCCGGGACAAATCCTGTCAGTGGCAGAAATGATTGCCGAGCTGCTCGGTGAACAGGACAGCCCGCTCGAACGGGCCGAGCTGGCCCTTCGCATCATTCCGAACGAGCATGCATTCAGCCTGGTGTCGGCCGTTTCCAGTACCTTGCGCCTGCACCACAGCGTACCAAGCGTTCCGAAGCAGGATGGCGCGTTGGCGGATGAGGCCAACGAGCGCGCCAAGATCCTGTTCGATCACATTGCCGTTGTGGTCGAAACGGGCGACAAGATGATGGAATTGCCGCGCCTGAATGCGGGCAAGGCACGCGAACTGCTGGACCTGACCATCAAGCGCATCGACACGATCCAGCGCGCCTTCTACAGCACCGGGCTCGACTCGAGCCGCAACGAAGATGCTGCGCGGGATCAGGAAATCATGTTCGAGGCGATCGTGGCGACCCGGGAAATCCAGTGGCGCCTGCGCGACCTGGCACGCGACGTGGCACTGCATTGCGCCTTGCTCGGCGCGGCCGAGGCCGAATCGTTCCAGCCCCTGATCGCCATGCTCGATGCCGAGCCCGATCCGAGCTACCTGGCGCGCCGCATCGCAGAGCGGCCGCAGCAGAAGACATCCGGCTGCGTGACGGCGCTATCCGACCACATGCTTTCCGCGCCGGCCCAGCGCACCCTGCTGCTGGTGGACGACGAGCCCAACGTCATTTCGGCCCTGGTGCGGCTGCTGCGTCCGCTCGGCTTTCGCATTCTGACCGCGGCGTCGGGCGAGGCGGCGCTCGACATCCTGGCCCACAACGATGTCGGCGTGATCCTGTCGGACCACCGCATGCCTGGCATGACGGGGGTCGAACTGTTAAGCCGGGTCAAGACGCTCTACCCCGCCACAGTGCGCCTGGTCCTGAGCGGCTTTGCCGACGTCAACACCGTGACCGACGCAATCCGGCTCGGGGCGATCTACAAGTTTCTCACCAAACCATGGAATTCGGACGAACTGGGCGGCATCTTGCTGGGTGCTTTCGACAAGCATGAGCACGACCTGGGCAATTTGCTAGAGCCAGCCGCCTCTACCGCGTCCGCATGAGTCCCGAACCCGGCCACTAAGTGCTCTCCTGGCACTGAGACGGGGCTGACTTGAAACAATCAATTCGGTCGGATAGCACCGTGCTAAGCGGTTGATTTGCGCCCCGCCCCGTACCTGCAAAGTCGGTCGCGCTTGAAGAAATGAGGCTAGGCTGACGCAATTTCAAAACAAGATAGGATCATCAAGGGCCGACTGCGTGAAGCGGCGCATGCCCTCGATGCGCGGCGCGAGCACGAAGCTGCCGAGCGGCTGCGCAAGGCGTCGCCGCACTGGCTGCGTCATACCTTCGCCACCGCCGCCCTTCTCGGCGGCCATGATATCCGGCAAGTCGCGCAAGCGCTGGGGCACAGCAACCTGCGAATCACGATGGACTATACCGTACAGGACGCGCTCGACCAGATCCGCGCCTGGGAATTCACCAATCCTGGGGCCGTCGTTGCCGCGTGACCTTGTTCCATCGAAGAAAACGGACTTTCGCACGCGAAAGTGGCTCACCGGAGGCGAAGCCGATCTCGGGCCCCGGCAGCTCGACGCGCCTTTTTACATGTACATATTGTGCGAGCGGTAGACGAACTGATCCTGATCCCGCATTTTCGCCTCTCGGCATTTGTCGAGCCTGAAGGACGATGGCCGATTAAAGAAAATGTTTTTGCTCAAAGACTCGAGAAATCCGTAGTATGAAGTCTTTTCCAGGTGATCCGCGCACAATGCAAGCAGTGCTGCAGGAAGTCCTACGTGCACGGTCGGGATACGAATAGAGCTGATTGGCTGATAGGTGGACAGGTCGATCTCGCGGTCGAATGCGACAGCTTTCAATTCCTCATCCGGGATAGATCGCGCTCCGAATTGTGCATGGAAGATGGGATGCGCAGCGTCCATCTGAAATTTATAGTCGTAGTGAATCGCCACCTCAGGAATCATCGGCGCACCTTTCTTGGCGGGCTTGAAGTACAGTGTGTTCACGTTTGACTTCACCAGAACGTTGTTGTTCTCGTACACTTCGCGCGTCCTGACCAGCACGGTAAGCTTGCCGTTGACTTTGCGCGACGCGCCCTTGAACGGCCAGTTGGCGAGATGGAAAAGGGAGCAGACCTCGATCTGTCCTGTATCCAACTCCGTAATCTGGATCTTAGCGCTCTTAGGCACGTGCACTTCGGCGCCTGCGGCCTGTGACCACCGCAGAAACTCGTCAATAAAAAGTGTGTACTCTTTTCTCAGGCGGTGAACTCCCATTTTCAGCAATCCTTAAAGTCCAAGCCAAGGGGCGAGTTCATCGTATTTCGTTGTAACGATGCGCGCGAGATCAGCACCAGGGGGAAACCAGCTGATCCCGCCGACTGAATGCTCTTCGCTCACCGGTTTTTTAGTGATCATGCAGTAGAATCCAGCCGGCGCCTCGCCGGAGTGCGAACATTTGCATGGGGACACTGCACGTCCAGTCCTCGCCAGCGTAAATGCGACGCCATCGTCCGCATCCTCCTCTTCCAGCAACAGTTCGTCCAGCTGATCACGCCACCACAGTCGACGACTTTCGCATGCGAAAGGACCTTCATACACCGCGCCGTCAAACAGCGCGCGCACCTCCTGCGTATTGAAGTCCTCTTCGGCTATATTGAGATAGCTGGCCGCTGCCACCGCATTGACCACCAGGCCGGGATACTTCAGCAGCGAGTCGTAGATCCACGTTCCGAAGATGGACGACTGGCGGCGCAGATCGTGGTCCGGACTCGAGAGCAACTCCGCTCCCATCCGCTGATCGCCGGAAATGAACAAGCGGACCCGGTTCTCGAGCTCGGGACGCCCAAGCAAGCTTGCCAGCAATGCCGCGGAATCCTGGGGCCGACGCGCCGACTCCAGTTCCTTGATGGCGGACAGGCCAGCTGTAATCGACATGAAACCGCGAACCAGGGCATTGACCTCGGAGGCGAGGTTCTGCACATCGGATTTGTCGAGCAAGATCCTGCCGTCCCCGGCCTGGTCGGCTTTCAGGAAGCTAAGGCCGGTCAGATTGCTGCTGTAGTAGGCAGCGGGAATGCCCAGTGTTGACGACACCTTCCGAATATTGGCGTCCGATAAACCCTTGAAAAACGGGATCCGGGAGAGATCGGCATCGGATACAATGAACACGATGTCCTTACCTGCAGCCTGACGCGCAAGAATTTCAGCCTGCAGTCTGGTGTCGAACATGTCTTCCGTGTCCTCGGTCGCGGCGAACGGTTCCACGGTCGCGACGCCTTCAAGGAGTCCCGCGAGCACAGGCAGGATTTCGGCAGCATTGGCTGGTGTGTCTTCGAAGTAAAGGACAGTTGGGTTGTTCATGGATTTTTCATTTTGAATGGGAAAACAACGCGGAAGCAGGTTGCATAGCCTGGCGGCGCGGGAACGATGTCGACCGTACCGCCGGCTTCGGTCGCCAGTTGGCGAGACAGTGTCAGGCCCAGGCCCATGCCTGTCCCGAGCGAATCTTCCAGGCGTGCCGTCGTTGTGAACATCGGGTCCCAGATCCGCTTTACCATGGAGGGCGGCACGCCGATGCCTGTGTCAAGAACCTCGAGGATATGACGCTTCGTGTCGGAAGTTACACGAACTTCGATAAGCAACTGAGCGTTGGATTTTTCATGCGCCATCACCGCCTTGAGGGCATTGGTAAGCAGGTTCAGGAAAATTCCACTGTAAGTCGTCACCGGCATGGCGGGGACCATGGATTGGGCATCACCAACAAAGTTGACGTGAATGTCCCGGTCATCGCAAAACGTCTTGAAAAGCCGAACTACGCGGGCCAACTGCGGCTTTGCCTTGAAAGTCACGGCCTTGTACTGCTGCGTCGAGTCGATGAACGTGCTGACATATTCGAGCTGATCATTCCACGTTTCGACACCGGCGGCCAATTCTTCTGCGATCGCTTTCAGTGAGGGGTCTCGTTTGGCTGCCGCCGCCACGTCGAGCGAGGCTCGCCGCAGCGTTGTCTTCAATCTCGACGCCTCGTGCGTGAGAAATCCGGCCAACACGCCCATTGCACCCATCACCGACAGTTTGCCGCGCGCCTCGCGGTCATATTGCTCGACCTCGTCGATCTTGACCGCCAGTTCCGAGTACTGGCTGACGATACGCGCCCGTTCCACCTTGGTCAGCGTTGGAATATCGGCGACATACCGCATCGCTTCCTTAAATTCTTCCTTTGCCTTGGCCGCGAGTTCATCGGCCTTTCGCTGTTTCTCTTCGAGCCCCTTCAGGCGGTCCAGGTGCGCGATGAACTCGATCCCAGCCCGGACGAATGTCTTCAGTTCGTCGAATCCCGGCGTCTTCAAAAAGCCTTCCCGGTCCGTGGAGGGAATAAGGTCGTCAATTCGGACCGTCGAAGTATTGCGCGACGACGCGACAAATACCGCACCGACCAGTTGATGATTTGCAGGCAGGTTGATCATTGGATTTAAAGCCGGGCTGTTTTTGACGATCGCCGACATCGGGAAGTTTTCGTTCGCGATATCAGTGCGCCAGGTACGCCGGTTCGTATTTGCGTCATTGACGAGATCAAGCCAATCGTCGTCTTCGTCTCCGTAGGGTCGGATGCGGAAACCGCGATCGACAATGGCCACGCCACTGTTTTCCGTCAGCCAGGCGCGCGCGTCGACGCCATTGACCTCTTTGCCCGCAAAAAGGCCCTTGCGACGCGGTATGAACCGAATGTCGGCGTGAAAGCCGTTCTTGACAGAATGGCTCTGTTTCACGTCGAGCTCGTGTACGCCGTCTTGATCACCAAAATCGACCCGGTATTTCACCCGGTTCTTCTCGCCCTTGATGATGAGACGGGCGACGTAATGCTGCAGGGTATCCGCGGCGATATTTGCCTCAGAGTTTGCGCCCTTCCCAGGAAGATTGACACTAAACCCGGGATCCTCCGAGGTTTGGGACTTCGACTTGAATCGGTTCTTGAATGGGCCTCGGTCCAACCCTTGCAGCGGAGACAGAATCCTCAAGACCTGAGTCCGAAACGTCGAGGAGTCCATAAATGACGTTTCATGCCGCAGTTTGGACAGGCGCAAGATCGTTCCTGTCGGCGTATCGCCGGGAACAACGTTTAGTTCATAGGGCACTTCCGTGCCTTGCAACTGCTCGCTCGTGTCGAGCTTCATCCAGTCGAAGCGCGCGATGAGCTGAGTGGTCTGATCCGATTCGGCATCGAAGGCCGTCGTTGTCACAGTCAGTTCGGTCGCCAGAAAGCGCACGGCAAAGCGGCCGATCCCTTTTTGGCCAGTGAGGTCGCGTTGGTAGTTGGGCGAGTACTCCTCCCGCGCCTTGTGGGACGTGCCAATGGTCATCCAGAATTTCTGGAACTGGGCGAAGGTCATTCCGTGCCCGTCGTCTTCGATCTCCATCTGCCCTACCCCATCGAGGCTGACTGTACAAACTGACGCGTCGGCATCGTAAGCATTCTTGATCAGCTCCACCAGGGCGACCTCTGGCACAGCTACCAGCCGCTCCCCCAGTTCCTGCATGAGTCTGGCCTCGGCATTGAAATGCAGGATGCCGCGCGTGCCCCCGGCAGGCACGCTGGCCGCCCCGGATGCAAGTTTCTGAAGTGTCTTATTCATGGATCCTCATCGCCCGAAATTCATTCGAATAACGATTGCACTACCCCGTTCATCTGATTGACCTCTACCTTGGTAAATCCCTTCGACATGGCAACGACCTGGGCCGCGAAGTCCAATTCCTGGATGTGGTTATAGATTGTCCGCGCCGCCGCTTCGGACGACGCGTAGATCCCACATACGGCGCCTACCGCTATCGCGCCGACACCGTTAATCATTGACTTCGGCGCGGCCCCACGGAAACCCGATGAATACAAGATGCGTGGCGCGTCAGGCATGGTGAACTTCCACCACTCATCGCGCTTGCGGCAAGTGGAATTATCTCTACAACGATGGCCATTGGCGTCGAGATACGCAGTCAATGCCGTGCTCGGGGAGCGCGATACGTTTAGCAGCCAGCAACGCTCTCCTGCTTCAACGAAGTTACGGGTGAAAAAAGTTTCCGTAAGTGTGAACTGGTCGCAAACGACCCTGCGGAATGTGCTGACCGCACGCACAACGTCACGTCCGATGACCAACCTGTTCTGGAGCCGCTCCTCTTCGGTGAGCAAGAAAACTGTTTGGTCACCAGGACTTAATCCGCGGCGTGCATACGCATTCGCGATACTGCTCTTGTAGGCAAGAGGCGGGTGTTCCGATAGGGTTGGGCTCTGCAAGGCAGAGATGGTATTGTCTTCCGCAATACGGAAGTAGCTAGCGCCTGCCTCACTATGCCTCTTGTCGACAACGACCACGCAGGCTGTCGTCAGCACTGTCTCGAATGGTTCGTTGTCGAACCGGTAGATGTCCAGTTTCCACCCGTGATCGGCAATATAGGCCCGAAGCGACTTCGCTGCTGGCCGGCTAACCCAGTCGAATGGCACGAGATAGACCACCAGACCGTCGTGGGCAGTGGCGATAAGTGCTAGCCAAAAAAAGTATAAGTATGCGTTGGACCACCCGCTGGGACGCACGCCTGTTTGAGTCTGGATCCACGCCGAGATGTGGCCTCGCCATTCGTCACCAAGATCGTGATGCCGCACATAGGGCGGGTTGCCGATAGCAAGATCAAAATCGAATGGATCGGCTAACGCGAATGCATCGCTTCTTAAAATGCTCGCGTTCTCGGGTAACGCCTGAACCGGAATTCTTCTGGAGTCGAGCTCATAGCCCACATACTCTTCGTAGTTCCCGCCGACTGAAAATCTGCCGTCGCCCGCGCCAGCGTCGAAAACCTTCCCGACCCGGGTGCGATACCGCCCGACGATCACCCAGATGAGTGCGACGATATCTGGCGGTGTATCGACCTGACATTTCGCGAGATAGCCGGCATCGGAAACCAGGCCGAACCCGTCAGTTCGGGCTGCCTGTGCATGTTGCGCCTGCAAAGACGTTTCCGATAAATCTGTCGCGTGCGTAGCCGGAAGCTCCGGGCCGGTGGCCAACTCAGTGGTCATCGGTGGCGCCAACTTCCGAGCTGATGTCCGCATCAAACTGGCGAACCATGTCCACGATCTGGTCGTCTCGCAGCTGCGCCAGTAAAAGCAACAACGCGCGCATGCTCGTTGGATGATTCGTGCCGCGTTCATACTCCGTCAGAGTGCGGGCACTGATTTTCATGCGCTTGCTCAACTCCGCAGCTGTGATCCGGGTACCGCCTTCGTTGACTTCGATAAGTCGATGGGCAGAGCAAACGAGTGCTTGGAGGTTGAAAGCGGTAGGCATTGGAGGATTCTACGGGAAGCACACAGAAATGTACACTTCGGCAGAATTAAGGCAACAATTTACATCTCTATGTATGTTTTCACTAAAATTCTGACGCCAGAGCTGCCTTTCGCCGCCGGCTTTTGCGCAAGTTACCTGGCGAGCAGATTATATCGTCATGGCCCGTCAGTTCGGAGCTGATCGAATCCCGCCAAAGAAACAGAAAGCAGCTAAGGTCGCGTTAGGTTCCGAAAAAGGGAAGCATCGATGTTGGGGTTTGAGGTGCAGCGGAAATGCGGACTTTCGCGCGCGAAAGTCTGGGGCTCGCGCCCGGCAGGGAGTAGCGCGGGTCCGGCCGCCCTCATTGACGGATGCGCCACCATCGACTTCCCTGGCCTCGGACATGATTACGAAAATGTAATGCACTCGTCAGGCGTTTGTATTGATAACCTGCTTAGAATAGACGAAATGTGAAAACTGTGGACCTGGCAGCACGAGTCCTGAATGTGGCATCAGCAGATCAGGCGCATAAGCAAATTGATCAACCGGATATAGCATGCAGCCAATTCAACATTGCTTACCCCGCCGTGCCCCCTTTTTTTGGGACTCTAAATGAACGGAATCGATACCGTCAGGCTCCTCGTCGTGGACGACCAGCCCATTGTTGTCGAGCAGCTCAGGCTGATGCTCGCGGGTAGTGAAATTATTGCTGAGTTTGTTACCGAGTCGACCAGGGCGGTCGATATGGCGCTCCTTTTCCGCCCCACTGTCATTATGCAGGACTTGCTGATGCCTGTACTCGACGGGCTCGAGTTGATTGGGCGCTACCGCGAAACACTGGAATTGCGCAATGTGCCGATTGTCGTGTTATCGGGAAATGACGATGCAGACCAAAAGGATCTGTGTTTTTCCAGTGGCGCCAACGATTACCTCGTGAAGTTGCCGCACAGGGTGGAACTGCTTGCACGAATTGGCTACCACTCACGTGCCTTTCGCGCGAGCGTCCAGCGCGACGAGGCGTTTCATTGCTTGCAGGTGAGCCAGGAACAGCTGGGCGCAGCGAATCTGCTGCTGCAAAAAATTAACGGCCTCGACAGCCTGACGGGCATCGCCAACCGCCGCAAGTTTGACGATGACATGGCCAGAGAGTGGCAGCGTGCTCTGCGCAACGGGACTTCGCTGGCACTGCTCATGTGCGATGTCGATAACTTCAAACACTACAATGACACATACGGCCACCTCGCAGGCGACGAATGTCTGAAGCGCATCGCTACCGTATTGACGGAGCAACTAAAGCGTCCCGGCGATACGGCCGCCCGCTTCGGCGGCGAAGAATTCGCGATACTTCTGCCAGATACGGACCTGGACGGTGCCCTGCATCTTGCAAGATTGTGTTTGCACCAGGTGCAGGCCCTCGCTATAGAAAACAAAGGCGTCCTTCCTATGGAAATGATCACCATGTCGATCGGCGCGGCGCGAATGGCGCCAAATGATCATTGTTCGGTGAACGATCTTATCCATGCCGCGGACTGCGCACTCTACGCGGCAAAGCATGTCAGTCGCAATACGGTTTGTGCTTCAGAACTCCAAGACCGGGCGTCTAGCCCACCGGCCAGGTACCCTGCACAAGTCTGATTTCGATTGAGGCCGAGACAGCCCGCATAAATCAGTCGAGATAGCGAGTCTGAGATTGCAGGTAAAGCAAAGTCCCGTAGTTAGAGTCAGAATGATCAATCTATGTTTTTTGCCAGCACCCAAAGGGACGATAATTGACTAATGACCAACGAACGTCGCCTCGACGGCCATTGCGGTCGCGGGCCCGTCTTGCGTTGCCCGGACAGGATACTTGTGAGATTCGCACAACCGACATCAGCTATCACGGAATTGGGATACTTGGCCCATCTCCGGCCGCTATTGGAAGCATTGGCCGATTGGCCTTGTCCCTGTATTTCGATGGCAAGGCGCATCCAATACAGGCAAAAGTATGCGTCAATCACTGTGTCTATGGCGATGGCTTTTTCAAAATTGGCCTTTCCTTTATTGATTTGAATCCGGCCGAACTTAAAGGCATTACGACCTATATTCACAGTTGAAGGAATGTGCGCGCGCCTTTGACAGGCCCTCTGAATAGCAGTTTGTGCACCGCAGTCCGTCAGCGGCGGCCCGTACAATTCCCCACCTTTATCTACACTGAATCCTCAACAACATGCGCTTATACCACTACACCTCCCTCCCCCTGGTCGAGGGCATTCTCCTATCGGACCTGTCCAAGGGGCATCTGAATACGCTACGAGGCATTATCAGTCCTGTAGTTTGGCTGACGACCGATCCCACGGCGGAAGGACATGGCATGCCGAACGGGACTGAGACGCTAACCGACAGCCATTTGGATCACCTTGAAAAATTGCAGGGGGGCCGGCCCAAGAATCGCAGGACGCACGACAAGATGAAAGTGCGGCTAACCCTCGACATCCCGGATAGCGACATGCCGCAGCTCCAGCGTTTTACCGACTATTGCGAGCACGAACCGAACGGAAAGTGGCTTGCGAAGTGGACGGGCCTCAGTTGCTATATCGACGTGGCCACGGCCGATGATGCAACGCTCAAGAGTATGATGAGGCGCCAGGCGACCAAGGAGAAGACATGGTGGATTTCCTTCCTGCCTATCTCGGCCGCTTCGATTAGCGCAATCGAACTCCGGGACAAGGACGGAACGTACAAGCCTTATGACTTTGAAAAATTCGTGAGGCCGGCCATGGGTGAACAGGGCTTTTTCTACCCGTCTCCCGACGCGCTGCGCGAATTGCTGATGATCGTGAAACATGTTCATCCGCTGGGCGATGCGAAACCGCTGATCATCTGTGCCGGACCGGAGGCGACACCAACGGTCGCGATCCGTGGTGGCGGTACCGACTTGTGGTATGAGATCGAATCCGGAAGGAGTCTGACCGATACGAGCGCCTATGAACCGCAGTTGTCCGTATGGATTGCCAGATTTCGCACAGAACTGATGACGGCCTGGGACCACGCGCGTGAGTCGTACTTCACATTTTATCCGGATCAAAGGCATAGGCGACGTGACGGCACCTAGACAATCGCCCGCGTTCGTCGCCGAACCGGGCGCGAGAATCACAGGGGGACGCTCGGCGCCTTCCGTGCGTGCGCCACACGCGCCTCCTTAGCGTGGGCGCATGTGCATGAATCGACCCTTTCGCGCTGGATAGGGCGTCGCACCCTGTGAGGATACGTGCGCGGACGCGCCGAACGCGAGGTTCGAGTATCGCGCAATCGAGTTTGTCCAACGCTGGACAGGCACCGCGGGGCATAGCAAAGAGGGTGGAACCAGATGGCAACTTTGATCGAGACTGGGAAAAACACGGTAGCGGATTCGCGTTTTGCGGACGGTCGCGACGGCGGCGCCGAGAAATGGCTTGGGGACATTTGGCTGCGCCCCGGATATGGCGTTTTCCGCGGCGCCGCAGGCGACAATACCCGGCACGCGCATTGCGCCCATCAAATCGTGATCGGCCAGCGCGGTGAAGTGGAGCTCGACTACACGCATGGTACCGTTCGCGCACGCGGGATCGCCATTCCAGCCAACATCGAACATCGCCTGTCTTCCTCGGACGTACTGCTGATCTACCTCGATCCGTTGACGATCGAGGGACGTGCCCTGTTCCATTCCAACACCGAAATACTCAAGATCCTTCCGGCACCTTTTTGTGATCTGTTGCAGAAAGCGGTCGGGACCGATGCAACGCTGCGCCATGTGCTTTGCACCGAATTGGCCATCGCGCAGGCGCACGCGACTGACGAACGATTCGAAGCGATACTGTCGGCCCTGCTGGAATCGGTCACGAATTTCGGCGCAGTCAACCGCGCCGCGCTGGCGAAGCTGGCAGGTCTCTCATCGGGTCGCTTTTCTCACTGGTTTGTTGAAAAGGCCGGACTACCGCTGCGCCGCTACCGCAAGTGGCTGCGCCTGATCATCGCGATTGAACATGCATCTCATGGCGGCAACCTGACGCAGGCCGCGCATGCGGCAGGCTTCGCCGACGCGGCCCATTTTTCGCGCACATTCCGCGAGATGTTCGGCATCAATCCGCTGGCGGTTTTTCAGCATGTCAGGTGGCACGGACCGGACGACGCGGCGCTTTCCTAGTCCTGCGCCAAAATCGCCGCGTCCGCGGCAGCTTTTTCGTACAAGCCGCGCCACGCCTTCCTCGCCTATGCTGGCCGCTGGCGAAATGGAGGGATAAAGCATTATGCGTTGGATGATTCGTTGGCTGAGCTATCCGCTCGTGTTGGGGACCACGACTGCGCTTATACTGTGGTGCATATCCCGGGCCACCCCATATTGGCCGACAGTGCCCTTGTTGGCCCTGCTCGGAATCGGCTGCGTCGCGGCCTTGGAGCGCCTGCAGCCGTATGAGTCCGCGTGGCTGCATGATCATGACGACGCACGGACCGACACCATTCACTTCTTTGTCAACCTGACCATCCTCTACGCCAGTATCGAAGCGTTGTCCTGGACGCGCACCTGGTTCCCAACCAGTGATCTCTGGCCTGATGCATGGCCGGTCTGGGCGCAGGTGGGAATCGCGGTCGTGGTCATCGACTTCGGCCTGTACGCCATGCACTGGTGGAGTCATCAGTATTGGCGCCTTTGGCTGTTTCATGAAGCCCATCACAGCAGCACGCGGCTGTACTGGCTCAATGGCGAACGACGCCACCCGGTGCACGCCATGGTGATGGCGGCGCCGGGCCTTGCCGTTCTGGTTGCCGCGGGCGCGCCGCCCGTGACGATCGCGGTCGGCCTGGCGATCCTCTCAGTGCACCTGGCCTTTCAGCACGCAAACCTGGACTACTCGGTTGGATTGTTCCGTCATCTGTTGGGCGTGGCAGAAACCCACCGATGGCATCACAAGAAGGCGTACGAGGACGCGCAGGTCAACTATGGCGAGTGGCTCATGGTCTGGGACCACCTGTTCGGCACGTACCGCGATCCGCCCGGCCTGCTCGGACCCGGCGAGGTCGGCGTACGCGACAAGGATGCCCCAACATCCTATGTCGGGCAGCTTACGCGTCCCTGGCAGGCGACGCTGGACCGCGACAAGGCAAGGCTGGAGAAATAGCCCGATACCTCGCATCCCTCGACTGGCGCGAGCACCAGGATGATCCGACACGGCTAAGCCTTGTGCCTTGTTTGACTGCGCTCGAAGATAACACCGTTAGCGGTGGGTCCAGGCGCAGGGCGCCGGCGCTGCCACCGGCCGCGTCGAGCGGCACGGCTTCGCTGACCCAAGGCGTTGTCCCGTGTTCGCCGTGAAATGCGACTATCCCCGTCGTCCCACCATCGACCTGCCGGTTCATGCTTGCTCGGTAGTGTCCATCCGCCTCGACGTCGTGTTGCTCTGCCATTTGCCATGCAAAGTGAACGCACGCCAGCCTCAATCCGCGGCGCGCGTATCGAAGCCTGTACGCGAAAGCGGTTAGCCGACCATCCGGTCCCAGGCCCAGCGTCGAAATCGAATTGGCGCCACAGTGCCGGTCATCCAGGAAAAGTGATGCTGTTTTGCGGTTGAGCTATATCACCAAAGCGTGATGGCTTCATCATGAGTACTGCCCTCCGGCTGTACGCGAACTGCCGTCCGGGGTGGGAGAATGGACCGGATGGGTGATCGGACCGTCCGGTCCGACTGTCCCGCAAACTTGAAAATTGGAGCCGCACAATGAGGCATCATTCCACCGCCCCAGCTTTGCCGAAAATTCTGCTTGCCGCGCTGATGAGCGTCCTTCCCTTCCAATCGCTTGCCAACGCGTCCGAGTTCGCCGGCCGGTCGAAGCCGAGCCTGCGCACCGGGCACACCGACCGGTTGACTATCAAGTACAGGGGCGCCCCTCAGCCAGGCGACGGAAACGCGGGTGCCGGTACGGCCCGCCCTACTCCGCTCGCGCGCGCAGGCGCCCGCTCAGGCGCATCGCTGACTCATCTCCACAGGACGGCACTGGGCGCAGATGTGGTCCATCTTGGAGGAAAATTGACCGTCGCGGAGGTCACTCAATTGGCCAAGGAAATACAGGACAGCGATCCGAACGTCGAGTACGCCGAACCCGACCGCATGATGGTCACGATGGCGCCGCCAAATGATCCCGCTATCGGGAACAATGGCACTACTTCGACACAACCGGCGGGCTGCGCGCCGAAAGTGCCTGGGATGCGGCGACCGGTGCTGGCGTGCATGTTGCCGTCCTCGACACGGGTTATCGCCCGCACGCTGACCTGACGAAGCAGTTCGTAGGCGGCCACGACTTCATCACCGACGCGGCCATCGCGGCCGACGGCGACGGCCGCGATGGCGACGCGACCGATCCTGGCGACGCGACCGGGGCGGGAGAATGCGGCAAGGGGGAACCCGCGTATCAGTCCAGCTGGCATGGCACGCAGGTGGCAGGCAGTATTGCAGTGAGTACCGGAAACGGCGTCGGGGTGGCGGGAGTCGCCTTCAATGCGAAGATTGTTCCCCTGCGGGTGCTGGGAAAATGCGGCGGCTATAGTTCCGATATCGCCGATGCCATCATCTGGGCGTCTGGCGGCATCGTCGGAGGGATCGCACAAAATGACCGTCCCGCCCGCGTGATCAACATGTCGCTTGGCGGTGGCGGCCCATGCGACCGGACGATGCAGGACGCTATCGATAGCGCAAGGTCCCGCGGTGCAGTGGTCGTTGTTGCAGCGGGAAACGAAAATGCGGACGCAAGGAACTCCACGCCGGCCAACTGTGCCGGTGTCATCACAGTCGTGGCCACCGACCGTGCCGGTGGCCGCGCCTACTATTCGAACTTCGGGGAGGCTGTCGATATCGCGGCGCCGGGCGGAGACGTCCGTTCCGCCGGCGGGGGCATCTTGCCGACGCTGAACTCCGGAGCAACCGGCCCCAGAACCGATTCCTATGGGTTCTACCAGGGGACTTCGATGGCAGCCCCGCAGGTGGCGGGCGTGGTGGCGCTGATGCTGTCCAGAAACCCGGCGCTGACCCCCGATCAAATTGAAGATACTCTGAAGAGTACCGCTCGCGCCTTTCCTTCCAGCTGCGCGAATTGCGTTGCCGGAATTGTCGACGCCGCGGCAGCCGTGGCAAGGGAGAGCTCGCCCTCTCTTTACGTGCCAAGACCGTAGCGGGAGCCGGTGTCATTGAAGGCGCGCCGATGGAATGACATTGCGAGAAGGTCGCGGCCTACCGAAGGTCGTTGCTGATTTCGTCCCGATTGGGTCAAGGGGAATGCGCTCGTCGTCACAGTGCCTTGCGATCGCGACGGGAAAGTTTCCCTCAAGGTATCGTCGAGATACGCCGCTCAGTTCAGGCGGCAAGCCAGGAGCCAGTACAAAGGCTCCCTTTTCTTCGTCCTCGATTCTCGCTTCCAGAAGATGGGCATCCGGTAACCAAAATGTAACGTGCCTGTCACGGTTCTGTGGGGATCGACTGCTTAAAATGGAACTTGGATGCGCGACCTTTCCGTCGCGTTTTTTAGGAGAACATTCATGAAAAGCAAACTGTCGTTAGCGGTATTCGCCGGTATCTTGGCGCTTGCGCACGTCGCCGCCGGCGCTCGCGCCGTCAGCGACGACGCAACAAGCTTGCCAGCCCAGCGACCGACGGCGCAACAAATGGCGCCATACGGCTATGCGGTCGCCGGCCCTGAAGAACGCACGATTCGAATCACAAGCGCAACGAAATACATCAATGTCAAGCGCCTTGAAACGGTCCGGCTCGAGCTTGACGGAAAGAGCGTTGTCTGGAACTTCGATACTCTTGGCACGCGCACTTTTCCACTGTCAAAAATACTGCCGTCCGCAGCCGGTATCATGGTCTATGTCGAAGAAAGCCCACTGTACATCGGGGGATGAGGCAGGGGGGGCGCGAAGCCTGGTATATCCACAGGCCATAAGCCGGATGGGCCATGCGCTTGCTTCGTGCTTTCCCCGGCTGCGGATGGCACGGGGTTTCGCACGCGAAAGTGCGCATGACGTTGGATATTTGAATTCACCCGCGTTCGAGAATGAGGGCCTGCGGGCCGATTTGTTCAGATTAGTCCGCCGCCGCCCCTTCGCCTGATGCGCTTGCAGGCCATCTGGTTTTCGCGCTCGCACGGGCATTTGGCTGCCGACCTGTAGCATGAGGTGGCCATCAGCCCCGCCGGGCGCCCAGGCATCGGCCGTATGCCAGGGACCCAGCAAGAATTGCTTGACCTTCCCATCATGGGAAGCAATACCGTAGGGGTTTCAGTTTGGAATACTTATGGATAACGCTCGCTCACCGCATGTGCAGAACATCGCTTTTCACGTCGACGGCATGACATGTGCCTCCTGCGTCGCCCGCGTCGAGAAGGCACTTGGCGCAGTGCCAGGTGTGCAGTCGGCCTCACTGAACCTGGCGACAGAGATAGCATCGGTGAGCGCAGATGGCGCCACTAGTTTTCAATCTCTGGTGGCCGCCGTCGAAAAAGCGGGATATGCCGTGACTGGCGAATTGGTCGACCTTGCCATCTCCGGCATGACATGCGTCTCGTGCGCCGCGCGCGTGGAGAAGGCGCTGCAGAATGTGCCTGGCGTGATCGGGGCCTCGGTCAATCTTGCGACGGAAAGAGCGCGCATCGAGTTCTCGGGCGGTGTCACCGACGCTATGCTGATCGTTGCCGTTCGCGAGGCCGGTTACGATGCTGCCCTTCCCGCGCCCGGCGACCCGGCCGGAGCAATCGCAGCGCCAGGCCGCTTGCCCAACTGGTGGCGCGCGGCCGCCGCTGCGCTGCTGAGTCTTCCGCTTGCCCTGCCCATGCTCGCCATGCCGCTTGGCGCCGATTGGGCCCTTCCTGGCTGGCTGCAACTGGCTCTTGCCGCACCGGTGCAGTTCTGGTTAGGGGCGCGCTTCTACAAGGCCGGATGGAAGGCAGTTCGCGCCGGCACCGGCAACATGGACCTGCTCGTTGCGCTCGGTACCTCTGCCGCATTTGGCCTGTCCCTTTATTTGCTGTCGGTACACGGGGCGGACAGCGCCATGCGGCACCTGTATTTCGAATCGTCGGCCGTCATCATCACACTCGTCCTGTTAGGGAAGTGGCTCGAGGAACGCGCGAAGTTCCAGACTGTCGCCGCCATCCGCGCCTTGGAATCGCTGCGCCCGTCCATGGCCATCGTGCGTCGCAACGGTATTGATCAGGAAGTGCCCGTCGCCGATGTGCGCCACGGCGATCTGTTCATCGTGCGCCCGGGCGACCGCGTGCCAGTCGATGGCACGATCACGGAAGGAGGCAGCCACCTTGATCAATCGCTGTTGACTGGCGAGAGCCTGCCCGTATGGAAAGGTATTGGGGATACGCTCACGGCCGGGGCCGTGAATGCAGAGGGCGTGCTCGTTGGCGAGGCGACGGCTGTTGGCGGCGAGACGATGTTGGCACGCATTATCAAGATGGTGGAAGATGCCCAAGCTGTGAAAGCGCCGATTCAGCGCCTGGTCGACCGCGTAAGCGCCGTGTTCGTGCCGGTCGTGTTGGCGATCGCAGGGTTGACCCTGATCGGGTGGGGCCTGGCCAACGGAGACTGGCAACAGGCATTGCTTAACGCCGTGGCGGTCATGGTCATCGCCTGTCCATGCGCACTGGGTCTGGCAACACCCACGTCGATCATGGTCGGCACCGGCGCTGCGGCGCGATATGGCATCCTGATCAAGGACGCCGAGGCGCTGGAGACCGCGCATGCGGTGAGCCTTGTCGCTTTTGACAAGACCGGCACACTGACCGAAGGAAAACCTGCCCTGGTCGCCGTGCAAGGCGCTGGCCGCTCCGCGGACGACGTAATAGCGATGGCGAGCGCCCTCCAGCGGCACAGCGATCATCCTCTGGCCAGGGCGATTATGGATGAAGCGTCCAGGCGCGGTACCACAATCGAGCCGGCGACGAACGCAAAGGCGCTTCCGGGGCGTGGGGTCCAGGCCGATATTGGCGCGGCGACCATGTATCTAGGGAACACGCGACTGATGCAGGAGCTTGGCGTACCGATCGACGCGCTGCAGGATGCGGCTGACCGCCACGAGCATGGCGGGCGCACCGTCTCCTGGCTCGCCGCGACAACGGCCGAGGGCATGCAATTGGCCGGCCTGCTCGTCTTCGGCGACAATATCAAGCACAGCGCGGCCGCGGCCGTCGCAATGCTGGCACGCATGGGCATCCGGTCGCTGATGCTCACTGGTGACAACCCGGGGGCGGGCGCCGCCGTCGCGGGAGCGGCTGGCATCGCCGATTTCAGGGCAGGCCTGCTCCCTGCCGACAAAGCCCGGATCGTCACCGAGCAAAGACAGTCAAGCGAAACAGTCTGTTTTGTCGGGGACGGAATCAACGATGCCGTGGCGCTAGCCGCGGCAGACCTGGGGGTGGCGATGGCGACAGGAAGCGAGGTTGCCATGCATGCGGCCGGCATTACGCTGATGCGGGGCGACCCTCTACTCGTTGCCGCGGCGATTGATGTCTCGAAGAAGACGTATCGAAAGATCAAGCAGAATCTGGGCTGGGCGTTTGTTTACAATATCGTCGGCATTCCGCTTGCCGCTTTCGGTTACCTCGATCCCGTGCTGGCAGGCGCTGCGATGGCGCTGAGCAGCGTCAGCGTCGTGGCCAACTCCCTGCTCCTGCGTAGCTGGAGACCGCCAGTCGCTGGTAAGGATTAAAATGTGTCTGATTCCGCCAGGAAAACGTGGCGCCAACGCATAAAAGTAAAAAGGGTGGCATCGCCACCCTTTTTACTTGCAGCCCTACAATTCCTTGCTGGCAGTGACCGGATAGCCTGCATCGGCCACCGCAGCCGTCACCTGCCCTATGGTCGCCACTGTATCGATCTGTACCGTCTTGTTTGCCAGGTCCACCTGCACGGCAGCGCTCGCGTCCAGCGCCTGTATAGACCGTTTGACGCTGTTGGCACAACCGCCGCACGTCATTCCTTCAACTTGCAATTCAATCATGGGAGTTCCTCAAATAGATGGGTGAAGCTACACCTTAGACCTTCCCATCGTGACAAGGTCAAGCCCTACTCTCGGACAGTCTTCCCGAACTTTTCCAGCGCGGCGTCAGCCGCCTCCCGCGTAGCAAACCAGCCACCGGACAATATCTGCACCCCTTGCCCATTGAAGACATCGACTGTCCAGCCCGCGGGCAACTCACGGACGACCAAGACCTTCTTTTCGGTTATGTCAGGCACGCCCGCTTCATTCTTAGGAATCCAGGTCACCACCATCCGCTTTAAAAAATGGATCCCGCTTTCCACCATAATGACGGTAGACGCGACAATCTCTCGCCAAGCAGAATGCGTTCTAGAATGCATAGTTTTCCAGGCGCAATTACACTGCGACCGGCACGCCAAGGGCATTGAAGACAAGGGCGAAAAACAGATTCTGCATCAGATTACTGAGCTTCGCCAGTAAAACCTCACCCACGTACGCGATGCCTAGCAAAACTCCCTTGAGCAGTTTCGCTTCGCCGACGGCTCATGGACAAGGGCTTGCAACGCGACCCTCTTTGACATTGCGCCTCTGTTCCCCCCGCTCGTCATATTAGAAACGCGGGGCGTAACTCACGTAAGCGTTGACGTGGCGATCAAGCACCGAAAACAGGATCAATTCGCGTAGCGAGAATTATGTGATACCTGGCCAGATAGTCGACTGATTTTGATGTGGATCATATATTTCTGCCAGCGCTTTCCGTAGCATGGGCCGCACTCGTTCACATGCACTTACTACTGGAGTTCCACCATGATCGTGCCACCAATTCTGCTGCCACCATCGACTGGCATCGAAGCCTTTCATTTGTCGCCCCAGGATGTCGTTGGGCGGTCCAAAAAGTGGGCCTCGCTTGCATGCGGCTGGCACGCTGTCGTAGACGGGGCGAATGCCGTTCGGCTCAGCCTGGCGATGTCATGCATCCGAAACCGCGACTCTGGAATGCCAGCGCTGCGCGGATCACAAGTATGACGCGGGACGCGACGCTGTGGCACAGCTTGCCGGTCGCCGAGGCGCTGCGGCGTCTCGATTCGTCCGAAAATGGGCTCAGTGCCGGAATTGCCGCCGAGCGCCTGCGCCAAGCCGGTCCCAACCAACTTCATGAAGCCGCAAAAGTCAGCGCGCTGCACATTTTTCTGGGGCAATTCAAAAGCATCATTATCTGGATACTGATTGTTGCCGGCATCATATCCGGCGTGATGGGCGAGCTGATCGACGCGCTGGCAATCCTCTCCATCGTCATTCTCAACGCTGCCATCGGCTTCTACCAGGAATATAACGCTGAAAAATCGATCGCCGCACTCAAGCGCATGATGGCGCCACAGGCCAAGGTGCGACGCGATGGCCGCCTGGTGGCGATCCCGGCCCAGAGCATCGTTCCGGGCGACGTGTTGGCACTTGAACCGGGGGACTTGGTCGCGGCCGACGCGCGCCTCCTGTCGGCCGCGAGCCTAAAGTGCGTGGAGTCCGCGCTTACCGGTGAATCCGAGGCGGTGGTGAAGCTGAGCGCGACGTTAACTGCGGACAAGATTCCGCTTGGCGATCGTAGCAACATGGTCTTTACCGGTACGACGGTGGTGGCAGGCACTGGCTTGGCGCTCGTCGTAGCGACAGGAATGACAACCGAGCTGGGGCACATCGCCGGCATGCTTGAGGCGACTGCCGGCGATGCGGCGACTCCCCTTCAGCGTCAACTCGACCGCGTTGGACGCCTGCTGGTGTGGGCCGCCCTTGGCATCGTGGGCTTGCTGTTCCTGCTTGGCCTCTTACGCGGCACTGGCCTGTTCGAACTGAGCATGACCGCCATTAGCCTTGCAGTGGCAGCAGTCCCGGAAGGCTTACCCGCGATCGTCACGGTGGCGCTATCACTCGGTGTGTTGCGCATGTCGCGCCGGCGTGCGTTGGTGCGCAAACTGCCAGCGGTCGAAACGCTGGGGGCTACGACCGTTATCTGCACCGACAAGACGGGCACGCTGACAGCGGGCGAGATGACGGTGCGTGCCTTATACGTGGCTGGCCAGCGCTTCCAGGTCACCGGCGACGGTTACGGGCCCACCGGGGCGGTCCAGGCTGACGGCATGCCGGCCCATCCGCGCCACGGGCCGCCGCTGGCGGCGCTGGCCACGGTACTGCTCGGCTGCAACAATGCCGAGCTCAGCGAGCAGAACGGCCAATGGAGCGTGATCGGCGACCCCACTGAAGGCGCTCTGCTGTCAGCCGGAATCAAGGCCGGCGGTGATCGTGCCCGCATCGAGCGTGAATGGCCGAAGCACCATGAAATTCCTTTCGACTCGGACCGCAAGCGCAGCACGGTGATCCGCGTCCTGCCTGGGGCGACAATGCGGGCCTATACCAATGGAGCGCCCGACGTGCTATTGGCGCTATGCACCGAGATACTTGACGAAAGCGGCGTGCGCCCCATCACCGACGCCGACCGTGAGCAGATTGAGGCCGAAAATGCGGCCATGGCTGGCCAGGGCCTGCGCGTACTCGGATCGGCCTGGCGCGATATCGCGCGCGCCGCGCCGGCCGAACTGGATGCCGCAGCAGTAGAAAATGCGCTCGTTTTCGTCGGTCTGACCGGCATGTACGACCCTCCACGGCAGGAGGCCAAAGACGCCGTGGCCCGCTGCCGGGGCGCCGGCATTAAGGTCGTGATGATCACCGGCGACCATCCACACACGGCGACGGCGATCGCGCGCGAACTGGGCATTGCGACTGCCGGTGACCTGGCCGTCACCGGTGTCGAACTGGACGGGTTCGACGAGGCCCAATTGCGCCAACGCGCCCCAAGGATCGCGGTATACGCGCGCGTCAGTGCCGCCCACAAGCTGCGCATTGTCGGCGCCTGGAAGGCCAATGGCGCCGTGGTGGCCATGACCGGCGACGGTGTCAACGACGCGCCCGCCATCCAGGGCGCCGATATCGGCATTGCGATGGGCCGCACCGGCACCGAGGTGACCAAACAGGCTGCCGACATGATCATTACCGACGACAACTTCGCCTCAATCGTAGCTGCGGTGGAGGAAGGGCGCGGTATTTATGACAATATCCGCAAAACATTGCAATATTTACTGGCCGGAAATACCGGTGAATTGTTGCTGATGACGATGTGCGTGGCGGCCGCGCTGCCGACCCCGCTGTTGCCGATCCACCTGCTGTGGATAAACCTCGCGACCGACGGCCTGCCCGCGCTGTGCCTGGCTACCGACCCCATCGACGCCGATGTGATGCAACGTCCACCACGCCCTCGCAATGAAAGGATGACCGACCGCAGCTTCGTCGCGACCATGCTGCTGACCGGGTTGCTCACCGCGGGCGCTGCCTTCGCAGTCTACCTGTTTGTCCTGCGTACTGGCAGCGTGGAAATGGCGCGCACCTATGCGTTCGCGGTACTGGTCTTCGCCGAGCTGCTGCGCTCGTTCGGCGCGCGCAGCGAAACGCGACCGGTGTGGCGCATTCCTTTGCGCACCAATCTGACGCTGGTCGCGGTCGTTTTCGTGACCTTCTGGCTGCAAGTGTGGAGCCATCATAACGAGGTCCTTGGGCGACTGCTGAAAACGAGCTTTCTTCCGCTCGACCAATGCCTGCTCTTGCTGGCGGTCGGCGCCATTCCGCTGGTGCTACTGGAGATACGGAAAGTAGCGGTACAGACGCGGCGGCGCCGCGCCCTTGGGCATGCCGTCTAATTCCCAACAGGCCGGAGGCCGCTATTATGACGACAATCAAAACCACCAAGGCATCAAACACCGAGCCGGTTCGTACTGCGGCGCACTCCGATTCGGGTCCGCGCATCCCGCCAGATCGATTGTCTGCTGCCGGCGCCGTCCCGACCGAGGAAGGCCGGGATACTCCCCTGGCAACCCAGGCCATGCAGTACCAGATCGACCGCTGGCAGCGCATGGTTCTGTTCACAGACACCTTACGCGAGCGTGCCGACAACATGCTCGCGCACGAAGCCGCAGGCATGCCCCCCTTGCTGGACTTCGAGTATGAAACGCTGCTCGACGCACGCGAATTCGCCCAGCCCGCCAACTATGCCCTGCTTCGAATCACGCGCTGCCACCACTTCCATGCCGCCGACTGCATTGATCCACACAAGGCGCCTGTAATCGTTCTCGATCCGCGTGCCGGTCATGGGCCCGGGATTGGCGGATTTAAGCGCGATTCGGAGGTCGGGATGGCGCTGCACGAGGGGCACGCCACCTACTTCGTCATGTTCTACCCACTGCCCTGCCCCGGCCAGACACTGGCCGATGTGCTCGCCGCGCTGCGGCGCTTCGTCGAAGAGGTCGGCGCGCGCCACCCCGGCCTGCCGCCCGTTTTGTACGGCAACTGCCAGGCTGGTTGGGCAGTCACTCTGCTCGCAGCCGGGTGCGAAGGCCTGATCGGACCGACTGTCCTCAATGGCTCTCCGCTATCCTATTGGGCGGGTCAATCGGACATCAATCCAATGCGCCTGGCTGGTGGCTTGCTCGGTGGCGAGTGGCTGACCCATATGCTGGCCGATCTGGGCAACGGCAGGCTCGACGGTGCTTGGCTGGTGCAGAACTTCGAAAGCCTCAATCCGGCCAATACGCTGTGGGAAAAAAATTACAAGCTTTTTTCCCAGATCGATACCGAACGCGAGCGCTTCCTCGAATTCGAACGCTGGTGGACGGGCTACTATTTCCTGAGCCGCGAAGAAATATTGGCTATTGTGGAGAACCTCTTTATCGGCAACAAGCTGGAACGGGGAATGCTTCGCGTGGATGATTGCTGCTACGTCGACCTCAAGCGCATTCGCAATCCAATCGTTATATTCGCCTCAAGCGGCGACAACATCGCGCCGCCGCATCAGGCGCTCAACTGGATTCCCACGATCTATCCGAGCACAGACGATCTGAAGGCGGCGGGACAGCGCATCGTCTACCTGCTGAACGCCCATGTCGGCCATCTCGGCATCTTTGTTTCCTCCGACGTGGCCAAGTTCGAGCACCGCGCGATCCTGGAGAACCTTGGCGAAATCGCCGCGCTGCCACCCGGACTATACGAAATGAAGATCGATAACCCGACCGGCGATCGCGACTGCAGGCGGCCGCAGTACGATGTCCATTTCGAGGAGCGCCAGGTTGAGCAAATCCAGTACGTGTATCCGGCAGGGTCGTTCGAAAACGTGCAGGCGCTCTCCGAATGGAACGACTGGGTGTACCGCAGCACGCTGGGGCCATGGATCGAAATGTCCGCCAGTCCCGCCAGTGCACTGATGCTCAAGTGGCTGCACCCGATGCGCGCCGGCCCACTGCTTTTTTCGGAAATACTCAATCCGTGGATGTTTCCTGTCCAGGCCGTGGCGCGGACAGTACAAACGGCGCGCGCTGCGGTAGACGATGACAATCCGTTCGCAAAGATTGAAACGGCCGCGAGCGGTCTAGTCAGCGTTGCGCTCGAGGGCTATCGGCAGATCCGGGACACGGCCTACGAATCGATATTCAACGCCGTGTATGGCGCCGCAGCGTCATGGGACGTACGCGGCGCCTATATGCAAAATGTGAAGCATGATCATGCACAGCTGCCAGCGTGCGGAGATGTTGTCGGAAACGCGCATGGCCTGCGGCCCACCTGCCGAGCAAGAGACCCACAATAAGGAAACAGTCCGGTCGCGCATCGGCTGGCGACCGGAACGGCGATCATGAGGGTGCGCTGGCTCTGGACTTTTTCCCGAAGCGAGGTATGAAAGCCGGCGTGCGCGCGCGGTAACGGCGATAGTCGTCGCCGTACTCCGAGAGCGCCCACTGTTCCTCGGTGCGTGCAAGTCGGACATATACCAGCAACAGTATCGGGAACATCAACAGCGTGACCAGCGTCGGCCATTGAAGCAGGAAACCGAACATGATGATGACGAATGCCGCGTATTGCGGATGCCGGATACGGGCATACGGACCGCTGACAGCCAGTTTCCGCTGACGCTGAGCCGCGTACAAGACACTCCAAGAACTTGACAGCAGGAAGAAGCCGGCAACGATCAGGATATTGCTGGCCACGTGGAAAGGACCGAAGTGCGGATTCACACGCCATCCGACCAGGGATTCGAGCAAGTGGCCGGCATCGTGCGACAGGAAGTCAATACCGGGAAAACGCTCCGACAGCCAGGGCAGCAGCAGATAGATCGTCAGCGGAAAACCATACATCTCGGTGAATAGCGCCACCAAGAAGGCCGAAAAGGCGCCGAACGAGCGCCAGTCTCGTGGGTTCTGCGGCTTGGCGAAGCTGAACGCAAAGATGATGAAAATCAATGAATTAATGATGACAAGTGACCAGAGCCCGTAGGCGGGTGGTGCGTTGGCTTGATCCATGGCGAAACTCCTGAAAGGTGCTTAGTGGTCGTGGCGGGCTGGCGTGCTGCCGGTGTTCGGGTCCAGGTCGCGACCGTGTTCGTCCTTGCCATCGTTGCGGTCGCGATGGTGATGGCCATGATGAAACACGTGCATTAAGGGGCACGCCGCCAGCAGCAGGTATGGCAGGGCCGCGAACAAGTGAGCGCGGTGCTCGGTATACAAGAAGTACAACGCGATCAACGCGAATCCCAAAAACACCAGTCTCCCGGCCTTGTGTCGGCTACGATTGGCATGATCGTCAGTGTGTCCGGTCATTTGATTCTCCCAATTTTAGCGGTATTAGACCAAAAGCGACGTATCACCTTGATCGTTTCCGATGAGGATTAGACGCAGTTACCCTTGAAATATCCGCAATGTCGCGCAACGAAGTAGCCGCCGCCGGACATTGGAATGCGCGACTATTTTCCGTCGCGCGGATGGTAATGCTTGGTTTTATCCAAATCTGCTCTCAACTTTTTGGCGCCGGACGACTTGGGCTGCGTTGATGCAGCCGACTTATCTTCGGTTGCCGCGGGAGTTTCGGCTTTCTCTTCCTCAGGCTTGGCCTTGGCGGTTTTCTTTTGCGGCATCATTCCAGTCTTTTCCTGCAGATGGGAATGGGGTTGCACTTTCTTGGCATCGGGCTTGTCGGTCTGTACTGCGGCCGCTTGAGGTGGCTCGGTTGGGCTGGCTGCGAACGCAGTCAAGGAAACGCAAGCAGCCGCGGCCATGATTAGTGCGGGGATCGTGGATACTGATTTCATGGAATTCTCCTTCGGGGTTGAGTAAAAAGTCAGCTAAAAAAATCCATGGCGAATGGCGTGCGGCAAACTGCCGCGACGCAAGCGCGTGCGACTGGAATCGAACTGAAAACTTCGCTTATGCATGCCTCGGCTCCTCCTTCTGCGATACGGGCACCACTGCCTGCGCCAAACTGGCTTTTTCGCCTCGCCACTGCCGCTGGCGCCAGAACGCATAGGCGGCAGGCAGGACGAGCAGTGTCAACACCGTACACGAGAGCAGTCCTCCGACCACCGGCGCGGCAGTGCGCGCGGTGACGTCAGCGCCAACGCCACTCTCCCAAAGCAGCGGCAACAAGCCAAGCACGGTCGTGGCCACCGTCATGATGAGGGGCCGAACCCGCGCAGCCGCCCCTTCCAGCACGGCGGCATCGACGTCCGCGGGACCAAGCAAGCGGCCTTCTTGGCGGTAGCGGTTATACGCCTCGTCGAGATACACGACCATCACGATCCCGGTTTGCGCGGCAACACCTCCAACCGCAATCAGTCCCACCCACACCGAAGTGGACAGGTTGTATTGCATGAGAGCGAGCAGCCACACGCTTCCCGCCAGCGCGAACGGAATGGACAGCAGGACCAAAAGGGTCTGAGGCCACCCCCGCATCGACATGTAAAGCAGACCGACGATCAAAGCCAGGGTCACCGGCAACATGATTTTCAGGCGCTGCTCCATTTCGGCCATGAATTCGTACTGGCCTGTCCATTGCAGCCGATAGCCGGTGGGCATCGCCATCTGATTCGCCACCAATGCCTTGGCATCCGTGACCCATCCGCCCAGGTCGCGTTGGGTACTGTCGATATCGGCAAAAACGAAGCCGACCAGAACGCCATTCTCATCCTTGATCATGGGCGGACCGCCGACGACCCGGATTTCCGCCAGATCGCCGAGCGGTACCGTCGGGGCCCGGGTGCGTCCGATTTGCATCGGATCGGCACCTGCGCCGCCGCGCTGCATACCGGTCGGCGCAGCAGGGCCAGCTGTGGCAGGGCTCGCCGCGCCTCCCCCCATGCCACCCATGCCGCCACCGGCAGTGCTGGCGCCCGCTGTGCGCATCGGCGAGGCGCCGCCGCCGCTAGTCTCCGGATCGAGGCCCGATACCGGCGCGCCGGCGCCAACAGGGACAAGGATAGCGCGCAGCGCCTCTGGGTTGGCCCGGTAGTCGGCTGCGTAGCGCAGGTTGACGGAAAAGCGCGCGCGACCCGCGATGACCGTCGAGATCGGCATTCCCCCAACCGCCGCCTCGATGACATCGTGCACATCCCGCACCGTAAGTCCATAACGGGCGATGACGTCACGCCGCGGTGTCACGTCGATATATTCGCGCCCCGTCTGGCGCTCTGCGAAGGTGCTGCGGGTACCAGGGACATTGCGCAACAGGCCTTCCAGCTGCACGCTCAGGCGTTCGATTTCGGCCAGGTCGCTGCCGAACACCTTGATGCCCACCGGCGTTCTGACACCGGTAGAGAGCATATCGATACGGGTGCGGATGGGCGGCGCGACCGCCATTTGGAATCCTGGCATTTGCAGGGCAGCCGACAGTTCCCGCGTCAGCTCATCGAGCGTCCAGCGGCGCTTCTCGGGCCATATCGCGCCGAGCAGCGGCTTAAACAGCGCGGGACTGGTGTCGCTGTACCAGCGCCCGGCCGTGTGCAATGGCCATGCCGCGCGCGGCTTGAGCATCACGGTGATCTCGTTCATGTCCAGCTGTGCCGGATCGGTCGCGGTCTCGGCCCTGCCGGTCTTGCCGTGCACGGAAGCCACTTCCGGAAAGCTCTTGATGATGCGGTCCTGCGCAATCAGGGCGCGCCGGGCCTCCTCGATCGAAATGCCGGGAAACGTGGTCGGCATCACGAGCAGGGATCCTTCGTCGAGCGGCGGCAGGAACTCCGAGCCGAGGCGCATAAACACGGGCACGGTGGCGAGCATCACCAGCAGCGCTCCGCCGACGACAAAGCCGCGCCAGTGGATAACTCGGCGCGCAACCGGGTGGTAAAGCCGCGACAACAATCGGTTTACGGGGTTCTCTTCCTCGGTGCGGAATTTCCCACGCAACAACAGCAGCATGAGGGGCGGCGCCAGCGTGATAGACAGAATGGCGGCGGCGAACATGGCGGCGGTCTTGGTGTATGCCAGGGGATCGAACAGGCGTCCGGCCTGGCCAGTCAAAGTAAAGATCGGCAAAAAACTTACCGTAATCAAGAGCAGCGAATAAAAAATGGGCCGCCCTACTTCTTTGCATGAGTCGACGATGATGCGTCGACGGTCGGCGTCAGGCCCGGCTGCCGCGAGCCGCACGTGAGCGTTCTCGATCAGCACGATGGCGGCATCGGCGAGCTCGCCGACGGCAATCGCGATGCCGCCCAGCGACATAATATTGGCTGTCAGGCCAAGGTAGCGGATGGCGATAAAGGAAAACAGCACCGACAGCGGCAGGATGATCATCGCAACCAGTGCCGAGCGCGCATGAAACAGAAACACCAGGCAGATGAGCGAGACGATGACGCCCTGCTGGATCAGGGTGCCCTTGAGTGTGTCGATCGATCCCTCGATCAGCTCGGATCGGTCATAGGTAGGCACGAGCCTCACGCCTGCCGGCAGAGAAAGCCGCTTGATTTCCTCCTTCACTGCCTGGTTGACCTCAAGCGCGTTCGAACCAATCCGCATGACGACAATGCCGCCCACCGCCTCGCCAAGGCCGTTCCAGTCTGCGGCCCCACGCCGAATGTCCGGACCATATTGCAGCACTGCGACATCGCGCAAGCGCACCGATGCGCCAGCGACGCCGGACTTGACGAAGCTTTGTTCCAGATCGGTCAGCGACTTCACATAACCGCGTCCCCTCAGGACGTACTCGCGCCCGGCCATTTCGATCACGCGCGCGCCGACTTCGGAGTTGGCTCCCTTCACCGCCCTCGCCACGTCGCCCAACGTTACGCCATAGCTTGCAAGCTTGGCAGGGTCGACCAGGACCTGGAACTGGCGCTCGTAACCGCCCAGCGACGCGACCTCGGCCACGCCTGCGACCGATTGAAGGGCCGGGCGTATTGTAAAGTCCTGCAGCTCCCGTAATTTGGCCGGATCGAGGCGGCCGCTGGCGTCATCAATCACATATTGGAATACCCAGCCGATGCCGGTAGCATCCGGCCCCAGTTGCGGCGCGACGTCGGGCGGCAGGAATTGCCTTGCCCTGGTCAGTTGTTCGACCACCCGGGTACGGGCCCAGTAGATGTCCGTCTTGTCCTTGAAAATAACATAGACAAAACTCATGCCGAACATGGAATAGCCTCGTACTGTGCGCACACCCGGCGTGCTTTGCAAGGTCCGCACTAGCGGATAGGTCACCTGCTCCTCGAGCAGATCGGGACTGCGC